>Ga0075120_10002114_pt1 | contig 14689 bp, 12 predicted proteins | sample AntAceMetag02UKL_FD_69792 | JGI IMG/M metagenome (GOLD analysis project Ga0075120, IMG submission 69792) | Saline lake microbial communities from Ace Lake, Antarctica - Antarctic Ace Lake Metagenome 02UKL | ecosystem: Environmental > Aquatic > Non-marine Saline and Alkaline > Saline | place... | reverse complement strand
ATATTGACCAGATTGGAAGATGTTGTTTATAAGACAGAGCTTGATCAGTTAAAGGAGCGGGTCAAGATTATTGAAGAAGCGATATCCCTTAGTAAGGGTTAATTAGCCATCTGGAGCTGTTGAGTTGGTCGCCCAACAGCGGTTATAAATTTTAAATAGACTCTTTTGTTTGAAAGAACAAATGTAAAGGTCGAGATAATAAAAATAATAATTGAATAATTGTTAATAGCTGTTAAACAGCTATTACGAGAAAAAATTGATTCGAAAAATGAGTAAAAAAATATTTGCTGTAATCACTACGATTACTTGCGCTGTAATGATGATAGGCCCAGGATTTGCTCCAGTAAGAGCAGCTGACTTATCTGGCATTACGGCTGAATTAGAAGATCTTTGTCAGACATATTATAATTTAGCAGGCACGGTTTATCCGGGTTGCGAGGATTATACAAGTACTGACGGATCTGTAACTCCTCCTGTTGGAGGAGACAATGATTATGAAGGAATTCCCGATGGCTTTACTTTTGAGAACAATCTTAAATATGGAATGAGCGGAGATGAAGTAAAATATTTACAGATTGTATTAAAAGCAGAAGTCGGAGCTCCTACATACCCTGACACAGTTGGAGCAACTGGTTGGTTCGGTCCAGTTACAAGATCATCTGTTATAGAATTCCAAGAGGACTATGCTACTGATGTATTAGCTCCTTGGGGTTTAACCAGCGGAACTGGTTTTGTTGGCGGAACTACCAGAGATAAGCTAAATGAATTTTTAGCTTCAGACACAACTCCACCACCTCCAGTTGATGAGCCAAGCGACTATGACAATGAAAATGATTGTGATGATGCTGGCTATTATTGGTTTGATGATGCATGCCATGCCAATGAACAACCAGCAGACGAATTTGACAACGAAGATGATTGCGATGACGCTGGTTATTACTGGTACAACGACGAATGTAATGAGAGTGCAGAGTCCACTAATGAAGGAGATTTGACAATTGAATTGTCAGATGACAATCCGGTATCAGGTTATATTTTGGTAAGTTCCTCTAATGGTTCATACCAACACCAAAAACCAATGGTAGCTTATGAAATGACTGCTGTAGAAGACACTACAGTAGAAGAAATCACCTTTACCAAAGGGGGTTTTGCAAGTGACGGAGATATTTCTGAACTGTATCTCTATGTAGATGGCGAATTAATTGCTGAAACTCCATCTAATATCTCAACAAAGAAGTTTGTATTTTCTACCCCATTTGATGTAGATGCGGGTGAAACTGCAGACGTGGAGTTGAGGGTAGATATGGATGCTGACACAACCGCATCTACTGTTGTAAACTTTGGTTTGGCTTCAGGTGATGATATTGACGCCGGTGATGTAGATGCTAGTGGCGATTTCCCGCTTAATGGGAATAGTATGACCGTAGCTAATGTTACACTTGCTAGCGTAACTATCACTACTGAAACTACAGGCGATGGTGTTAAAGTGGGTGAAAACAGTAAGGAATTAGCCAAAATAGATGTTGCTGTTTCTAACGATATCACCATTCACAGTATGACATTCCCTGTTATTGGTAGTTTAGCTTCAGGAGACCTTGCAAATTTTGAATTTCAAGATAAAGACGGAGATGTTGTCGCCTCAGTCGATGTTATGACTACTGCTAAAGAAGTAGTATTCACCGATTTGAATATTGAACTTGATGGTGACGAAACTTATTACATCTATGGTGATGTAGAGGGTGGTGCACTCCGAAACTTTGAATTTACTGGTGACGAATCTTACTATTTCAACATTACTGATGATGAAAATGATGTAAGAATTTATTCTACGCTAGATGATGAAGGTAGCGTAGCCACTATTGCATCAGGCGATTTCAAGGTAGAACTTTCCGATGATTCACCAATAGGTAGTGTACCTCTGGATGGAGATAATGTAGTTCTCGCCAGATATGAATTCACTGCCGGTGGAGAAAGAACTAAGATAGAAAGTTTGGGCTTGCAAAATGTTGCTGATACGGGAGGTGTGACATTGACTGACGTGAAAGTTCTTGTTAATGGTTCTCAGAAAGGGGATACTGATGATAGTCTACCCACTGATACTGACACTGAATTTGATTTCGGAAACTCATTTGTGATTGGTTTAGGGGAAACTGCTATTGTAGAAATAGTAGCTGATTTAGACGATGCCACCGTGATCACCACTGATGAGTTCCACATAGCCGATGATACTGGTGGTGGTGCGACAGACGATATACAATACAAGTTATTGGATTCAAACACTTCTGCGGATACTACTCTACCGGATGCTTTTGTTGTTAATCCTACTAGTGCTGAAGTAGACGCATCTATCTCTTCTGCCACTCCGGAAGGACAAATAATGGCCATGGGTACTACTAGAGAAGTTGGTCGTTGGACTGTAGAGACCTATAATGACGATGTTGAAATAAGAACGGTTGATTTCACCAATGCCACGAGCACTGGTACTTTTGTAGGTAATGTCAATAAAGCTAAATTAGTGCTTTATGACAGCGACGGCGACGAAATAGCAAGCGAAGAAAGAAGCATTAAAAATGCAACAAGTGCTGCTATTTGGTTTGGAAATAGTACAGATAAGGGAAGCTACGATGACGAAGCTTATTTAGCTTGGGACATGGAACAGGATGAAACCTATTACTTGGCTTTAGAGTATACTTTTAGATCTTGGGCAAGCACTGATTCTGGCGCTGACACAGGTGCTGAATTGACTGCAACATTAAACGGATTTGATTGTTACAATAGCACAAGTGATCCTGCCGCTGTTTCTGGTGGAGCAGCTAATACTATGCTTGTCAGAAGAAGCATGCCTACTATTACTTTAAGCGGCGATGCTGCGGCCAAGCTTTCATCGGGTGCCGAGAAGACTCTATATTCCTTTAATCTGACAGCTGATGAAGCTGGTAAAGTAGCATTTAAGAGATTAGTTTATACTGTTGACTTTACTGCTGATGGAACTGATCTGATAATCGATGAATTCAAGTTTTTCCGAGGCGGAACAGAACTTACTGATGTAACTATATACAGTGAAGATGGGGAAGACTTGACTGTCGCCCTAGATAATACCAAAACTACTGCGACTACTAAGGTAATTGTTACTTTAGGTGGCGAGGAAGAACTGAATGCCGGGGACTCTTATGATTACAAATTAAAGGCCACAATTGCTGGTGTAACAGATAATGATGAGATAAGTATTGTGTTAGCTGACGATACTACTAAACGGGCGCCTACTGGTGTTGTAATTTTTGCAGCTACCGGAGATGCCACAGCGGCATGGTCAATGGCACAGGCAAAAACAGGAGGAACCTATTCAGTCGAATTCGAACTAGCGGCGGCCGATAATTATGCCTACGCGCAGACATCCTTACTAGAAGGTCTTGCTTTCGCGGATATCAGCACTATGTCCTATTCGTACTATGTTGATAGTGCGGGATCTACCCTTGAAGCTGTGGGGGGAATGGCTACAAAGGATGGCTATACGAGTTCAGCAGTATATCAGGCTCCTTACCTTTCCTTTCAGATTGATGACACTGGCGACGGTGTAGCTGACGGGGGGTTTGTCCAGCATGATGTTGCCGTTACAACATCAATAGACGCATGGGAAGTGGACACTATAGAATCTACCGAGGCGTTTCATGGCACCTATGGCAATGGTGATAAGACTTTTGCGGAACTTAAAGTTCTATATCCAACCGCAAAGGTGATTTCCATATGGCTACAAACCGCCAAAAACGGAACGGTCGAAGCGGATAATAATTTGGCCCTTTCCTATGTTGACGACATTATCATAAACGGTGTTACTTATCCGATAGAATTGGATAACTTCACTTGGTCTGATGAATCAGTTGGGAATTCTCACGATGGGGATACTGCTGACTGGACCAACGGTTATATGGTAGATGATCTTGCAACTACAGAAGTCTTCCTTTCCGAGTAATCTTTGAGACTAATCCGCACTTCTTTCCTTGTAGATGTTGAGCGGATATCGGAAAAGCCACCCCTTCGGGTGGCTTTTCCTTTCTTTTACGAAAAGGTACGAGGTTGAACCTCGTACCACTTGTGTCACCTGTGCCACATACCATTCGTATCGCATCGCACTAATATGGGTTATAATAAAGTTGATGATCAAACCCCAATTTGTTATAGGCGAAATATATCATATCTATAATAGAGGAGTGGAAAAAAGAAATGTCTTTCTTAAAGATTCAGATTTTCTAAGATTTATTTATGATTTATCAGAATTTAATGACGAAGGTTCTGCTATTCCTTTAAAGTTAAGACAAAAGAGGTATGAGGTTGAACCTCGTACCTCTTTTGCAAAGAAACCTTTGGTTGATATATTGGCTTTCTCTCTGATGCCAAACCATTTTCATTTGCTTTTAAGAGAAAAGAAAGAAAAAGGGATTATTCGGTTTATGCAAAAGCTGGGCACGGGATACACGATGTATTTTAATAAAAAACAGGAAAGAGTTGGGTCATTGTTTCAAGGTAGATTTAAGGCGAAACTTATAAATAGAGAAGAATATTTAGAATATATTTTGTATTATATCCATTTCAATTGTTTAAAATTAATTGATCCAAAATGGAGCGAAAAAATGATTCAGGATTATCAGAAAGCGATTAATCAATTAGAGACATATCGATGGTCGAGTCATTTAGATTATATCGGGACAAAGAATTTTCCTTCTGTTACTCAACGAGAGTTTCTGTTAAAAATTATTGGAGGGGAGGAGGAATACAAAAATACAATTAAAGAATGGCTAAGAAGCATTAGTCAGAAAGTCAAAATAGAAGAATTTAGGGATTTGACGATAGAGTAATTTTATGTGGCACGAGTGGTACGAGGTTGGTACGCGAGTTGGTACGAGGTTCAACCTCGTACCATTGGGTTGAACCTCCAAACATCAAGCCGCACCGAAGGGGTGGCTTTTTCTTATTGTAACGTTTTTGTTTTTGTTCGTTTAATATATTAAGGAGGAGTTTTTCAGAAGCCGATGATTGTTTTCTAAAATTTTTTTTTATGCTAAAATAATAAACTATGAAATTGGTTCTAAAAACCAAGTTATTTTTTGTGATTACGCTGGCATTTATTGCTTTGCCGTTTTTCGTTTTTGCTGAAGATTTTTATGTTGATTCGGATTATGATGCGCAAGAAAGGGAAGAAATATCTGCTGACCTAAAATACAGGAGCAATGATGCTTATTTTTATGTTGAAGATGATTGGTGGGGCGATTTATCCTCCAACCAAAAAGCTAGTGCAAATACAAAATTGACAGAATTAGGAGAGGAGTTTGATAATGTGATTTATCCACAGCTCACTGATATTTACGGAGAGGAATGGAATCCAGGGATTGATAGCAATAGAAGGGTTACAGTGATATTTACCCAAATGCAGGAAAACGCAGGTGGCTATTTTAGAAATATTGATGAATATAGAAAGATTCAAGTGCCAGAATCAAATCAAAGAGAAATAGTTTATTTAAATGTTCAGGTGCTTTTTAGTAATGTGGCAGAGGCCTATCTTGCTCATGAATTCACGCACTTGATTACCTTTAATCAAAAGAATCGTCTGCAAAGAATAGAAGAAGATGTTTGGCTTAACGAGTTAAGGGCAGAATATGCTCCAACTCTGCTTGGATACGATAGTCCCTATGAAGAAACTAACTTAGAAAAGAGAATTGATTATTTTATATTAAGCCCTTCTGATTCCTTAACAGAATGGAAATCAGAAGAAAGGGACTATGGTATTATTAATATCTTTGCCCAGTATTTAGTTGAGCATTATGGTGTTGAAATTCTTACTGATTCTTTAAGGTCGCCATATGTTGGAATTGCTTCTTTAAATTACGCCTTGGCTCTAAATGGTTTTGATAAGAAAATGGATCAGATATTTTTGGATTTTTTAGTGACTGTCCTTATTAATGATTGCGATTTAGGAGAGGAATATTGTTTTTCAGAAGAGCCATTGAATTATATTAGAATCGCGCCTAACCTCTTGTACCTTCCTTCAACCCAGCAGGCGAGTATGTCTTTAGTATATGCAATAAAACAATGGTCTGGGCATTGGTACAAGGTTATAGGAGGAGGTAAAGGGCTGGAGGTTGATTTTGCAAGCTTATCAGACAAGAATTTCAATGTAGCTTATTTAATTCAAAGAAATAATAAGGCTGAAGAAGTTAAATTTTTGGAACTAGATGATGAACAGAAAGGAACTATAGCTCTTCCTTATTTTAGCCAAAATAATCAGTCATTGATTATTATTCCTCTAGTTTCGGAAAAAATAACTGACTTTTCAGACAGTGAACCATTTTGGAGATTTAGTTTGGATATTAGAACAGTTGAGAGTAGTCAGGATTCAGATGATGTAGATAATGGGGGAGTAGAAGATAAGCCAATTTCAGAATTAACAATTGAGGAATTAGAGCAGAGAATAGCGGAAATTATTGGACTGATTAATGCCCTGAAGCAAGAGATAGCAAAACTTGGCAGTTGCTCAACTATTGACAATAACCTTTATTATGGGTTAAGAAGTAATAATGGGGTGAAGTGCTTGCAACAGTTTTTGAATGAGCAGGGCTTTTATCCAGAAGGAATTATTAGCGGTAATTTTTTGGAGTTAACAAAACAGGCAGTTATAAAATTTCAAGAAGAATATTATAACGAGATATTAGCTCCTTTGGGTATTGAAAATGGCACTGGATATGTTGGTTCAAGCACCAGAGAAAAAATTAATCAATTATTAACGCAATAATATGAAAATTTTGATTACAGGCGGAGCAGGATTTATAGGATCTGCGATCGTTGAAGCCACACACAAAGATCATGAAGTTATAGTTCTCGATAATCTTACTACGGGAAGTTTAGAAAATTTAGATTCACTGGAAGTTGATTTTAGAGAGGGACATACCCGGGAGATTGGAAAGCTGGTTCCGGAAAAAGTAGATTTGATTTTACATTTAGGCATGGCTTCAACAACAGCACTTTATCTTAAGGATAGAAATTTAGTAGCTACAGAAATAGAGGGAAGCATAGCTGTTTTCGAAAAGGCAGTTAAGGACAATGCCAAGGTAGTGATTGCCTCGTCTTCATCCATATATAGCGGTGGGCAATTGCCGTCTAAAGAATCACAGGAAGTTTATGTAAACGATTTTTATACTGAATGCCGTTTATGCATAGAAAGATTAAGCAAACTCTATCATGATTTATATGGAATGGAAGTAGTAAATTTAAGAATGTTTGCTGTTTATGGAGGCGTAAGAGAAAAGGCGAAGGAGAAATATGCCAACATGGTTACTAAATTTATTTGGAGAATCAAACAAGGATTAAACCCAGTCTCATATGGAGATGGTACACAGACAAGAGATTTTACTTATATTGATGATGTGGTTAAAGCTTGGCTTCTAGCATCAAAGTATGAAGGTTTTGGAATATTCAACGTTGGCACCGGTAAAAATTATAATTTTAATGAAGTTGTAGAAATGATTAATAAAATAATGGAAACAAATTTGCCGATGACCTATGAGCCGAATCCTTTTAAGAACTTTGTTTTTCACTGCCATGCAGATACCACTAAAGCAGAACAAGAGCTGGGATTTAAAGCTGATATAATCCTTGAACAAGGGATAAAGAAATTAATATGAAAATTTTAGTAACCGGAGGAGCTGGATTCATCGGCTCACATTTGGTTGATCAATTGATTACACAAGGTCACAGAGTGGTTGTTGTTGATAATCTTTTAACTGGTAAAAAAGAAAACCTCAATAAAGAGGCGGTTTTTTATAACATAGACATCAGGGCTTCAGAGCTTGCTCATATTTTTCAGGAAGAGAGACCGGAAATAGTTTTTCATTTGGCTGCCCAGATTAGCGTGATAAAATCAGTTGAAGACCCTGTAGTTGATGCTAGGATAAATATTTTAGGAGCTTTAAATCTTTTAGAAAATTGCAAAAAATTTGGAGTTAAGAAAGTTGTATTCACTTCTACTGGAGGAGCGCTATATGGCGACACAGATAAGATTCCAACCCCAGAAGATCATCCTGTTTGTCCGCTTTCTCCCTATGGAATAGCCAAGCTTTCAACAGAAAAATACCTTGATTATTATTATAAAGTATTTAATATTCCGAACCTTATTCTACGGTTTGCTAACATCTATGGTCCGAGACAAGATCCTTATGGTGAAGCAGGAGTGGTTGCCATTTTTGCCAAAAGGTTGTTAAAAAATGAAAATCCGATTATAAATGGAGACGGCAAACAAACCAGAGATTATGTTTTTGTAGAAGATGCAGTAAGGGCTATTATGCTTGGATTAGAAGATAAGAACTTTGGCACCTACAATGTAGCTACTTCTCAAGAAGTATCTGTTGTTGAGATCGCTGACTTATTAAGGGAAGCGCTTGGTGTTTCAATAGAAAAAAAGTATGCCCCTGCCAAACAAGGAGAACAACAGAGAAGTTGCTTGGATTATTCTAAAATTAAACAAGAGTTAGGTTGGGAGCCAAAATATAAAATAGAGGACGGAATCAAAAAAACAGCAGAATGGTTTAAAAATTAGGTTTTTTTTAAGAGCCATAATCTTATATGTTTAAAATAGTTTATTGCATATTTTGGAGTATTGGATTATACTCAAAATTGAGTATGATTATACTCAAAATAGACGAAAATGTTAAATCTAATTACAAAATCCAAAATAAGACAAAGAATTATCCTTCTTTTTGTTTATAGTTCTGATAAATCTTATTATCTCAGCGAGATAGCTCGTTTAATTGGGTCTTCTCCGGGCACTACTCAACGAGAACTTGAGAGATTAGTTAAAAATGGCTTGTTGCTCAAAGAGAAAAAAAGCAATTCTGTATATTTTAAAACCAATACAGCCAATTCTGTTTTTAATGATTTTAAAAATATTGTTGATAAAACTATTGGAATAAAACATATTTTAAAAGAAGAATTGGAAAACGCGAAAGGTATTGATTTTGCTTTTTTGTTTGGGTCATATGTAAAAGATGATTTCGGCCCAAGCTCTGATATAGATTTATATGTTATAGGTGTTATAAAAGAGAAAGATTTGTATGAAGCAATGAAAAAAGTGGAAGCAAGGATATATCGAGAAATAAATTATCATTTGGCAAATCAAGAAGAATTTAAAAAAGAATTAAAAAAATCTTTTTTTCATAAAGAAATTTTAGAAAATTTTATTCTTATACTTGGCGATGAAGACGAATTTAGAAAATTTATTAACTAAATTATCAGAAGAGGGGAAGATTAAAAGACAGGAAACAGATATTAGCTATTTAAATGGTTTGCTTAGCTCTGCTCATCAGAATTTTAATTCGGCGAAATATAATATAGAAGGTGATTTTTGTGAAACCGCCTTTAAGTCCGCTTATGATGGATTATTGCAGATATCTCGAGCTCTTCTTCTTTTGCACGGCTATAAAACCAATGATGGAGAACAGCACAAAACAACATTTATAGTTGCAGGAGCTATTTTGGGCAAAGAATTCAGAGAATTAATTGAGAAGATAGATAGGTATCGAATAAAAAGGAATAGAGCTATTTATCAGCCCATAAGCTTTATATCCAAGAGCGAGGCAGAAAGCGTATTATTAACAGCTAAAGAGTATTGGATTTTGGTTAAAAATTATCTTAGGGAAAAAGATTGTCAGCTTGATTTATTTGATTTTTAATCAGATTAAGCCATAATTAAAAAAGAACTGGGTTGGGAGCCAAAATATAAAATAGAGGACGGAATCAAAAAAACAGCAGAGTGGTTTAAGGATAACGATTAAGCTTTTTTGAAAAGATAGAGAGTGAGCAGATTCCCAAATATTTGGGTTAATAAAATACTAAAAATGATTCCCCAGATTCCGTATAGAGGGATTAATATAAGGAAAAGCAGGACTTTTATCGCAGGAGCGATAAATTTAATTTTATATAATTCCCTTGTTTTCATTCCAGCCGTTAGGGCCGTGCTAAGTAGAGAGAATGGAATAAACATAATACTGATTGCTAACACTCTAGCATAAGGCACTGCCTCCATATAATTGGGAAAGAGAAGTTTGTATCCTATCGGAGCTAAAGCAATGAAAGCTAAGAATAAAGGGATTGAGAATAAAAAGAATTTAAGGAATTTTTTAAAAAGTCCTTTTTTTGTTTCAGCAAAGCCTTTTTGGCTTAGTTTGGGTAAAGCTAATGCACTAAATGGGGCTAATCCTTGGCTTCTTTGGACAGGTATTTGAGCAAAAGAATATATAGCTACAGACATGGGTCCTAAAAATTGCCAGATAATTATTTTATCAATTTTATCTGCAAAAGTTGCAAAAGCACTCATCAAAGTAAGATGTTTTCCAAAAGGGATAGTTTCCTTATCGGTTTCTTTATTTTCTCTTCTTCTTAAGCTAATTACAAAGAATATGCCTCTGAATATGGCTCGAGAAAGGAAATAAGCAATTAGAATTATTATCAAATTATTCGTTAAAAAGAGCACAGGGATAAATACTAAGGCCTCTAATATATTTATTGAAACTTGATATTTTGCCTGAGTATCAAATTTCTTTTTTCCTTTCCAAAAGGGAGCATAAAGATTGAAAACTCTAGGCAAAGGAAACATAATGCTTGCAATCAAAAAAGATATTCCTAAAGAGGTGTTTCCGTGGGAAAAATACCACAAAGATACAAATAAAGTAATAATTACGCTGATTAATCCCCATTTTATTTTTGCTTTAGCACAGAGAGCAAGCATTCCATCTTTTCCCTTAGCAACAGCCCTTATTAACGCAGCACCCATCGCTGGTAAAAGAAATATCGCGACAATATTTATAGTTGCAATTATATATTGATATTTTCCAAAGGTTTCTTTAGACACCCACCTAGCAAAGGCAAACATTGTAGCGAGAGAAAGAAGCATGGTTGATATTCTTCCAAAGATTAACCAAAATCCTCCTTTAGCAACATATACCATGTCGGTTTTGGTGTATTTCTCTGTCCAACGCAGGAATTTTATAATTTGCCCTTTACTTTTCATACTTTATTTGTAATTATACCCTAAAGAGGATGAAATAAAAACTCGATTTTTAAAATCTTAATCGATTTTTTAGTATTTTTGAGGATTACCGAATAGAGCATTTTTTGAATAAATAGACATGGAAAAATACAATCTTAATTATTTGAGAAAACTTGAAGCCGAAAGCATTTATATCATCAGGGAAGCTTTCGCTGAATTTAAAAACCCTGTAATGCTTTATTCTATTGGAAAAGATTCTTCGGTTGCCTTAAAATTGGCACAAAAAGCATTTCATCCGGGTAAAATTCCTTTTCCTCTGCTTCACATAGACACAGGATATAAGTTTAAGGAAATGATTGAATTTCGGGATTATTATATAAAAAAGATACAAGCCAAACTTATTGTTTACAAGAACGAAGAACCCGAAGCTCAAAAATTTGGCCCAGAGCAAGCTCATACAGACTCTTATATCTACCATAAAAAAACCAAACCCTTATTAGACGCTATTAAAAAATATGGCTTTGATGCAGCTTTTGGTGGAGCCAGAAGAGAAGAGGAAAAATCTCGGGCGAAAGAGAGGATTTTTTCTTTAAGGACTAGTACTAATGCTTGGGATCCTAAAAACCAAAGACCTGAATTGTGGCATTTATATAATACTAAACTAAACGAGAATGAAACGATGAGGATTTTTCCTCTTTCAGATTGGACAGAAAGAGATATTTGGGCCTATATAAAAGAGGAAAATATTGAAATTGTACCTCTTTATTTTGCTAAGAAAAGAGAATTAGTTAAAAGAAATGAAATTTGGGTAAGAATTGACGAATTTAATCAACCTAAATCAGGAGAAGAGGTATTGGAAGCTGTCTGTCGTTTTAGAACCTTAGGCTGTTCTCCTTCAACAGGAGCTGTTTTTTCTACTGCCACTACTGTGGACGAGGTTTTGGATGAGGTAATAAAAGCCAAAAAATCAGAAAGAGCGAACAGGGCTATTGATGGTGTCTCGGACAGCGCGATGGAGGATAAGAAAAAAGAAGGTTATTTTTAATTTATGGAAAAGAAAAATAATTCAAACATAGAATTACTGAAACTAGTTATTGCTGGGAGTGTTGATGACGGAAAATCAACTCTTATTGGAAGGCTTTTTTATGATTTAAATGAGATATACGAAGATCAATTAGAATCAATAAAAAGAATTAGCTTGAAGCAGGGGAAAAAAGAAATAGATCTGTCATTGCTTACCGACGGTCTTTCGGCAGAAAGAGAACAAAAAATAACTATTGACGTTGCTTATAGATATTTTTCTAATTCCAAGAGGAGGTTTGTAATTGCTGATGTGCCTGGTCACGAGCAGTACACTAGGAATATGGTTACTGGTTGTTCTGATGCAGACATGGCGATTATTTTAGCTGATGCTCAAAAAGGATTATTAAAACAATCTAAAAGACATTTGTTTATCGCTTCCTTAATGGGTGTTTCTCATATTTTGGTGGCAGTGAATAAAATGGATTTAGTTGACTACGAACAAGAGGTTTTTGAAAAAATAAAAAATGAGTTTGCTGATTTTGCCACCAAAATGAGTATTCATGATTTACAGTTTATCCCTATTTCTTCTATTAAGGGGGATATGATTGTAAATAGAGGAAATAATATGGGTTGGTATCAAGGGCCAACAATAAATGCTTTTATTGAAAATCTGGAAATTGAGATTGATAAAAATCTTATTGATTTTCGTTTTCCTGTACAATTAGTTATAAGACCAGATCAAAAATTTAGAGGATATGCCGGTCAAATTGAAGGCGGGGTTATAAAAAAAGGAGAGAGTGTAATGGTTTTACCTTCTGGCAAAAAATCAAAGATTAAAAATATAATTGTTGGGGAAAAGAAACAAGATTATGCTTTTACGCCCCAATCAGTAGTTTTGACTTTAGAAGATGAGTTAGATGTAAGTAGGGGAGATATGATTGTCAGGGAAAATAATTTGCCCGATGTTGGCAAGAGCTTTGAATCAATGGTCTGTTGGATGTCAGATGAGCCATTGGATCTCAAAAAGAGCTATATTTTAAAACAAACAACAAAAATAACCAGATGTTTTATTAATGACCTTGTCTATAAAGTAGATATTGACACTCTTCACAGAAAAAATGATAAAAAACTTCGTTTGAATGAAATAGGCAAGCTTGAGATTGTCACAAACCAGCCATTGGTATTTGATCCTTATTCTAGGAATGAAAACACTGGCGGTTTTATTATTATTGACGAGATAACCAATAATACTGTTGGGGCTGGGATTATTCTTAAAAAATCAGAACTAGAGGACCAAAAAACAAAAAAAGGTTTTGTCTTATGGTTTACCGGATTGTCTCAATCTGGCAAAACTACGATTGCGGACAGTGTTTCTCAGCTTTTAGCAAAGAAAGGTTTGCCTGTCGAGCGGTTGGATGGAGATATTATGCGTCAATTTATCAGCAGAGATTTGGGCTTTACTAAAGAAGATAGAAATGAGAACATTAGAAGGGCAACCCTTGTCTCAAAACTTTTGTCTAGAAATGGAGTCAATGTTATTGCTTCTTTCATTTCCCCTTATAAAAAAACAAGAGATATGGCAAGACAGGGAGTAGAAGATGCTAAGTTTATTGAAGTTTTCTGCAAATGCCCTATTGAGGTTTGCGAGTCAAGAGACACTAAGGGTTTTTATAAGAAAGCAAGAGAGGGCAAAATCCAGAATTTTACCGGGATTTCTGATCCTTATGAAGAACCAGAAAATCCAGAAGTTGTGGTTTTTTCTGACCAAGAAAGCGTGGAAGAATGCGCGCAAAAAATTATCAAATATTTGGAAGAGAATAACTTAGTTTAATCTACTACTTATAATTTTTAGAATATGAAGCCAAATAACGATTTTAAAATAGATTTTATTGGCATAGGCGCCACCAAATCCGGAACCACATGGATCGCACAATGCTTAAAAGAACATCCTCAAATTTGTGGAAGTTCGATAAAAGAAATAAATTTTTTTAATATACCTTTTCGATATAAAAAAGGGATTTAATATTACAAAAAGTTTTTTGAACATTGCAACCAAAATTAAGTTAGAGGAGAATCATATTGAAAAATTTAGAAAGCTATAAATCCGAAAAGTCAGAGAAAACTTCCCTTAGTGAACTTAGTAAAGAAACTAAACAATATCTTGATAATCTTTATAAAGAGGACATTCATAATTTAGAGATATTAATTAATCGGGATTTAAGCTCGTGGTTAAAGCAAATTATTTCAGAGAAGAAAAATCTATTTTTTTTAGAAGATTTAAATAAGGATACGGTTAAAAGAATAGAAGTTCCAGTAGAATGAAAATTGATAGCTGTTAATTTAATAAAATAAAAAATTTTAATAGCAAGGTTGATTTTTTGTCTAATTGAGATAAAATGAAAAATCAAGGAATTTTATGAGAAAAAATAAAAAAATAATTGCAATAATTCCTGCTCGCGGAGGTTCGAAAGGAATTCCTAAAAAAAATATAGTTGATTTTTGTGGAAAACCCTTGGTAACTTGGTCTATATTACAGGCTAAAAAATCAAAAAAAATTAATACGGTCTATGTGTCTACTGATGATAAGGAGATAGCATTAATTTCAGAGCAATGTGGAGCAAGAATAATCTGGAG
>Ga0075120_10002111_pt1 | contig 14711 bp, 11 predicted proteins | sample AntAceMetag02UKL_FD_69792 | JGI IMG/M metagenome (GOLD analysis project Ga0075120, IMG submission 69792) | Saline lake microbial communities from Ace Lake, Antarctica - Antarctic Ace Lake Metagenome 02UKL | ecosystem: Environmental > Aquatic > Non-marine Saline and Alkaline > Saline | place... | reverse complement strand
TCCTGAAGTGCAAAGGTTTTGGACTGTTTTAATCAGTATCCTTGCACAAAAGATAGGAAAAACAACGCTCAATCTCTCCCCTTATAAGGGTAATTGATTTATTCAGGAGACCCTAATTACACCTTTGATCAACAACTTGAGGTTGCGTGAAGATGAAAGGAGCATAAACACCATCGAATGCTTTTCTGATCCAAATATTAGATTTATGCGGAATCGCTTTTGGATAATACCAATGTTTTCCACCTTGTTTTTCTAAAACTTCTGAAATTGAAGAAGATTTGTCTGATTGTTTCTTTTTCTTAGCTGGGCGATCCTCCATATCTCTAATATAGTTTAATGCTCCGGTACCACGGATATCATTCTCAGGTGAATTACAGTAGAAGAGAAAAGTCTCAGGTTCAATAGTTTGTATAATTTTATCTGATTGAAGGTCTCGCATCATATATATGGGTATCAAAAACTCTTTTTCAATTTTATAAGTTTTTATAATTTCTTTTGATAAATAATAGAATTTATTCTGAAGAGCTTTGTAACCTAAATGACAATGAGCCAGTTCAGTCAGTGGAATAAATGGCAAAGTACTATTATCTAATATTGAAAAGTAAATCCTAGGAGCCCGCAAATTAATTGACCAATTCCGAAGCTCATTCCTTTCTTTCATTCGTTCTAGCTCATCGTAAGTTGAAATACATCTTATTCGTAAGTTTTCATTTTCAAAATCTGAATTTGCAGATTCTATTTCGTTTGCGAATTTTTGAATCAATAGCCAATGATCATTTCCTTCAGATATTATGTTATTTAATTTCTGTTTCAAAGTAACAAACCTTATTACTTCAGCTTCTGAAGGATTTTCATTGATAGGCCTCTTTTCTGCAACAAATAATACTGTATTTTGATCGACTTGTGTGAAAAACGATTCGACTTCAGAACTTATTACAGCTATCAAATTAAATTTCTCAATTAAGAACCGTTGAAAATAATAACCATAATCAGCAGTTAGCCAACTAGAGGAAGTAACAAATCCAATTCGCCCCCCATCTCTTAGGTATTGATAAGAATGATAGACAAAAAAGGCAAATAAATCAGTTTTGGAAGGTGATTCTAATCCCTGTTCGTCAGCAAAAACAGAAAATAGTCGATCTTTATATTTGGGATCTAAATCATCCTGTTGTTGAGATCGAATGTATGGAGGATTAGCAACTATCGCATCAAAAATAGGTATGTTTATTTCAATTTTACCTTGTATGCCCTCTCTAGATGGAGGGAATTCAACTAAATCGCCGACTGAAACTTCAAAAAAATCTGTATTTAATACTCTGGGGAAATTTTCAAACTCAGAAAGATTCTGACGAAACAAGTTAATTACTGCCAATTGCGCCGCAAAAGGACTTATATCGAAACCCCATAACGATTCTAATAAGTCAGGATGATCCATTCTTTGTGTGTCATGCAAGTATTGGTAAGAACGCAATAGAAAAGTACCACTACCGCATCCTGGATCCAACAATTTTGGATTCTCACCATCGAGCGCAAGTACTATTAAAAAATCTGCAACTAAGCTTGAAGTAAAGAATTGACCGAGTAATGTTTGTTCTCTTTCGGGAATTAACTGTTCGAAGATTGAGCCTAATATGTCGTCCCTAAGAGTATTCCAATCATACTTATTAAACTCATTAATTAGCACTTTTAAAATTGTTTCTGCGTTTTTAGTGACAGGAACAATTTCATCTAACTCATTTGCTTTATAAATTGCTTCATAATCAAACCTCCTAATCTCATCCCAATATGGCCTTATTGCCTCCATGAAAGATTTATTATTATCAAGTTTGAGTTCTTTTAATGATGGTTGATGTCTCTTCAGAGCGAAATAGAATAGAATTTGTCCTACCAGACGATAACAGAACTGACCAACCAAAGCCTTAGAAATATCATCAACTAATCCTGAATATCCTTGAGAAGTTGCAATATGTAATATTTTGTTTCGCAATGCTTTATTTCGTTTAATTTTCTGAATTAACTCTGGATATATTTCTTCGCGAAGGACTTCGATTCTATGTACTATTCGTTCAACAAAAACAGTCGCATCTATTGGGAGTGAAATACCTTTTTTGAGAGCTTCATGCCACACAAAATCTATTATTTTTACTGTTTGAGTTTGAAGCTCTTCCCTTATAGATTCATCTATCCAATCATCCACACTCGTGACATTTTTGTTCGGTGGAAATTGTTGAATTCTGTCTGCAGGAGTCGCTGATTTATTTTCTTCTGGAGTAAGATAAATTTCTGCAATTTGCATATTCCAAATAACAAAAAAAGGTGATTCCCATTTTTGAGCTTTCTTACATGCATCTAAAATCAAAACATTATCTGTAATTGGGGTTGTTGGAGTCTTAAGTTCAATTGTTAAAAAGGCGTGATTACTTGCTCGATTGTGCCAAACGACAAGATCATTTCTCTTTGAGTCTATTTTGCTAGCTTCTTGTGTAGCTATTTCTAGTCCAAGCGCTGGTCTACTTTTTAATTCAATATTAATCCAAGTAAGAACATTGCCCTGAAACTCAAGTTCATTTGAAATATGTCGTGTTTTCATAAAAAAACTCTCAAAATGTTAACACCCATTTGCCTGTAATCAAGTAACAATGAATATATTTCTTTGAATTACACTACTGCTTCAAATTATCATACAATTTCTCTATTTCCAAGACATATCTGGGAAGCTGATCAAATATCTTTTTAGCATGGTCTTCGTCGTAAATGTATGACATCAAGTTCCTGTCATTAAGCATTGACAACCATGTGTCCTCACCATCTATCAGTTGGTAGGAAAAAGCAGTTTTAAGAACATTCCTCGGGCTGGATATTTTGTCTTTGCTTTCACCTGACAGGTATGCTCGAAGTGATTTCCAGGCTGATTCACATGAAATTTTAAAACGATGGATCGCTGCATCTTCGCGTAAGGGAGTTCCATCGGGATAATCCAACGCTTCATGCAATCGGTCTAATGCATTTCTTAAGTTTTCAAGCTTCTGTGGATCTAAGTTGGATAGTGACATGAGAGAGATGTTTTTACCACCAGATATGCTTCAATGGCATCTTTTATGTTTTCCGTTTTGAGAGTTTTGTTTCATGCAAAGACGCAAAGGTGCAAAGATCGCAATAACCTCAAATGTTTTTTTGCAGAAGACCTGTGATTTTTATCCTGTTTATCCTGTACATCCCTGTCGGTATTTAAAATGCAAACAAATCAACCCTTTGTCAATTCTTTCTTAAGGAATTGACCGGTATAGCTGTGACTACTCTCGGCGACTTGTTCCGGGGTTCCTTCGGCGAGGACTGTTCCGCCGTTATCACCACCTTCGGGACCGAGGTCGATGATCCAGTCTGCGGTTTTTATTACATCGAGGTTATGCTCGATCACAATGACGGTATTACCCTTCTCCACCAGGCGGCGCAGAACACTCAGCAGCATCCGCACGTCCTGAAAATGAAGTCCGGTGGTGGGTTCGTCGAGGATATATACGGTACGACCGGTAGCGACTTTACTCAATTCCGCTGACAGTTTTACACGCTGGGCTTCTCCACCGGACAGGGTTGTAGCCTGTTGACCGAGATGGATATAACCCAGGCCAACCTCATTCAAGACCTTTAGTTTCCGTGCAATTTTAGGAATAGGCTCGAAAAATTCGTATGCTTCTTCAACTGTCATATCCAGTACGTCAGCGACACTCCGTCCACGGTATCTCACTTCGAGGGTTTCACGGTTATATCGTTTCCCTTTACAGGATTCGCAGGTGACATAAACATCAGGCAGGAAATGCATTTCTATACGGATAATACCGGCGCCCTGGCAGGCTTCGCATCTGCCGCCCTTGACGTTAAAACTGAAACGTCCCGGTTTATAACCACGAGCCTTTGCATCCGGGAGCTGGCTGAAAAGATCCCTGATCAGTGTAAACAGGGCTGTGTAAGTCGCCGGGTTTGAACGGGGAGTCCTGCCTATGGGTGACTGGTCGATATCCACGACTTTATCTATCCAGTGCATTCCTTTGATTTCACGGTAGGGCAGTGGAACCTCCCTGGACCGGTTGATTTCACGAGCCAATGCAGGGTACAAGGTTTCGTTGACTAATGTTGATTTCCCGCTGCCGCTTACCCCGGTCACAACGGTAAACAAACCTATGGGAAACCGTGTATTCATTGATTTTAAATTATGTCCGCGCGCACCTTTAACAGAGATCCAGCGACGGTTGGGTTTTATTCTTTTCCCGGGTATCGCGATGCTCTCAATGCCCGACAGGAATTTCCCGGTAATACTCTCTTTGGCGTCAGGAATAGTCTCAGGTGGTCCCTCGGCAACTACCCTGCCTCCATGACGACCCGCACCCGGTCCCAGGTCAACCACCCAGTCGGCGCGTTCTATCGTCTCACGGTCATGTTCGACTACAATAACAGTATTCCCCAGATCACGCAGTCGTTCAAGTGTCTTGATCAACCGGTCATTATCTCTCTGGTGCAGACCGATGGAAGGTTCGTCAAGGATATACATCACTCCAACCAACTGACTCCCGATCTGGGTTGCGAGGCGGATACGTTGTGCTTCACCACCCGACAGACTCCCGGCAGTACGGTCAAGTGTAAGGTAATCAAGCCCTACATTAAGAAGAAAACCAAGCCTGGCGCCAAGTTCTTTGAGTATTTGTGATGCGATTTTTGCGTCACGCTCCGAGAAGGTGATATTCTCAAAAAAATCAGCCACTTCCTGGATAGAATATTCCGCAACCTCTGAAATATTTTTATCTGCAACTTTTACAGAAAGTGATTCTATTTTCAGTCTTTTACCATCACATGCTTCGCAGGGTACTTTCCCCATGAAACCTTCGATCCATTCACGAATACCGGCGCTGGCGGTCTGTTTATACCGCCTGGCAAGGTTTGGAATAACCCCTTCCCATTTTGCCCAGTGATCCCAGGTGCCTTCGCCGGTCTGACCGTTGTGATGCCAGACGAAATGCATTTTCTCATCGCTGCCGTACAACACCAGTTTTTGCTGTTTTTCTGTCAGCTTATACCACGGAATGTCAAGCGTAAATCCTTTACTATCTGCTACCTGATCCAGCATACGTTTGTACCAGGATTCATGCGAAGAACCAAACGCCTCCACAGCGCCATCACGGATTGATTTCTTCTCATCGGGTACTATCCGCCTTGGATCTATCTCTAATTTAAATCCCAAGCCATCGCAAGCCGGGCAAGCTCCGAACGGGCTGTTGAAAGAAAAATTTCGGGGCGCGGGTTCTTCGAGAGAAATACCACATTCATGACAGGCAAAATGCTCGCTATACAGTTTTTCCTCGCCGGAGCCGGTAGTCACAGATACAAGACCTTCCGCTTTCGCCAGGGCGGTCTCGATAGAGTCTGTCAGGCGAGAACGAAGACCCTCTTTGATTACCAGGCGGTCAACGATGATATCAATTGAATGTTTCTTCTGCTTATCAAGAGTGGGAACCTCTTCTATTGAATACATTTCGCCATCAACTCGTACCCGGACAAATCCGTCACGCTCAATATCCTTGAAAAGCTTACGGTATTCACCCTTTCTCTCACGAACCACAGGAGAAAGTACCTGGATACGTTCACCATCGGGCATACTTAATACCGAATCTGTTATTTGCTGTATGGTCTGACGTGATATTCGCTTTCCACAACCCGGACAATGAACCTTCCCGATCCGGGCATACAGTAATCTCAGGTAATCATAAATTTCGGTGACAGTAGCCACAGTTGATCTTGGATTCCGGCTGGTGGCTTTCTGTTCAATGCTGATTGCAGGACTCAAACCTTCGATGAAATCGACATCAGGTTTTTCCATCAGTCCAAGGAATTGACGGGCATAAGCGGAGAGCGATTCCACGTAACGGCGCTGCCCCTCAGCATATAACGTGTCAAATGCCAGGGAGGATTTGCCGCTTCCGGAAAGACCGGTTATTACACAAAGACGGTTTCGCGGGAGAGAAACATTAATGTTCTTAAGGTTATGCTCTTTTGCGCCGCTGATTTTAATTTTATCTGGTTCTTCTGGTGCCATGCTGGAATATAGATATGACTTATCCTGAACAAAAGTTCAATTTTTCGGCAGAGAGTCCGAACGCATCTCATGCAATTGATAATTTACTTGACTATCGAATAATTATACTGTACATTTGTTCGTATTCTCTCTCTTGCAATCATCCTAATGTTAATTAATAATTACAAAATAAGATCAGTACAAAAAGCTTTAATCTCTATTGGATACAATCCGGGTCCGGTTGATGGCATATTAGGTAACAGAACTCGTCAGGCTGTGCGACATTTCCAATCCGATCATGGCTTGTTCAGTGATGGTATTCCGGGTGAGATAACTCGATATACACTTGCCACACTCTTAAGGGAACGTGGTTCAGAATTTCCTCCGGAAATTGAAGAACCGGTTAAGCCAACCTTTAGAGAAGTAGAGATTGAATACCATACCTTAAGCGAGATAGTACGAAATAGAGGTTTTCCCTGGGCAATAGAAAATGATTGGATTAACCTGGTTGGGATACGAGGATTCCATCAGGGTAATGTTGTAGAAAACAGGTTCGATTTTTATAATGACACAATTCTCGTCGCCATAAACCAACCGGAATCATTGGAAACCTCACCTCAGGAACTGCACCAAAACAGGTTGATTTCATTTGTTGCCTCAGTTGATCCGGGCAGGCTGCGTGTGCCCAATCCAAAGGGTGTGGCTCATCTTGAAACCGGTTTCTACCGCTACCAGGCAGGAAAACACAGGGGACGGGAACCGGCGCTTGTTCAGGCTGGACCTGTCACAGTTCTCCGCTATTTTGACGACACTCCACGAAGTATGATTCCTGTAAAAGAGACAGGATGGTTTGGAATCAATATCCACAAGGGAGGATCAGGCGAAAACGTTGGTGGATGGTCGGCTGGCTGTCAGGTTGTAAGAGGCGATTTATGGAATAGTATTATCGCTATCATTAAAGAAGCTTCAGAAAAGGGACAGAAAATTTTCGGATATACCCTCATTGAGAGCTCTGAATTGCCTATATTACCTGATCTGAAAGAGCAGGGACACTAAATCTACATAGCTGAACAGGATCGGCAGGATTTTTCTTTTGCGTCTTGGCGGCTTTGCGCGAGAAGAATTTTTTTAAGATATTCTGAATCACCTATAATGTACCCGTACCACCGACGAAAAACGGATTGAAAAGGAACTGATATGTCCTGGAAAAAAAGCATATTAATATATCGCAAGGAAATTCTGGATATAACCCGTGACAAGAGGACCATAATTTCAATGGTTGTTGTTCCTTTAATAGGCATACCGCTTATCTTCATTTTATTGGGCGGATTCATGTCGAAACAAATTGAAAAACTTGAGGAACAAAGATATACAGTTTTTGTTGTCGGGGCTGAATTTGAATCTTCCTTTTTTGGTAAGCTTATTGCGGCAGATGAGATTGATTTCCAGGACTTTGGAAATGATGAAACCAATGCCCGTGCTTTGCTGGAGGAAGGTGATATCAACGGAATATTGATTATCCCGGAAAAAGGTATTACCGATCAAATTAACACTGTAGAAATCCGTGTGCTGGTTGACCAAAGCCGTGAATCAGGTTCAATAGTTGCGAAGAAAGTAAAAGCCATATTAGCGGATTTGCGCCGGGATATTTCCATCAAGCGTCTCGCTGAATATGACGCTCCTGAATCAGTATTGACGCCTTTCGAATGGAAGGTCGAAAATGTAGCCACCGACGAAAAGATGAGCGGAATGTTACTCGGCACTATTCTCCCCTATATAATGATTCTCCTCACTCTTCAAGGCGGTGTTTATGCTGCGATTGACATGACTGCCGGTGAGAAGGAAAAAGGCACACTGGAAACATTGCTTGTCAGTGCAGTGTCACGAATAGATATCGTTCTGGGAAAATTCCTGGCGGTAATGACCGTATCAGTTATTTCCGCCCTGATCTCACTGACTTCTTTATCTGTACTTCTCGTTTACGGGATATCATATATTGCCGGTGCCGAGGATCCTGTTGGTCTGTCCTTGTCAATTGATATCGGGCGAGTTCTCCTCGCAGGGTTGATGATGATACCTCTTGCAGCATTTTTTGCATCCCTGCTGTTGACGATATCAATCTTTGCTCGAAGCATGCGTGAAGCACAAACGTATTTAATTCCCCTTATGTTTCTTGTTATTATCCCTGCCATGATGTCAATGGTTCCAGGTTCGGAATTGTCCGACTCGCAGGCATGGATGCCGGTGATAAATGTTTCTCTCGTGATAAAAGATATCCTGATGTCCAATACCGATGTGGCAAGAATCGCCATCACCTTCTTTTCAACAGCATTATACGCTTCAGTCGGGCTTTTCATTACGATGAAAGTATTCCAGAAAGAGGAGGTTTTATTCAAGGTATGATGTGATTATGAAGTAAAAGACATTTTTTCACGCAAAGGCGCAAAGATCGCAAGAAAAAATCCTGAATATCCTGAAATCTTTATGGTTTCGACTACCTCAGGGAGTAAATGGCGGCAATTTTTCTACCAAGTCTTTTAAAGGAGCCGGCACTCTGCATGGTTTGCCGGTTTTCATATTGATTACGCAATGAACCGTGCGTCCTTCCGCCAGGATTTTCTTTTCCCCAACCCGGTTGATACTGTAATGAAACTCTGTCCTGGTGCTGCCTTTGAGCCGTACAGCAGTCCTGACTTCTATCAAATCGTCATAAAAGATTCTGCCTTTATATCTCACATGTGCTTCGACCACAGGAACAACGTATTCTAATTCTTCAAATGACCTGTAAGTCATCCCCAGTTTTCGCATCCATTCACTACGAGCATTTTCAAAATAAACCAGGTAGTTACCATAATAAACATGTCCCATCATATCCGTATCCGCGTATGCTACACGAATAGAGCAAATGACCCACGAATCCTCAATTCTCGTATCGTCGCCATATATCGGCATTACATTTCCCCTTAGTATATTCAGTTCATCCAGAATATCTGGCTCTGACAGGAATATACAAAATATGTCCTGAGTTCTAAACCATGCTCGTCATTCTTTAAAAATGCAGATTTCGAGCTTTCAAATATTTTATTATGTCAATAGAATATGAGTTCCAAAATGTTATACGAGAAAATATGATGCGATTCAAGACAATTCCTTACATGGAATGGGCTAAAAATTTACATGACAGGCTGGGTGACAATGTCCTCGATCTGGCGAGTTCCGAAATGCCCTCACCGGCGGAATCTTTTGAGGAGATGGGAATTCATATTCAAAACGCTCCAATTGGAGGCGATAATCTTTATGGATACTCAAGATTAAAAACAGGTATCGCAGAACGTTACGGTGTTGAACCGAGGAACGTGTTTACTACCCAGGGCAGCAGTATGGCGAATTTTGTCCTGCTTGCTGCACTAACAAATCAGGGCGATAACCTGCTTGTTGAAACTCCGGTTTATCAATGTCTTACTGCGTCTTCAGTGAGTCTTGGTTTGCAGGTGCATTCATTTGCCCGTCAATACAGTGATGGCTGGCAACTCGATGCCGATACAATCATTGAGCGTGCGAAAGAGACAAAAGCCCGGGGAATAATAATCACTAATCCGCATAACCCGACCGGTATTGTATGTTCAAACAGGGTGATTGAGGATATAGCCGATGGTGTTGGCGAAGATGTTTTCGTAATGGTGGATGAAGTTTATAGCGAGTGGTTCAGGGATCGTAAAGGATGTACCTCAGCCCTGACCAGAACTAATATATTTGCAACTTCGAGCCTGGCTAAAGTATGGGGATTGGGTTCGCTTCGCTGCGGATGGTTGATCGCACCGGGGAATATTGTAGAAAAAACCGGTAAAGCATACGATAATTTGGGCGTAATTCAACCATTCCTGATGGATTGGATTTCCGCCGAAATCTTCGAAAACGAAAACCTATTAGATGAAATAAGAGATAAAAATATTAAAAGCCTGGCAACAACCAGGAAAATCATTGACAAATTCCTTGCTGAATCAACTAAAATAATTAATACTGTAATGGCTGAGGAGGGTGGAATTGGATTCTTGGAAATCGAGGGGTCAGGTAGTGATGAATTAGAAGAAGACTGGCGTATTAACCGGAATGTATCTGTGGTGCCCGGTTCGTTTTTCGGGGATAAAAAGAGAATAAGAGTCTCGTGGACAAGGGGTGAAAAGATTGTCGCAGAAGCAATTCACAGGATAGAAGGATGAGCAAAATCAATTATGAATTAGAAATTAGGAATTATTATATTTCTTATCTTCAAAGGAATTCTGATGACTATTCATGGGGCTTTGCTCCTTTGCGTCTTTGCGTGAGAAAAAAAAGGGTTGAATAGGTGAGAGAGATCAATTCCATACATAAACATTTGCCAGCGTTGGTTGCTGCCGTTTTCGGAGTAGCGCTAACTATCCTGTTGTTTCCGCTCAATTTTTTCAGACGAGACAGGAAACAAAACCTGCCTGACAGTAGATTTGACGAAAGAGATACCCTGTTTGCCAGGATAGCTCGAGTTGATGGCACCCCTCAGTACGAGGAGTATTATTCCCGTAACAAACATCTCAAATCTGATGATGATCGTAGTCGTTCAAAACCAAGGCTTTGTTCCGAGGGCACAAAACATTACCATCCAACCTATTCACCACAGACCAGGAAGTATTTCGAAGAAATCGAAGAAATCGAAGCTGATCGAATCGTAGTTAAAGGATTAAAAAAGAAATTAGAGGATTCAAAAAATCCAGACGCCGCATTGAAGGAAATCATAATATCATTGGGCGCTGTTTCTGTTGGTTATACAAAACTTGACAGGGAATACATATATAAATATAAAGGAAGACGCGATTTTCATTACGGAGAGCCAAATAACCTGGATCATCCCTCTGCTATTATTTTCCTGACTGAAATGGATTTTGACCGTATGCAGAGATCTCCTGATGCTGAGGCGACACTTGAGACATCTCTTCAATACCATAGGGCTGCGATAATAGCAATAACGATTACCGAAACGCTCAAATCCCTCGGTTATCAGGCAGAATCCAATTTTGATGCCCACTATGACCTGATACTGCCGCCACTCGCTGTCAATGCCGGGCTTGGTGAATTGGGACGTAATAATATCCTTATAGCCGATCGTTACGGAAGCCGGGTTCGTATCGGAGCAATAAGTACCAATTTCCCTCTGAAATATGATAGTCCCATATATCTTGGCGCCGCCGACTTCTGTGAAATCTGTAAAAAATGCGCTGACAACTGCCCGCCAAAAGCCTTAAGTACGGGTGAGAGAGAAAATATCCTCGGAGTGCAAAAATGGGGTACTCGTGTCGAACAATGTTACGGTTACTGGCGCAGCATCGGAACCGACTGCGGTGTATGCATGGCATGCTGCCCCTTTTCACACAAAAACAACTTGTTCCATAATATTGTCCGAAAAGTTATCCCCCTGAATCCCTGGGTTCGACACGCCGCACTTTGGTTCGATGACCAAATTTATGGAAGAAACTGGAAGGGACTTTCTTAACCTTGATAAAGTCAAAGCAAATTAAAGGGGTTAACAGGAAAACAAGATGTCATTATTACTTCTTTGAGTATGAAAAGCAAAAAGACTATAGCTAAATACTTCTGATATTTAAAGGCATACATTGATTCTAAGTTGCTTGGGTTGTGTTGACAACTACATTCTTTCATTTAGTATTGTAATGCCCTACATTACTATTGTCACAGAGCATATTGAGCCGGATGAAATTGCGGTAGATCTGTGGTTTCGACCCGAACGATTTCAATGTTTGTAACAAGTCAAATGAGTTTTTGCAGATCAAAAACAATGAGACAAGGAGTCTGTAACCAATGCCTGCTCTCTCATGGAATGAAATTCGCCAACGAGCTATTCAATTTTCTCGCGAATGGGAAGGCGAACACGCAGAGCGTGCTGAAGCACAAACATTCTGGAATGAATTCTTCTTAGTTTTCGGTATCCCCCGCCGCACTGTTGCTGCTTTCGAAGAACCAGTAAAAAGCTTGCACGATACTTATCACCGAATCGATCTTTTTTGGCGAGGGAGTTTGCTTGCCGAGCACAAAAGCTCTGGTCAGAATCTCGACAAGGCTGAATCGCAAGCCATGCAATATATTCAGGAATTAGTAACCTCAAACCGCCAAGATGAAGTTCCACGTTATATCATCCTAAGCGATTTCAACCGCTTGGTTCTTTACGATCTTGAACACGAGGAAAGTGAACCGGACAAAATCGAATTCTTTCTCGCCGATTTACACTTCCATATCAAACATTTCGCCTTTTTCATAGGTCAGAGGACCCACAAATTTGGCGAAGAAGACGAAGCCAATATTAAAGCAGCCAATATTATGGCTGGCTTGCATGACGCTATCGCCGAAGGCAACTATGATGCGAAATCTTTAGAACGCCTACTCGTTCGCTTTCTCTTTTGCCTCTTCGCTGAAGACACCGGCATCTTTGAACCCAGCCAATTTGATCTTTATATCCGAAACCACACTCGCGAGGACGGTTCAGATCTAGGTTCACAGCTAAATGCACTATTTGAAGTACTGGACACTCCTGTTGAAATGCGATCCCGGTATCTTGACGAGGATCTGACTGACTTCCCTTTCATCAACGGTGTACTCTTCGCCGAACATTTACCCATTGCAGGTTTCAACCGTTTCATGCGCAACCACCTGCTGGCTGCCTGTCACTTTGATTGGTCACGTATCTCGCCCGCAATCTTCGGATCACTTTTCCAAGGCATCATGGATGCCAAGGAGCGTCGACAGATCGGAGCGCACTACACTTCAGAGCGTGATATCCTCAAGCTCATCCGTCCACTTTTTCTGGACGATTTGCGGACCGAATTTGATCGCATTAAAACCGACCGCTCTACCCGCCGTTTGGAACGGCTTCGCAGTTTCCTGAAGAAGTTGGCTGCACTGAGGTTCCTCGATCCCGCTTGCGGCTGCGGCAACTTTCTAGTCATCTCTTATCGTGAGCTGCGCTTGCTGGAATTAGAAATACTCAAACTGCTCTACGATAATTTCGATAACACTCAACCTGAATTTTTCACCTCGGACGAATATGCGAATCTCTCAAAGGTTGACGTTCACCAGTTCTACGGTATCGAGATTGGTGAATGGCCAACCCGTATTGCCGAAACCGCCCTTTGGCTCACCGATCACCAAATGAACATCGAGCTTTCCAAAACCACGGGCAACCTATTCCAGAGAATCCCCCTCCGCGCTGCGCCACATATCCTTTGCGCCAATGCACTGCGTTTCGACTGGAACGAACTACTTTCCGCCGAAGACTGCTTCTACATTCTAGGTAATCCACCGTTCGTGGGGAAGCATTTAATGACCAAGGATCAAAAAGAGGATGTACGTCACATATGGGGGAAAACAAATGGTGCAGGAAGTATTGATTATGTTACTTGCTGGTATTATAAGGTTGCACATTATACTCGTGGAAATATGAAAATTGATTGTGCTTTTGTTTCAACGAATTCAATCAGCTAGGGTGAACAAGTTGCTTATTTGTGGAACTATTTATTTCAACAAGGTATTAAGATAAATTTTGCTCATAGAACATTCAAATGGGAAAGCGAAGCTAAAGGAAAAGCACACGTTCATGTTGTTATAATTGGGTTCGGGCGAAAAGAGAGGAGAAGCAAGCGAATTTATGAATACGATACAATATCTTCAGAGATTCACGAAATTGAAGTGAAAAATATTAGCCCATATTTAGTGGAGGGCTCTAATATCGTCATTCTTCCTCAATCAAGACCGATTTGCGATGTCCCACCTACCATATACGGAAATAAGCCAGCTGATGGTGGATATCTAATGGTGGACACCGAGGAACATGAATATCTTGAGAAAAATGATCCTGCAGTTCTTCAGTATGTTTATCCAATGATATCAGCCCGGGAATATTTTCATGGTAAGCAGAGATATTGTTTGTGGCTGAAAGACGCAAGTCCTGCATTCTTACGGAATAACCCTTTTTTGAAAGAACGTTTACTTGGTGTATAGAGATTTCGAGAAGCCAGCAAGAAAGCGCCTACTCGTGAACTGGCATCACAACCATATCTTTTTTCTGAAATACGCCAACCCGATTCAGATTACATAGTTATACCTCAGCATACATCGGAGAATCGCCACTATATTCCATTCGGATTATTTGATCCTTCTAATATTGTGCATAATAGTTGTACAGCGCTGCCCCACGCCACCCCCTATCACTTTGGTGTCCTTTCCAGTGCGATGCATATGTCCTGGATGCGGCAGGTCTGCGGGAGGTTGGAATCACGTTATCGTTATTCTGCAAAACTTGTTTACAACAATTTTCCTTGGCCGATTGACTCTACGGAGAAACAAAAAGCGAAAGTGGAGGAATGCGCACGGAGAATTCTCTCAGTACGGCAGAGTTACTTGGATAAAAGGGAGACTCTTGCCGACCTCTACGACCCTCTCGCCATGCCTGCGCTCCTACTAAAGGCTCATCAAGCACTCGACCGTGCAACCGACCGTTGCTACCGCAGTGCCGCATTCCACAATGAACGCGAACGAATTGAGTTCCTATTCAATCTCTACGAACAGCTTACATCTCCACTTGCCCCCAGCATACCGCCCAAGG
>Ga0075120_10002109_pt1 | contig 14714 bp, 8 predicted proteins | sample AntAceMetag02UKL_FD_69792 | JGI IMG/M metagenome (GOLD analysis project Ga0075120, IMG submission 69792) | Saline lake microbial communities from Ace Lake, Antarctica - Antarctic Ace Lake Metagenome 02UKL | ecosystem: Environmental > Aquatic > Non-marine Saline and Alkaline > Saline | place... | reverse complement strand
GATCATGAGAATGAGACCAGCCGGGCCATCAACGCCGCGGCCCTCCGGGATGACCGGATCGTTATCCCCGGTTATCTCACCGGTCTCCCCCTGGCCGAACTTTTTTCAAACACCGGCTTGTTCGTTCTTCCCTCCTACCACGAAGGTCTCCCGATCGCGCTGCTGGAGGCGATGAGTTATCAGCTTCCAATCTTGGTCAGCGATATCCCCCCCAATAAAGAAGTCCCCTTACCTGAATTCAGGTATTTTCCGGTGGGTGACATCGACTCAATGGCGGTCGGGATTGAACGGTTGTTCAAGCGCGGGATTTCAGAAGAAGAGCAAAAATCCCAAACCCGGATTCTTGAAAGCGACTATAATTGGGACCGGATAGCGGAACAGACCAGGGAGGTATATCGGAGTATTTTATTCTCGTGATTAGAATGATCATTTTTTTGGGCGTGTTATTATTCCTGGTATTCCACAGTCAGTTGACTTTTTATGGCGTCGCTGGTCATGAAATATAGCTTATCCTGTCTAATACTTTTCAATATTATAATGTGTGTATAATCAGACAGTTACGTTCCCTCTCTCGACAGAGACACTCAACATAATCCATAAAATACGGATTTTTCCCCTGAAGTCACGAAAATCGGAATAAGTGACCAAACTTTGTAGTTCGATAATAGTGAAAGTTCTATTAATTCAATTAATACCCACCCATTAAGGTATGCAATCTTAAGGATTATTTGTAGCTATGTCTGGTTATGTTCCTTAAATATCAAAAAAATAAAACGAGCATAATTTAGGTTCTTGTAAATTGGGCAGTAAAACATGAGTTTTATCCATATTATTAAAAAAAATAGTGTTGATATTCTTTGTCTGATCGTCTTGGGGATCATTTTGCTTGCCTATGTTATTAATATCATACCTCCCGGTTTTAAAAATGATGATTTTGTATATTTATATAGATTGCAGGGGATTCTCTATCCTCAAGAACCATTAAATGATTCACTCTTCCATAACGCATTCAGCACTGTGAGACTTTTTGAAGGGTCGAGCTATTATCGTCCATTGGATATCCTGATTTGGGGGAGCTGTTATAAATTATTCGGCTTATGGGACAGAGGATATAGTTATGTTTCCATCATCCTTATTTTTGGCATGCTTGTGTTTTTTTATAAGACTATCGCTCTTCTATCCAGTCGGACAATAGCATTTATTACAGCTGTTATTTATATATTCCATTGCTCCTTCACATATATTTATTGGTTCAATTGGTTTGGATCAATGTCTAAAAACTTTTTCCTATGGATGGCGATATACTTTATAGTCAAATCCAGTTGTATTTTTAGGAAAAGATATCTTTTCCTGATCTTAATAGGTACATGGGGAGCTATATGTTCCAAGGAAAGTTCTTGCCTCCCATTATTAATTCTTCTGAGTTATTACGCATTCTTCCATTCAACTATAACTAAAAGGATAACGGTCGTTTACGTATTGTTTATCACGTTGATATTAACCTATTTTGTCATTGGACCAGCCGGTTTTTTTAGGGATATATTTACCGGAGGAAAATCTGTTGCTTACGACATAAAATTCGTCTGGATAAATTTCAATGCGCATATGGATGGAATATTTTCAACCGGTTTGCCGATTCTCGTGCTTCCAGCCTTAGTTGCGCTGGCAGTTTACAGTAGATCAAAACGTTTCTTCTTGGCAGTAAGTATTTATGCGATTTTTACGACGGTATTGCTGATAAATAGTAGTTATACCTATTACTATCTTCTGATCATTTATCTAATCTTAATAATGATAGAGAAGAGATACTGGATATGGGCGATTCTATCGATAATAATGTTTATAGTGATAATCCCATTTTATCTCAAAACAGAAGAGTATCATTATGATTCTTTTTGTTTTGCTCTTGTATTCCTCGGAGCGACTTTTTTTAATATCAGTAAGAGATGTTACCCGATATTTTTATGTGATTTCATGGGTAAATTTGTGACTTCAGGTCAAAAAATTAATTTAAGTTTGATTATCAAGTATAGCCTTACTTTTTTAGCAATAGGAGTTCTCCTCATTAATGCATATACAACCATTGCTGCCGTATTTGAGAAGAGAAAACCTCACATAAATTGGACAAAAAAAAGAATCAAAAAATCTGCTGAAACTGAAATTGTTTATAATCATATTATTGCTACTCTGTATGATAGTGTATCGGATAATTCATTAGAAATACTTGGCGTTAAAAATGCAAGAGATCTTTCACAGAATGCAGCACTGTTTTTATCAATGGTTAAGAATGAGAATCCAGAATGCTTAATTAGCTGGAATCCTGATATTCCACCCGAGAACGAGTCATCTGATGTTTCCGATTTTTTGCAAGCGATGGGAATCAATCTTGAGCTGAGATCAAATATGGCGATTGACTCAAAATTCATGAAAAATCTGGGGAAGAACCTTGTAGAGGATGGAGGATTTGAAAACTCAGTAATGCCTGGATTCGTTTATTCTACAGAATCCTTTCGCGGAAATAATTCTGCAATGGTAAGTAAAAGTAATCAACCATATCTTGATAAAAAAAGCATCTGGTTCCCTGCATTACAGGAAATCAATATTTCGCCCGGGATATATATTTTTGGCGGCAGATATAAAAGCAACGACCTTCAGGCAAAATATGCGGGTTTCGAGGTGGTTGATAGGCGGAGTTATCAGAAAGGATGCTGGCGCACTAATTCAATTAACGGAACTTCTGATTGGAAAATGTTAGCCGGTATATTCCAAGTTGAAGATATGATCACGATCATTCCCAGGCCTTTCAGGATTTCGAATTATTCTTTAGGCGATGTGTTCGTGGATGACTTATTTTTAATTCGGATTGCTGAGCACTCTAATAGCCTTTTCGAGTAAGTATGATATTAATACCGGTTGATAAGCTTCGAATAACAATGCACATCTCAATCTGGAAATATATTATCTTTTCTTTATTGTTCTCCGCTTTAATAGTTCAGCTTCCCGGTTGCTCAAAAACCGAAGAGATTGATTATAACATTATTTTAATTTCGATCGACGCTTTGCGATTAGATCATATGGGATGTTATGGTTATTATAGGAATACCAGTGACTGTATAGACACAATAGCGTCCCAGAGTATAATTTTCAATAATGCGGTAACACCCCGGCCGAAGACAACAGCTAGTCTGGCCACACTGCTGACGGGTCTTTATCCATATCGCACCGGAATACGTGACTTGACCGGTCCTTTGAAGGAAGAAATTAATTTACCATCTATTCTCAAACAAAATGGATATATAACTGCTGCCTTCGTCAGCAACTGGGTCTTGCGAAGTGAGAGATCGGGTTTCAATCAGTACTTTGATTATTATGATGATCAGTTTACTGACCCCGAGTTGAACCGAAGCGATGTTTATGAAAGAAGCGCGGGAAAAACCAATGTTAAGGTTATCGAGTGGCTAAAAAAGAATTCTTCGAACAAATTTTTTCTCTGGATTCACTACAATGATCCTCACGGAAGCTATTCCCCTCCTGAAGATTATAGGGACATATTTTCCAACCCTAAGAGGCAAATGGTTCCCGCGGATAGAATTCCAGCATATCAGTTTTTACCTGAAGCCTACGTCACTGGAGATAAAACGGACGCCAATTATTACATTAATCAATATGATAATGAGATATACTATACTGACAAACAGATCGGGGAATTATATAAAGAATTGGGCACACTGAAGCTTCTCGATAGATCAATAATAATTATTACAAGTGACCATGGTGAAAGCTTAGGAGAACATAATAACTATTTTGTTCACGGGAACCAAGTTTACGAAGATACTTGTAAAATACCGTTAATCATAAATCTTCCCGGAGAACACCGCATAAAAAAAATAAATGGTTTGGTATCTATCATGGACTTGTTCCCGACGATTTTGGACTTTCTTGGAATTGAGAATAATATGAGTATTGATGGTGTGAGTCTGGTGCCGTTAATAGAAGGATCGGTAAATCAGGCAAGAAAAGAAGTGTTCATCGAATGTTATCTTGATAATAAATATGAGAAATTGGCAATCAGAACGGACAAGGAGAAATTAATAAAAAAGGGCAACCGATATGAAGCCTATGATCTGGAAAAGGATATTTTAGAATTGAATCCGCACTCCCTGAGTGATGGGAAAATACATATATTAAAAGAAAAACTACTACAGTATTTAGATAATTCCAACAGGAACAAGAAGCAGTTGAACAAAATGATTGTGTCCGAGCAGGATTTGGTTAATTTACGCGCTTTAGGATATGTGCAGTAGAGACAGGGGCATATTAGGATGCATAGAGATTTGAATGTAACTATTTCCATCGCGGTCCTGCTGCTTTCAATGCTGTTTATTCCAGTCTCTGCGGGAGCGGATCTAGACCGACCGCCTGTTTCGCGAGGGGGCGAACGTGAAGCCAATGGGGCGGGCGGGCCGATCGGCTGCGGTAAGGAAGTCAGCGACAGGTTTTCGGGATCTTCCACCGCAAAATTTCCCGGGTATAATATATTAGTTTTGGTCCTGGACACCCTCCGGGCCGACCACCTCGGTTGTTATGGCTATTTCCGCCCTACCTCTCCTGTGATCGACAAACTGTCTTCTCGAGCCGTGATCTTTCGAAACGCCTTCGCTTCGATCCCGATCACCCTCCCTTCCCACACCTCCATTTTGACCGGCCTTTACCCTCAGACTACCGGCATTATTTATAATCACGACCGCGTTGACGCCCGGGTCACGACCTTGGCGGAAGTACTGCAAAAGGCCGGGTATCGAACCGGGGCGGTAGTCAGCACGGCGGTGCTGAAGGCCAGCAGCAAACTGAGCCAGGGTTTTGAATGCTATAGCCATAATTTCGGCGAGGCAGCTCGACGGGAACAAAAAGGTTGGAAGGTCAAGGGGATCGCGAAGGATGCCAACCGCCTGGCTTTTGAGTGGTTGGACCGGATCAAAAAAGACGAGAAGTTCTTTCTCTTCATCAACTATTTCGACGTTCATTCCCCTTATATAAAGCAGGGAGGTTTCCAGGACCTTTTCAACCATGACTCTCAGAAATTTCTCCAATACCTTGAGCGGGAATGGACCACCATGCCAAAACTGGCCAGAAAAAGGAAAGCCATCACAAACTATGACCGTTCCATAGCTTACACTGATCATTATATCGGCCGATTTCTGAAAGGACTTCAAGACCGGGGCCTACTGGATAAGACAATCGTTATTCTCACCTCTGATCACGGCCAGGGCCTTTATCAGCACCATGACTACTGGTCCCATGGCCCATATCTTTACGATGAACAGATAAATATTCCCCTGCTGATACTGTTTCCTGGGGCAACCACCCGCCAAGAGATCGACCGGCTCGTCGAGACAGTCGATCTTTTCCCCACCGTTTTGGATCTGGTAGGGGTCCCTCTCCCGAACCGGGTCGACGGAGCAAGCCTGGTCCCGCTTATGGAGCAAGGAGACCGCGAAAAACCGGACATAGCCTATGCCATGCGGAATCAGCATGATCCAAAAGGCCGGATTCTACCCCGTCAGCTCTGTGTCCGAACCTCCACAGAAAAATTAATCTCGACCCAGGGGGAAGAGAACCAATTTTATGACTTTGAGGAGGATCCTTACGAGAAAACCGATATTTATGACACCGCCGAAAAACAGCGTGGAAAATTGATCTCCCGACTTATCTTGGAAAGGGAGCGATGGTTTAAACTGGAGAAAACCGAGAATATCGCTCACGAAGCGCCGGATCAGGAGACTTTGAAAGTCCTCAAGTCGCTTGGTTACCTGCAATAATAAACCGGCGATCCTCCTCGGCATCCCTGGGGCCGCTTGGAGAGGTAGCCATATCCTTCTTTCCCGGCCGGCCAGGCCACTCCTATCGCCGTGTCTTTCGATGGACCCCAGTTTTTAACGTCATCATCATATCGATCGATACTCTTAGAGCAGACAGGCTGCACTGTTACGGGAACCAGCGAGCGACCAGCCCCACTATCGACGAGTTCGTGAAGGAAACGGTTTTTTTCGAGAACGCGGTATCTCAGGCACCGCCTACCGCTCCCTCACACATGAGCATCTTGACCGGACTGATGCCGGACGTTCACCTTATAAGGAATTATGGCGACGGGGGCCCCATAAGAGGTGTACTCTCACCAAGTATAAGAACCCTGACCCAGATTTTTCGGGAACACGGGTACTGCACGGCCGGAATCCATGGAGGTGGAAACGTATGGGATGGACTTGGTTTCAACCGGGGGTTCGATTACTATGTAAGCAATTTCAGGATTAGAGACCTTTCTCCCGGCAAACTGCCGATAGCCGTACACAACTGGCGGCGCAAGAGCCGGAGGGAAGGTTGTCCGCTGTTTCTCTTCCTCCATCATTTTTACTGTTACGAGCCCTACGTTCACGGGACTGCAAAGTATCGCCGCAGTTTCTTGTCCAACGCCGATCCGTCTCTGCCTGACTCCCCGGCCGATCTTCTTCGGTCGGTTCCAGCGTCTCCCCGGAATTGGCCCGGGACCTCCGCGCCTTGGGGTACATGAATTGAGCTGTTTCAGGAAAGGCACGGCGTTTTGAGGTGATCAGACGCTTAACAATATCCCGGTCCTGATTACTCAGACAGCGGCTGTTCAGCCGGAGGAATTGCGGCAGGGCCGGTTGTGTTATCTCGCGCCGACCTCTGGGGCGAGGCTTTCGACTCTTCCGTCTTCGGCCAGATGAATCGCTGAAACCGGTATATGGTAGCCCGATAGTTGTGTTCCCGATCGATCCGGGGGTTATAGAATTCCCAGACCATTTTCCCTCCGGGGGTAACCTCGAATGCCCGGCCATGGTCGCTGTCGGTGATGAGGGTGTTTCCGTTCGGAAGCCGTTGGGCAAATCCCCGGGAGGGAGAGAAAAATGAGTCGGGAGGTTTTCCCTGGTGTTCCCACACAATCTTACCGGTCCGGGGATCGAGCTCAATAACACGGGAATAACCTCGATGGGTGCCGTTATCAAAAATGAGAATATTCCCGTTATCTAGGAGCGTTGGTGCGTGGGGCAAGTCCAGTTCTCCAGGTCCCCACCGCCACCTGACCTTCTTTGTGGCTGGGTCGAGGAATCCGATCAGGTCGAGGTTGCGTACGCAGAAGAGAATATCCCCCGGTTGGCAGATCTTGATCCCATCGGCGGCGACATTCTGCTCAATTACTTCAATGGTATTAGCATGGAAGACGTCCAGGGCGTCCTCGTCCTTCAGATATTTCCATCCGGTCTGTCGGTTAAAGGTGGCGAGGAGTTCAGGGTCATGGGAGACCAGATCCGCTATCGATAGGGTGCTCAGTGTCTTTCCCTCCCGGTCCAGATGAACGATATAATGATCGATGATCGGTTGGTCGGGGATTAATGCGGGGTAGAGAACCCGCCGGCGGGTTAGGGCATAGAGGCTTCCATCCGGTACCACGGTCAGATCATGGTGAAACGGTCCCTCCCGGTTCCAGACGATCGAGGAGTCCTGTTCCATCAGCGTAATACTTGTTCTTTCACAGAGAACCAGGAAACGGACTTTCCCGTAAGGCTCAATCAACTTCCATTCCGCCGGTTCGGGGCGGCGGTCCGAAAAAGTGTGAACTACGTTGCCGGATAGATCGAGGAAGTACCCCCCTGCGCCATCCTCGGAGCAGTAGAAGTTCAGGCCGGGATAGGCCGTCTGATGGTCAAAAAGGGTTACCCCGGCCTTTTTTTTGTCCTTCTTCTGAATGGTGGTGTGGCTCAGGTATGGCAGGGATTTTAGCGTCTCTCTTCTGGAATCGGTCCCCGCCGGTGTGCCTTCAGCAAAAGACGACAAGAAGAAGTGGGGAAACGCAAAAGACAGTGTTAGAGTCGTAAATAAGAATGCATAGTTGCGTAATTGTATGAGGAGTAATTTCATGGGAATACCGGCTTAACCCGGATTATTCAGTGGAATTCACAAAAGTCTAAGCCATTGCATTTTGGCTCCTTACAAAAACCATTTGCCGGTATCCAGACTGTTCCGGAGTTTTGTAACGAACGGGATATCCTCGATGGTCATCTCCCTCAACCCCAACCGTTGAGATTTTATATTACCGGGATTCATAAAGCTATTATCAAGTGTCGATTTGATTGCGTCGATGAGTAGTTTATAGTAAATATTAACCTAAATTAACCCGATTTATTCATAAATCGGGTTAGTTTTGAACAATGCCAGAGCTGGTATGGAGAGCAGTGATAAAGGCAATAACCATATCGTACTATCTTGCGATCACTTGCTGAAAAGCATCTATTATTGTTTGTGTCGTCGAGAGTAGAAATAAGACGTTGGCCTATCTGTTAAGCGAAAAACAGACTGCTGTAGCTGCATGATAGAGATTACTATACATAACATATTGAATGAAAGATGATAACACGGATTATGGATCGGGAGTTTTTGCAAGTCTTCATTGGCGCTCATAGCCCCGGGATTTTCCGCGGCGAAATAAGGGTAAATCAGCGGTTTTGGTGATGCTCCAGAAAGCTTTCCCGTGGCAGGGAGAATAGAACGATCCGGCAGAGAGGGATGATGAAGTTATTAAATGACAGCGGATCGGACCACCCGGTATTTACCGCCGGTGGTAAAGGGCTGGGAAGAGAAGGACTGTGGGTCCTGCTGATTCTGCTGGGCTTCGGGGTCTGCCAGTCTATTATCTTTTTCGGCTACTTTCCGGTGCCGAATCCCGATTTTACCCAGTTTCTCCAGACCGGCCGCGAGCTCATCTCGCTGAGGGTTCCTTCCAGTTTCAACCGGGGTCCCCTCTACAGTATTATCCTGGCCGGTTTGAGCCGTATTCTGGGAGGAGAATATCCGGAACTGCGGGCCGGCTGGATAGTGAACGCGGTTCTCCATCCCTTGAACCTGGTCCTTATCTGGCTGATCTCCAGGGAGATCATCGGTCGGGCGGCGGTCTGGATCGCCCTGCTGGCGGCGGTCAACCCCTGGGTGATCATGACGCTGGCCCTCCCTCTCGCGGAGACCACCCTGGTTTTCTTTATTCTGGCAACCTACTGGTGCCTCTGGCGGGGGTCGCGTTGGGCTTACTTCTTCGCCGCCTGCGCGTCGCTGGTTAGGTACGAGGCGGCGTTCCTGATCCCGGTGGTTCTGATCGTCGATCTCCGATCCGCATCTCCCCGCCGCCGGTTCCGTCCGCTTCTCCGGTCGTTTCTGGCTTCTCTATCCCTAACTGTGTGGATGCTGGGTACTATACTGCACTGGGCCTATGAAAGCCAAAATCATTACGTGACCCGTTTGATGCCGTTGACATGGGAGCGGCTGACCCGGGCGCTGCTCTTCCTCTGGCAGGCCGTATTCTTCCCCCTCGTTACGTCCCATCCCGACCAACCGATCGCGGCGGTGCCGTTTATTTTTGTGCTCTGGCGAATCGCCGCCGCCGCGGCCTTTGGCCTGGGGATATTTTTTGCGCTCCGGCGCCGCGAAGGAAAGGTAGGGCTGCTGCTGGTCTTCGCCTTTCCCTACTTCATCATTCACGTGGTGTACATGTATATGGTGAGGAGGTTTTATGTCCCGGTATCCTGGATAATACTCGTCATCTGCTGGTATGGCATCCGGAGCGGATGGGAGACGGTGTGCCGAAGGCTGCGTCCGCCCCGGATTATAACCGAACTGTTGACATTCCTTATTCTCATTCTAGGTTGCTTGCGTCTTGTCGAATTGTTTCCATGCCTGCCGGCCGCCGCGTGCATGAGTCCTGCTTCGGCGCCGCTTTTCTGGATATTTTTGGCCGTGATCATCTTGTTGACCCTGCTTTGTCTGAAACCGTTTAGGCTCCGTATTTTCACGGTGGCGCTGGTCGCGGCGGTTTGGGTATTGTCCCTGGGACTCTCCAACCAGATGATCCTCTCCCGGCACCTGGGCACCGGATCCCGCCGGTCCGAGTTCAAGGCCCTGGGAGAATGGTATGCCGCCCGTGCCCGGCCGGGGGATAAATTAGCTGTATATCTCTATGATCTGGTGGGATATTTATCTTCCGGAAGTTTAGGTCCTGTGGTGAAATTCCCCCCGGGCGATAATCCCCGGCAGTTCGCGGATGCGTGCCGGGAAGAAGGCATTACTTATCTCGTCTGGGCTTCCCGGGAGGGGAAGAAAAAGAATAATCCCGTATATATCAGGCTGGGGCTGGATAAAAATCTGGATCAGTTGAGCAAGCCGCGGAGCGTGGGGCCGTATGAGTTCGTGGTCCAGCTGCGGGGTGAGCGCGGACATCTCAATATTTTCCGAATCTCCCCCTGACCACCGTCCGGCAGCTTGTTCAACAAACAGTGATAATGTCCGGCGATAACCGACCCGGCTTTTGAATTCGGCAATGCTCAATGATAAAAAGATAATCGTGGTACTTCCGGCCTACAATGCCGAGCTGACTCTCCGTCAAACCTACAGGGAGATTCCACTGGAGTTGGTGGATGAAGTTCTTCTGGTCGACGACCACAGCAGCGATGCCACGGCGGCTCTTTCTCGCTCCCTCGGGATCAAAACATATATCCATCACTCAACCCTGGGATATGGTGCCAATCAGAAGAGTTGCTACCGGGAGGCGCTTCGCCTGGGAGCCGACATCATCGTAATGCTTCATCCCGACTACCAGTATTCACCGAAGCTGATAACCACGCTGGCTTTTCCAGTTGGGACCGGGCGGTATGACCTGGTCCTGGGGTCCCGTATCCTGGGCGGCGGCGCTATGGCCGGCGGTATGCCCGGGTATAAATATATTGCCAATCGCGTGCTTACCTTTATCCAGAACCTGCTGCTGCGCCAAAAGCTCTCTGAATATCATACCGGTTACCGATGTTACTCCCGCCATTTTTTGACGGTGGTTCCATTTGAGCAGAACTCCGATGATCTCTTATTCGATAACCAGATTCTTGCCCAGGCGATCTTCTGCGGTTTCCGGATCGGGGAGATATCGTGTCCCGCAAAATATTTTCAGGAAGCATCATCGATCGACTTTTTCCGTAGCATTGTTTATGGCCTGGGAGTCCTCTCGACCTCGGTGGAGTTCCTTCTGAATAGATGGGGTATCCTCCGTTCTCCGATCTTTCAGATTGCCCGTTGGGATATTTTGGGCCCGGAGCAATAGTGAATATAGTTAACCGAAATGCAAATCTTATTGGTTCATAAGTTCTTTTATCGAAGAAGAGGCGCCGAGCTATTCTTTCTCGAAACCGGGAAGATTCTGGAAAAGAATGGGCATGAAGTAGCCTATTTCTCCACCCGCCATCCGGAGAATATCCCAATCGATTCTCCTCGTACTTCGTCGATGCTCCCCGGTATCTTGACGGGAACATCTTTAAGCGGGCCGCCAGCATTGGAAGGGTTATCTATTCTCTTGATTCCAGGGACCGGCCGATCCTCAATACTTATACCGCACTGGGAGCTCTGGCGGTAAATATCGTTCTGAACCTGATATGGATACCGGTATACGGTATTGCCGGAGCGGCCGCCGCTTCAACCGTCTCTTATGTATCTACCCTTATCGTCGGGTAATGATCAATTTCTTCTTTCATCGCCCGGTAGTAAATAAGGGCCACCAGGTTGCGGGTCAGGCGGATGGCCCCTGATATTGTGTGGCGGGGATAGGCGATGATAAGTGAAATCCCGCCGGTTTGGTATTTTCTTCTGAGATATTCCGGCGGAGGGAAGAGGTATTTGACCAGGTCGAGAGCCCGGATGGGACGGAAGATGGAATCGGGCCTGAGGCTGAAGAGAAACTGTCCGGTTCGCCCGCTTCTCTTTTCTCCTCTCAGACGCGCGAGCTGCATCCCGTAGAGCCGGGCCTCCAGAGTGCTGATCCTGTGTTTTTCGGTCCACCTCTGATATTGAAAGGGCAGATGAGTTTGAAAGACCCTCCCTACCGCGGAAAGGCAGATCGCCACCTGTTTGTGGATACCCCATTTTTCGGCTTTCCCGCGAATAGACTCTCCGTTTAATGATTCTCCTGTCGCGGTCAGCAGGAGATGGATATCGAGGAGCCAGAGTAACCATCTTCCCTTCAGAAGAAGGGAGGAAAGATCATCTTCCTCGTTGAGTAGATGGAGGAAGGGGCAGTGTTTAACGAGGTGGAGGCAGAGGGTGATGAGACGGTCTTCCGGGCTGAGTACCGGAATGGTGAAGCCTTCGAATGATGCTTTCATCTTTCCAGCCAGCAGTTCCGCGTAATCCACCGTATAGAGTGTATAAGGATGGTCGAGAGCCCAGTGAAGTTCGACTATGATATTTCTTTTGGGATCTTTAAATGAGAGGTGGAGATGGTGCTTCTCAAAATACCGGTTCGGTAGTATTCCCGGAAGTGGAACGAAACCGAAGTCGCCCAGTATTTTTTTAGCGACAGGGATATCTTCTTTTCCGATCAGAAGATCGAGGTCCGTAAACGGCCGGAGATATGGTCGGGAGTAGAAATCCAGGCCGAGGGCGAGACCCCGGAGGACTATTAATTCGATTCCCCCGCTGGAGAAAGCCCGGAAAATCCCGGCTGCCATCTCCAGGTAAATCCGAGTGTTGATAACGGTCTGGCGGTAACTCTCCTCGAATTTCTTCCGGACTTTTTCCGGGAGACTCTCAAAGATGCCGCTTCGGTCCAGAGAGTCGTAGATAATGCCATCCAGGCGGTTTGCCAGAGCGGTCCGGAAGATCTGATCCCAGTCAATATCATTAATCTCCACGGAACCAAGTTCGGTCCCGGATGATATTAAAGATATAATTAATTTATCCGCCTTTGATATGCAGTTCCCTTTCATTCTTCAGAAATTAACGGTAATATGTTTGCAAGAATTATGATAGTCGTTCTTCAAAAGAATAACATAGGACTGAAAACAACAAAAATTTTTACTTAAATTTTTCGTCAAATATGGGCCGGGTTCGTAGTGCAGGGCTTCAGCCCTGCCCCACGAAGGCAGGGCTGAAGCCCTGCACTACGAGCTGCTTTCCGAATGCTTATATTTTACGAAGTAAAATATATGAGTCCAACTACGGATAAAAAATATCTGGTACTGGTTCTCTCTCTCTATTTTTCACTTACACTGATATACAGTCTGGCCGTCCCGCTCTGGGAAACACCGGATGAACCGTCTCATTATCTCTCCGTCCGGAGCTTCTCGGATGGGAGTAATTTTAAACCACCCCGCACCTCCGGTCAGATCAATTCCGTCTGGGCTGAGGGATACCTCTTCTCTCTCTATCAATGTTCCCAACCTCCGTTATATTATATGCTCTCAGCGCCTGTTATGAAAGTCCTCGCTCTGCGCGTCCTGCCTCTGGGAACAGGGATGGAATTCCCCGCCGTCCGACCCGATTTCTCCGGCACCGGCAACCTCTTTATCCATCATAGGGAATCCATCTGGGCGATACCTTCGGCGGATATCCGAGTTCACCTTCTGCGCCTCTTCTCGGTATTTTTAGGGGGGATATCAATATTCCTGATCTATCGGATCGCCCGGGTAGTTTTCCCGAACGACCCGGTGGTCGCGCTCTCTTCCAGCGCCTTCGCTGCCGTGTTGCCCCAGTTCAACTTTATCACGGGCGCAATCGGTAATGACAGCCTGGCCGCTCTGATGGGAGCGGCGACGCTCCTCTTTCTGGTTCGCCTGGCGGATCAAAATACCCGTCCGCGGTCTCGTGACTTCCTCGCCCTGGGAGTTTTGATGACGCTTTCGTTGCTTACCAAGTTTAATCTGATCTTTCTTATTCCTCTCTCCCTTATTGTTATTTTCATTAAAGCCAGGGACGCGGGGAGTTGGAGGGTGGTATTGTCGGGGGTGGTTTTTATGGTTCTCCCGCTTTTGATCGGATTGACGGCTGCCATGATATTATTCCCGAATGACGTGATGATTAAATACCGGGTTATGGCCTGGAGATTGATCAGAACCACACCGGACCTGACGACGGTTGAGCATCTTCAATGGATGCTGAAGGATATATACCGTTCCTTCTGGGCGACGTTCGGCTGGATGTCGATCAGGGTCGGATGGGGATTATATCTGGCCTGGGGATTGATCTGCCTGGCCGGGGCGATCGGCTGGGGGAGAGTGATTATATCGCGAAAAGGTATGGAGGATGGATGGAAGAGAAAGGCCGGAATCCTGGCGACCGCGATAGTTCTTCTCCTGATCGGGGTTATAAAGAATAATCTCCTGGTCCGTCAATCTCAGGGGCGTTTTCTCTTTCCGGTTCTGGGGGCGATCGCGGTCTTATTATCGTACGGGCTCCTTAACCTCTTCCCAGATCGGGTGAGGGATAGAGCTGCGGTGGTTTACACGACCGTATTGATTACCTTAAACCTGGTCTCTCTTCTTCTCTACCTCATCCCGGCGAGTTATTAAGGAAGATAATAGAGTAAGAACGTTAGTAAGTTTTCAGTGAACCCCGTCTCTCGTAGAGGCTGCCTTTAGGCTGCCACACGATGGCGACCTGAAGGTCGCCGCTACGAGCACGAGGCGATGGAGTTCACTGAAACCTTACTAACGTTAAAGATCGTAGAAGCAGATTTTCCTTATTAAAATTAGCCAATCATCCGGGGTAATTCTGTTACTTTTTGTATCGGTAATACAGTTATTAATTCATCTACGGGATAGGCATGGGTACCCGGGTAGATGATCCATAGATGATCCAATCCGAGGTCTCTCAGGGCGATCCTCATTGAT
>Ga0075120_10002108_pt1 | contig 14714 bp, 13 predicted proteins | sample AntAceMetag02UKL_FD_69792 | JGI IMG/M metagenome (GOLD analysis project Ga0075120, IMG submission 69792) | Saline lake microbial communities from Ace Lake, Antarctica - Antarctic Ace Lake Metagenome 02UKL | ecosystem: Environmental > Aquatic > Non-marine Saline and Alkaline > Saline | place... | reverse complement strand
TTCTGAATATGCAATAGTATCAATTTTATTTAGGCTAGAGTTATATTTTTTTAATAAAACAATACATTTCCCTGAATCCTGAGTTGAGGTAATCGTATCAAAATACTGATAATATCCTTTTAATTTTGTTGGGGAGTAAGGAAAAGCAGAACCTCCTTTGCTGAAATCAATATATCCATCTTGTCCTGTTGTAAAATGAGTTCCATTAGTAATATAAGTATCAAAAGCTTGACCATTAACTTTCTTCAAAAGTGGCAAGGCACTTAATTTTACTGCAACACTGGAATAAGGCGTTGTGAAGTCAAAGCCCACATTCCATAAAATTTCAGGAGCAGGTCCAAATGTAGTATTTGGTGTTAAGGAAAAAGCAGTATCTGTAGTATAACCTGACCTTATTAAAAAAGCATCAGAGCTGGTCCAATTCCAAATCCTGTCTATTCCCCCTATATAAATAGAATCAAAACTACTGTTCTCAATGTTTTGTGCAAATGAAAAGTAAAATGCAAAGAATGCTAATGCGGCTGTTATAATAAGTTTTTTCATAATATAATTTTTTTAGTAAATAGTTTACAAATAATCAGTTACATTCCTGATTTATTTTCATTAGCTTTTCAATACTAAAACCATTTATTTTTGCGACTTCTAAAAGTTCCGAATAAATTTTATTATCCAAATTCTTGTTTTTCGAAAGTATCCACAAATATTTTCTTGATGGGTCTCCAACTAAGGCATACTTATAATTTTCGTCTAAAGTAATTATATAATAATCTCCAGCAAATGGCCAGAAAAATCGGACTTTCAATCTGCCCTGAAATTTCACATTTGGCACCCAGGCAGTCCCTTTAATATCTTTAAACTTACCTTTTTCATCTAAAAAATAACCTTTGTTTAAAACTTCTATTTTCCCATTACTTTTTAGTGTGTATGTTGCAGACACACACGTCAAGCCCTTTTCAAATTTATTTGGCAATCGGGCAATCTCGTACCACGTACCTGCATATTTATTAATATCTACTACCTCGACAGTGGGTAATTCTTTGCTTGTTTTACAAGATAAAAAGCTAATCATAACTATTATTATTAATATATAATTTTTCATTATTCTATTTGTTAATTGACTTTTATGCTACCAAAGGTAAATATTTTTTATTAAATATACGAATTATTAATTGTGAATAAAACTACAAAATCAAAATTATCATTAAATTTGAGCAAATATTATTTTACTTTTCTAATTTAGCATTATGAAAATTATTTCTTATAACCTCAACGGAATTCGCGCAGCCTGGAAAAAAGGTTTTTTAGAATGGATACAGTTTGTGAATCCCGACATAATTTGCATTCAGGAAACAAAAGCTCAACCCGACCAAATTCCTGTTTTTGAACTTCAGGAAATTGGATATTTCACCTATATTTTATCTGCCAAAAAGAAAGGCTATAGCGGAGTTGCAATAATCACAAAACAAGAACCCGATAATGTGGTTTATGGAATGGGAATCTCAAAATATGATGATGAAGGCAGATTTATAAGAGCCGATTATAAAGATATTTCTGTTGTCAGCGTTTATCATCCCAGCGGTTCAAGCGGCGAATTACGTCAGGCATTCAAAATGCAATGGCTCGAAGATTTTCAACAATATGTTGATAAGTTAAAAAAAATCCGCCCTAAGCTTATCATTTCAGGAGATTATAATATTTGCCATAAACCTATTGATATTCATGACCCAATTAGAAATGCAAAAAGCTCAGGATTTCTGCCCGAAGAACGTGAATGGATAGGGAAATTTATTGATAGCGGATTTATAGATTCTTTCAGATATTTCAATAAAGAACCTCATAATTATTCGTGGTGGAGTTATCGGGCAAATGCTCGTGCTAAAAACTTAGGCTGGAGACTTGATTATCACATGGTCAGCAATAATCTTGAAAACCAATTAAAAAGAGCGTTGATTCTTCCTCAGGCAAAACATTCCGACCATTGTCCGATTGTTTTGGAAGGTGATTTCTGAAATTCTTAAATATTACTTAGCAAAAAATTTATAATTTACGCTAATAAAACTTCTTCCTTTTTAACATTTCATTGTTAGTATTTTTTAATATTAGCCAAAATTTCATTGATTAGTTTTGTAATTTTGAATAATATTCCTTTAAAACATAGAAAAATGAAAAATCTATTATTAAACCCAATTTTTTTGATTTCATTAATTTCAGTACTATTAGTTTCTTGTGTTCCTCAAAGAAAATATAAAGAATTAGAGACAAAGCGAGATTTATGTAATACAGAAAATCTGGCACTGAAAAAAGAAAATCAAAATTTAACTATTCTTACAAATGAACAAACTGCCGAGCTAAAAAAATTAAAAAAACAAATAAAAGTGCTGGTTGATGACACATCATCTGTAGGAAATTCAATGCGTAGGGCAAGAGTAAATTACGAACAACTAAATAAAACCTATGAGTTGTTATTAGATAAAAATAAAGAATTGTTATCGGGAAACCAGAGCGAGACACAAAAGATTTTATCAGAACTTCATGCAGCTCAGGAAAATTTGTTGAAACGTGAAGATGACCTAAAAAAATTGGAAAAAGATTTTGCTATAAAGAAAAAAAATCTTGATGAGTTAAGTCAGCAGTTGGCAATTTCACAAGCTGATATGCAAAAAAATGAAAAAAAACTTATTGAATTACAATCCATTTTGTCAAGAAAAGATTCTGTTGTTAATGCTTTGAAAGCAAAAGTTTCGGAAGCATTAATGGGATTCAAAAACGAAGGATTAACTGTTGAGCAAAAAAACGGAAAAGTTTATGTTTCCTTAGAAGAAAAACTTTTATTTGCATCAGGCAGCTTTCAGATTAGTGCAAAAGGTATTGATGCATTGAAAAAATTAGCAAAAGTTCTTGAAAACAATCCTGATATTTTTATTCTTATTGAAGGTCACACCGATAATGTTCCATATAAAGGCACTGGAAATCTTAACGACAATTGGGATTTAAGTGCCAAACGAGCAACATCAATTGTGAAAATAATTATTACAAACAGCAAAGTTGACCCTGCAAGATTAACAGCAGCGGGTCGCAGCAAATATCATCCGATTGATGAAGAAAACACACCCGAGGCAAGAGCAAAAAACCGAAGAACAGAAATTATTCTTACTCCAAACCTTGACGAGTTGTTTGAGATTATTGATAATAACTAAATTTAAAACCAAACATTTTAGCCTGCACTTCCGAAGCTTTAGCGTAGGCAGGTCATCCAGTAGTCATTCTGTAGTCATTCTGTTGTCATTCAATGGTCATTCAATGGTCATTTTGAATTTTGTCCATTTGGAATTTTAGTCATCTACCTACTCAAAAAAAGATTCTTCAGCAGTCAGGTTTTAAGTGTTTTAAAAAAAATTAAAAAGAAAGTCAATTTTTTTTAATATATTTGATACCTGAAATTAAAATCCATTTTCTATGAAAAATTTATTAGTAACTTTTCTGGCGGTATTATTAATTACCAATAATATATATTCACAAAAAAAACGTTTGGGTGAAGAAGATTTAGCTGAAGAAAAAGAATATACTTCGCTTAAAAAAGCTCTTCCAAAAACAATTGATGTTTACAAATTAAATCTAAAAGGGCAAGGTCTTAAAAAAATTCCACCCGAAATAAAAAGATTAAAAAACTTACAAGTTTTAGACTTATCTGATAATGATATATCAATTCTGCCTAAACAATTATTTGAATTAGCGAATCTTCAGGTATTAATTCTCGACGACAACGAAATAGTAACTATTCCTGAAGGAATTTCAAATATCGAATATCTTGAAGTTTTGAGTTTGGCAAATAATCCTTTAAAAGTATTACCTAAGTCAATAAAAAACATGTCAACTTTAAGAAAAGTTTGCCTTGCTAATAATCCAGAAAATGATTTAATGAAATCGCTTTACTTTTTAACTTTTATTGAATTTTTTGAATCATTGGATATTAGTAATAACAACATTGACACACTTCCTCGTGAAGTTGCAAATTTTATTCATTTATACCATTTGGATATTTCTAAGAATCCTAATCTTAAATTTGATACTGCTTTCAAAATGTTAGGTCGCCCAAGTATAATTCAATCAATAAACTTAAGCGATAACAATCTTAAAACTTTACCTACAAGCATAGGAGAACTAGGTAAATTGAAAGAAATTTATCTGGCTCGGAATGAAAATTTAGATATTGAACAAGTAATACAAAATTTGCTTCCTTTAGAAAAACTTGAAATTATTGGATTAAGTGAATCAAATCTTAAAAAACTACCTTCAGAAATTGGAGAAATTACAGAATTAACAAAACTTTTTTTGGGATATAATCAAATAGAAGAGTTCCCACCTGAAATAGGAAATTTGATATATCTTGAAGAAATTCACGCATACGATAACCAGCTTACAACTCTACCTCCCGAAATTGGGGATTTACAAAATCTTGCAGAATTACATCTTTACAACAATCCTATTACTTCGCTTCCTGAAGAAATAAAAAATCTTCTAAGTTTAAATTTGATGAGTTTGCCAGATGCTTCAATACCAAAGAAAGAAAAGAAAAAAATACTTGATTTATTACCTGACGTTGAAGTTACTTTTTCTGATGAACCTGATGAAAAATAGAAAAAAATTATTGTTAGTTAAACAATTTTGAAAACACCTCTTCTATTTTTGAAACAAGAACAATATTTATAGAGAATTTTTTCAAGTCTAAAACTTTTTTATTGTAGCGCGAAATAAAAATTTGTTCAAAGCCCATTTTTTCTGCTTCAGATATTCTTAGTTCCACACGATTAACAGGACGAATTTCTCCGGATAAACCCACCTCAGCAGCAAAGCAAGTGTTTTTGTCAACAGGAATATCTGAATTTGAAGAGAGAATAGCAGAAACAACTGCTAAATCAATTGCAGGGTCATCAACTTTGATTCCACCGGCAATATTCAGAAAAACATCTTTGGCTCCTAATCTAAAACCACAACGTTTTTCAAGAACGGCTAAAAGCATTCCTAATCTGCGAAGGTCAAAACCTGTTGATGAACGCTGGGGAGTTCCATAAGCAGCAGAGCTAACTAATGCCTGAGTTTCAATAAGCATGGGTCGCATTCCTTCAATAGTTGCAGCAATAGCCACTCCACTTAAATTTTCATCTCTTTGTGAAATTAATATTTCCGAAGGATTTGAAACTTCTCTCAAACCAAAACTCTGCATTTCATAAATTCCTAATTCTGAAGTTGAGCCAAAGCGATTTTTTGCTGCTCGCAAAATTCGGTAACCATAATTTCTGTCGCCCTCAAATTGCAAAACAGTATCAACCATATGCTCTAATAATTTGGGTCCGGCAAGAATTCCTTCCTTGGTAATATGCCCAATTAAAAACACAGGCGTATCAGTCATTTTTGCGTATCGTTGCATCTCGGCAGTACATTCTCTAATTTGAGAAATGCTTCCGGCAGAAGAATCAATATTATCGGTTTGCAAGGTTTGGATAGAATCAATTATTAATAATTCGGGCTTAATTTTTTCTATGCTAACAAAAATATTTTGAGTAGAAGTTTCTGTTAAAATATAACAATTGTCGTTCTTAATTCCAATACGTTCAGAACGCATTTTAATTTGTTGGTAGCTTTCTTCACCGGTTACATAAAGAATTTTTTTATCTTTCATTCCAAGAGCAATCTGAAGCATTAAAGTAGATTTGCCGATTCCCGGCTCTCCTCCTATCAAAATTAATGTTCCGGTAACCAGCCCTCCTCCAAGAACCCGATTCAGTTCCTGATTATTAGTGTTAATTCTTATTTCTTGTTTTTCTGTAATTTCAGAAATCAACTGTGGTTTGTCTTTTCCATCTTTTGAAAATTGACTTTCCCATTTATTTGAGTCTTTGCTTTTTTGAATTACCTCTTCTACATAGGTGTTCCATTCTCCGCAAGAAGGACATTTTCCAATCCATTTCGTAGATTGAGCTCCACAATTCTTACAAAAAAAAGTAGTTTTTACTTTTGCCATATTAAGAGAATATTTAATTTATTCAATTTAGACAAAAATAGAGAAAAGGGATGGAGTAGAAAAGTAAATATTAAAATTTACTATTTTTTATTTTTTTTTCAATAATTGAAGTTGAATAGCCTTCAAGAAAATCGATGGTTTCAACTTTGCCACCTTTTGCAGAAACAACATCGTATCCAACAATATCTTCAGCTTTATAATCGGCTCCCTTGACTAAAACATCAGGCTCGATAAGTTTAATTAAATTACATGGAGTGTCTTCATCAAAAATTATCACAGCATCAACAAAATGTAGCGATGCCAGAAGCATTGCACGAGATTCTTCATTATTAATAGGTCGGTGATTCCCTTTTAATTTTCTTGCAGAAGTATCTGAATTTAATCCTACAATTAATATTTCTCCTAAATCAGCAGCTTTGGATAAATAATCAACATGACCTAAATGAAGAATATCAAAACAACCGTTTGTAAACACAATTTTCTTGCTTTTGAAATTCCAATATGCAAGAATTGGTTTTATTGATTCTTTATCTAGAATTTTTGATTTTGCTATTTCTAATTGTATCATTTTTTCTTTTTTGAAAACTTAAAAGTATAAGCGAAATACTGCCGGCAACAATAATCATTAAAGTTTGAGCTGTCCATGAAATCCAACCAAGAGCCAAACTTGTTGCCTTTGTAATAAAATAAAGTGCTAATGTTTTTTGAACTATAATAGGATATAAACCAATTCCTCCCGGAGTTATCATTATTCCTATTGAACCAATAACTAATACAGCTAATCCTGCTTCAATTCCAAGAGAACTTGTTTGAGGAAAACAAAAGAAACAAACATAAACCATGAAAAAATATAAGGTCCAAATTGCTATAGATTCCAGAATAAATAACAATGGATTTTTTATTTTAAATAAAGATTTTAATCCATGTAAAAATCCAATAGAAATTTCTTTTGTTTTTATATACAATTTTGATGTTTCGAGCTTCTTTTTAAAAATTAGAAACAAAATAATAATCAATCCTAAAATTCCTAATAAAGTAAATCCTACAAAATGGTCTAAAGAAAAAAATGAAAATTTCTCAGATAATTGGTCATATATTTCAGTTTGCAGATAATTGTTTAATCTTTCGTATTGAGTAAGAACAGTAATGAAAAAAAGTATAAAAAATATTAACATGTCAAGAGCACGTTCAGTAATAACTGTTCCTAAAGATTTATTAATTGGGATTTTTTCATATCTGTTTAAAATACCACATCTTGTAATTTCGCCAAGTCTGGGTATTGCATAATTTGCAAAATAACCAATCAAAACTGCAAAAAAAGTGTTTTTTATACTTGGGTTGTATCCCATTGGTTTGAGTAATCTTCTCCAACGAACTGCTCTGATTAAATGACTAATAACTCCAAGAACAATTGATAAGATTACCCAACGGTAATCAGCTTTTTTGAATGATATTATTATTGCTTTACGTTCTTCTTCTGTTAAATCCTTAATAGAAAGCCAAACCAATAAAATACCAAGAGCTAAAAAGAAAAGCAGCTTAATTGCTGTAATTAGATTTTTCTTCAAAAGTTATTTTAATTTATTATTAAAGTCTGGAAATACGATATTTGGAGTAAAATGTTTCGCTTTTTCAAAATCCATTGTCGCATAAGAAACAATAATTATTAAATCATTTATTGTAACTTTTCGTGCTGCAGCACCATTGATTCCAATAATTCCGGCTCCTCTTTCACCTTTAATTACATAAGTTTCGAACCTCTCGCCGTTACTTATGTTATAAATATGAACTTTCTCGTTTTCAATAATATTAACAGCATCCATTAAATCCTCATCAATGGTAATACTACCTATGTAGTCTAGGTTGGATAGAGTAACTCTTGCCCTGTGAATTTTCGATTTTAATACTTCTATTTGCATTGGACTGCAAAATTACTAAAAAAAATAGATATTATCTATCAAACGAATTTTTCCTACATAAACAACAATGCAAGCTATGCAATTTTCGGAATCTTTCCATTCTGAAATAGGCAAAAGCGTTTGTGTATCAACAATTTCGAAATACTCTAATTTCATTTTCTTAAATAAAGTTATTTCATTTTTCACCCAATTAATTAATTCAGGAACAGAAATTTTTCCTGATTTTTCTTTAGCTTTATTTAATATTTTAAAAATGTTAGGTGCAATTTTACGTTCATCAGACGATAATCTTACATTTCTTGAGCTCATAGCCAAACCATCTTCTTCTCTTAAAATTGGGCATGGAATTACATCAATGTCAAAATTATATTGCTCAACAAGTTTTTTTATTATAATTAATTGTTGATAATCTTTTTCTCCGAAATATGCTTTATTAGGTTCAACGATTTCAAATATTTTTTTCACTACAACAGCTACACCATTAAAATGTCCCGGCCTGTATTTACCCTCCATAATTTTGTCAAGGTGCCCAAAATCAAAGACAGTATTATCTGCTTCGGGATACATCTCTTCTACGCTTGGGATAAATAAATAATCACATTCAATGTTTCCTAGTTTAATAATATCTTCATCAATTTTCTGAGGATATTTATTAAAATCTTCTTTGTTATTAAATTGTATAGGATTTACGAAAATACTGCATACAACAATATCATTTTCTTTTTTAGCTCTGTTTATTAAAGATATATGCCCCTCATGCAAAGCACCCATTGTTGGCACAAAACCTATAGTTTTCTTTAGTGTTTTTTCTTCTGAAAGTAAATCTTTAATTCTATTTATTTTGTTTAGAATTTTCATAGTTTATTTGTAATTAGCAAGGTCTCATTTTTAAATTTTGGCAAAGTTATTATTAAAAAATTGAATATATAAAAAAAAAATTGTAATTTTGCAATCTTTAGAAAAAAACCGTTAAACTATGGAAAAAACTAAAATTTTATTTATAACACAAGAAATAACACCTTATTTGCCGGAAACCCAAATGGGATTAGTTGGACGACACCTTCCACAAGGAATTCAAGAAAGAAATAAAGAAATTAGAACTTTTATGCCTCGTTTTGGTTGTATTAATGAAAGACGAAATCAACTTCATGAAGTAATACGACTTTCGGGGATGAATTTAATAATCAATGATGCTGACCATCCTTTAATTATTAAAGTTGCATCCATTCAATCTGCCAGGATGCAGATTTATTTTATAGACAATGAGGATTATTTTCAAAGAAAATATATTTTTCATGATAAAAACAATAAATTTTTTGAAGATAATGATGAAAGAATAATATTTTACTCAAGAGGAGTTTTGGAAACAGTAAAAAAATTGGGATGGGCTCCCGATATTGTTCATTGCCACGGATGGATTTCAAGTTTAGTGCCACTATACATAAAAAAAGCCTTTAAAGATAATCCGATTTTTACTGATGCGAAAATAATTTATTCTATTTATGACGATGAATTTAAAGAAACTTTAAATAAAAATTTTATAAATAAAATTAAACTTGAAGGAATAACAAATAAAGATGTTGCACACTATAAAGAACCTAATTTCGTTAACCTGATGAAATCGGCAATAGATTTTTCTGATGCTATTATTATTGGCAGCGAAAATATTAATCCTGACATTGAAAAATACACAAAAAATATAAATAAACCAATGTTAGAATATCAATCAGTTGATAATTATATTGAAAAAATTTCCGATTTCTACAATGAAATTTTAGCAACTGAAACTGTTGCTTCTTAATAAAATTAAATCTTATTTATATTGAAAATACAAAATAATAATTTCAATTTATCATTACTTACAATCGCTTTAATAATGGTTGTAATTTTTTTGTTTTCCTGTGAAGAACCTGACGTTGTTGGTTTACAAACTCAAATAAAAAACGATAAATTAAATATAAGCTTCTCTGATACAACATCAATTATAGCATTTTCGCAAATTGAAGAAAATGTCCGTTCTGATGAATTAACTAAAAATTTGTTAGGTAGTTATTTTGACCCTGTTTTTGGGACTACATCAGCAAGTCTCTACACACAATTAAGGCTTTCTAGTAGCAATGTAACTTTTGGAATATCTCCAATATTTGATTCGCTAATTTTATCTTTTGCTTATTCGGGTTATTATGGAGACACAACTATTCCTATGGATGTTAAAGTTTATGAAATTACTGAAGATATGTACAGAGATAGTACATATTATTCAAACCAAAATTTCACATACGATAATTATGAATTAGCAAATTATACTTTTATACCTAATCCAAATGACAGTGTTGAAATTGATAACGAAAATTATGGACCTCATTTACAAATTAAACTTGACAAAAAATTAGGAGATAAATTTTTATATTACTCAAGAACATCAGACTTTGCAAGTAGTGAAAATTTTATTAATTTTTTTAAAGGATTGTATATTACTATGCAATCTCAAAACAATAAAGGAGCAATTTTATATTTTGATTTACTATCATCATTATCAAAATTAACTATGTATTATCATAATAATACAGATACATCATATTTTAATTTTGTTATAAACGAGAATTGTGCTCGAGTTAACACTTTTGAGCATAATAATTATTCAGATGCAAATGTTGATTTAAAAAATCAAACTATAAGGAATGACACTTCTTTAGGAGATAAAAGAATCTTTATTCAAGCTATGGCTGGAATAAGAACAAAAATAAGATTTCCAAATTTAAAAAACTGGTTAGATTCAGGAAAAATTGCAATAAATAGTGCTGAATTAGTTTTTGATGTTGATGAATCAGATATTACAATAAATGATTATTCTCCACCTGAAAGATTGGGTCTTGTTAAATTAAATAAAGAAGGAAAGCTTTTTTTCCTTAGCGATTATAATGAAGGATCTTCATACTTTGGTGGATATTATAATGAAACTAAAAAAGAGTATAGATTTAGGATTTCAACGCATGTTCAGGAAATGCTTGAAGAAAATATTGATGATTATGGTTTAATATTGCTTGCCAATGAAAGGCAAACAACAGCTAATAGAGTAGTTTTAAATGGACCAAATGGTTTAAATGGAAAACTTAGATTGGAATTAATTTATACAAAACTATATTAATAAAATTATGTGTGGAATTGTAGCATATATAGGACCAAAACAAGCATATCCAATACTAATTAATGGATTGCGCAGATTAGAATATAGAGGTTATGACAGCGCAGGAATTGCTTTAGTGAATGGCAATATCAATCTTTACAAATGCAAAGGAAAAGTTGCTGATTTAGAAAATTTTGTAAAAGATAAAAATATAAGTGGTACAATAGGTATAGCACATACAAGATGGGCAACACACGGCGAACCAAATGATGTTAATGCTCATCCTCATTTTTCTCAATCACAGAAGTTAACAATTATTCATAATGGAATTATTGAGAATTATCAGCATATTAAAGATGAATTATTAAAAAGAGGGTATAAATTTACAAGTAATACCGATACAGAAGTTTTAATACATTTGATTGAAGATATTCAAATAAATGAAAAAGTTGACCTTGTTGAAGCTGTTCAAATTGCTCTTAATCAAGTAATCGGTGCTTATGCAATTGTTATCTTGTCGAAAGATGATCCAGACACATTAATTGCAGCAAAAAAAAGTAGTCCTTTAGTAATAGGTATAGGTGAAAAAGAATTTTTTATTGCATCTGATGCAACACCAATAGTTGAATACACCAAAAACGTTGTTTATCTAAACGATGAAGAAGTTGCTATAATAAACAGAGATAAAACTTTAAGGATAAAAACAATACAGAACAAAGAAAAAATACCATATATTCAAAAACTAAAATTAAGTATTGGCACACTTGAAAAGGGTGGTTATAGTCACTATATGCTTAAGGAAATATATGAACAACCTCGCTCAATTAAAGACAGCATGAGGGGAAGATTAGATGTAAGAAAAGGAATTGTAATGTTAGGGGGAATGAGAGATTACGAGCAAAAATTGTTAAATGCAAAAAAAATAGTAATCATTGCTTGTGGAACTTCCTGGCATGCTGGACTTGTTGGAGAGTATTTAATAGAAGATATTGCAAGAATCCCTGTTGAAGTTGAATATGCTTCTGAATTCCGTTATAGGAACCCAATTATAGAAGAAGGTGATATTGTTATAGCAATTTCTCAATCCGGAGAAACAGCTGACACACTTGCAGCTATTGAACTTGCAAAAGAAAAAGGTGCAATAATACTAGGAATTTGTAATGTAGTAGGCTCCTCAATTGCCAGAGCAACACATGCAGGTTCATATACCCACGCAGGACCCGAAATAGGAGTTGCTTCAACTAAAGCTTTTACTTCTCAAATCACAATTCTTACTCTTTTGGCTCTGATGATTGCTCAACAAAAAGGAAGTATCCCCAAATCAAGATTCCACCAAATTTTATACGATTTAGATAAGATCCCTGAAAAAGTTGAAAAGTCATTAGAAGTTAATAATGAAATAATAAAATTAGCAAGAATATTTAAAGACGCTAGAAATTTTCTGTATTTAGGAAGAGGATATAATTTCCCTGTTGCTTTAGAAGGAGCTTTAAAACTTAAAGAAATTTCATATATTCACGCAGAAGGATATCCTGCTGCAGAAATGAAACACGGTCCAATTGCTCTTATTGATGAAGAAATGCCTGTTGTTATCATCGCTACAAACAAAAGCATTTATGATAAAGTTATTACTAATATACAAGAGGTAAAAGCAAGAAAAGGTAAAATTATTGCAATTGTAACCAAAGGAGATAAAAAAGTGAAGGAAATAGCCGATTATGTTATTGAAATTCCTGAAACTGATGAAATTCTTGCACCTTTAATTGCAACAATTCCTTTACAATTGCTTTCATATCATATTGCTGTTCTAAGAGGATGTAATGTTGACCAACCAAGAAATTTAGCTAAATCGGTTACTGTTGAATAAAAACAAATTCATAATTGCAAACAGGGAAAATTGTTGTCAATTATCCCAATTAATTCATTAATCATGAAAAATATTTTCAATCTATTAATTTTTATTTCTTTATTTATTATTTCTGCTTGTGGGCAATCACAAAAAGACATGGAATATGAACAAAAGACAGACTCAATTCAATCAATTGAAACAAGTATTGCTGCCGATTCTATGACAGATGCTTTAAATAATTTATTGGAACAAGATACCGTTATAGATAAAATTGATACGACAATTTTAGAAAAAGAAGAAAATACTATCGAACAATAACATCCAAATTTATATTAATTTCAAACAACAAAAAGAAGTTGAAGCTTCGGAATTAATAAATTTTACTTTTGTTTTAAGACTTCTACAGCTTTAATGAAAGTATTATCAAGTGAATGAATAATGGGATAAAAACCCTCATTATCAAAAACATTTCTTCCAATATAAGCTTTTAACATTGTTTTAATCATCAAAGTTGATCTTTTAATTTCTTCATTATTCTTTTCTATTCCATTTTTATCAGCAAAGGATATAAAATTATTTAAAACAGTATAATTTATCTTAAATTTAGAATTGAAGTTATTGAAATTTTTATAGAGTTCAAATTCTTTTCTGTGCAAATCAGTATAATCAAACGCAAATTGATAAATAAGACCTTTATTAATTAACTTATTAAAATAGTCAGTGTTTCTCTCAGGATTAATTGGCATATAAATATCCGGCATTATTCCTCCACCTCCATAAACAATTTTTCCTTTAGGAGTTAAAAATTTAAGAGAGTCAATAAAATGAATGCTGTCTTTATTTTCCATTTCACCATTAATGTACCTTTGATAAAGATTATTAAAATATTCATCACTGCCATTTTCATATGATTTTTGAATACAGCGTCCGGTTGGAGTATAGTATCTTGCAACAGTCAGCCGAATAGCAGAGCCATCTAAAAGTTTGACTTGTTCCTGCACCAAACCTTTACCAAAAGACCTTCTTCCAATAATAGTTCCTCGGTCATTATCCTGAATAGCTCCTGCAACTATTTCACTTGCCGATGCTGACCACTCATCAATTAAAACTATTAGAGGTATATTTTTTAATATTCCTTTTGAAGTTGCAAAAGAAGAAGTTTTAGTCCGATTTCTTCCTTGAGTATAAACGATTAATTCTTCTTCTTTTAGAAATTCATCTGCCATATCAATAGCTGCATCTAGAAATCCTCCGCTATTACCTCTTAAGTCAAGGATTAATTTACTCATACCTTTTTGTTTTAAATCAGATAATGCATTTTTGAATTCCTTTGATGTAGTTGCAGAAAATCTACTTACTTTAATAAAACCAATTTTATTGTCAATCATATATGCAATATCAACACTATAAGTTGGTATTACATCCCGAATAATAGTAAAATCTATTAAATCGGACACTCCTCTTCTATAAACTTTAATATCTACTTTAGAACCTCTTTCTCCTTTTAATTTCTTCATCACTTCATTATTGGAAATATTAATTCCTGCAACATTTTCATTTTCAATTTGAATAATTCTATCACCAGCTCTAACACCAACTTTTTCAGAAGGTCCACTTGCTACAGGAAGAATTACTACAATTGTATCTTTTTGAATATTAAACTGAACGCCAATTCCTTCAAAATTTCCCATTAATTCTTCATTTATTTCATCAAAATCAGAAGCTGGAATATAAGAGGAATGAGGATCAAGATTATGAAGAATGCCTAATATAGCATTTTCCATTAACATTTCTTTA
>Ga0075120_10002104_pt1 | contig 14731 bp, 8 predicted proteins | sample AntAceMetag02UKL_FD_69792 | JGI IMG/M metagenome (GOLD analysis project Ga0075120, IMG submission 69792) | Saline lake microbial communities from Ace Lake, Antarctica - Antarctic Ace Lake Metagenome 02UKL | ecosystem: Environmental > Aquatic > Non-marine Saline and Alkaline > Saline | place... | reverse complement strand
AAACTTAATTAGTGCCTGAGGCGTTAATTAAAAAAGGAGGAAGAATATGGAAGGATATTGTGTTAAGTGTAAGGCGAAACAAGAGATCAAAGACGGTAAAGAAGTAGTTATGAAGAATGGCCGTAAGGCGATGAAGGGTACCTGTCCGGTCTGCGGCACCGGAATGTTCCGGATTCTCGGAAAGGCTTAATCGATCTTTAGATCGGTTATTGGGGATTTCCCCGGCCGGCGAGATGGGATAACCGTTACTTCCGGTCCAGGCGTGAAGAGGCCGCCTGGAGACGAGGTTGGTATTTGATTGAGCCGGATTATTGGGTCTATAATTTATGTTGTCTTCAAGCAAGCAGGATAGTTTTCTATCCTGCTTGCTGATTATAGAGCAGCATCTAAAGGGAGACAGTCTATATGTCGGTTGAACTTGCGGCAGTATGGATTAATCCATACACAATAGAAAAATCAAGGACCGGCGGGGTAATCGCCCGTCTTCTCTCTCTCTGTTCGGGAGAATTGGTGGCAGCGCGGATGTTTACCCCCAGCCGGGAACTGGTGGAGAAATATTGCCGGCTTATTCCTCTGAAGGGAGATAAAGAATCGAAGATAGTCCGTGAAGAGATTCATACTTATCTGCGTAATAACTGGATCCCGGTAAGCGGATCGCAGGAAAAACCCCGGGTAATGATGCTCCTATTCAAAGGAGAGAACGTTATTCAGTTTTTGCGGCGTCAGGTTGTAGGGCATATCCGTAAGGATTCTGTATTCGGGGAGACTGTGCGGGATACCTATGGGGACTACATAAAGAATGCGCAGGGTGAGGTTACTTACTTTGAGCCGGCCGTCTTTATTATCCCCGAAGCTTCCGAGGCGGAGGCGACGCTCAAGCTCTGGGCCCGCTATTCCGATCGGGATGGAGGAATTCTTTTTCATTCCTGTAAATATCCCGGTTGTGTCAGTCCGGAGAAAACGCTGGTTATGATGAAACCGGAGAATTTCAAGGGGCAGTCCAGCCTGGCTGGGAATGTCATCGATATTATCTCCCGGACAGGTTTGAGAATTATCGGTGCTAAAATTGTTCATATGAGCGTGGAACAGGCCCGTGAGTTTTACGGACCGGTTGCCCTCGCGTTGCCGAAGAGGATGAAACCCCAGTTAGCCAGCCAACTAAAGAAAATTCTCCCTGATATCCTGGACTTTTCAATACCGGATCAGGCTTATGATCAACTTGCCGATCAGTTAAAGGATTTGAAGGGGGCTCAGGAGTTTAATAATATTATCCGTACGATGACCGGAATTGACCCGGAGAAAGTAAAAGGGTGCCGGGAACTCCGCGCCCCCGGGAAGGAAAAATGCCTGGCCATGATTTACCAGGGGGATCAAGCTATATCCAGGATCAGGAGTGTTCTTGGCGCCACCGATCCCGGCAAAGCCGAGTGGGCGACCATCCGGCGGATCTATGCCCATAGCATCAGCAATAATGTGGCCCACGCCTCGGATTCCAGCGGTAATGTTGCCCGGGAGATGGGGATATTAAAGCTGGAAGATAACGACTTGAAAACAATAATAAACAGGTTCTATAAAAAATGAATGTATCATCTCGACTCAGTCAAATCAGCCCTTCACTAACTCTGGAGATTACCGGAAAAGCTAAAGCCTTAAAGAAAGAAGGAGTTGATATAATCAGCTTCGCGGCCGGAGAACCGGATTTTGATACTCCGGCCCATATCGTTAAAGCCGCCCATGAGGCTATCGACTTGGGTAAGACCCGTTATACTCCGGCCAAGGGGATGCCTGAGCTGATTGAGGCCGTCCGGGAGAAGTTCAAGCAGGACAATAATCTGGATTATCCGGCCTCTTCGATTATTATCTCCTGCGGGGCCAAGCATTCACTCTTTAACGCTTTCCAGACGATCTGCCAGGAAGGGGACGAAGTGATTATTCCTTCTCCCTACTGGGTTACCTACCCTGAGCAGATCCGCCTGGCCGGAGCGGCCCCGGTCTTCCTGGAGAGTGTGGAAGAAGACGGATTTCCGATTGACCGGGAACGGTTGGTTTCGCTGATTACCCCTCGAACCCGGGCGATGATCGTCTCAAGCCCGGCCAACCCCACCGGCAGCGGTTACCTGCGCGAAGACCTGGAGTTTATCGCCGACCTGGCAGAGAAGAATGACTTTTATCTGGTCAGCGATGAAATTTACGAGAAGCTGGTCTATGATGATTTTCAGGCCGAGAGTATCGCGTCATTAAGCCGGAATATCCAGGACCGGACCATCGTCATAAACGGAGTCTCAAAATCGTACGCTATGACCGGCTGGCGGATCGGCTACCTGGCGGCCCCGGAGAACGTGGCAAAAGCGATCAGCAGTTTCCAATCCCACAGTACCTCCGCGCCCACCACCCCATCCCAGTACGCTGCCCTGGCGGCCCTGACCGGCGATCAGAGCTGCGTGGAAGAGATGAAGGAGGCTTTCGAGGAGAGAAGGAACCTGGTTATTGGCCGGTTGAACAGAATTAAAGGAATCAGCTGCACTATGCCAAAAGGAGCTTTTTACGCCTTTCCGAACATATCGGCGTTGGGTAAGCCCTCACTGAAACTGGCCGCCGAGCTCCTTGACCGGGCCCGGATCGCGGTTGTCCCCGGGATAGCTTTCGGCGCTGACGGTAATATCCGGATGTCTTTTGCCGACTCGCTGGAAAATCTCAATAAAGGTCTGGATCGGCTGGAGCAATTTGTAAATATATCTTGAATAGTTGCCCCATGAACAATTTGGTTTGCTGTTAATTCCCCAATGAAGTTTTCTTTTAAACCAGAATCATGGGCTTATGATTTGATAAAAGAGAAACGACATTTTCTCATACCAATAATAATCTTGGTGTTTATAATCTGCCCCTTTTTAAGCTGTAATAACAAAAGTGCTCCCCCACGGCCCAATATTATTTTAATTGTAGCCGACACTCTCCGAGCGGATCATTTAGGTTGCTATGGCTATCCGAAAAACATTACTCCTCATCTCGATGAATTTGCTCAAGGTTCTCTTGTATTCGAGAATGCCTATGCCCCGATCCCCAGTACGTTGCCCTCCCATGTATCTCTCATGACTGGTGTATATCCTGACGTACATCAAATGTTTGATGAATTAAGTGATTTTAAAGCAGGACACTATAAAGAACTCAACCCCCGATTTCCCACTATTGCAGAAAATTTAAAAAATATAGAATATAAGAATATTGGTATTGTATCCTCCATCTGGCTCAAAGACAGATTTGGTTTTAATAGAAAATTTGATTATTACCATAGAGTACATGATCCTTTTATGCCTTCCTTGAAGATTAATAAAAAAGCTTTTCAATGGTTAGATTGGTTAATAGAAGAAGAATCGCCTATGTTCTTTATGTTTCTTCATTATTATGATCCCCATTCTGATCCGTATATAAAAGGAAAAAATAATTTGCCCTATTATTCACCTTCAGCTTATGTTGAGCAATTTAGTAAAGGAGAACCAGAGATCCTCCAACTTCAAGATAAAGTTGACTCATACGCAACTTCTTTTCTCGTCTATTCAAATCTCAATAGAATAAAAATAGACGCCGCTCATTTAAAATCCATAATTTCACTATATGATGCAGGGATAGCCTTTTTTGATTCTCAAATAGGGAAACTTTTCTCCGAATTAAAGAAAAAGAATCTTTATGACCAATCCTTGATAATTTTTACATCAGATCATGGAGAAGAGTTCAGAGAACATGGTGAGTTTATTCACAATCAAACGTATGAAGAAAATATTCACGTTCCTTTAATAATTAAGTTCCCCAGGGGTAGATTCGCCGGAAAAAAAGTGAAAACTCCAGTTCAACTTATTGATATTAAGCCAACTTTACTTGATTACCTCCAGATACCAGTGGGCTCACAAGTGCAGGGAAGAAGCTTGTTATCTTTGATTGATCAAAACCCCGAATCTGTTAATATGGTAGTAAGCAGACAAAAGGTTGCTCCAGTTCCAGGTGTTAAAATATATTCACTGAGGGATGGGAATTTAAAATTGATATATAATTTACACACGAGGAAAACAGAGTTGTACAATCTTGATACCGACCCGGAAGAAAAATTTAATATTGCTGAATTAAATGAAGTAGAAGTTGAGAGATTAAAGGCTGAATTGGATAAGTTTGTGGAAAATAACAGGGATTTATCTAACATCCCATCTGAATTCACAGAGGATATTATTCTTAACCAGGATGAAATCCGGAGATTAAAATCTTTAGGTTACCTAACAGAGTAATATATAAGGGTGTCCTTCGCCGACTCGTTTGAAAACCTGAATAAGGGCCTGGATCGGATGGAAGAGTTCGCCCGGCAATCCTGAAAAATACTAAAAATTTCAACGCAGAGATCGCGGAGAAAGACAAAAACTAAATGCCCAATAGTATTAATTTACTTCTGGCTTTATCATTCCATTGAAATAAACTAATTTTTTACTTTTTTCAGTTTTTTCTCTGGGTTCTTTGCGTCTCTGCGGTGAATAAAGTTGCGGAGCTAAGTTCTCGTGAATCTGAAGATTTTATTCCTCGTTATTTCGGTAAGTTTTCCGGCGTCCGGATGGGCGGTGGAGATTGCTGGTATTGATCTTCCCAATACCCTCCCGCTGAACGAGATAACGCTGGTACTGAACGGTTCCGGGCTTCGTACCAAGACAATATTTAGTATCAAGGTTTATGCCGCCGGTCTTTATCTGCAGGAGCAAACAGAGGATGGAGGCGCGGTAGTTGCCGGTGATATACCGATGGCTATTCGGATGGTCTTTATCTATGATGGGGTTTCCGCCGAAAAGCTGGTCAATGCCTGGAACGAGGGTTTTGAGAACGCCGGCGCTGAGTTGTCCCTCGGCGACGAGATCGGGATCTTCAATGCTTGTTTCAGCCAGGAAGCGAGGGAGGGCGACGTCTATGACCTGGTCTATCTTCCGGGCCAGGGAGTGGAGGTGAAGATCAAGGGAGTTCGGAAGGCGGTTATCCCCGGTCTGCCTTTCAAGAGAGCGCTCTTCAGCATCTGGTTGGGCGACGACCCCTGTGATGATGACTTGAAAGTGGAGTTGCTGGGGAGAAAAGAATGAACGACGACCGATAAAAACTGAACATCCAACGTTCAACGCTCAACTTTCAACGTTCAACTACATGAGCCAATTAGTGTGAATTAGTGTAATTAGTGGACAGCACAGTCGCCAATACGAGGCGAGATAATCAGAGTCCCCGCAAAATGACCGCAGGTCATCGCGGGGTAAAAATCTGTGTAATCAGTGGACATAATAAGAGGGGGAGGTTGGGGGATCCAAAGAAATAATCCCAAACCAGAAAGAGTAGGGATTTTTAAATTAGGACTTGGCAAATAATGGGTTTAACCGTTGCGGAAAAAATAATTCAGAGTCATCTGGTCTCCGGGGAGATGAAACCGGGGAAAGAGATCGCGATCGAGGTCGATCAGACCCTTACCCAGGACGCTACCGGCACGCTGGCTTATCTTGAGTTCGAGTCTCTGGGGATACCCCGGGCCCGGACCCGTCTTTCGGTTAGTTACGTTGATCAGAATACTCTTCAGGCCGGTTTTGAGAATGCCGATGATCACCGCTTTCTCCAGTCCTTCGCCTCCCGGTACGGAATATATTTCTCCAAACCTGGAAACGGTATCTGCCATCAGGTTCACCTGGAACGTTTCGGCCGCCCGGGGGATACCCTGCTTGGTTCCGACAGCCATACTCCGACCGGCGGAGGATTGGGGATGCTGGCGATCGGGGTAGGGGGGCTCGAGATAGCCGCCGCTCTGGCGGGGAATCCATACCATCTCCGTATGCCGGAGATATTCGGCATACGCCTCACCGGAAGTCTCCCCCCCTGGGTGAGCGCGAAAGATATAATACTCCATCTTCTCTCCCGGATTTCGGTAAAAGGGGGGGTGGGAAAGATTCTGGAATATTGTGGGGACGGAGTGGCCTCCCTCACTGTCCCCGAGCGGGCCACTATTACTAATATGGGAGCCGAGACCGGCGCCACCACTTCGATATTCCCCTCGGATGAGGAGACCCGCGGCTTTCTGTCTCTTCAGCAGAGGGAAGCTGATTTTCGGGAGTTGCTGCCCGATCCCGATGCTCTTTACGCGGATGAATTAACCATCGATCTCTCCGCTTTAGAGCCTCTGATAGCCTGCCCTGATTCTCCGGATCGGATCAGTCCGGTCCGGGAGTTGGCCGGGAAGAAAGTTGACCAGGTCTGCATCGGAAGCTGCACCAACTCTTCACTTCGGGATTTGATGAGGGTGGCCTCGATCCTGAGAGGAAAAACCATCAATCCGGAGGTCAGCCTGGTTCTATCTCCCGGTTCCCGCCAGGTCCTGGCCATGCTGGCGGAGAATGGAGCTCTGGCCGACCTGATCTCATCCGGCGCCCGGGTTCTGGAGACTGCCTGCGGCCCCTGCATCGGGATGGGCCAGTCCCCGCCTTCCGGTTCGGTCAGTCTCCGGACCTATAATCGGAACTTCAAAGGCCGGAGCGGTACCGCCGATGCCGGGATTTACCTGGTATCCCCGGAGACCGCCGCGGCCGCCGCGCTTACCGGAAAGATAACCGATCCCCGCGATATGGGATCGGTCCCGGCAGCTTTTCTCCCGGAGAGGTTTCTCATTGACGATTCCATGATCCTGGCTCCTTCCCCTGAGCCGGAAGCGGTCTCAGTTATTAAAGGTCCAAATATATCCTCGATCCCGCGGGGGGAACTCCTCCCCGAATCTCTGGCCGCCGAAGTCTGGCTTCGGGTTGGAGATAATATCACCACGGACGACATCATGCCCGCGGGAGCGAAGATTCTTCCTTACCGCTCGAATATTGAAAAGATATCCCGGTTTGTTTTCAACGCTATCGATCCCGGTTTTGTAGAGCGGTCCGATCGAAGATCTGAGGCGGGGTTAGGGGGAGTGATTATCGGCGGGGAGAATTACGGGCAGGGATCTTCCCGTGAACACGCCGCTCTTGCCCCCCGTTTTCTCGGGGTAAGGGTGGTTGTCGCTCAATCATTCGCCCGGATCCATAAATCTAACCTGATCAACTTTGGTGTTATTCCCCTGACTTTCATACAACCGGAGTCGGGAGGTGATATGGAACCGGGTCTCAATCTGGACTTCCCTGCGCTCCGCGGTGAGGTTGAGGGGGGATCACAGGTCACAGCGTATGATACGGCTCATGATCGGGAATATCAGCTGGACCTCGCAGTCACCGCCCGGGAGAGAAGCATCCTCCTAGAGGGAGGCCTTCTTAACTGGATTATTCGGACTGCCGCGCGGCCCGAATAGTTCATATTGGTAGCTGGTTCCTGTTTCGGAATTTCAATAGATTCGTAGTGCAGGACTTTAGTCCTGCTCGTCGAAGGCAGGACTGAAGTCCTGCACTACGAGTTTGCACCGAAGGCGCTAAGCTCTAAAACCCCCGATTGCCTTTAGTAGGAAGGAATTCCCCGCCGCCGTTCCAGACATTTCCTTCACCTGATTACATACCCAGGATTGTATTTTCCTTCGTCTTCTTCGTGAACTTCGTGGTAGATTAAAATCATGAAAGTTCCTCAGGCATTACTAAATAATTCCTCGGAGTTCAGGCTATTTCTGGCCGTATGGAAATCAGGCAACGAGGCGCGAATATGCCATGCTTCGGGCTCCGCTCCCGGATTTATCATCTCCCGGGCTTATCTTCATTCTCCCCGCCCGTTTCTCGTTGTGGTTCCCGAAGAGAAGGAAGCGGAAAGATTGCAAAGGGAAATGGAGGGTTTCATCAATCTCCCCATCCAGGTTTTTCCCTCTCGTGAGCCGCTGCGGGGGGATGAAAGAGTTCCGGATCCGATCATAGAGGGGGAACGCCAGTCTATCCTGGCCCGGTTGTTTAGAGGGGAGGATTCGAAACGGTTCCTGATCACCACATCCTCCGCCCTGAAAGCGGACCTGCCGCCGCCGGATAAGTATGGGGATTCAATCCTGGAGATAACAGCCGGGGTTGAGATTGGACCGGCGGAATTAATTAAACGTCTGGTCTCTCAGGGTTATGAAAATCAGAATCCGGTTATGGAACGAGGCCGTTTTGCCCGCCGGGGAGGGATTATCGACATCTATCCCGGGAATCTGGATTATCCAGTACGGATCGATTTTGACGGAGACCGGGTCGATTCTCTCCGGCAGTTCGATCCCCAGTGTCAGAGATCCCGGGGAAGAGTTGAGAGTCTGAGCATCTATCCTTCATCCGGGGAAGGGAGCGCCACCATCTTCGACTACCTCCCGGAGGATTGCCGGATATTCTGGGTTGGATTATTTTCCCCCGATGCCGCGGAGAGTTTTGATCGTGACCGGGACGGGAGATCGGCGGTTATCTTTGAATCCGATCCGGCATTGCCGGACTATGAGGCGGATGGTTCCAGGCTGAGATTCTCTATCGACGGACTGGATAAATTTAAATATCGAGATCCCGGGATCAAGTATCCGCTTTTGGATATGCTCCCGGAGTGGCTTTTCTCAAGTTACCGGGTCTTAATCTATGCCCACAATCCGGGCGAGACCGATCGTCTGAAGGAGATCCTTACCGAGAGGGGAGTCTATCCGCATGAGAACCTGAAGGTGGTAACGGGGGAGCTTGATGATGGATTTATCTGGGAGGATCCCCGCCTGGTGGTACTGGGTGACAGTGCGATATTCTCCCGTTACAGGATTCCCCGTCCCCGGAGGAAATATACCGCTACAATGCCCGTCCTTCCCCGGACTGACTTCCATCCGGGTGATCTGGTTGTTCATCTTGATCATGGCGTGGGTAAATTTCTCGGGATCAGGCAGATAAAGAGCGAGGGGAAAGAGAGGGAGATGCTGGTTATCCGGTACGCGGAAGGGGCGAAGCTCTATCTGAATTTGACCCAGTCCCACCTGATAACCCGCTATCTGGGAGCCGGGAAAGGAAACCCGAAGCTGGATCGCCTGGGAGGAACCAGGTGGCTTCGGGCTAAAATCGGAGCCGAACGTGCGGTTAATGATTTGGCCGGTGATCTGCTGGAACTGCATGCTCATCGGGCCGCTACCCGGGGGCACTCATTTCCGCCCGATAACGACTGGCAGAGAGAGTTTGAGGCGGCTTTTATCTACCAGGAGACCGATGAACAGGCGAAGGCTATCATTGATGTTAAGGGAGACATGGAGGCGAAACGCCCCATGGATCGCCTCCTCTGCGGGGATGTTGGATACGGTAAGACCGAAGTCGCTGTCCGGGCGGCATTCAAAGCGGTTATGGGCGGCAAACAGACTGCGATCCTGGTTCCTACGACGGTTTTAGCCCAGCAGCATCTCAGGACCTTCCGGGACAGGCTCTCCGACTATCCGGTCCGGGTGGAAGCTCTATCCCGAATGGTTTCTCCCAAAGAGCAGGCTAAAATCATTGTCGATCTGGCCTCCGGGGCGGTCGATATCGTAATCGGTACTCACCGGCTCCTGCAGAAAGATATCGCCTTTAAAAATCTCGGTCTGGTAATTATAGATGAAGAGCAGCGGTTCGGCGTTCGCCACAAGGAGAGACTGAAAGAGGTGAAGAAACTGGTTGATGTCCTCACCCTGACCGCCACGCCCATCCCCCGTACTCTATATCTCTCGCTTACCGGCGCGCGGGACTTGAGCTCCATTACGACTCCTCCCCAGGATCGCCTGGCGGTAGAGACCCGGGTGATGCCGTATAACCCGGAAGTGGTCAAGACCGCCATTCGCAGAGAAGTGGAGAGGGGAGGCCAGGCATTTTATCTCCATAATCGGGTTAAGGATATCGAGACTGTTCGCCGGAAACTTGAGATCCGGTTCCCGGATCTCAGGATCGCGGTCGGTCACGGCCGGATGGACGAGAAGGAACTTGCAGGAGTAATGGAGCAGTTCGCCGCCGGCGATATAGATCTTCTGGTCTGTACCACCATCATCGAGTCGGGGCTCGATATCCCCAACGCCAATACCATCATCGTGGAGAACGCCCACCGGTTCGGATTGGCCGATCTCTATCAGCTCCGGGGGAGGGTAGGGCGTTACCGGCACCGGGCTTACGCCTACTTCTTTTACCCCCCGTCCGTCTATCTGGAAGATACCGCCCGGAAACGCCTCCGGGCTATTGAGGAGTTCTCCCATCTTGGGGCGGGCTACGGCCTGGCGCTCCGCGACCTGGAGATTCGCGGCGCCGGAAACATCCTGGGGAAAGAGCAGCACGGCCACATCGCCGCGGTCGGGTTTGACCTCTACTGCCGGCTCCTGAGAGAGAGCGTCAGCAGGCTCCGGGGTGAAGAACCGCCAAAACCGCCCGAAGCAATGATTGAATTTGATCTTCCGGTTGCAATTCCGCTCGACTATGCCGGGACGGAGAGCCAGAGGGTGGAGATATATCAGACCTGGGCCGGGATTGCCTCTCCGAAGGAGGCGGATATCTGGTTGGACGACCTCCGGGACCGCTTCGGTCCGGTTCCGGAAGAGGCGAAAGCCCTGGCGGCGATAGCCTGGCTAAAACTGGCCGCGGCAGAGAAAGGGATAACCTCAATCCGATGGATTCAGGGGAACTTCGCCTTTTTCCGGAATGAGAAGGTCCTTCTGGCGTGGCCCGGAAACCTTCCCGATTCCCCGGTGTCCCTCACCCGTTTCTCCCGTGCCGCTATGAACAAATTCCGGGATCTATAGGAATCGTTCTAAACGTTTCAACCGTTCTAATCGGAAGCACCTGCTTCCGGATACTATGATGGAGATGGTACTAAAGACATCGGCATCTTCCGGTACTCCTCAGGGCTTTGGGCTCTACAGGGAATTTCGAGAGTTTACTTCGGGGGTTCAGATGATCTTCCTGTGATCAGATACCCTGAAGATAAATATATAATTAAAAGGCGGCTCCGAAAGGGGCCGCTTTTTGTATATGGTCCAAAATCGATAAATATCTCGGGAGTTGCTCACGACACTCTAGACTAAAAATTTATTGAATATTTTACAAGACAGTAATAGAAGATCTTCCAAAATCGGTAGAGGAAGGGAGTGATCCCCGCGATAAAATCGATCCGATGGATTTAGGAGAGATGCTCCTTCTTCCGGAATGAGAAATCCTTCTGGCCGGGCGGGAACACCCCCGAGTTCTCCGCGAACCTCTCCCATTTTGCCAGGTCCGAGATGAAAAAATAATTCTTGCTTTTTTATCCGGCTTGCAGCATCATTTTAATATGGAACCACTATTTTATGTCAGTTCCAAACACCGCCCGCCTGGATCGCTGGAAAAGCGATTCACTATCAAACTCCTCTTATGGTTTCACTCCGGCTGGACTCTGGCAATGGGCTTTTTGAGTGCGTTGCATGAGCATATTCCCCATTCAGATTTACGGCAATGCTGTGAAAGTGTACTTTCTGTCACCTATAACCTGCGGACTTCCCCATGAAGACATCGATACTTAATATCATTGGCTCAACCGTCGGAATTGTCTTATTCCTCACACCGTGTACCATGTCCCAGACTGCCGGACAATCACCTATAGAAAAGCCCCGGGTGTGGGTGTTGATGGAAGAGAAGGCCATGGGTGTTTTCGGCACCACCGATTCTGTTAACCCGGGACAAGCGGAAATAACACTTATGGAAGAGTTCAAGCGGATGGGATACAAAGTCGTCGATTCCGCCACGGTCAGGCAGAACATTGATCAGGCCAAAGGGTTGCGGGCACTTGAGGGCGATGATGCCGCCGCCGCCGCGATTGGTCTCCAGTACGGTGCCGAATTCGCGATCGTTGGCACGTCACATAGCAAACCGGCGGGAGGCAAGCTCTTCGAGACCCAGATGCAGACTATCCATGCGACAGTGAGCGCGCGAATTATCCGTAACAGCGACGCGCGCGTTGTGGCCGTAGGTTCGGCATCAGCCGCGCAGGCGCACCTGGATGAAGTGCGCGGGGGGGCGCTGGCCATTGAAAAAGCGGCCAAAGAGCTGGCGGAAAACCTCGACCGCCGCTTGACTATCGATTCCAGTGAGGAGAAAGAAGCCGGACGGGAGATGGTGATTAACTTGTCCGGTCTCAAATCATATCGACATCTGGACTTTGTGCTCACCCGGCTCGAAACGCGCATTGAAGGAGTAGAATCCGTGAAGCTGCAGGACTTCACATCCGGTACTGCTGGACTACTCCTGAGATATAGCGGTGATTTAAAAAGACTGGCCGGTCAGCTTACCAGGGAGAAATTTGTTGGCTTCAGGCTTGAGCCAACCCATGTTACCTCGAACCGAATCGACATCAAAGTCGTCATTGATGTGCCGACAGAGGAGAAGGATTAAATGAATTCACTTCGGAATAGAGGATGGGCTCATAGTGCGCGAGTACCTGCCTGGACCGCTATGGGATTGGCCGCTCTGTTTGCCCTTTACTTCAGTGGTAACCTTGCTGCCCAGCAGAAGGTTGAATTGAAGGAGATCAAACTGGAATCCCTGGGGCCTGCCCTTTTTACGCATAACGACGGGCTATCGGTAAGGGTGACTGCGTTCTTCTCGGACGGTTCCGAGAAAAACGTTACAAAAGATCCCAACTGCAAATTCGCTACCGAAGGAAGCGGGCTTGACGAGGAGGAGGGAAAGGTGTACGTCTTTCCCCGCAGGGACGAAAGAGAGTTCACGCTACAAACGTCATATGATTTCGGTGGCAAGATTGAACGCACCGAGCTCACTTTGCGCATTCACGATGAATACGCCTATTTCCCCGACTTCTATATGGGAACAGGGCCAACAGAACAGTTGAAAGAGGCAAGAGCGATTCTTGAGGCAAAAGGCCTGAGAATTAAGGCCATACCTACAAGTGAGCACGACTGTGCATTTGATGTGGGCAGGATCACAGATTCCAAGCCTGCCCGCTACGAGGTCGTTAAGAAGGGTTCAACGGTCACACTCTGGTACAATCCAGAACCTATTCCCTCGGTGGTCGGGAAGTCTGAGCAGGAGGCACGGAACATTTTAGAGGGCAAGGGCTTGAAGGTAAAGGTGTTGCCGGCTATATTCTACGTGACCGACCATCCGCCCGGGGTTGTGGTTTCGCAGACTCCCGCCGCACCCGTTTCAGATAAGTCTGCAAGGACATCTCCTGCATTGGTGAAAGGCACCACTGTGCGTCTTGTCATGAACGGCCAGCCGATTGTGGTGCCCGATGTAATCGGCAAGACCGAAGCAGAATCAGATAAAATCCTGAGGGGAATGAAACTCCGTGGGGACGTGGGGCCAAGTGCTTTACATGATCCCAATCATGACGTGGGTAAGGTTGTGGACCAGAGCCCGGAGAAAGGGACGAAAGTTGCATCCGGTGCGATAATCAGGTTAGGCCTGAACCCGGCGCCCCTTCCCCGCATGGGGATTACGGTAAAGCCTCCCAAGGGCCCCTACAAGATGCAGGACTGGCTGACGTTCCTTGAGAATCTCGACCGCAAGGGAAACAATGTCAAGTATGTCTACACCTGGTACATTGACGGCAAGCTGGTGGGAGACGACATCTGGTTCGTGAGACACAGTTTTTCAGATCCCGGCCCGCATTACGTGCAGTTAGAGGCGAAATGCGTTGCCACGGGGTGGGAAGACGCGATCAGAAGAAACATCAACATCGAGTATCCGCCCGATCCGGAACTGAGTATTCGGGTGTCTCCCTTCACCATCCCGTTCGAACCCGGCCAGGTGGTCGATCTTATCGCTGTCGCGAAGAATCTACCTAAAGGTACACTGAGGTGGTACATCAATGGAGAGTATATCGATACCGGCTCGCGCATAGAGGACTATATCCTTAAAGAGAAAGGGAAGTATGAAGTCGAAGTCAGAGTTCGAGAGGAGGGAGATAATTTCGACTCACAGTTGCGGGCCAAAACAACCATTGTTGTAGGAGATCCGCCGATCGGATTGATGGGTCGAAATGTCAATCGATTCAGGATATCCGGTGTGCCGGACAATGTCAGGATCGCCAGCTCCTACTGGCGGGGCGGATCGGGCGACTGGTCTGACTATGTTCATTTCCGCGATGTCGGTGCTGTGGATGCGCTTGACTTTTACACGGGATTGCAGGATTCCGGCATCAACACCGGATTCCTTGTGTATGTGCCTGCGGGCAAGAACAGGATTCATTTCAAGATTTGCGCCTTCAGGTTCGGCGATCCCGGGAAGACATTAGGGGCGTTTAAAGGATTTATCCGGTACTCGGGAGTCTGCCCACTCAAGAGCGGTCATACCGTTATTCCGCAAACCCTTCGCTGGGTCGAACAGCATTCCCGATGCGGAGTTGCAGAATGGCAAACAGAAGAAGGATCCATCTGCCGGGCACGAATCTGGAAGGCCAAGAGCTCCGCCGGGATGAGCGGGTCAGGAGCATTTCAGAATGTCTTTGACCAGGGCGGCTTCGAAGATCTCGGCTGCGAACAGTACGATCCAAGAACGGATCCGGGCACCGGTACAACAACAACTGGCATCAGTACCTCAACACAGCAGGGCGGCAAGTTCCAAACGAGCCTGATCCCTCCGGGAAGCACAGGGCAGACGACTCAGAGTGGACAAGCCATACCTGGTTGGTACACAACACCCGGCGGACAGCCGCCCGGTGGCGGGGGGACGAGTGGCGGCGGAACGGGGCCCGGTGGAACGGGGACAGGCAACCTCAGCAATGTGACTGTCAGCCAACAAAATGTGACTATTACTTTCTGGGACCATGG
>Ga0075120_10002101_pt1 | contig 14736 bp, 17 predicted proteins | sample AntAceMetag02UKL_FD_69792 | JGI IMG/M metagenome (GOLD analysis project Ga0075120, IMG submission 69792) | Saline lake microbial communities from Ace Lake, Antarctica - Antarctic Ace Lake Metagenome 02UKL | ecosystem: Environmental > Aquatic > Non-marine Saline and Alkaline > Saline | place... | reverse complement strand
GCCGGAAAAATTCAAGCTGCAATGATTCTCGCCATTGCCTTTGCGGAAGCCGTCGCGATTTACGCGCTAGTTGTTGCTTTGATTTTGAAGTTCGTCTAATCAGCAGCAAAAGATTTTAACTTTTTAAAATGGAAATTCTCACGAGTTTGGGAATCGATCCCGCCGTTATGCTTGCGCAGGCAGTGAATTTTTTTGCACTGTTGGCGATTTTGAGTTTTTTCATCTACAAACCGGTTTTCAAATTACTCGATGAGAGAAAAGATCGGATTGCCAAAGCCGAAGAACACGCCCAGCTCGTCGAAGACAAGCTCGCGCGAGTCGAAGAAATGACCCAGAAAGAATTCCGAAAGGCTCAAGAAAAATCGCACGAGATTATCACCGCAGCAAAAGACTCTGCGACGAAGCAAGGTGAGGAGATCGTCACGATGGCGAAAGAAAAAGTCGGTAAAATAGTCGAGGAGGGTCGGGCAGTAATCGCCAAAGAAAAGAATTCCGCAGCCAAACAAATTCAGACGGAAGTCAGCCGAATTGTGATTCTCGCCACCGAAAAACTTTTGGGACGCGAAGTCGACGCCAAAGATCAATCTAAGCTTGTCGATGAGGCCGTCACTGAAATCGCCACTTCGAAATAAGATGACTAAAGTTTCTCTCCGTTACGCTCGTGCTCTTTTGCTCGCTGCCGACCAAAAAGTTTTGGAGGATTTGGCAGAGAATCTCGATGTTGTGGCGAAAGTACTAAGCGAAACCAGGACTCTAGAGTTTTTGGAAGACCCACAGACTGATAAAACAGCAAAAGAAAATTTAATCGAAAAGGCTTTTGGGAGCGACCTCCTGCTGAAGAATTTTTTGAAGCTCGTCGTAAAAAATAGCAAAGTTCGCGAGCTCCATCACATAGCAGAAAGTTTTCGCACCGTGCTGAGTGAGGCTGCCGGTGTCGCCACGGCGGAAATCGAGAGTGCTGCGCCCCTAGAGGATAAGCAACTTATTGAACTGACCGCCGCATTGCGGAAATTTACCGGCAAAGAAATCACAACTAGTGTCACAAAAAATCCGAAACTGCTCGGCGGCTTGAAAATCTACCTCGGAGATGAGCTAATTGACCTATCGCTGGCCGGAAAACTAAAAAAGCTGGAGAAAGTTTTGGACTAAGAAACTTGTTATTCCATCCTCTAATCTTTTTCCAAATTTTTTCAGCTGCTCAAAGAACCTTTTGATTGCCACTAATAAAAGCTCCTAATGTCTCTTCTCTGAATAATCTTTTTACTCTTTCGAATTGATTTATTCCACTTAGAACCCTAAAATCCTGCGGAATTTTTAACTCTTCATAATGAAACTTTCAGCATCCGAAATCTCTTCTGTTTTGGCTTCCCAAATCAAAGATTTCAAATCCAGCGCAGAAAAATCCAACACTGGCAGCGTAATCGAAGTCGGCGACGGAATTTGTAAAATCCACGGCTTGTCCGGCGCGGCGATGGCGGAGATGGTCGAATTCCCTGGCGGCAAAATGGGCGTCGTTTTGAACCTCGAAGAAGACTCAATCGGCGTGATGCTTTTGCATGAAAATAACGAATTAAAAGAGGGTGACGAAGTGAAGACGACAGGAAAAATTATGGAGATCCCAGTCGGCGAGGCCTTGATTGGTCGCGTCGTCAACACCTTGGGAATCCCAATCGACGGAAAAGGCAAACTTGCCACGAAAAAAACTCGACTCATCGAAGTCAAAGCTCCTGGCATTATCGAACGACAACCAGTCGACACACCGCTGCAGACTGGCGTCAAAGCGATTGACTCAATGATCCCAATCGGTCGAGGTCAGCGGGAGCTCATCATCGGCGACCGCCAGACTGGCAAAACCGCAATTGCAATCGACACAATTATCAACCAGAAGGGCAAAGATTGTCTCTGTTTTTATGTCGCTATCGGACAGAAAGCTTCAACTGTCGCGAAGATTGTAGCGAAGCTCGAGGAATTTGGCGCGCTAGAACACACCACCATCGTCGCCGCGAATGCCTCCGATCCAGCCGCGCAACAGTTTCTCGCACCTTTCGCTGGAGTCACAATGGCAGAGGAATTCATGCATGCCGGTAAAGATGTTTTGATTGTTTACGATGACCTCTCGAAACACGCCGCCGCCTATCGGCAAATTTCACTCCTCTTAAGACGACCGCCAGGACGCGAAGCCTACCCCGGAGATATTTTTTATCTCCACTCCAGACTGCTAGAACGAGCGGTGCGGATGAATGACAAGCTCGGCGGCGGCTCAATCACCGCGTTGCCAATCATCGAAACTCAGGCGAACGATGTATCGGCCTACATTCCGACGAATGTGATTTCTATCACCGACGGCCAGATTTATCTCGAAACGGATCTTTTTTATAAAGGCATCCGCCCGGCGGTAAATGCTGGTCTCTCGGTCAGTCGTGTCGGTGGTGCAGCACAAACGAAGGCGATGAAAGGCGTCTCGGGCAACCTACGGTTAAGTTTGGCGCAGTTCCGCGAGCTAGAAGCCTTTTCGCAAATTGGCAGTGATTTGGACGAAGCGACAAAAAAACAAATTGAGCGTGGCAAAAGAATCGTCGAGATTTTGAAACAACCACAGTACCAACCGCTCCCAGTGATGAATCAAATTGAAATTCTTTTCGCAGCGAATGAAGGCTATCTCGATGATATCGCCATTGAAAAATTAGAGAGATTCGAAAAAGATTTTTTTGAATTTATGCACGCCAATTATGCAAAATTAGAAAAGGAAATCGAGGCGAGTGGCAAGATTGAGGACCAAAGCAAAAAAGAGCTAAATGACGCGATTGAGGACTTTAAAAAAGGTTGGGAGTAATTGATGGTTATTAGGACGAAACCACTAGCAACTAAGAACTAATTAATGAGCCTACTAGATCTCCGGCGCCGACTGAAATCGATTAACTCCACGCAAAAAATAACTCGCGCGATGGAGATGGTCGCTGCAAGCAAAATGAAAAAGGCACAGGACGCAGCTTTGGCTGGCAGACCCTACGCCGTCGAGCTGGAAAAATTAATTGAAAATATCGCGAAAAACAGTGGTGCAATTCAGCACCCCTATTTCTTAAAACGCGAACAACCGCTAAAAATTCTTTTTCTGTTTTTCACGGCGGACCGAGGTTTGTGCGGCGCGTTCAATTCGAATATTTCCCGCTATCTTTTGAAACGCGAACTGGCTGAAAATCAAGAAAAAAGCATCGCGGCAGTCGGTCGCAAAGGAATGAATTTTTGCAAACACATCGGTGAAAATGTCGTCGCGGAATTCGAAGGCTTGAGTGACAAACCCGATTTGTTGGCAACCACCCCAATCACGAGACTCGCCGTCGATGGATTTTTGAACGGAGATTTCGATGAAGTGCGAATTATTTACAACCATTTTCTAAACACAATGCAGCAGGAAATTACGGAAAAAATCCTACTCCCACTCACTCCTCCAGCGGCTAGTAATGCGGAGGAAAAAAAGTTTGCTAAGATTGAATATCTTTTCGAACCATCGCCAGAAAAAGTTTTAAACCAAATCCTCCCCCGCTATTTGGAAACGATTGTCTATCAAAGCTTGCTTGAATCAAACGCCAGCGAGCAGTCAGCACGAATGGTCGCGATGAAGTCGGCAAGCGAAAACGCTGGCGAACTCATCGACACCCTAACTCTCGAGATGAACAAGGCTCGACAGGCCTCAATCACAACGGAAATTTTGGAGATTGTCAGCGGCGCGGAGGCGTTGGCGGATGGATGAGGAGTTTGTAGTTGGTAGTTGGTAAATTTTTTGGCTGCACTGAAAAACACCACCAGCCTAAAGACTAAGCAAAATAACTAGCTCTCACTTCGATAGAATTACTCCGTCGCCTTTTTGGACTCTTCTTCTTTAACGTCCGTCTTCACTGCTTCTTCCACTTTTTCCTCAACCGCTTTTTCAACAGGTTCAGCTTGCTCAACTTTTTCAGCCTTTGCCTCAACCTTCTCAGCAGCTTCAGCCTTTTCAGACTCTGCTTCAGCTGGCTTCTCCGTTTCCTCTTTCACGACGACTACCTCCTCTTCCTGTTTTGATTTCGCTGCTGCCTTTTTATCTGCCTCCTCATCGTGAACGACACTGCGAACATGAGTCTCGCTCATCCGCGCTGCCTTACCGCGCAGGTCTCGCATATAATAAAGCTTGCTCCGGCGAACTTTCGCTTTTTTGAGAACCTCAATCTTTACAATATTTTTGCCATGCAGTGGAAAAACTTTCTCAACGCCAATTCCATCGAAGATTTTGCGAACTGTGAAAGTCCCGGCGACACCCGTTCCGCCATTCGTCGCCAGCACCAAACCTTCGAAATTTTGAATTCGTTCTTTTTCGCCTTCACGAATTTTCTGCGAGACTTTGACTGTCATCCCTGCTACGATAATAGGAACCTTCTGTCGCAAACTTTTTGATTCGACATGTCGGAGTAGAGCTTGAGTCATCTGAATTTTAAAAAATAGCCGCGTGATTTTAGCAGTCTCGATAAGTTTTGCAAATCAACTCCGCGCCTTGACCCGCACCTCAATATATTTTTTGAGGTTGTTGATTGGAATACTTTTTTCCTCGCTATTCATCAGGTCGAGTACGAACTTATCTTTACAATCCAAGCGATAAAGAAAATCAGCACGACTCATGACTGTGAATTTTACTTTGGAGGCAGCCAGCTCTTCTTCGAGATATTTTTTCAAAACTGCTTTGTCGATTTCTCCCACCACGAGCATATCGACATCTCCCTGGGAACCAACGAATTGACCAGAAAAAAGCAGGAAGTCCACTTTCCCGAAATTGCTGACAGCTTTGATAATCTCATCTTGTGGATTGCTCACTTTGGCGAAAATCCCCGAGAACTCATCTAGTAGTGCGAAATTTTCGTTGATGTAATAATACTTTTTGCGGTTTTTGCTTTTAGTTTTGAGCATGCCCACTTTTTTCAAATTGTTTAATTCTCGACGAACAGAATTAATTTGTTCGCTCAGCTTGCGGGTAATCTCGCGAATGAAAAACTCACTCTTAGGATGCAATAAAAACAAACCCATTAATTTCACGCGGGTGCGAGAGCCAAAAAAAGGTTTGAGAAGCATTGGATGAAAATTAAATATTAAATTACGAGTGGAAGGTTAGAGTAAAGGATTTGTACAAAAATGCAAGATTCGAGTCACCTTTTTTTAGAAGGCTTTGGAATTTCGCTTTTCCAAGACCTAAACCCAAATTGTCAAAATGGTAAAGTATTTTACAGATAAGAAAAATAAAAATCAAGCTAAGTGTCTTTGCCATAAGCCAACCGCACAGCCAATCCCTCCCGGAGCTTCGTAGCTCAAAACTTCGCTGGAATGAGGAATCTTTTCGAAAGCCGCCAGCAGTGTAACCAAACTGCGGAATCCACATTCTTCAATCTCATCCAACTCAAAAACATCCTGCTGCAAAATCTTTTCAAATTCTCCCGCTTTCAGGCTCGCGACAATCTGCGCATCCCATTCCACCCCTTTGGGTGAAAAACCGTGCGGTGAATTTTTCGCAACCTGGTGGGACAGCTCCCCGCTCGCAACAAAGGCAATTTTCTTTTCGGACTTTTCAGCAATATCGGCGATGATTTTTCCTAATTGCTGATGAACGGAAATTCCCGCAAACGAGACCCCTAAATTCACAAGCTCCACCTCAGGTAATGCAGCAGCCATGTAGTGCAAGGGAACGCTACTACCAAAATCAAGCTTTTCACTTTCGAGAGTGGAGGTTTGCAGATCAGCCGCGTGAATCCCCTCGATGATTTGAGATGTCAGTAAACGGTCGCGCGGATAAGTCTTCGTCTCACCTTCCACGCCAAATTCAGTGAAATCCGCTATGAAATTTTCATTTTTCGGAATCCGAACGACAAATTTATCAATCTCAATCTCAAGATGCGGCGAAAGCACGATTAAGGTTTGCGGCGGATTTTGTCTCAGACTCAAACTAATCGAAAGCAAGGCTTGAATTGTTTGCTTAAATTTTTTCGTCTCCGCCCCACCGATAGCAGGAATGATGGTCGGTGGATGGGGGGTGAAAATTCCGTGAGTCAACATATTAGAATTTTAACAAAGATTGATTTAATACTAGCTTTGTATTAAACTGGAAGACATGCAATTCTCCAAAGCTGCCGAATACGCCATCATCGGGCTGACCCACCTCGTCAGTGCAGAAAATCAATCTGCTAGCGTGAGTCAGATTGCGCATGCCGAAAAACTTTCGCTGTATTTTTTGCGGAATGTTTTTCAAAAATTGCGCGACGCTAAACTCGTGGAATCCAAGCGCGGTAGCGGCTACACCCTCACGAAAGACCCAAAGCAAATTTCACTGAAAAATGTCCTCGAGACCGTCGAGCGCAAACTAGTCATCCACGCCTGTCTACAAAAAAAGGAATCCGGCTGTGCCCGCGCGAAAAATTGCAAAATCGTCTACCAACTCGCCAAAGTACAAAAACGCATGCTGGCTGACCTCGATCAAATTTGCTTAATAGACTTAATTTAAAAAGATGAATAACTGGCCTTATTCAGGAACGGTTAAAGATCACTTCTTCCATCCTCGAAATTTTTTGCAAGGCGATGAATCTGATTTCGCCGCGGACGGTGTGGGCGAGGTAGGCTCACCAGCCTGTGGAGATGTAATGAAAATGTGGATCAAGGTGCGCGACGGAAAAATAATTGATTTAAAGTGGAAAACTTTTGGCTGTGCGAGCGCGATTGGGAGCACCTCAATGTTGAGCGAAATGGTTTTGAAAAACGGTGGCATGAAAATCGAGACCGCGTTGAAAATCACACCGGCAGACATTTTGAAAAAACTGGGTGGACTGCCGCAAAATAAAATTCACTGCTCGGTGCTGGGAGACAAAGCCCTTCGTGCTGCAGTTGAAAATTATTTAGAAAAAAAAGGCGAGCCGAAAAAAAAGCCATCGAAAATAATTTGCGAATGCCTCGGTGTGAGTGAGCGCGAGCTCGACCTCTCCGTTGCCGCTGGCGAGCGAACTTTCGCAGAATTTCAGCGCAAGACGAAAGCTGGCACGGGATGCGAAAAATGTGTCGCGAAAATCAATAAATTGCTCGCCAAAAAAATTGACAAATATTCTGACAAAGCTTGCTGCAGCTTTTGTAAAAAAGATTGTCTTGGTAAAACTTCAAGAACCAATGACTAATGACCAAGAACCAAAAACTAATCTATCTCGACCATGCCGCCACCACTCCTCTCGCGTCCGAAGTTTTGGACGCAATGCTGCCGTTTTTTCGAGAGGAATTTGGTAATCCCGGTTCAATCCATGCCAAAGGTCAATCGGCAAAAAATGCCCTAGAAAAAGCGCGGCAATCTATCGCAGAGATTTTGAACTGCGAAGCTGAGGAAATAATTTTCACCAGCGGCGGCAGCGAAAGTGATAATCTCGCCCTTCGCGGAATTTTGAAAAAGGGCGACCATCTAATCATCTCAGAAATCGAACACCATGCCATCCTCCACACTGCCGAAATTTTGGAGAAGAACGGAATTGAGCTAACGAAAATTCCAGTCGAGAAAAATGGGATTTTGAAAATTGAAAAAATTGAGAAAGCGATTCGCAAAAATACGAAATTGATTTCTGTGATGCTCGCGAACAATGAAATCGGAACACTCCAGCCAATTCGCGAAATCGGTAAATTTTTACAAAAAAATCATCCCGAAATTATTTTTCATTCTGATGCAGTGCAAGGCGGTGGAATTTTAGATTTGAATGTGAAGCACCTCAAAGTCAACCTCCTCTCACTCTCTGCTCACAAATTTTATGGACCAAAAGGTGTGGGAATTTTATTTAAAAAGAAGGGCGTGAAACTCAATCCGCAAATCAGTGGCGGCAACCAAGAGCGTGGACTACGCGCCAGCACCGAAAATGTCGCGGGAATCATCGGTTGTGTGAAAGCACTCAAGCTCGCAGAAAAATCGAGAGATGAAGAATTTACACGACTTACAAAACTACGAAATTATTTTGTAGAAAAAGTTTTGACGGAAATCCCGAGATCACGGCTAAACGGCAATGCGGAAAAAAGATTACCGGGCAACGCCAATTTTTCTTTTTTTGGAATCGAGGGCGAGAGTATTTTATTACGACTGGACTTCGAGGGAATCTGCGCGAGCAGCGGCAGCGCCTGCACGAGTGGCAGTCTCGACCCGAGTCATGTTTTAAAAGCTTTGAAAATTCCGCACGAATGGCTACACGGCAGCATCCGCTTCACACTCGGCAAATCAACGACCAAAAAAGATTTAGATTTTGTGGTAGTGAAACTGAAAAAGATTGTGCAAGACTTGAGAAAAATTTCTCCACTGGTGTAATCCGTGCAATTTGAAACAATGTTTGACAGGCTGGTTTAGATTATTTACAATAACTGCCATTTAGTTTTTATTATGTTAGATATTGCACGACGAGAATCCGAACAAGATTCTGATGACAAATCAGAAACCAGAAACGCAGTAGCGCGGACAATCGAGCATGGTGGAAAAATCTTCGAGGTAGACGAGCATGAATTCCTACTTGAATTCAATGATTGTTGTGCTGAATGGGTCGACTACGTAAAAGGTCAGGAAGGCATCAAAGAGCTTACTGATGAACACCGAGTCATTACCGAGAGGACTCGGGGCTACTTTAAAAAATATGGAATTGCCCCAAAAGCTCTAACACTTTCCAACATGGTTAAGCTTAGTATCGAAGATATGAATGCGCTCTATCCTTTATCGGGACTTAAGGCAGGCTCTTGTAAAATGGCCGGTCTATCAAAATTTATAGGACGTTTTTAGGCGAGAGGGACTTTCGAGGGAATAGTGCGATACTTTTTTGCCTTACAGCTAAGATAGCTTTGATTTTGTATTCTACATTCTATGAAATTAATCCTCGCCTCCTCCTCACCCCGCCGAATAGAGCTGCTAAAAAAGTTAGTGGAAGATTTTGAGATAAAACCTGCTGAAATCGAAGAGCACTTGGATGCAAAAAAATCTGCCGCAGAAAACACTCAGCGTTTATCTGTCGGCAAAGCACGAAAAAGTTTCGAGCCTAGCAGCCTGACACTCGGCTTCGACACTCTGGGTGAATTAGACGGAATTCCTTTCGGTAAACCACGTGACAAAAAAAAGGCTGTGGAGTTATTGCAAAAACTCAGCGGTAAAACTCACTCCGTCATTTCGAGTTTTTGTGCGAAAAGTGATGCAGAAGAAATGACTGGCAGCGAAGTGACTCACGTGACATTTCGAGAACTCTCCAATGCTGAGATTGAAAAATACGTCCAAGAAAATCCAGTCGAAGACTATGCCGGAGCTTATGCCGTCCAAGGTGAAGCCAAAAAGTTCGTCGAAAAAGTGGAGGGCGAGATTGAAACGGTGATTGGGTTTCCGCTTCACTCAATTAAAAAAATATTAGCAAGTGAAATCTTTTTGACTCAAATGGACTCCACCACATCTGAACCTGCGTCATAAAAATCCGAACAATCCTCGGCGACTAAAAAATTTTGGCTAAATCTTTCTTGCTGAGTTTTTTGGAAATCGGATAAATAACTTGCCAAACCATCAACCCGACGGCGAGAGAAAACATTCCCAAAAGTAATAGCATCAGTTCGAGCATCGAGAATTCAAATTCGGCGAATCGCAGCTTGAAAGCAACGAGGATAAAAAGCGCGACGGCAAAAATTCCGAAACCGAGAACGCGCGATTTGTGACTTTGTTTTCGCATAAAAAATTAATTAAGCAACTTTCGCATCGACTAAATCAATTTCCGCCAGGTCGTCAATTTTTTCATTTCTCGCGGTCAGTGGATTGTAAATTCCGTAAAAAAGTTGGATTAATCCCGAGGTCTCCAGGCGCTTTGACCGTAAACCACAATTCTCCAAACCGCCTGTCACCTGCTCGATATTTTGCTCAAGTTTTTTGCTGAGGCTCGCAAATTCCTTTTTGCGTTGTTCGAAGGCTGAGTGAGTATCGCTTGGATGAATAAAATTCCAAAAATTATGGAACGAGCTCATCGACTTCGCGCGAGGAGGATCATAAGGAATCACGACATAAAAATTCTTTTCCATAATGTCGGCGAATTCGACTAGCCGTCGAATATATTCGGAATACTCCGCAATCTGGTTTTTGAGAAGTTCGTTTGTTTGCTTTTTGCCCGCCACTCTCAATTTGCCGAGATAACTCGAAATATCAAGCTTCTTGCTGCGCATCACGATTTGAATTGGAAAGCTGAGCGAATTGAGAAAACCTTGATAAGAAATCGCAAGCGCATTCTGCTCTTCCTCGCTTTTTAAATTTACATTGACGCTGTCGACCTCAATCACAGCACGCATGCCGCCATTTTTGAGCACGACAACATCATCGTGAATCTCGCCAATGCGCAAATAAAGCTGCGTGCTGCCAACCGAATCTTTGTGCTTACTTTGATGTATTGTGTCCATGTTGTTGGTGTTAGTTGTTAATTTATGTTCCATGCTTCATGATTCCATGCCCTCATCGAGCATTTTGGAAAGCTGTCTTACGTCTTGAATCGAAAAACTTTTCTTGGTTTTTTTAATTTCATTTTTTTGATTTTTGACATTTTGTTTTTTAGAAGAGGAAAGTTTGATAGAAAAATCTCCCGCGGACTTCACCCACACTCGTTTGGTTTCATTGAGATACCTCTCGAGTAAAAGCAAAATAAAATCGACAAAAGGAATTCCACGAATTTGTAAAAAGGCAATCGCGATCGTAATCAGCACGAAGAGAATAACCGGAGGCATCCAAATCGAGGAAGGCTGTTGTTCAAGTAAAAGATAAACGATATAGGCAAGTCCGCCGCCGCCTCCGCAAATCATCAGCTGGCGCAGAGTCATAAAAGGCAAAATCCTGTCTTCAATCTGAACGTTCTGTGGAACTTTGTACTGCAATTTTTAATGTGTAATTAATTTTTTAATTAAACTTAATCCTTACAAATCTAGTTATTTTAGCATTTTTTTACTCTTAAATCAATCAGGAGTTTGGACTTTTTGGAGAAGTGAAGAAAAGAATTCTCGCGGATTGAATCTAAGCGCGGGAGGTGCACGAAAATCAAAATTGTTGGCTTGAAAAAAGTTCGCCAAGCGTAATTCTGTGGAATATTTTTCGAGCAATTTGGTAATCATCCGCGCCGCTTCTCCGCGAGTGACTGGCTGCGCTGGGAGAAATTTTGAATTTTGGATTTCAAGCAAGTCTTCCTCGAAAACCACATTCGCGAAACGCGAATACCAAATATCCGCTGGGACATCTTTCAGCTGAGTGGAGAAATTTTCAGCTACCTGCGGATAAAGTGCCGAAACCACCACCTTAGCAGCTTCTGCACGATTGACTGAACCATTTGGATTCCACTGGAAATTAGCCTGTGGTGAAATCCAGCCGTGTGCGCTGACCGCCGCGACATAGGGTGAATACGGATCATTGACCGGAACATCGGTGAATTGCTGATACCGCGGCTGGGCGACACGCAATTTTTTAGCCTTCGCAACCATCCGCGCAAACTCCGCACGAGTAACCAGCTGGTTAGGGTTATCTTCATCGGTGATGATACTTTTTTTGCGCAGAAATGCGAGATACTCACTATTTTCATCAACTTTAATTTTGTTGAAAAATTCAGACTGGTAGCCAGTGGAATTTTTGACAGTCAGGCGAATCGAATATTCTCCAATCTCGCTGAAGCGGCGGCGGTACTGCGGGCTCGTACTCCAACCAGTGTCGTAATTAATGTCATTTTTTCCCTGGTAATCGAAGTCCCACCGGTATCTCAAGTCGCCACCCACTCTGGAATCATCGCGGGTAAGAGAGGCATCGAATTCGAAATTGGTGGCAAAGGTGCCGACTCGTGGCTCGACGAGGAAAGCGGCAACCGGCGGAGCTGGCTCAGCGATTTCGAAAATTGCGGTCGCGCGCGAAACCGAGTTGGCGTGATCGCGAACCTCCACGACAGCGGTGAATTTTCCAGTTTTGTTTAATTTTTTGGAATAAGCTCGTGAGCTTTTAAATTCGGTGTCAAAAAGTCCGTCGCCGTCAAAATCAAAACGGTAATCTAAATTGCTCTTGCCAGTCTGATCATCGCGCGAATCGGAAGCGTCGAAACGAAATGTCGTCACACTCGTACCAATCTCTGGCGTGATTTTGAAAGAAGCCGTCGGTGGCGTATTCGCTACGATTTTGATGCGAAATTCTGCGGAATCCAACCCACCGCGCTCATCGCGAATTTGGAGCGTCGGAGTGAATGTTCCGGTCGCGGTAAATCGGTAAATCGCAGTTTTTGTGGTCGCGAAAGTCGTGTCAAATCGACCGTCACCTTCGAAATCCCACCGCACTTCCATCTCGGTCTCCGAACCGTCCTCGTCTCGACTGCCACTCGCGGAGAATTTAATCTCGTCGAGCAAAACCGCCGTGTACGATCCGAGTGCCGGATTCGTTTTATTGTGAAGAGAAAATTTTGCGGTGGGCAAAATATTATTCGAATCGGTCACTGCAATCGTCCGTGAAGTTCGATCAATCTCACCGAGTGAATTGCGAACTTCGAGAATCGCGTCGAAAACTCCGACGGAATTGTAGATTCGTTGAATTTTTTTGTTGGCGGCATTCCAAGAATTGTCGAACCTGCCATCGCCGTCAAAATCCCACCGAAACTCTTCGGCGCGAATGGAATCACCAGCATCGAAATGGACATTTGTCCGAGGTGAAATCTCGACTGGCCAAGTCTGAAAACTCGCCCGCGGAGCCGTCGCCTGACTGACGAGAACCAAGCCAACTTCCTTATTGCGCATCGAATCGTTTTCTCTACCGACTACATAAAAACCTTTTTCAACCGAACTCGAACCATCGGTGTCCTGCACCTCCAGCCACGCTTCCTGCCAGCCCGACTCTTCGAAAGTGTGGAAAAAATCGCGCGCCTGAGAAAATTTTGTATCCCAGACTCCGTCATGATCCCAATCCCACCGCACTTTGAGCTGATTGGTCGGCGTGTGAATATTGGAAAAAACTTCTACCGTGAAAAGAAAATTCGTGGAAGTGTCCCCCGTCTGCGGGGTAACGAAAATTTTGGCCAACGGTGCCGAAGTATTTCGTTTTGTTGCGACGGAAATTTTGAGAGCCGTCTCGTCAATCAATCCATCCGCATCTTTGACTTGGAGCCGAGAGGAATAATTGCCCTCGTTTGCGAAAGTGTAGGTTGTCCGCGGTGTAGCACTCCAACGAGTCCAATCGTATTTTCCCTCAAAATCAAAGCGGTACTGCAAACTTTGGCTGCCACGAGAATCGTGGGAAGTCGCGGCATTGAAACTCACCGGATTGCCGGTCATCGCCGCCGTCGGATTTGCGGTGAAACTCGCGGTCGGACCGAGGTAGCTACCAGACGCCAATTCGCCAAAAACCGGATTCGCGAAGAGTGCAAAAACGAGTCCCAAAATTCCAACTTTTATTTTTATTTTCACGAGTTTATTTTAGCAGAATTTGCAAATTTTTGCAAGCTCAAATCCCAATATTCTTTGGCTTTTCATTCCACCCTCCCAGCAAATGTAAGTGGAGATGAAACACAATTTGCCCGCCCTTTTCTCCGACGTTAAAGACTAATTTGTAGCCCTCCAGTTTACGATTTTCAGCAATTTTCCGAGCAACCCAAACGAGATGACCGACGAGCTCCTCCTCTTCTTCTTTCATCTCGGAAATCGAGGCTAAATGCGTTTTGGTGACAATCAGAATGTGAACCGGCGCGACCGGATTGATGTCAGCGAAAGCCACGACCAAATCATCCTCGTACTCGACCGCCGCCGGACTCCGCCCCCCTGCGATTTCGCAAAAAATGCAATCTTCAGCCATTTGAAAAAGGTTAGTTTCTGAACAAATTTTAGCCACTTCTCGAAAAAAAAGAAAAAAGTTAAACTCTTTGCACTCTCAAGTTCTTATTCCTGACTTTTTAACTCTTAACTAATGAAAATCGCCATCAACGGCTTCGGCCGAATCGGAAGACAGACTCTCCGCGCCATTTTCGCGAAAGATTCCAAACTCGAAGTCGTCGCAATCAACGATCTCGTCCCCGCTGAAACACTCGCCCATCTTTTTGAATTCGACTCGGTTTACGGAAAATTCGAAGGTGGTGTAGAAGTGAAGGGTAATGTTTTGAAAATCGCTGGCAAAGAAATCAAGGTTTGCGCCGAAAAAGATCCTGCTGCTCTGCCCTGGAAAGATTTGGGTGTCGAAGTCGTGATTGAATCAACCGGATTTTTCTGCGACCGAACAGGAGCCAGTAAACATCTCGACGCAGGAGCCAAAGTCGTGATTATTTCCGCACCAGGGAAAGAGGTCGACGGTACTTTCGTGCGTGGAGTGAATTGTGCAAGCTTCGACCCGAAAACGATGAAAGTCATCTCGAACGCGAGCTGCACGACGAACTGTCTCGCTCCGGTGGTGAAAGTTTTGCAGGAGAAGTTTGGAATAGAGAAAGGACTCATGACGACGACCCACGCTTACACCTCCGACCAGCGGTTAATCGACGCACCGCACAAAGATCCACGCAGAAGCCGAGCCGCGGCGCTAAGCATCATCCCGACGTCAACGGGTGCGGCCAAAGCGGTGGGAGAAGTGATTCCTGAAATGAAAGGCAAGCTGACTGGTATTTCCTTCCGCGTGCCGACACCGACAGTCTCGGTCGTCGACCTAGTCGCGGAACTTTCTAAATCGGCAACAGCGGAGGAAGTGAACGCCGCACT
>Ga0075120_10002099_pt1 | contig 14749 bp, 12 predicted proteins | sample AntAceMetag02UKL_FD_69792 | JGI IMG/M metagenome (GOLD analysis project Ga0075120, IMG submission 69792) | Saline lake microbial communities from Ace Lake, Antarctica - Antarctic Ace Lake Metagenome 02UKL | ecosystem: Environmental > Aquatic > Non-marine Saline and Alkaline > Saline | place... | reverse complement strand
TCTCCCCCATAAATAGAATTTATATATAGAAATTTATATTTCCTGTTGTTTGACCCTACTAAAGGTTAATACTACCCTTTATACCCATCTGCTACCTTACTAATAGACATTGCATTATCATTATAGTTCAAAGATCGTCTTTTTGGTTTTATGGAGACAGTCACTTGTGCCGTTTTCTGTGACAATGTAGTTGTCACAGATCCAAGTGAAAACATTTTTGGTCGCAACAATAGGATGAACGACAATATTCATATTCGCCAGTATCTTCATTGGTTCATCTTTTCGGATCGCTGGTCTTTCCACAAGGTCATAACCTTGACCATGAGCATATAATCGTTTTTCTTCCGGGAATCCCTTGCTTAGTAAAAATTCATTATTTGCAGCCACAAGGTCCTTGGGGTCCGCCCCGTGTTTGAGCATCTTGAGAGTCACATGCTGGGCCTGATTAGCAATTTCACAAGCTTCGAGGAGATCATCAGAGGCTTTTCCAAGCACACAGGTACGTCCAAGTTCAGCGTAGAATCCTCCGGGGCCGTTAGCCTCAATCATAAGGGTTAGCTGATCTCCTTCCTGAATAACCCTGTTCATAAAATGGCGTTTGCGCATTGGGGATGGGGTCCCCATAGGGGCTGAGCCTGCCATTATCAACTGCTGTTCACTTCCTAATAGCTGGCAATGATATTGTGCCATTGCCATAACTTCGAAATCTCTCACACCGGGTTTTATAATATTCAAAGTTGCTTTAAAAGCTGCATCCTGCAAGGCAGCAGTTTTTTTGATTAACTCTATCTCTTCATCGCTTTTAACAGCCTTAATCTCGTCTACCAGATCGGTGGCATCTATGAAGGTTGCAGCAGTAAGTTGTGCTCTTAAATGTTCATAGAATCCCAGCGGAATATGGCTTGTGTTTACTAAACCTATCGTACAGTCCTTCATGGGAAGGAGTCTTTCCACGATTAGTTCTGCATCATAGGTTTTGCTGTAGTGAAGTGAAGGAAAATATGGGGCTGTTAAACAATCCCGGACACCTCTATATGCTCCACTCATGGAACTCACATTAGTTAGTGAACTCCCAGCCTCCATTATGGGTCCAATATTGATGACGGTCATATCGTCATCTTTTGGAAAGATAACGGTTGTAGGATATCCGTTGAAGGCAGGGATATCCGTGAACCACTTTACGTATCCACCCAAAAATTGATTCGTGTTTTGCATCAAAAGAACATCAATTTTTCGGTTAGCCATTGCGACTCTTATTGCATTCCATCTGCGTTCAAGCTCCTGGTCCGAAATCCGTACGTTTATCCTTTCTTGTGCTTCGTTCATATCATTTCCTCCGGCACGATTTTTAGGTTTAGTTTTCTTTTTCTAATTTTATTTCCTTATAAGAATCCTGAACTACACTCAGGTAGCCTTCAAGATAATTGTATGCTTTAGTTGGATCATTGTCTTTTAAGGCTTCAAGCATGTTTTGATGTTCCTCAACGATGTACCTTTGTACCTCCAGATCTGATTGGTACCTGCTCAAGAAGACGGTAAGAACTGCCATGATTGATTCCATTATGATGACGAATACGTGATTTTTAGTGGCCTTGGCGATAATCTTATGAAAGTCTATATTTTCTTTTCTGGCATGACTTCCCATTTCAAGTTTTTTTCTAGCCTCTTCAATATTGGAAATTAGTTTCTTAAAATCTTCTTCTTCTGCATTTTCCGCTGCATGCTTAAGAACAAGGCGTTCAATTTCGAGCCTAACCACATTGACTGAATCCATTGAAAGTTTCTTCATCTGGATTGCATCCACAAAAGAATTAGTAATGGTGGCTAAAATTGTGTCATCGATAACAGCCCCACCATTGCTACCCTTTTTAATAGAGATGAACCCAGATATTTCAAGCAACCGCAAAGCTTCGCGCACTGTTTGCCGTCCAACACCATACTGCTGTGCCAGTTCAGTCTCAGAGGGTAGTTTGTCGCCAGGTTTGAGTAACCCTTTAAATACGAGTTCTTTTATCTTTGATGAAATCTTCTCGAAAGTTCTCCTGTTTTGTATCGGTTTGAATAGTTTTGGTTCTATGTTCATTTTTTACCTTCTATTATGTCATTCAGTCATTCAGTCATTCAGTCAGTCTGTCAGTCTGTCAGTCTGTCAGTCTGTCAGACTGTCAGACTGTCAGACTGTCAGACATATAATGTCTATTCAATAAATATTTGCTTGTCAAGGTTTTTTTAGTTTTTTTAAGAATTTTTAAAATCTATTTTAATGGACTGAAGATATAACCAATATGGACTTGAAAATGAGAACTCAAAAGCTGCTTTTATTTTAGAGAGCTTGATCAACTCACATCATAAGTCTATACATGATAGCTGTAACCATTTAATCTAAAGACCCTGACTTCTTTTGATAGTAGGGACTGCAACCAAAATTTGACCGGTGGGTGCTTGTATTCATAGGACTCAGTCCAGGCAAAATTTGGGCACCCCCACATATGGTATAGAGTTCTTTTCCAGTCCTGAGTTTTTTATTCAATTATATGAGCCAATGGCTTCATGGCCGTGCATTTTTTCAGATTCAACCAATATACTTGAAGTGGTCCATTCTGGATAATAGGTTAATTTTTTCAGGATTCAAAAAAGACCCCGGGCTATCCTTTGATAGTTAGCATTGATGAGAGCAATCCGGGTCATTTTTTTGGAGCAAATCACTATTTGGCGGAAATGCCAAGATTGGCATTTCCGCCAAATAGAACATAAGGTATTGCAGGTTACACGAAAGTAAGGATGACAAAACCCCGGTGGTCCATAAATCTGAAAATTTTTCAATATAGTTGAAGTCACCCTGTAGTGCAGGTCTGCTCACCTTGCAACGAACGGATTGCCTGCGATTTTTGTAAAAGATCGAAAAGGCCTGAAATGTCAAAACGGCGGACTGTTTGAGGGCATACCTGCCCGCAGTTTCCGCCGTTTAATGGAAGGCCTTTTGATCTTTAATAAATTGTTCAGGCACTAGAGAGTGTAAGGTGAGCAGGCCGGAACTGCTTATAGAGAGGGGATCTCCTTTCTCATGCCTTTACAGGGATCTGCCATGGCATCCCAGTTTTCAGGATGGTCAAGGAGAGTTTGAATGAAAGGCCAGACCCTGCACATACAGGGAAATCGCATAGGGAAAAAGCTGCAACTTTTTATCATCAGGAATTGTATCCCTGGATAGAAAAGTTGATAATTTGTCAACTCCAGATGTGCTGAATTTGTTTAATAAAAAATTTAATAAAAATTGCATTGCATTACTTTTTGTTGTATTTTTTAGAAAGAAACAATTTTGTACAGGGATAATCATGGGGAAATATGATAAACTATTAATCAAAGTTATAAGAGGGCTTTCGGATTCAAATATTCCATTTAATGGATTGTGCAATTTGTTGATAATATTTGGATTTAAAGAGCGAATAATAGGCGATCATCACATTTTCTCAAAAAATGGTGTTGATGAAATTCTAAACCTACAACCCTTGGGTTCAAAATCCAAGGCATACCAAGTAAAACAAGTTAGAAATATAAATTAAATATGGGAGTAAATGATGAATAAATATGAAATGATCATTCATTGGAGCGAGGAGGATCAATTATTTATTGCCGAAGTTCCAGAACTCCCGGGATGTATGGCAGATGGCCATAGTTATCAAGAAGCTGTATCAAACGCAGAAACTATTATTAACGAATGGATCGAAACTGCTAAAGAGATAGGACGTACAATCCCGAAACCAAAAGGGAAATTAAATATGGAGACATTTTGCAGTGTTTTATCTCAGACCATTCCTTAGAAATGGTGTTTCAGAGTTTCAGGCAATCAGATAGGTTGCAGTACCTGTGGCAATCCGGGTTTGTTTTTCATTATACAGATCTATTTTGGCAACAACAATCCTGGAGCCTGCCCGGATGATCCGGCTTTTGCATTTAAATGAGTTGCCCTGGCCCGGTCTTAAGTAATCTACGCGCATGTCAATGGTGGCGGAGGATGTCAGTTTTTTTTCGATAAAATCAAGGGCTTTACCTTCATGAGATTTTGCACAGGAGATAAGGGCAGAAAGCCCACCCGTTAAATCAATAACAGACGCTGTCACCCCTCCATGCAGGACGCCGGCCGTTGAATTTCCGATCAAATCTTTTGTCATGTTAAAACTTGTGACAGCCTGGCCGGTTTCATAATCAAGAGAATCAATATCAATGCCCAGTACCTTGTTAAAAGGTAACTCCTCAAGATAATATACTTTTATTATTTCAAGAACAGATTCTTTCATAACCTTTTAGTCCTTATTTTCTTTTCAAGACTCCCAGGGTTTTTGTCATTTCAAGTTCTTCATAATCCCCTGATTTAATGGCAATTTCATATACCTGCCAGGGAGCCTGCCCCCCTTTTTCAGGGTCCTTGAAAATATCATGAATCACCAGAAACCCGCTGGGTATAATATGGTTGGCCCAAGTCAGAAAATCTTGGTGGGCTGCCTCAAAGGAATGCCCCCCATCTATAAACAGCATTGAAATGGGTGTTTTCCACATTTTCCCGGCAATGCCTGAAGCTGCAACAATTGGCACCACTGTATTTTCAAGGGATGTCTGGATGATGGTTTCCTGAAAAAATGGGAAGGTATTCACTCTTGATAATTTAGGGTCAAACAAATCCGGGTCAAAATACTCTTCATCAAGCTGCTGTTCCTCTGATCCCTTATGGTGATCAATGGAAAAGAGAATGGAATCTTTTGTTTTGCATGCAGATCCGATAATATAGGCGGACTTACCGCAATAACTTCCAATTTCAAGGACTGGTCCGTTCACTGCTGCTTTAAGGGCAATACTGTAAAGCCTTTGGGCTTCATCGCCATCCATAAAGCCCTTGATGCTATTCCATACATCAAAATCAATCTTCATCATAACTTCTGACAAGTATTTCTCTGGGTTTAGAACCGATCTGGGGACCGACAATCCCCTCATATTCCATTATTTCAACCAGCCGTGCGGCACGGTTATAGCCGATGCGAAGACGTCGCTGTACAAAAGAGATAGATGCCTGTCTGGTTTTGGTCACCAGGGCTACTGCCTCATCATATTTTTCATCATAGTCAGACTCATCAAAGGCTTGAGCATCATCATCGCTATCACTTATTGTAATATCTTCAATATAATCCGGGGATCTCTGCTCTCTTAAAAATTTAGTCACACTGGCGATCTCTCGTTCAGAAATATAGGCACACTGAATCCTGACAAGTTTGCCTGTCCCAGGAGGACAGAACAACATATCCCCGTTTCCCAGGAGGCTCTCAGGTCCACCGCCGTCAAAAATGGTTCTGGCATCAACCTTGGAAGATACCTGAAATGAAATCCGGGTGGGGAAATTGGCTTTAATACTTCCTGTGAGCACATCAACAGATGGTCTCTGGGTGGCAATAATCAGATGAATTCCTGCTGCCCTTGCCATCTGGGCAAGCCTGGTCAATGCAAATTCCACGTCTTTTGAGGCCACCATCATAAGATCTGCCAGTTCATCCACAATGACAACAATATAGGGAAGTTTTTTAAACTGCTCTTTATCGACCTCATCTGGATCTTCAATCTTTTTCTTACTCTGTGACTTCACCATATTGTTATACTGAACAATATTTCTAAACCCTGTCTGTTCCAGCAGTTCATACCGCCGTTCCATCTCCCTGACTGCCCAGAAAAGGGCATTGGTTGCCTTTTTCATATCTGTAACCACAGGAGAAATCAAATGGGGAATATCATTATACACAGAAAGCTCAATGCGTTTGGGATCAATCATGATCATTTTAATATCATCTGGAGTGCCTTTGTACAAAAGGCTGATAATCATTGCATTTAACCCGACACTCTTACCTGTTCCTGTGGCACCGGCGATGAGAAGATGGGGCATGGAATCCATTTTTGTCACCACTGGCCTTCCCATAAGGTCTTTTCCCAGTCCCAGGGTCAGCATGGATGAAGACTGTACAAACTCTTTTGATGCCATCAATTCTCTTAAATTAACGATTTCCCTTTCTTCATTTGGGATCTCAATTCCAACTACATCCCGGCCTGGGATGGGTGCTACAATCCGAATGCTTATAGCACTTAATGCAAGAGCCAAATCATCAGACAGGCCTGCTATTTTAGAGATTTTTATTCCAGATGCCGGCCTGTATTCAAAAGTTGTGATGACAGGACCTGGAAGAATTTCAACAACCTCGCCAAATACATTAAAATCATTAAGCTTACTTTCCAGAATTCTACTTTTCTCTTTCAACATCTCTGTATCAATATTTTTTTCAACCTTTTTTTTCTCATCCAAGAATGAAATCAATGGGAGATTAAATTCAAATTTTTCCCGGATATCGCTAAATTCCACATCTGGTTTAAACTCTGAATCGTCTTCTTCCAATTCCACTATTGTCGGCTCAAAAATGTCTTCCGGCTCTTGCAGAAACTCTCTTTCCAGAGTCTTTTCCGGAATTTTAATAAGAATATCTTTTTTAATAAAGACAGGGGTAATATCAATTTCTTTTTCAGCCTGGTCTCTTTTTTTTTTCCAATTTTTATACTTTTCTTGAAAAAAAATAATAAACTCCTGAAAATCATCTCTAATGATTGTTAAAAGTTCAATGGTTTTCTGTCTTAAAAATAGCCCCAGAGAAATAATAGATATCCCTGTGGCAAGAATAAAACCCGTGATCAGGAAAAATAACAGGACAATAATACAGCCGGTGATATTGGCGTATTTTAACAAAAATGAGGTAAAGGTATTACCAATAATACCACCCGAAGAGATGGTTGTACCCAAAACCGGGTAGTCGTCTTTAAAAAGAAACAATAGGCCGCCCGTACAAATCATTAAGAAAAAACCCCCCAAAAGGGTCAGCAGGATTATTTTTACAGATCTTCCCTTTAATAGCCATACGCTGCAAAAACCTAAGACAAGCGGAATCCAAAACGCCCCCAGCCCGAACAGGAAAATAAAAAAACCGGCAAAATGGGCTCCTAACAGCCCGAAAGCGTTGTGGATATTATCTGGAATGATGAAAAAATTATTCCCTACACAGGGATCTGAGACATTATAGGAAAAAAAACTGACCGAAGTTAATACAATGGAAAAAAAAAGTAGTATACCATAGAGTTCTTTTTTCATACTTCAATAATAACTGGTACAATTAAGGGTTTGCGGTTTATGGTAAAGGCAAAATATTGTTTCAGCGCTTTTTGCATTTTTTTTCTGATCACTTCTATCCGTGCTTCAGTTCCGGGTTCTATCTCTTCTACAATTTCAAGGATAACGCACTGGGCATCATCAACCAGATGTCCTGTGACAGAATCAAAAATAAACCCCTTTGAAATCAATTCCGGACCGTAAAGGACATGGCCTGTTTCCTCATCAATGACCATGGTGACAACAACAAGCCCGCCTTCAGAAAGCTCCCGTCTCTCCTTTAAAACGCTTCTTCCTACATCACCGATCCCTTTACCATCAACAAGAATTCTACCTGTATGTGCGTGGCCCTCTATCCTGCCACCATCCTTATTAAAAACAATAATATCACCATCCTCAGCCACAATGACATTTTCCATTGGCATACCCTGTTTTTCGGATAGTCTTGCATGAACCACCAAATGCCGGTATTCCCCATGAATAGGGATAAGATATTCGGGTTTGATCAAATTCAGCATCATTTTAAGCTCTTCCTGATGGGCATGGCCAGATGTATGGATATTAGCAATTTTTGCATACACCACCTCTGCCCCTCTGCGATACAGCTTGTTGATAATGCTGGCAATGGCTTTTTCATTTCCCGGAATATCTTTGGAAGACAGAATCACATTGTCGCCCTTTTTAATCTTAATATGCTTGTGTGTGCCAGAAGCCATTCTTACCAGGGCTGACATTGGCTCCCCCTGGCTGCCCGTTGTAATAATGACAACTTCATCATCCCTGTATTTGCCAATCTGTTTTACATCCAATATGGTATTGGAAGGGCATTGGATATGCCCAAGTTCGGTTGCCACTGCAATAATTTGCTCCATACTCCGGCCATTAAAAATTACCTTACGATGGCTGCGGACGGCTATATCAATCACCTGTTGTACTCTGGATACATTTGAGGCAAACAAGGCAACAATCACCCTGCCATTGGCAGCAGTAATAAGTTTTTCAAGGTTTTTTGCCACTTCCTGCTCAGGCATTGTATACCCTCTGACTTCAGCATTGGTGGAATCCGACATCAGAACCTTAACACCTTTTTCTCCAAGTCTTGCAAAACTTGAAATATCAGTGTTCTTCATCTTGTCTGCGTTATGACTGATTCTAAAATCACCAGTATGAACAATTACACCTTCAGGGGTTTGAATGGCAAGCCCGACACCGTCAATCGTAGAGTGGCTGACACGGATAAATTCTATTTCAAAGGGTTCTATCGAAAGGGTTTCGCCTGGATTCACAAGGTTTAAATCAACAAATTTATTTAGATCAAACTCAATGAGCTTATTTCTGACAATCCCAAGGGTAAAGGCTGTTCCATATACAGGAAGCCTGATTTCCTTTAGAAGGTATGGCAACGCCCCGATATGGTCCTCATGGGCATGGGTAATGATAATGCCATGGATCTTGTCACGATTTTCCCTGATATAATCCATGGCCGGGATCACAATATCCACACCCAGCATGTAGTCTTCAGGGAACATAAGTCCTGCATCAATGATAAACATGACCTCGTCATATTCAATCACCATCATATTGAGACCTATTTCGCCAAGACCGCCCAGTGGAATAATTTTAAGCATTTAAATTTCCTATAACTATACTAAATACAAATACCAAGTTTTTCAATAATTGCATCGGCCTGATCAATGATCCAGTCACGCTGCTCCCTTGTTGCATAATCCATGCAATCACATTTTATATTTTTTTTAATCCTTACCAAAAATTCACAAGACAAATAAGTTGCTTCCAATATCAAGGCTAAGACATGGGGATGACAGCCTTCATGGCTTTTTTGAATGGGTGTTAACAATTCCGGGTCCAATTCAAGCCAGTAAATTCCATCCAAAGGAGACGATTCCAGATATTTATCCAGATAAGCCTTTAATTTTTGATAATCCGTCAGCCGCAACCCATCTATTAAATACTGTTTCATACCAAAGCTAATTAGCACATCTTAATTGGGATATGCAACCTGTAATACAACAAATTAAGGGCTCAGGCAGAAGACGACCGCCATTTGGTCAAGGCCAGGAAATTACCACCAACAACTAGAAACATACCCAGGACTGCTGAAAAATTCCAGGAATACCCTTCAAAAAAGGAAGACAGAATCAATGCCACCACTGGAACCACCATAATGGCATAGGATGCTTTGTTAGCCCCTATAGAACCGATAAGGGTCAGGTAACTTCCAAATGCAATGATGGATCCCAAAACAGACAGATAAAATAAAGAGCCGATATAAGGAATGGAAACCACGAAAGAAAACTCTTTGCCTGAAAATAAGGCTATCACTGCCATAAGGATAGTCCCATATCCCATTCCAAATGCATTTGCCTGAATTATCGGAATATTATTTTTTGTATTTCTGGCCGAGGTAATATTACCGAATGAGGCCAGAATAACACTTATAAACCCGATAGAAAGCCCAAACACCCCTTTATCGGATAAATCAAAAGCCTTTATTTCAGGCATAAAAATCATGATGATCCCGATAATCCCCAAAACAGCCCCGGCAATCATTTTCTTTTCTACTGCAGTGCCAAGAAAGAAAGATCCATTGGCAATATTCATAAATACAATTGAAGAAAACAGAACTGCTACAAGACCGCTTGTCAGATATAACTCCGCCACATAGACAAGCCAGTAGTTAACAGAAAACAACAAGATTCCCAAAAGCGCCATAAACAAATGTTCTTTTAAAGAAAACTTAAGATTCAGACCTCTTACATAACAAAAAAACATGAGCAGTGCTGCTGCAAGTCCAAACCGATAAACAACAGATACCATGGGGTCTACAGAACCTAATTGATATTTAATGGCAAGCCAGGTTGATCCCCAGACTACAACAGTAATGATATAGAGTGTGATATTTTTCATTTGATTTTTTCTTTCCATCTTAATGGGGTCACATCTTAATGGGGGTCAGGAAGCCTGACCCCATCTACTTCGTAATGAGAAAATAGATCAGGGGAATAAAAATAGCGGGCAGCATATTCCCTACTTTAAGTTTTTTTTCTCTTAACATATTTAAGCCCAATGCAACAATTAAAAGGCCGCCGATACCAGACATCTGGGTGACGACAGCAGGAACCAGCAATGGTTTTAAAAGCCCCGCCATCAAGGTGATGGAGCCTTGATACAATAACACCGGAACTGCAGCAAAAAGAACGCCGATGCCCAGGGATGAACTTAAAATTATTCCAACAATACCATCAAGGGTGGCCTTGGCAAACAAGGTGGCATGGTTGCCGGTAAGACCGCTTTCAAGGGATCCTACAATGGCCATTGAGCCAACGCAATACATGAGGGAGGCAGTTACAAATCCTGTCGAAAAATTGGAGGATTTTTTTGAAAATTTGGTTTCAAGATAATTGCCCAGTCTTTCAAGGTAGCTTTCAATACCAATCCATTCACCGATAAGAGAGCCAAAAGCCAGGCTGGCAATAATGATCACAAGATCATTACATCCAAGGGCACTTTTCATCCCAATCAGAATAACAGCAAGGCCAATGGCCTGCATCACCGTCTGATTATATTTTTCAGGGATACCATTTCTAAACAATAATCCAACAAGACTGCCTGCAATAATTGTCAGGCAATTTACAATTGTTCCCAGCACAAGATCTCCAAGTTCAGTCTAATTATTAATTTTAAGATACCGGATATTAAAAAAAAGAGTCTTTAATATAATCAACTCCGTTTTTAAACAGCTTTATACCAATGGTCATGTCCTGATCAAGTGGTTTACCCTCTCTTTTAAGACCTTGAGTATTCCGCGTCCAGTCTGGATGATTTGTAAAATGGTTGTAGCCTTCCGGATGGGGCATCAACCCGAAAATTCTCCCTGTGGGATCGCAAATACCTGCGATATCTGAAAGAGATCCGTTCGGGTTTAAGGGGAAGGCTCCATTTGCAGGAATGCCTTTAGCATCCGAATATTGAAACACCACTTGATTATTTGCCAAAAGAGTGTCACCAATTTCTTTTTCTGCAATAAATTTCCCCTCTCCATGACGAACCGGATAATCTGCCATCTTTATATCCTTTGTGAACACGCAGGGGCTGTTGCTATTGGCAGCCAGATGTACCCATTGATCCCTGAAATTTCCGCAGTCGTTAAAAGTAACTGATACGCTTCTTTTGGTGTAATCATTGTCCAGTCCAGGCAATAGACCTATATTAACCAGGGCCTGGAACCCATTGCATATACCAATGATAAGTTTTCCCTGATTCACAAAGGATAAGAGATCACCACCGATATGGTTCTTAAGCTTTAATGCCTGAATCACACCGGCACCATGGTCATCCCCCCAGGAAAACCCTCCGCCAAAGGCCAGGATATGAAAATCTTCCAATTTTGTTTTTCCTGAAACAAGTCTGTTTATATGTATTTTTTGGGCACAAGCTCCTGCAAGTTCAAATGCATGGGCTGTTTCACTGTCACAATTTAACCCAAACCCTGTTAAAACAAGTGCGTTAACCTTTTTCATATCATGTCTCCAAAGGTTTTATTAAATGCTTGATCAAGTTCTGTTATTGAGAGGTCTGCCACAGATTCCCGGTTAAGGCCATAAATCTTTAAATGGTCATGAAGATCTGTTACAACCCCCACGAAGCTTGCTGCCATCCCTTTAAACAATTTTTCAAAAACAGATCTGTTTTCCAAGGGAATGGTAACAATGAATCTGCCTGCAGATTCTGAAAACAAAAGAGTTTCACTTAATAGGCTGCCACGACTTTCATTCATTGGAAGATCTTTTAGATTGATTTCAAGACCAAGGCCACCGGCCATGGTCATGTAAGATAGATGGACTCCAAGACCGCCCCTTCCAATAGCATGACAGGATGCCACAAGTCCTTTTTCAATGGCAGTTTGTACAGCTTTATACACTACTTTGAATTTATCACAGTCAACATGGGGAACATTCAGTCCGATTCGATGAAAAATCTCATAAAATTCAGAAGCTCCAAGTTCATTAGCTGTTTCCCCCAGGACATATACAAGATCTCCTGCAACCTTTGGGTCCATGGACACGCACTTTGATACATCTTCAATAACAGAGGTTGCGGAAAATTGAACGGTTTCAAGTGCTGAGACTTTAATTCGTTCGCCAAACGCTCCTTCAAGATGTCCATCCACATACATGCTGTCCTTGCCGGATAACAATGGAATTTCATATTTTTCACAGGTCAGTTTCAAAGCCCTGCATGCCCTTACGAGCTGAGCCGCTTTAAATCTCCCATCTGGATTTTTTATGGGATCAAATTGGATATTGGGCCAGCAAAAATTATCAAGCCCGCCAATATGGGCAAAATTTCCCCCAACAGACATCAATCTTCTCACTGCTTCGTCAATGGTACAGGTCATCATATGAAAGGCATCAATTTTAGAATACCAGGGCAAAAGACTCTGGGTGAATGCAAGGCCCTTCTGAGATGTCAGGACCGGGCGCGTCACGCTGGCGTCGGACGGTATATTATGGTTCACACCAACCATGGGTTTTATCACTGAACCACCCTGGACCTCATGATCATATTGACGGATTATCCATTCTTTTGAAGTGATATTGGGTCTCTCAAGCATCTTGAGTATCAATGTATTGAAATCAGAAGGCGAACTGATAACCGGTTCTGCAAGACCTCTGGTTTCAGGCGGCAGCCATATGGCATCAAATTCCCAGGAGGGAAACCCCTTGTCCAGCAAATCCATATCAACATAGGCACAGGTTTCATCTTTATATTTGATGTGCAGCTTACCCGTATCTGTATACTCTCCTATCACGGTGCTTTCAACTTCATGTTCTGCTGAAAGTTCCATATACCTGTCAAGATGTTCAGGTTTAACAGCAATGGTCATCCTTTCCTGCGATTCTGAAATCCAGATTTCCCACATATCAAGCCCTTCATATTTTAAGGGCACTTTATCCAGCCACACCACACACCCGTTTGAGATCATGGCGGATTCACCAATGGATGAGGACAAACCTCCACCGCCATTGTCAGTAATAAAAGGGATCAGGCCTTCATCACGGCAAATCAAGAGAAAATCATGCATTTTTTTCTGTGTATAGGGATCACCGATCTGGACATGGCCTGCCGGTGTATTTTCCGAATAACTCTCCGAAGATGCGGTAACTCCATGTATGCCATCTTTTCCTACCCTGCCGCCGCTCATGATAATCAGTTCACCCGGAGATGTTTTTTTCTCATGGCTGAGCTCGCCTCTGACCTTACTTGGCATAATCCCCAGAGCCGTCACAAATACAAGGCTTTTGCCCATGTATCCCGGGTTGAACAAAGTCTGACCAAAGGTGGTGGGAACACCACTTTTATTTCCCCCGTCCTTTACTCCTTCTATTACACCATCAAGAAGTCGTCTTGGGTGAAGCGGCGGTTTTAAGGGGCCATTATAATTTACATCTCCCACACAATACCCGAAACTGCCCATGAACAGTTTGGATCCAAGACCTGTTCCCATGGGATCACGATAAACACCAACAATACCGGTTATTGCTCCGCCATAGGCTTCCATATTAGAAGGTGAGTTATGGGTTTCGCCTGTAACTACATAATTATTTTCATCATCAAACCTGCCAACCCCTGCATTGTCCCACAATACAGAGATCACCCAGTCTTTTTTATCTTTGAGTCTTAAGGTTGGTTCCTGAATATAGGTTTTAAAAAGGCTATTTTCAATGCACTCCTCATTATTTGAGATATCCTTGTACCTAAAAATTCCCTGAAAGGTATTATGGTTACAATGATCGCTTCTGGCCTGGGAAATATATTCCAATTCTACATCTGTGGGTTGGCAAAGACCAACTTCTTTTCTGGATTCCAATACCTTTGAATCCAGAAAATATTCTCGGATCACGGGAATATCCCTTGGATTCAGTGCCAGGTTTCTTTCATCTGAAATTTTTGCAAGCTGTTCATCTGATTCAATGCTGACAACCTCAAAGCAGGGAGTGTGGTCAAGGATAACCTTGGCAGGTTTTACATTGGCTCCAATATCCTTATCCCATTCTTTAATGGAAAAAACTTTGAACTGCTGAATAATCGTATTTGATAAGAGCTCGGACGCTAGTTTTTCCACATCTTCAAAGACAAGCTCATTGCCTTTAAGGCAATAACGTTTTGACGTATATATACCCTCATCAGGCCCAAAACTTTTCCCCAAATGGTCCTGAATAGCTTCCATTGCTGTTGCACCAGGATTATCTTTTACCCCGGGTCTGAATCCAACCCAGATACACCAGTGAAATCCAATATTCAAAGGATTTAAACTTGAAACCTGGGTCACAGGATTGGTAAAAATCTCATCTTTTACCAATTCAAGTTGATGAAGATCCAAATCCGACTCAATGGTCACGATATTAATGCATCGCGCCTCTTGAATTTTAATTCCAAAATAAGAGTCTGCCTTTTTTATCAGAGAAGATGCTTCTGCATCCCTCAGCTCTTTTTTAAGAGCAATCTCAATACAGCAAATCATATTATCCACCA
>Ga0075120_10002093_pt1 | contig 14790 bp, 14 predicted proteins | sample AntAceMetag02UKL_FD_69792 | JGI IMG/M metagenome (GOLD analysis project Ga0075120, IMG submission 69792) | Saline lake microbial communities from Ace Lake, Antarctica - Antarctic Ace Lake Metagenome 02UKL | ecosystem: Environmental > Aquatic > Non-marine Saline and Alkaline > Saline | place... | reverse complement strand
GTTCTGTCTGAAATATCAAGGGAAAGTAAACAGGAGCCGTATACGTGAACCGTACGTACGGTTCTGTGAGAGGGATGAGGCGAAGTAGATCACTCCGCCTCACCCTACTCGATTGTTTTTGTGATGATTCAATCGTAGATATAGTGATTACACTTTGGATGAATCCGCCAAAGGTTGGACAAGCCAAACTTTGTTTTTGCGTATTCAATAGTTTTGATTCAGGATTTGAAGAACAAACCATGTTTGAAATCAAACATGGCCACCCGCCGCCTATATTTGAAAAACCTCATCAATTATTTTATACTTTTTTAAGTCATAAGCGCAAAGTAATTTTCTGTAATTAGTTCCTGTTTTAAGTGAATTGTTGAAATTTCTAAGGAATTCTTCCGTATCTCCTAAAGTGACCTTGTTCTCCATGATTGACCACAATATTGCATTTGTTTTATTGCTTGTGGTTACAGAATCGTCCTCTATAATATCTTGAATTTTTGAGTGTGATGTTTTACAATTTTCATTAATTTTGCTAAAACTATTTTCAATATTTGAAGATTGTTGTTTTTGTAATTTCTGTATATTTTCTATTTCTGAACATATTTGACCAAATCCATAAACTGGAAAATATTGCGAACTGTGTATCGTGTGTTTATTGATGAGTGTTAGTAATTGAGAGTTAGATTCATCCAATATGTTGAAATAATTTGACATCATTTCAGAAGATGTTTGATATTGGTAGCTAATTGTTTTCATTGACCCAATTGCAATTATTTTGTCGCTATTTCTTAGCGTATCCAAGTCTTCTGTGATTTTAACTTTAATATCTCCGCCTGAATATATTTCTCTTACAATTCTTTGAACTTTGCGTACATCCATGGCAGAAACAGGAAGCGATAATTTAGATAATGATTTATAAATTTCAATAAAATCGTCCGTTTTTATTTTATTAATTCTTATAGTGGAAAATCCTTCGATATCAATATCATGTTCTGTTATTTCATGTGATAATGAATTCTTTTCAAATTCTACCAATAGGAAATTTGCTCTGATTCTTTGAGCCTCATCAGAATTAAACTCAACATAGGTGAATATAGTTTTCAACAAACTCTTTATGTTCTTATCTCCTATGCCATATCCCAAAAATATTATTGGGTTATGAATAAATATCGACAGTAGTTGAGCTCGTATTAATTCATATTTATTTTCAAACAAATCATAATCATTTTCAGTTATTATAATTTTCGATGGTTGCGTTGTACAACCATGAATTTTGTAAACAGAACCATAAGGATTACTAAGTAGAATGTCATTACCAATCAAAGGATTGAATTTAAAAACATTCTTTACAAGAGAGTCATAGTTTGTTGTTATGATAGAACCAATATTTTTTCTTGTTTTTTTAAATTCTGCAATTTCATCTTTCATTTCTTCTTTAAAATCTAAACATGAATGGATATTTGATATATATATTTTAAACCGACTCAGATTAATTCCTTTGTTCATTTGATCATAAAAATAATCATTAACATCTTTAAATTTACCATTGCGATCTTTTACCAATGAATCGTTAAAATCGTGTTCTAACAATTGAGCTATTTTATCATATGCAAATATTCCGTCGTCTTCACATCTAGACTTTATATCTAAATAATATTCAGAATTATCTTTCAATTCAACAGAGATATATTTTAGCAAGTTATCCCACGTATATGAATTATTTAGATATCTTAAACTGATTCCAGTTCCTATGAACAGGACAGGATGATTTCTATATTTAGAAATGAAGTCATGAACATTCATTAATAATCCCATTGAAAATTGATCCGTAAAAAATGCGGATTAATTGTTTCCCGTCAGACGAGTGACCCTGTTGGCACCATGCCTACGTTGGATCTCTCAACGTGGTTATATTGTTATATTCGATAACGTTGATCAAGATTTGTAGAATAAACCATGTTTGAAATCAAACATGGCCACCCTCCCGCCCAGGTTATCCCAGGCTATGTTACTTGAAATATTTGATCGTAAAGATCATACAAATGTGTAGTACCTAATTCTTCTAAAGTTACACTGCTATTCCAATTTAATTCGTGATGATCAAATGATTCATCATTTATTATTGTGTATGTTTTACCGGGTAATTTCAGTTTATGAACAATGCCAAAGCGTTCCCATTTCGTAATAAAGCGATCATGGGACAAATTTAAATTATATAATTCAGAAGTAGAAAAATTTTCAATCTTTGAGGAAAGTTTAAAAGATGGTGCGACAAATAGTATTATTTTTGGTTTCAAAATGAGATCATTATAACTGATATTTACTATGTCTGCTCCCAAACTTTTTGCGTAAATATATGTATCTTCCTCTGATTCAACTCGATCATTATAGAATTTTTTAAAGGAATAACAAGCATATTTCATCATTATATTTGATGGGATTCCGGACCACATAAATCGGTGACAACTAAATCCAAATGGTTCAAAATGTTCTGAGAGTGTTTTCATCCACATTAAGGTAGATTTTCGTACTATTGCTCCAGGAAGTATAATCAATTGACTCATTTTAATACTTTTTGTTTAAATAATTCGGAAAGCAGACTTACTACGAAGGGGGATAGTAAAGGTAGCAGAAGCATTGTGTAAACATTCGCAAATAGCTTGAATTCAAACAATCGGGAATCAGTTTTTTGCAGCCCCTCATAGATAGTAAAAAATCCTTGGTTTTTCAAGGTTTGAATTCTTCCAACAAAGTCGGACGATTTTAAATCCAAGGTGTTTATTCCATATTTACTGAATGTTTCTTTAACTGCATCATCTTTGAATCGATTGAGCAAAACCTTTATCGGTTTGAAATACATTAAAAGGATAATTGGACTTAGAAGGAAAAATCCAAAAATCATCATTAGTAACTCTGGATCTCCAAATAAGGTTTCAAGAGAAAATGTATCTTCCCAATTAAGAAATATGATAAGAAAATAGAATCCAAATATTGAATATATCATTACAATCCTTTGTCCAAGTCTAATTAAATTTTCAAGACCACATTTTTCATCTGGGAATAGTAATTTTGGTACTAAAACTGATTTATTGCATATATTTCGAACGAATCTTGCGAAAAAAATCGTATCAATGATTAGAATAATTAAATGATATGCGATGATTGCAAAGATTACTGCGTAATACCAACCACATACTGTAGGATTTCCATCTATTAGATGGACATAATTAACATCTGCATTTTGTCCACCAAGCTGGATGATAGTGAATAAAAATACTATTGCCACAACTTCGATGTTAGCAAATATTGAATATTTAAGAGAAACTATTTTTCCATACTTAGTTCTATTAGGAATATCTAAAATGCCATTTGTTTCAAGATCTCCAAATACTTTTGATGTATCTTTGTAAAAACGTGATGCTTGGTAAAAAAGTGCAGGAATCAGAAGGGTTCCTCCTACTAAAATAGTCAAATGGTCAATCAGGGGTTTCTCAATTTCAGCACTTGGAAGTAATGTTCCTTCAAACATTGAGATTATTACCTGGATGATAAAAGTAAGAAAAAATACAATAAATGTTAAAAGCCAAGAGGAGGGAGATATGACAACTTTGTCATATATTGGTGATCTCAGGAAGCGTCCATTAAATACTTTTTCAGGCATTTTTATATTTCTTTACTCATATATTTTATACATAACATGTCTTCAGCGGATTGAGTGGTCATACATATAGGTGTTGGAATCATATTCCTACTATCCTATTCAGAAGATTCTGATGTAGCACCATCTTTTTCTAATCTACAACTGAATTATCTGGTACACGGTTGCTCGATCAGACAATTGATTGTCTAGTTAATCAATCTTGTCAACTTTCCTAGTCTGGTGGACCTATATCTTTTCTCTCTACTTTATCGACTGTATCTACCGATTGCATATTACCCGGTGTTTCTGGATGTTTTTGGGTGTCTTCCATTACCCAGTTGGGGAGATCGAGTCCTTCCAGGTTCCGGATATTCTTCAAGCCGGAGAAAGTACCCCATAAACCGTTAACGAATTCGGCAGTGTTAGTCTTGCCGCTATCCCTGTTGCCGCCAAGGTTATCCCATGCTTCATTCCTATTTTTGTATCGCATGTAAAATCTTCAATTTTATCTCTTCTGAATCGAACTTGCCATTGATCAAAGCTGTTATTATTTCCAACAGTAGATCTTTATCAATTCGACCTGCAGCGACATGGTAACTGATATTTTCCATTTCTCGAATAAAACTTCCAGCGATGAATAGATATCCATTAAGTAACAAAAATTGTGCCCCGAGGGAAATTGCTATTCTTTTATTTCCATCTTGAAAGCAGTGAAACTTGTTTGCCGAGTAAAACAAATGTGTAAGTTTCTCCTCGAAAGTAGAGTAATAAACGTCATTCTGAATATGCTCAAGAACACTGTCCAGTAAGCCTATATCCATGAGGCCATCAGCACCTCCTCCACTAACCTCAACAGTTTTCTTATGAATCTCAACTGCCTGGTCGAGAGTGGGATAAATAATTCTCCTCACTCTCGTTCCTTCAATCGTTTGAATACATCTTTTGCCTCTTCAAGTCGTTCAGCAAGCTCTTTACTTTTTTCGCCAAGAAAACGCTCAAATTCATCGGATTGAAGCGGCGTGATATACTCCTTCAGTTGAAGATGTAATGCATCACGAAAAGCCAGATCGCGACTTGCCATCTTCTGCCGTGCTCGCTCGATGAGAGGCTTCCAGTGAGGTTGGGATTCAAATTCTGAGAATAGATGATCAACTTCCCAGGAGTCCAGTTTTCTATCTACCTTGTAAAATGCTTCCTCTAATGCTTTAGCAAACCCATATTCATACGATGAAATAAGATCAAGAATTTCGGAGTAAAACGTGTCTCGTACTTTTTCATTTGCTTGTAATTTCAAAATATTGCGATACTCTTCAGCATTTTCACGGAATATACTTAGATAGATTTTATTCGTATAGATTGGGTACTTGATGTTTCCCATATCTACAAAATCACGTAATGCGTCTGTAAACTCCTTACGGTAGTCTTCCTCCTGAAAATATGCTATGATGAAATCTTCATCGCGTTGGTTGATATATTTGGTGCCTCCGCCTGATTTTATATTGATTGTATCAATAACAATATCAAGTATTGTCTGTCGAAGCAGCCTGGCTCGTTCGCTTTCTGTTAGCAACATTGCTATATTCAAAAATGCCCGGAAATTGAATGCCCCTAATCGTGTAGTTTTGGTAGGGACATTGATGTCCTTACCAAACTGTCCCTCTACAGCTAACATGAAGGTACTCAGCCGTTTCCCTCGAAGAACCACGTAACCGTTTTTTGTCAATTCATCGGAATATTTGCCGATATATCGATTCACGGTTCGAATGTCGATTTCAAAAAATGCAGCTACTTGCTCTCTTATAACCCAGTATGAATTTTCAAACTTGATGCCTTTGATCTCTACTGCATTTTGGATTTCTTTCAGGGCATAGGGATTATTAAGAACATTTTGCCTGTCTATTTGTGATTGTGTAAGATTCTTATTCATTTAACTGTCTATCTGTTTTCTGAATAGAATTCTGAAAAAAACCTTCATATCCTAGCTTTCCTCGTCCACTGTTTCAGATGAATGCATATTTTCTTTCTTCACTTCAGCTGGAGTATCCGCAGTTGCTGTTGTAGCTTGCGTAGCCGGATGTTTTTGGGTGTCTTCCATTACCCAGTTGGGGAGATCCAATCCTACCATGTTCAGGACATTTTTTAAGCCGGGGAAAGTACCCCATAAACCGTTAACGAATTCGGCAGTGTTAGTTTTGCCGCTATCCCTGCCGCCGCCAAGGTTATCCCAGACTACGACATTACTCAGATCAAGACCCTGTACCGTATCACCTACAATTTTGGTTAAATCGGTGATCTTGTCGGCGATCATCAGTTGTACAGCGCGGTCAGGATCATTACCTGCGGCGTTGACGATCTCCTTCAAACCATTAGCTGTTTTTTCAAGGATTTCAAATGCACCGCGTCCCTGGGCTTCCATCTTGGCGAATATGGCGTCTGCTTCACCCTTCGCCTCACGGCGTAATTTCTCAGCTTCAGCTTCGGCAGCTATTTCGATCTTCTGTTTGTTGATTTCAGCCGGGACAACATCCTCTGCACGTTGACGGGCACGTTCCATATCGGCACGGGAATCCTCAGCTTTTTGCTCTGCCTGGAAGGCTTCCCTTTCGGCGTCAGCCTGCTTGGTACGTTCGGCGGCGTAACCAAGTCTCTCAGCTTCCGCGACCTTTTCACGACGTTGGGCGTTACTGTTTTCCTCGGTTACTTTGGCAACGTTTTCACCTGTCACCGCATCAGCGTTGGCACTGGCGACGTTGACGCGCTGATCACGTACAGCGTTGGCGCGTCCTACCTCACCATCACGTTCCTGCTCGGCGACTTTTATCTTCGCTTCGTTGATCGCGCGAGCCGCGGCTTCCTTACCAAGGGCTTCGATATATCCGCTTTCGTCCTTGATATCGGTGATATTCACATTGATCAGTTTCAAACCGATCTTTTTCAGCTCTGTTTCAACGCTCTGCGTGATATTCTGGACGAATTTATCACGGTCAACATTGATTTCTTCGATTCTCATGGTAGCGATAACACTACGGAGCTGACCGAGGATGATCTCTTCAGCGAGGGCTTCAACCTGGGTGTGTTTCAGGCCGAGGAGACGTTCAGCGGCATTGCTCATTATCGCCAGGGTGGTGGAGATACCTACAGTGAACACCGAAGGAACGTCAACACGAATATTCTGCAAACTCAACGCTCCCCGAAGATTGATTCCAATCTGCATCGGGCTGAGGCTGAGGAACTGGTAAGACTGGATCAGTGGCCAGATGAATGCTGTTCCGCCATGAATGCATTGAGAGCTGCGTGACTCGCCGTCACTGCCCTTTCCGACCTTTCCGTAAACGACAAGTACCTGGTCACTCGGGCAGCGTTTTACCCGGCTTAATGTGGCAATAAGTAAAGAAAATGCAAGAATAAAAATAACTACAAGTGCGGTTAAACCAATCATTATAAACCCCTTATGTGTGGTGAACTGTTACTTCAATTTTGGACTCTGGATTTTGAATGTTGAATTGGAAAAGATTTTGGTCTCATATTTGATAAATACATACAATTGTTTCACGCAAAGACGCCAAGAAAACAAAACAAGGCGCAAATTATTTTCTCAAACAAAGGTGCAAAGAAATGAAGAATTATCAAGATGAATTCAATTCATAATTCCTAATTCATAATTCTTAATTGCTTTTTCACGCTTTTTCAACTACAAGGGTATTGTCACCCATAAGCTCTTTAACTTTTATCTTTACACCGGTGGGTAGTTCGTCACCATCGGTAACAGCATCTACTTCTCTCAAAGAGCTGTGTACAACAATCTGGACTTTGCCTGTTCCCTCTCTCTTTGACGGGATGGGGAGATAGACGTTTCCGTATTCGCCGACTGTGCTCTCATAGGAGGTAATAGTTCCGCTTTCGCTCAATTTGTACATCAGCCTGAATAATACCGCGAAAATTACAGCAGCGATTATTCCGGATAAAGATGCTACCGATATAGTTGCAGCTTTATGCCAGCCCGCCCTCTCGCAGACAATTCCTATCCATCCGAAAACGGCGAAGAACATGATCATATTCTTTACCGAAAAAAACTCTACCGCACCGAATATACCTCCGGCTGCATCGGCAGCATCGAGACCAATGTCCGCATCTGCACCGTCAGCGCCTAATCCAAACAATACTGATATTACCGAGATAAACCCGAAAAGGGTAAAAGGGAGGGCTACATACCAGAAAACCTTCTCAAAAGCGGGTATAGCTGACCAGGCTTCTACAATGGAAAGTTCAATCACTGATTTCTCCTTGCTGGAATTAGATATTTTCTATTTTATTAATTTGATTCATTTGAGGTGAAAAATCAATACTTCTGGCAAATTGAACCGTGAATCATACTATCTCCAGGAGCTTTTTAAATACCTGTTTTTCATTTCTTGGAAGACTAAACCGATACATTATTTTCAGAAAATATTAGTGAGGTATTGACAATTCGATTCTTTATATTTACAATAACATTGGAAGAATATTTAATACGAAATTCCATACAATATTTAGGAACAAAGAGCGCAATCACTGAAGTTCTGCGAAACATCTATGATTGAAGTTGCAGTTATTGAACAACATGTAAATTGCATCATACTCAAAGTGATACAATCACCATGTTTTCTTGAAAAGAGATAGGCTGGTATTCCATTAATTATCAAAATTGTAAACCTGGTATTTCAGGATAACACCTTTTTCCAAGCTTTAAGAACCACCAACCTGTAGGGAAAGGAGAAATGTATGACTGATGAATATGTAAAACCGTTCGTTGATGCGCTCCTTTCGACCATAGAAACGATGTCCGGTTTAAAACCCACACCGCAACCATTTTATATAAAAGGAGATGAGCCAACTCCGGGTGATGTTTTCGGTATGATCGGAATTACCGGCAGGACTTTTGTGGGATCGATTGCGTTAATATTTCCCGAAAGGCTGATTGATAGCGTAATTCAGAGGATGACAGGTGATTTTGGCAAAGAGACCATCAGCAGTATGAAAGACGCTACCACTGAGTTGGCAAATATAGTGGCAGGCGGCGGGAAGAGGATCCTTGCCGAACGTGGTATATTAATTAACATTGCCTTACCGGGTAAAATTGGAAACAATCTGAAAGAGATGAACTACGGAACCTTTGCGAATGTATTTGTTATTCCCTATGATATGGAGGGAGACAGGTTCCATATGGAATTAATGCTGAAAAGTATCGCCGCTTGAATTACCCAACCCGGCCAATTGGAACCAAATAATATTACAGGGATGCGCAGGATTAACAGGATTTATTCTTTGCACTTTTGTGACTTTACACGAAAAGAAGATTTCTGATTGATGCTTGGAATTATTCAGGCATTTTTTTGTGGTTCATCAATGCTGTACCACTGTCGATGAGGTTATTTTGAATTTCTCGGATCATGGGATAACAGGCAATATAATCGCAATTTTTCTTCTTGCAGTCGGATCATTCTCAATTGTGATTCTTTACCTTTTTCTTTTCCAGTCTCGTATGATTTATTTCCCCAAGCGTGACATTTCATCCACACCCGATATGTGGAACCTGCCATACGAGTCCATTCTATTCGAAACCGTGGATGGTAAAAAACTCAATGGCTGGTATATTCCCGCTGAAAACAGCCGGGGAACAATTCTGTTTTGTCACGGTAATGCCGGAAATATTTCAAACCGTATGGATTCCATAGTTTTATTCAATCGTCTTGCACTTTCAGTTTTCATCTTCGACTACCGGGGTTACGGATTAAGCGAGGGGAAGCCAAACGAGAAGGGGACCTACCGTGATGTAGAAGCTGCATGGAAATACATGGTAGAAGACAGGAAAGAAAACGCCTCAGAAATCATTCTTTTCGGCAGGTCACTGGGTGGAGCTATCGCTTCTTATCTCGCCACGATCCAAAATCCCGGAGCGCTGGTCATTGAATCCAGTTTTACAGATATCCGTGATCTTGGCAGGGAGTTATACCCATATCTGCCGGTGAAAATGCTCTCACGTTACAGGTATCGGACAATTGACTATGTAAAAAATATCGACTGTCCAATATTAATAATACACAGCTTGTATGATGAGATGATCTCGATTGAGCATGGAAACAAAATCTTCGAAGCGGCGCATGAACCTAAAGAGTTCCTCGAAATCAGGGGAAGTCATAATGATGGGTTTCTGCTATCGGGGAAAGAATACGAGACGGTGTGGAGTAGTTTTATTGATAAGTATATTCACAAAGAAAAACTTTAATTCTAATTTTCATCAGGAACTCCATCATGTCATAAACGTTATGATGATAATATCATGGTACATTGATACATCAGATTGAAGGGGTTGTCATTCTCGGGTCAAGCCCGAGAATGACAGAATACTCCGATATATATGAACTGATTCAATAGTATCATTCCTGAATTAGTTGCAAAAGGATATTCGGGTAATAAAGAAGATCGAAGTAATATTCTAAAAAGATTGGTAACTTAGATGCCAAAAGTATCAATATCAGCAGTCACACCGGGGTCAGCATTAAGCTCAAATCTCTTCAAGAGTGGTAAAACTCTCTTTCGTAAAGGTCATATCCTCTCTCAAAGAGACATCCGTCATATAAGGGAAGCCGGATTTCGTCAGGTTACCATTGAGGATGATTCCTTTGAATCACCACGGAAATCAGGAACAATCAGCAACGAAACCCGTGAACATGCGGTGAAGACAGTTGAGACGGTTTTCGGAGACTTTGAGAATATTGATTCCCGAAAATTTGAAAAAGTAAAAGCCAGCGCTGAAATGATCGTAGAAGAAATCACCGGCATGGATGAGCTGGCGATTCATACTCACGATCTGCGTACTTATGATGACTATACCTACCGTCATTGTGTGAATGTTACTGCTGTCTCAGTTGCCATCGGAAGATTAGCGGAATTCTCCCAAGCTGATTTGAGAACCCTGGCAGCAGGCGCCCTGATGCATGACATTGGTAAAATGAAGCTGTCGGAAGCAATCCTGAATAAAGAGGGAAAGCTCGACCAGGATGAACGACAACACGTAATGGAACACCCTGTCCTGGGATTTAATCTTCTCAGCGAAAAAACACAAAGTTCCCCGATAATCTGGGCGATTGCCCGGCAGCATCATGAAACGTTGGATGGTAACGGTTATCCCGATGGCAGAACCGGCGATCAGATTCATCCCTGGGCGCAAATTGTCTGTGTTGCCGATATCTGGGATGCTCTAAGAAGTGACCGTCCTTACAAAAAAGGTTGGTCGCCTGATAAAGTACTCGAGCATATGAACGGCTCCAGGGTAAAATACAAGTTCGATCCCAAGGCACTGAATATTCTGAACCAGATTGTCGTTCCATATCCAACAGGTTCAAAAGTATTGTTATCGAACGGAATGATTGGAGAAGTACAGTCGCAAAACAATGAAGACCGGAGCAGCCCGGTTATTAGAGTTTTCTGGTATAAGAGAGGAATGCCTGTTGATAATCCCGACAAGCATATAATCGATCTTACCAAAGAGAGTGGCGTTATTATAGTCGAAACATTATCACCTGATGAGATGTAATGATCAGGAGTGAATGAATAGCTTCTCAACTAAAAAGAAATACCAAATTCAATCCATTCAGTATTAGTTACAGGGTGACCTTCGCCTGCATCCCAAAATGATTTTGAATAATTGATATTCGTCCTTGTCATTATTAATTTGTAAAACTTTCCGTAAGATTTCCCCTGTTTTTGTGATCTGGTATATAGATAATTTGTTATTCCATTGCTCTTGATTGTGAAACCAGAGGTGGCGTTGAAGAGTGATCCCCAGGTATCATAGTAATTACCCCATCTGTATAAAAACGAATTAAAGAAATTGACCTCGCGTCCTACACCTCCGGTGTTTATCCACTCTTTGCTAACATTGTGTACTTTTTGTTTGTTGAAATCCTGTGCATATATAAATGAGAATAGATGGTAATCCGGCAGCTCACAGCGAAACTCAAGTCCATATCCCTTTCGTTTTATCGCTGGAAGTGGAACATTATATTGTAAATCACAGCCCAAATTTGAGTTTGAATAACCGTAACTTGGAATGATATCGACCCTAAAAGGTTTTATTGATTCCAGCGGTTTATAATTAAATACTTCAGTGAGTGCATTGTTTAGCGGTAAACGAAAAAGGACACCCCAATCATATGCTTCAGCGCTTTGATCATTTTCTTCGTAAGAATGAAAATCCGCCCGGTGTAATTTGATTGCGTCAGATTTGTATCCCACTCCCATTTCGATGAAATGTCGTAATCCGACAGACAAGGCATAGGATTCATTTTTATCCCAAGGTTCAATCTGGTAAATAAGATCCCCTTCATTATTCCAGACTTCAACTCTACCGAGATTTAAAAAGCTTCGGGAATATTCAATCCCGATTGAAATCTGCCTTGTTCTCTCACCTTCCTCTTTATAGAAAGTCCAGCCAGCAAATAAGCTTGTATAATTAAAATAGAGGTCGTCTATCTTAAATGCTGGCAAATAATCAACATAAGAATGTGATGCTGCAAAGTTGTGGTCAAGGCTGAATATTCCCATACTTCCGGGATTAAAATGACCTGACATTGGATCAACCAGCGCAGTTTGAGCTTCACCCATACCTGTTGCCCTGGCGCCAGGTGAAATGAGTAAAAAGAAAGGAGCAGTCTCATTGATATGGGTTTCTCCATTGGATACAATCGGGAGGAGTGTAATCAGGGTAATCAAGAAAAGAAGATAACCGTACCTCATAAAAGACAAGATATCTATATCTTTTCGAAGATTTTGAAGAGTAATCAATCTAATAGAATCATTAAGCATTTTACAGTCTTTCCTTGGTTAACTTTTACTTAAGCGGTTCACTTTGCTAAATTAATCTTATGTGTTAGGGTTTAGATATGAAACCAGCCAGTTAAAATGAAATACCAAGTTCTATCCATTCAGTATCAGTTAAAGGCTGACCTTCGCCTGCGTGAAATAATGATCTGGAATATTTAAAATTCATGCGAGTCATCACGAAATCATACAACTCGCCTTTAGCCCATTCCTGGTGTTGAGAACTAAGGTGAATGATTTTTAATATTCCGCTACTTTGAAAAGTGAAACCGGTTGTTGATCGTGAAGCTCGTCCCCAGGTGTCATAATAGTTACCCCAACGATATATGAAAGAATCGAAGAAAGTAATTTCACGACCTACACCGGATGTTTCTATCCATTCTTTACTCCTGAGATCGGCTCTATCCCTATTAATATCATGAGCATAAATGAAGCCAAGCAACGGAACAACCGGTAGGTCAAAACGAAATTCAAGGGCATACCCACTGCGATGCACTTCCGGGAGAGGATCATCATACATCTCATCCCCGCCCAGATTTGATTTTGAAAATCCATAACTTGGGATGAAATCGATTAAGAAGGGATATATTGATTCAGACACATCGTAATGGAGTCCCTCTTTTAATACAGTATTCGTGGGCAGGCGGATCAATATTCCCCAGTCATAAGCTTTGGCGTTCACTTCATCATCATATTCAGGATTACCAATATTAGAAAACTCGCTCAGATGGCTCGTGATGTAATTCAATTTATAGCCGATTCCCACTTCAGCCAGGTAGCGAAAACCGATAGAAACGCCGTAAGAGTAATTGTTCTCCCACGATTCAAAAGAACCTAGGTCTTCGTTGTTTTCACCCCTGCGTTCGGTTTTCCCAAGGTTCAGAAATCGCCTTGTCACTTCAATTCCACCAGATATTTCGAGGGGATTATCAGGTTGCTTTTCATACAACTTCCATCCGGCAGATAATTGAGAATAGTTGAGATATAAATCATCTAAATTAAACCTAGGCAACCAGTCAGCACTGGTATAAGAGTATGAATAATTATGATCAAGACTGAATACACCTTTACTTCCGGCATTAAAGTGCCCCGACATGGGATCGACCAATGCCACCTGTGCGTCACCCATACCTGTCGCCCTGGCACCCGGAGTTATCAACATAAAACGGGCACTGGCAGCATTAGCGTGATTGTTTGAAAATAATAGAAACAGCAGAAGAATAAAAATTAATGATCTGGTACTATCGTTTGTGAATATTTTCATATTATCTCCCGATATTGAGTCAAAAAATTAAAATGAAATACCAAGTTCTATCCAAGCGGAATCAGATATATCATAATTGCTGCCTGCTTTCCAGAATGACCTGGAATATTTGAAATTCAGCCGGTTCATTACAAAATTGTACAATTCGCCTTCAGCCCATTCCTGATCCTGCGTGGCGAGATGAATTATTTTTAGTATTCCTTTACTTTGCAGTGAATAACCCGTTGTGGACTTGAAAAGGTGTCCCTCGGTGTCATAATAATTACCCCAGCGATAGACGAATGAATCAAAAAACGAGAACTCCCTGCCAACGCCCCCGGTTTTGTATCCATTATCTCCTGAAGGGATGTCATACCTGATATCGTTATCTCCTGAAGGGATGTCATACCTGATATCGTTAAAATCCTGGGTGTATATAAAAGCAAGCAAAGGCACAACCGGCAGATCAATTCGAAATTCCAAAGCATAACCTCTTCGATTTATTTCCGGGAGAGGTTGTCCATATACTTTATTGTCTCCCAGGTTAGAATTCGAATAGCCAAAACTTGGAATAATATCAATAGTGAAAGGGTCAATTAACCTTTGAGTATTTATATTATACACCTCTTTCAGTGCATTATTTATCGGCAACCTTAACAGGATACCCCAATCATATGCTCTCGCATTACGATCATTCCCGGAATTTGGAAAATTGCTTCCCAAATGTGATGTAATAAAATCAGTTTTGTAACCGATTCCCAACTCGGCGATATACCGCAATCCAATCGAAACTCCATAAGTGTAATTCCGCTCCCATAAATTTCCAGTACTAATGATTCCATATAAATCATCTCGCACTACATACTCACCTTCATCAATAAATCTTTTTGTAACTTCCAGTCCGCCTGATATTTCCAGAGGATATCCAATCCTCTTATTATGTGTGCCCAGCATGGAGTGGACGCCTGATTTTGTTAATACACCCCGATCTGGGGGAAGTAAAACCGATTGGCAAGGGCGTTGCTGGCAACGGCAGGGTCTGAAGGCAGCCATA
>Ga0075120_10002090_pt1 | contig 14799 bp, 8 predicted proteins | sample AntAceMetag02UKL_FD_69792 | JGI IMG/M metagenome (GOLD analysis project Ga0075120, IMG submission 69792) | Saline lake microbial communities from Ace Lake, Antarctica - Antarctic Ace Lake Metagenome 02UKL | ecosystem: Environmental > Aquatic > Non-marine Saline and Alkaline > Saline | place... | reverse complement strand
ACCCGCTCCGGGATCGGGCGGTTAACGGGATCCTGCCGGGCCAGTTCGAGAAAAGCGGGCATTTCAGACACCGTACACCTCCTCGGTAGCGGATACCGTCTCATCGGCTACATCCTCTCTCCAACGCATCCGTTCCAGGGCTTTTCGATAGTCGATCGGCATCACCTTGACGAAGAGAGGGAGAAGGGAATCCCAGTTCTTCATGATCCAGTCGGCCCGTCCGCTGCCGGTATATTGAAAATGTTTTTCAATCAGAGACCAGAGCAGCTCGCGATCTCTTTTTCTCCATACAGTCTCCAGGTCAACCATGTCAAGGTTGCAGCGAGTATCGAAAAGCTCCGATTCATCAAAGACATAGGATATTCCTCCGCTCATTCCCGCTGCGAAGTTGTTGCCGGTCCGTCCCAGGACCACGACAACTCCTCCGGTCATATACTCGCATCCATGGTCACCCACCCCTTCCACCACCGCGATCGCTCCGCTGTTGCGGACTCCGAATCGTTCGCCGGCGGTACCATCAAGATAGAGTTCCCCGCCGGTCGCCCCGTAAAGAATGGTATTTCCAGCTATCACATTCTCATGGGGATAGAAGCGCGAGCCCGGTGGAGGAGTAACGAGTATCTTCCCCCCCGCCATACCCTTGCCTAAATAATCATTAGCCTCTCCGGCCAGACGGAGTGTTATTCCCGGGGCGAGGAAAGCTCCAAAACTCTGGCCTGCCGATCCGGCCAGATTGATCTGAATAGTGTCATCCGGAAGTCCATCCGGACCATATTTTTTGATGATCTCACCGCTGAGCCGGCTCCCAACCGATCGATGGATATTTCTGATCGGGAGGTTGATTTCAACCGGATCTCCCTGCTCCAGGGCCGGACCGGCCCGGCTTATAAGTTCTCCGTCAAAAAGGTATCCGATCGGCTCGGGGGGGGAGATACACTTCCGAGAAACTCCGTTTTTTTCAGAATGAACAAGTAATAGAGAGAGATCGATCCCTCTGGTCTTATAGTGATCGGTCGCGGGTTGAAATTCCAGCCGGTCCGTCCGGCCGATCATCTCATTCATCGATTTAAAACCAAGATATGCCATGATCTCCCGGACTTCCCGGGCCAGAAAACGAAAGAAGCGCTCCACATGCTCGGGCCGACCTTTGAAACGGGACCTGAGCTCGGGGTCCTGCGTGGCAATCCCCATCGGGCAGGTATTAAGATGGCATTTTCTGACCAGCGCGCAGCCCAGTGAGACCAGCACCGTGGTTCCGAAACAAAACTCTTCCGCTCCCATCAAGGCGGCGATCACTACATCCCGGCCGGTTTTAAGCTGGCCATCTACCTGCACCCGAATTCGACCCCGCAGACGGTTATATATCAGTGCCTGCTGGGTCTCGGCCAACCCCAGTTCCCATGGCAATCCAGCGTGTCTAATCGAGGTGAGAGGAGAAGCCCCCGTTCCTCCATCGTATCCGGCGACAATCACGGTATCGGCGCGGGCCTTGGCTACACCAGCCGCGACGGTGCCCACACCGGTTTCAGAGACCAGTTTTACCGATACTCTGGCATCGGGATTGACCGCCTTCAGGTCGAAGATGAGCTGGGCGAGATCTTCTATCGAATAGATGTCATGGTGAGGCGGTGGCGATATGAGAGTTACCCCGGGTGTGGTATGCCGGACCCGGGCGATCTCGGCGCTTACCTTATGACCGGGCAACTGCCCGCCTTCCCCGGGTTTTGCCCCCTGGGCTATTTTTATCTGCAGTTCTTCAGCCTGAACCAGATATTCCGGAGTAACACCAAACCTCCCGCTCGCGACCTGTTTGATCCGGGATGACCTGTCATCGCCATTTGGAAGAATACGGTACCTCTCCGGGTCTTCACCCCCCTCCCCGGAATTGGAGCGTCCACCAAGACGATTCATGGCGATCGCGATTGTTTCATGAGCTTCTTTTCCCAGTGATCCGAATGACATGGCGGCGCTGGCAAAGCGCGCCAGGATAGACTCTTCCGGTTCAACTTCATCCAGGGGGAGAGTAGCCGCGGATTTAAGGTTGAAGAGACTGCGGATAGTAGCGTGATGAGACGATTGATCGTTGATCAGCCCCGTATATTTCTTAAAAGTTCTATAATCATCCTGCCGTACCGCGTGCTGGAGAGAACTCACGCTCTCAGGGGTCCAGAGGTGCTTCTCTCCCGGTAACCGGAGGCGATAACTTCCGCCGGCTTGGAGGAGGGGCTCCGGATTCCCGGAGATGGGGAAGCCGCGGAGGTGCCGGGTTATAACTTCCCGGGCGATCTCGGGCAGTCCCAGGCCGCTGATCCGGGAGACGGTCCCTTCGAAATATCGATCAATCACTTCTTTTTTAAGGCCGAGCGCTTCAAAGATCTGGGCCCCAAAATAACTACGGATAGTGGAAATCCCCATCCGGCTGAATGTCTTTAACAGTCCTTTTTTTATCGCGGTAATATACGCGTCCATTGCTTCTTCGGCCATGAGCGGGCGTTCCAGAAGACCCCGGTCTGCCATGTCCCTCACCGCGGAAAAGGTCAGGTAGGGACATACCGCATTGGCGCCGTATCCGATCAGGAGAGCAAAATGCATCACCTCTCTGGCCTCTCCGGTCTCGACTACAATGCCGGCCCGTGAACGGAGGCCCTTTCGGACCAGATAGTGGTGGAGAGCCGAAGCCGCCAGTAAAGACGGAATGGGGGGGCGATCCCTTTCGATATTCCGATCGGTGAGGATAATTATATCGGTTCCTTCGCCGATCAGCTCTTCGGCCCGCTTGCAGATCTCTTCCAGAGCAGATTCCAGATTATCTCCCGGATCACCGATAGCCGAGAAGAGCATATCAATCTCACCCGGGGTGATATCAGGGTGGTGGGCCTGTCGAAAAAGAGCCATATCCTCCTGAGTAAGAATTGGATGGTTGAGCTTGAGGCGTCGGCAATGAAGGGGGGTCTCTTCGAGGAGATTGGCTTCGCGGCCTACCCAGCTCATCAGGGACATTACCAGCTCTTCCCGGAGCGGGTCGATCGCCGGGTTGGTAACCTGCGCGAAGAGCTGCTTGAAATATGAGAATAGCAGTTGGGGTTCGTGAGAAAAGACCGCCAATGCCGCGTCACAGCCCATTGACCCGATTGCCTCCTGGCCGCGGGACGCCATCGGGCCGATAACCAGTTTAAATTCTTCCTCGGTATATCCAAACGCCTGAAACCGGCGGAGTTGATTCATAGAGTCCATCTCGGGGACCCCGGCCGGGGTAAGCAGCCCCCGTAATGCTATTCTATTTTTACTCAACCACCGGCGATACGGCTTTCGTCGCGAAATCCTGGCTTTGATCTCGTTATCCGGAACTATCCGGTGCTCTTTCAGATCGACCAGCAACATTTTTCCGGGCTGAAGCCGTCCCCGGCGAAGAATATTTTCCGGTTCAACTTCCAGTACCCCTGCCTCCGAGGCCATCACCACCAGTCCATCGTGGGTAATCATGTAACGGGCCGGTCGGAGGCCATTCCGATCGAGGGTAGCCCCCAGATATCTCCCGTCGCAGAAAACCATCGCGGCGGGGCCGTCCCATGGTTCCATTATGGTGGAGTGATACTCATAGAAAGCGCGCTTGGCTTCGCTAATATGATATTTACTGCCCCAGGCTTCCGGGATCATCATCATAACTCCATGAGGCAGCTCGCGTCCTGTCATCGTCAGTAACTCCAGGACATTGTCGAAGATCGCTGAATCGCTGCCTTCCTCCGCGACGATCGGCAGTAATTTCTTCAGATTGTCTCCGAACAGATCGGAGGCAAGATCAGGTTCCCGAGCCCGCATCCGGTTTATATTTCCCTGAAGAGTATTGATCTCTCCGTTATGGGCCGCGTATCGGAATGGCTGGGCTAATCTCCAGGTCGGTAAGGTATTGGTGCTATAACGCTGATGAACAACGGCGAAAGAGGAGACAAAACGATCATCCGTCAGATCTGGAAAGAATGATGCGATCTGGGAAGCGGTGAACATTCCTTTGTAAACAATGGTGTCAGGAGAGAGGCTGCAGATATAGAATAGCTCCCCCGCAGTGCCGAGTCGGGGGGGTATCTCTTTTTCAGCGCGTCGGCGAATGAGATAGAGAAAGCGCTTAAAAGCGAGGGGGTCCGACCCGGAATCGGCAATAGCAATCTGTACAATTTTGGGGCAGGTGGACCGGGAGAGTTCACCCAGGCAATCGGGATGAACCGGAACCTCTCTCCAGCCAAGAAATCGGCAGCCTTCCTCTTCCGCAATATTTTTGATGAGCCGGTGACAATCTTGTTCCGTCTTGGAATCGGGGGAAAGGAAGATCATCCCCACCGCGTAGGCGCCCGGTTCGGGGAGGTCTACCCCCAGGACTCGAAACTCATCCCGAAAGAATTCATGAGGGATCCCGGTAAGCAGCCCGGCACCGTCGCCGGTATTTTTATCTCCCCCGATCGCCCCACGATGCTCCAGGTTGACCAGGACGGTCAGCGCGTCCCTGATCAGAGCGTGATCCTGTCTGCCATCCAGACGGGCGACAAAGCCGACCCCGCAGCTATCCTGCTCATGGTCCGGATTAAAAATTACATTATTTTCTTTGGTTCTCAGTAGTTTTATGGGGGTATTAAGGCTGATCTAAACCACGAAGGACACGAAGTTCACGATGGAGATATGGTATTCTTACATCCCTTCGTGAACTTAGTGTCCTTCGTGGTTGAAAGATTTTTAAAGGCAGTTATAAGATCGGCATATACTTCTCCAGCTCATAGCGGGAGACGTGAATCCGATAATTATCCCATTCGATCTCTTTGTTGCGAACAAACTGCTCGAACATATGATCCCCCAGGGTCTCTTTCACCAGATCACTATTCCTCACTTCGCAGATAGCGGAATAGAGATTGCCGGGGAGTTCGGTGATTCCGCGCCGCTCCTTCTCCTCCGGTGACATCTGGAAGATATTCTCCTCAATGGGATCGGGGAGGTTGTAATTATCTTTGATACCGGCCAGTCCGGCGGAGAGTAAAACCGCGAAGGCCAGGTAAGGGTTGCAGGCCGGGTCCGGCGCCCGAAATTCAAAACGCGTCGCCATCTCTTTGCCGGGTTGATAAAGAGGAACTCTTATCATGGTAGAACGGTTTCGCCGCGCCCATGAATTATAGACCGGGGCTTCATAGCCGGGAACCAGCCTCTTATAGGAATTAACCCACTGGTCCGTTACCGCGATAATCTCGGCGGCATGTTTCATTATCCCGGCAATGAAACACTTGGCGATATCGGAGAGATTATAGTCATCCTCCGGATCGAAGAACATATTGGCTCCGTCCCGCAAAAGAGACTGATGAACATGCATTCCGCTGCCGTTCTCGGTCAGAATCGGTTTAGGCATAAAAGTAGCGTAGACCCCATTGCGCCGGGCGATCTCTTTGGTTACAAAGCGCAGGGTCATAACATCGTCGGCCATAGTCAGAGCTTCCCGGTGACGAAGATCAACCTCGTGCTGACTGGGGGCGACCTCATGATGGGTGCACTCTACCATCATCCCCATTGCCTCCAGTGCCTGGGCCGTCTCTCTTCTGAGATCAGTCCCCAGATCCGGCGGCATCAGATCAAAGTATCCGCTCTTATCCAGAAGCTCCGGCCACTGGTCATTCTTGAAGTAGAAAAATTCCATCTCGGGGCCGACATTAAAGGTGTATCCCATCTCGGCTGCTTTCGCGAGAGCCCGTTTGAGGACATAACGGGGATCTCCGGGATAGGGATTGCCATAGGGATCCTGGATATCACAGATCAGCCGGGCGACGGGGCCCTCAGGCGGGGTCCAGGGGAGAATCTGAAAGGTAGAGGTATCCGGCATCGCCATCACATCACTCTCCTCGATCCGGGCAAACCCTTCAATAGAAGATCCATCGAAACCAATCCCATCTTCCAGCGCGCCAGCCAGCTCCGAGTCGGAGATCTCCATGCTCTTCAAACTGCCCAAAATATCAGTAAACCAGAGCTGGATATGCCGGATCTTCATATCTTTTACCGTATCCAGTATCTTCTTCTTTGCTGCATCCATCGTATGCCTCCTATTTAAGTTAGCGCCTGCGACGCTAACTTAGTTTTGAACCCAAACCGATATAAATAGATCAGTTCAGCGCCAATAGTTATTTTAATAAATTTTGCGGTACTAACTATTGAAATAATAAATTTACATTGAATATATCAACTCGTAAAATCAGCCTTCAGAGGCTGTCCAAATGACCGGTCATTAAACCATAAATCGGCCGGGAGTCACCATAAATATTTTTCTTCGGGCCGCGGCCTTCGTCATCAGGATCATATCCGGGTGGATCAAGAAAATAGAGTTCATGGAGGGCCGTAAAATGTAACCTTTCAGTGAACCTGGTTGTTTTAATATTTCCTCGAAATTTGTCGGGATCCCTTTAACATTGTAGCCGCGGTCGGTGACCGCGGACCTGATGGCTGCTGGTGATGCCGCGGTCACCGACCGCGGCTTACAGCACGAGTTGATGTGATTCACAGAAACCTTACTCAAAAATTATATTGTTTTCTCGGTTCGGATTTTATGAAAGAGAAGCTTAGGAATATCGGTAACGCTTAATTTTATGTGTGGGTGTTTTCTCAAAGGCGTCACCATGGAGCCGAATCTCGGATAACCGGCTATAGGCCGGGAGTCGGGTGTTGACATTTGCCCTGATTTTTTCCATCTGTTTCCGGAGCCAGATCTCATTATCCTCTCGAGTACCTTGCTCGGTGTCCACCGCGTCCCAATCCGGGTATACCAGGGCGACCAACTTGTCATTATCCGATATAACCAGTGACTCCTGGATATAGAGCATCACGTTCAATTTACTTTCTATTTCTTCCGGAAAGATATTCTGGCCGGAAGGCCCCAGGATCATACTCTTGCTCCGTCCCATGATGTAGAGGAATCCGTCCGGATCAACTACTCCAAGATCGCCGGTGCGGAGCCATCCTTCATCATCAAGAACCTCTCGGGTCGCCTCGGCATTTTTATAGTAGCCCAGCATAATATTTTTTCCTCTGACCATGATCTCTCCCACCTGGTGCAGTTGATCATCGGAGTCAATCTTCAACTCGACGCCGGTGATCGCCCTGCCTGCTGACCGGGAGCGTTGCTCATGCCAGGGGGCGTAGGTGAGCAATGGGCCGCACTCGGTCATACCGTAGCCGATCGAGAACTGAAGCTTGATCTTCTTCAGGAAGTCCTCCACTTCGGCGTTAAGAGCCGCTCCGCCGATGACAATTTCTTTAAAATTCCCCCCGAAGGTATCATCCATCCTCCGGCGGATCTTATTGTAGATTAACCGGCGGAGGAGGGGAATCTTCAGCAAGGTCTTAATTGAATTCCGGTTTAGCATAGGGGCAAGTTTTTTCTTGTAGATCTTTTCCAGAATCAGGGGGACGAAGAAGATCAGCCCTGGTCTCACTTTCGCGAATGCCTCGATTAATATTTTGGGGGCCGGGATCCGGTCGAGAAAAGTAATATGGCACCCGATAGAGAAGGGAAAAAGCAGATCAAAAGAGCTGGCATAGGTATGGGCGAGGGGCAGGAAGCTGAGGCTATGTCTAGCTGTGTTGGGGGGGATTACCTCCCGGACATAGTTGATGTTAGCCATCAGGCTGCGGTAGGGGAGCATAACACCCTTAGAAAATCCGGAAGTGCCGGAGGTATATACCAGCGTGGCAATTTCGGATTCATCCCGGTCGGGCGGGAGCGTGAAGCTCTTCTGAGTTGACCGGGCAATCTTTTCTTTTTCTTCATCTTCAATCTTACGAATTTTTTCCGGGAGTTGCCGTTCCTTGTAGGATAGAAGTTCAAGGGTATTGAGGGATACGACTGTCTTCAGTTTATCCATCCGCTCTTCATCGATCATGGCGTTGATCTCCTCGGTTACGAAGAGAACCTGACTTCCAGAGTGGATGAGGATGTGCTGGATATCGTCATCGTGAAAATCGGAGAGAATAGGAACGATGACCGCGCCATAGGTGATGGTTGCCAGGTAGACGATTGCCCAGTTGGACGAATTGGGACCGATCAGGGCGATCTTCTCCCCCGGTTTGATTGACCGCCCTTTAAAGATGGCATGGAGGAGCAGGATCTTCTTTCCAACATCTCCGTAGGTCAATGTCCCCTTGCGATAATCGGTGAGGGCGGGGGAGTTCCAGTTCTTCCTGATGCTTTCTTCGAACAATCGGTTGAAGTTTAATTTTTTCATGAAAAAATTAGTTTTGAAAAGTGTCTATAATCACAAAAATAGTAATGCGGTATTATATTGCCTGTATTATATTTACTAACAGGAAAGTTCTTTAGCAAGGTTTCAGTGAACCCCGTCCTCCCGTAGCGGCAGCCTTTAGGCTGCCACACGATGGCGACCTGAAGGTCGCCGCTACGAACACGAGGCGATAGAGTTCACTGAAAGCTTACGTTCTTTAAACACCATTACGGTTTATAACTTATTGAACAATAATTAACAATCTGGATTATTTGGGAATTTTGAATATATCAACCTAGTATAAAAAAGTTTCGAAGGTGAAAGATGATAAATGTATACTTCTTTATTGTTTTAGTTATCCTGATCGGGAAGTACATCCTCGATCTTACTATAGAGATCTTGAATCTCCGGCACGTCAGCCCGGAGTTGCCGATCGAGTTCTCCGACTGTTATGATGCTGATAAGTATCGCCTCTCCCAGCAATATCTCAAGGAGACCACCCGGCTGGGCATTATCGCCGATAGTGTTCTCACCCCATTGATTGTGGTATTCATCCTGGTGGGGGGTTTCAACCTTGCCGATACGATTGCCCGGGGATGGGCCGCTCACGAAATATGGAGAGGATTGATCTTCGCCGGAATATTATTCATGGCGTCTTCGCTGGTTAATATCCCTTTCTCCGTTTATCGGACATTCGTCATCGAGGAACGATACGGTTTTAACAGGACCACGGCTAAGACATTTATCGTTGATCTATTGAAAGGATGGGGGTTAGCCGGATTGATCGGCGGGATAGTCTTCGCGGCGATTATCTGGTTCTTTACTATTGCTGGATCCTCTGCCTGGCTCTTATGCTGGGGGGCGGTCACCGCTTTTCAGCTCTTTATCCTGTTCATAGCTCCGGTAACAATTATGCCGCTTTTTAATAAGTTTACCCCAGTGGAAGAGGGCGAATTGAAATCGAGAATTGAAGATTACGCCCGGAGCCGGAATTTCAAAATTAAAGGCGTCTTCACCATGGACGCCTCCCGGCGCTCAACCAAATCCAACGCGTATTTTACCGGGTTCGGAAGATTTCGGAGGATTGTTCTCTTTGATACCCTGATTAAGCGTCATACCATCGATGAACTTATCTCGATACTGGCGCATGAGGTCGGGCATTATAAAAAACGGCATATAATGAAGAATGTACTCGTATCGGTTCTCTCTACCGGGTTGATGTTTTTTATCTTATCGATCTTTATTAATAATCGGGATCTCTTCGACGCTTTCCGGATGAGTCATACCTCCATCTATGCCAGTCTCTTCTTCTTTGCCTTTCTTTATGGCCCGATCGATATGATTGTCTCAATTATCGGTAATTGGCTCTCCCGGAGGTTTGAATACGAAGCCGATAATTACGCCGTACGGACCTACGGGAAACCGGGTGCGATGGCCGCCGCCCTGAAGAAGCTGAGTGTGGATAATCTCTCCAATCTCACCCCGCATCCTCTCAAGGTATTTCTTGCCTATAGTCATCCTCCAGTATTGGAGAGACTGCGAGCGTTGGAGCGCTTACGGGTGGAGTAACAGTTTGGGGTGAGAAGGGATCAATAAAGTCAGGAGTGTTCTCCAATTAACTTATCGAGCACTTCTTTTAATTCCCCCCGCGTGAATGGCTTGGTGAGGATAGCATCGAAACCGTATTCCCGATAGGATGTTACAATCGGATCGGTGATATAGCCCGAGCAGAGGACAGCTTTTATACCGGGGTCGATGGTTCTCAAAGATTTAATTACTTCCTCCCCCCCGCTGCCGCCGGAGATTATCAGGTCCAGTAAGACCGCGTCGAAAGGGTGGCCGGATTCTATCGCCTCCGTAAAGAATGCTATCGCTGTTCTTCCGTCGGCCGCGTGGGTTACGCTGCCGCCGACCGATTTCAATAATTCGCCGGTTACAGCCCGTATTTCCGCGTCATCTTCCATGAGGAGAATCTTTTTATTTCTTCCGGTGAGCTGTGTTGAAGTTAGATCTTTTTCCGCCTTGATTGCCGGGAAATAAATATTGAAGGTGGTCCCTTCCCCGGGGGAACTGTCCATCTGGATGAAACCTCTGCTCTGCTCGACAATACCATAGACGATGGAGAGGCCCAGGCCGGAACTATTATCGGTATCTTTAGTTGTGAAGAATGGTTCAAAGATCTTGGCACGAGCCGACGCATCCATTCCCCGGCCATTATCTTCAACCACCAGGACGACATAGTCGCCGGGCTGTTTCCCGATAATCCGCGGGACGAGTGAATCTCCTAATCCAGCGAAATCCGTCTTTATCGTGATCTTGCCCTGGTTGCCGACCGCGTCTTTGGCGTTTACCGCCATGTTAATAATAATCTGCTCCATCTGGTCCCGATCTGCATAGATCAGCGGGAGCCCGGGGTAGAGAATGAAGTCTATCTCTATGGATGGACCGCATAGCCGCCTGAGCATCCCGGCCAGTTCGGATATAATAGTATTAAGATTTATATTTACCGGTTGAATTGCCTGCCTCCGGCCAAACGAGAGCAGCTTGCGGATCAAGCTGCCGGCCCGGATGACAGTATTGTCCAGTTCCTTGATCTCACTTCGGAGAGGATCCTCCGCGTGAAGTTGATTTTTTACGATCTCAACATATCCCCGGATAGCGTTAAGCAGGTTGCCGAAATCATGAGCCATCCCCCCGGCCATACGGGCCGCCGATTCCATATTCTGGGCCTGGCGGAGTTGTTCCTTCATCTGTTCTTTCTCTTCCTCCGCCCGGAGCTTTTCGGTGATAGCAACGGCTGTAGCGGAGATAAATAGCGGTTCTCCCTCCTCATTATCGATAACTGTCCCGTTCATCATGGTGGGGAAGACCGTCCCGTCCTTCTTCTTATGCCAGACTTCCTCAGCGTAATAAGACCTATTTGTTTTCAAGTAGTTGTTGAGACTGTTCACTCTCTCCATCTGTTCTTCGGTGTGAAGAATAGAGAGGTTCTTTCCGATCAGTTCCTCGGGTGTGTGCTGATGCAGCCCGGCAAAATGTTTATTGATATAGATTAGATTCCCTTCGAGACTGGCGATGACGGTGCCGTAGTTAGCCTGGTCTGAGATTGTTTTAAATAGTAACAGTTCATCATCCGTCTTCTTGCGGCGCAACTTTTCTTTCTCCAGAGTTTTCTCGCCTATTTTCTTGCGATCGGTAATATCCATGGATACACCGACCGCGCCGATAATCTTACCGGTCTGGTCCCGGAGGTGGCTCAAAGAAAGAAGGATATTGATGATACTTCCATCCTTCCTCCGGTTGAGGATCTCTCCCCGCCAGACCTCGTCCTCCTGCTGCTCGGTAATCCATCGGGATAGATCGGATGGGTTGCCTGGAATATTATCAAAGATATCTCCGGCCCTGCGGCCGATTAACTCTATGGGGGAGTAGCCCAGGATTTTTCCAGCGGCGGGGTTGGCGTAGGTGATCCGTTGTTCCAAATCGGTGACAATGACCATCTCTCCCAGTCGTTCCATCGCCAGGGAGAGATAGGCGAGTCGAAGTTCCGAATTATTACTTTGGTTACTGTTTGTCATTAGAGGAGCTCTTTTATTTCCTCAACAGGAGCGGCATATATGAATATATGGAAATAAATCATATCACTTTGACTAATCTTAACTCAAGTGTTAAATATCCGAGTGCCTAAAAATTCGGATAGTTGAATCATCAAAAAAGGATTGTAAACACTCTTATGGCATGCTAAATGTATTGTATGCATTTTCCGGACAACTTTTGTTCGATCGAGCAAAAGTTGTCCGGAAAATAATATTATTTATAAACGGATATTTGTCCGAGAGATATGTGTTTTATTATAAGTAACCACGCATATCAGAGATACACACTATGCCATCATTAAAAGAAGAAGTTTTAATCTTAATCAAAGAAGGCCTTCTCTTTTGTCTCTCCGACCCGTGTCGTCAATTCAGGATCGGGACTCCTTGTAATCCGGAGTCCTTCTCTAGAACCATCCACCGGCTTGAACAGGAAGGGCTTATTAAAAAGGCAAAAAAAGGGAAGAAGACCCATCTTCTCCTTACCGAGCAAGGGAAGAAATTTATCAAGCAACATCGAGAGACGGTTCGCGGTTTTCCTCATTCCTGGGATAAAAAATGGCGGCTGGTTGTTTTCGATATCCCCGAAGAAAAACGAAAGTTACGAGATTATCTCCGGCGTTATTTGAAGACATTAGGCTTCGGAAAAGTTCAGAGAAGTATCTGGATTTCTCCGTATGATTTTAGTGGAGTTATCCAGCGTTATGCCAAGAAATTAAAGTTGTCCGATTATATCTTTCAGATAACAGCCGATAAGTTTAAAGGATTATCGGGCGCTGCATTAGTAAAAAATTTCTGGGATCTTAAAGATATTCATAACAAATACCTGGAATTGATAGAACGATATACGGGAAAAAAGGTGGAATTGGCCGAATTGATTATAAAAGCACCGCGACGTAAAAACATATCGAATAAAATCATCAGGGAGCACTTACTCTGGGATTACCAATCCATTTATTCCCGGGATCCCCACCTCCCCCAGGAATTTCTCCCCGACGATTGGGGAGGAGAGAAGGCGAGGAAATTTATAGAGTTTTTTTTAACCGGCCGAGGATAGATAATATCCATCGGAATGACTGCAGCGGTCATAATTGATAAAATTCCGGACAATCTTTGTTCGATCGAGCAAAGATTGTCCGGTTTTCTGGGTTTTGACTTTGAAGGCGGCAGATAGGCTATTTGTTGACCGGGATGTCACCGGAAGTACCGAAATATAGCCGGGCAATTGCTCGGATGGCCCAGAGACCAGAGGTATACCGGATAAAATACCGATATTATCCGATAGGTTCCCGTTGTAGTCAGCGAGGACAGGTTGATCGGAAGAGCCGCTGAAGTAAGACCGGGTTACTCCCCGAATTGCCCAGAGACTGGTGGAAGGACGGAAGATCCCCACCCCTCAAGAGCCGTCTCCGTCATAGTCACCGTGAATGGGAGCATAACTGGAACTTCCGAAGTAGAGACGGATTACTCGAGATTATGTACTCCTTTAGAAAAACAAAATTCATAAAAGTCGTGGGATGATTAAAGATCCAGCCATAACTCTTATTGTATTTCGCAATATTCTTTCTGAAAGCACTCGGGGCACCAGGCTCCGCAGCCGGTGAAATGTATGGCCGATCTCTCCGGGATGTTGCAGTGGACCAACTCGGGCAACATCTCTTCCACGATATATTTGTAAGTCAGGTCGGGGGGTAAATTAGGTGACAATTCCAGCACGATTCCGTTATCCGTCAGAATAGCATCCATGAACTCAATTTTAGTTATAAGTTCGATTTCACTCATCTCTTCAATCGGAGGAAAGGTGAAATCTGAGGGAAAGAGAGAGCTGATAGCTCTCCGGGGTCCGATCTCCTCGACAAAGAGAAGATGCTCGAGAAATTGGTTAAGACTCAGGGGATCCATATCTTCAGCAAAATACGAGCAAAAGGCGGATAATCCCAGTTTCTCTTTAAGGAGTCCGTTCTCTATCTCCAGGAAAACTGTCTGATCCTGTATTGAGTTTAAATCAGAAAGTTCCTTATAACTCGCCTCGGTCATCTGCTTCATAATCGCGCCTCCTTGTTATAGGTTATTGTCATCTTCAACCATTAGTCGGAGTGAGCGCGATTTTATTCCATTATTTTTGGAGATTCCCGAAAAAAAATTGATGGAATAGATAAACCCTCGTACGTGGAGCCGCAGAGGTCAGGTCAGTGAGAGATAATGGGATTAGTTGATGAACTGATTCACCTGCCGGATAAACCGGCAGGGGTCTGATGGGGGAGAGATGATGGGGTTAGCTTCTGAACTTATTCACCTGCCGCGTAAAGCGGCAGGTGTCTTTATCCAATCAAACGCAAAAAGCCGAAAGGGATAAACCCTTTCGGCTTTTTGCGATCTTGAGCCCGGTGATACGGGTTGCACAAGATAAATAAATAACGAGCATGACGGATGTCTGGGGGCGTGGCTTTTATGGGATTTTGTGAGGATACGTTTCCAGATGGTTAGGGACGGGCACCGGAAGATTTGTCTGGTGTAGGGTAAGGGAATTATCTTCTATTTTAAGATTGAGCCTTACTTCTTCGGAGCCAGGACCAGATCGTACTCTTCAGACTTTTTCATATCGTAATCGCTCGGTTCTCGGATAATTTTGGTCAGGTCCTGAGAGGAGATCTGGAGGGTATTCATGTTGACCGAGTTCTTGGAGAGGCGGAACTTTCATTCTTCGCTCCTCTGATCCTCTGAAGCGCGCTTCGGCCCGTCTCGGGATCGTGGAAGAGCATGACCCCGGATTCACGCATAACGCAAGGCCTGAACTCGGATTTTGACCAAGGATTTATAGAGGATTCTTCCAGCGGAGACCGGGAAAGCGGGAAAAATCGGCATCAGTAGAGTTCAACTCACAACCATGCTCGATTGCCAGGGCAGCCAGATGGGCATCGGTAACCAGATTAGCTCGCGCCTTCCCCTGAAGCAACATCTTC
>Ga0075120_10002088_pt1 | contig 14809 bp, 12 predicted proteins | sample AntAceMetag02UKL_FD_69792 | JGI IMG/M metagenome (GOLD analysis project Ga0075120, IMG submission 69792) | Saline lake microbial communities from Ace Lake, Antarctica - Antarctic Ace Lake Metagenome 02UKL | ecosystem: Environmental > Aquatic > Non-marine Saline and Alkaline > Saline | place... | reverse complement strand
TTCCGGGAAGAAAAATAACGGTCACAGACCGGGCATGCAGGGTTTAAAAACATATGAAAATATCAGGTGTTTGGGTGTTGATGGGGCTGCTGATGGTCGTGGCACTTCCGATTCGCACAATATCTGCGCAGCAGGTGGCCTGTATGGGGCAAGTGGTTCCTGGCGATCGAGTGGTTCGTGTGGCCGCTCCGGCGAACGCCATAATTGCCGAATTACGGGTTACCCGCGGCTCTCAGGTCGCTAAGGACGATGTGATCGCCGTACTTCGGGATGCCCTGATTTATCAGGCTCAACTCGACCGGGCAAAACAACAGGTCGCGCTGGCCGAAGCAGATTTGACGCTGCTATGCGCGGGGGAACGCCACGAGCTGGTGGAGGCCCAGGAATCGCTCATCGCCGCGAACGAGGCGGAAGCCCACTTGCTAGAGAGTCGTGTACAGCGCTATGGAACACTGATCGAAGAGAAACACGTTGCACAGGATCAATACGATGACGTGCTGAGTCAGCTCGATTCGTTGCGGGCCACGATTCACCGCGAACGAAGCGTGCTGGAGAGCCTTCGCGCCTGTCGTCCCGAGGTGATCACCAAGGCGGAGATTGCGGTCCGGCTTGCCGAAGCCCAGGCTGCCGAAGCCGAAGCCAACCTCGCATTGCAATATATCCGGGCACCTTTTGCAGGCGAAGTACTGGATGTTCATGCCTGGCCTGGTGAAAGTATTTGGGATGGTGGCGCTATCGCCAGCCTCGGAGACACAACGAACATGATGATCGTGGCCGAGGTGTATGAATCGGATTTGCCGCGCGTGAAACTCGGTCAGCGTGCACTGATTCGCGGACAGGCCTTTAAAGGAGACTTGGGCGGCGAAGTCGTGGAGATTCAGAAGGTGCTCGAAAGCAGTCGCGTCTTTCCGTTGGATCCTTCCGCCTACGTGGATAGCCGCATCGTGGCCGTCCGGATACGACCGGATGATTCGCACTCCCTTGCGTCTTTGAACAACGCGCAAGTGACGGTCACCATTCTGGCCCCATGAGCATCCTTCAAAAAGTTCTGGCACCGTGGCAACCCGGCGGGATTCCCTTGGCGTGGCGTCAACTCATGGGCGAAAAGAAGCGCTTTTTTGTGGCCGTGGGGGGTGTTTCGTTCGGCGTCATTCTCATGTTGTTTCAACTCGGCATCTTTCAGGCATTCATGCGTATGTCGGTGAGACCCATGAATGCGATGAAGGGCGAGTTGGCCATGATCAACCGGGACTTTCAGTACATCATGACCACGGAACCTTTCCCGGAACGGCGGCTGACTCAGGCACTTGCTCTGCCCGAGGTGCAAGAAGTTTTCCCGGTGATGATCAAGTTCGGCTCGTGGCGTAATCCGGAAACCGGCATGCAGTGCAAAGTGGCGCTCTACGGCGTCCAGGCGAATGCCCATCCGTTTATTCTTCCCGAAGTGATCGCGCAGGAAGGCATCCTTGCGCTTCCGGACGGGGCGCTTTATGACGAACAATCGCCGAAGAAATTCGGGGACGTTCCCGGCTTGCTGGCGCGTGATGGCGTGATTCAGGGTGAAGTTAATAAGTGGCGCGTCCGCGTACTCGGCACCTACAAGCATGGCCGCACCCTTGCCGTCAATGGGCACATGCTACTCGGTGCGGAAACGTTCCGACGCGTAACCGAACGAAAGACCCACACCATTGAGCTGGGGATGATCAAGCTTCGCGCAGGTGCGAACGCCCCCGACGTGGCCCGTCGCCTCAATGAACTACTCCCCGATGATGTAGAGGTAATCACACGCGAAGACCTGATCCGCCGGGAAAAATCCTATTGGCAGGTAAACACGCCGCTCGGATTCATAGTGACCGCCGGGATGATTATCGCCCTGCTGGTCGGGTCAGTCATCGCTTATCAAACCCTGTACACCGACATCAATGATCACATGCGCGAATATGCAACCTTGAAAGCCCTAGGACTGGGCAACGGATTCTTTCTGCGCCTCATTGTGCAGGAGGCCGCCATCTTGCCCGCCTTCGGTTTCATCCCGGGATTATTGCTGGCGGCGATGCTGTTCCGTCTTGCCGACGGCCTGGGAGGCATCCCCACGCATTTGACGGTTCCCGACACCCTGCTGGTGTTTAGCCTGACCATTCTGTCTTGTATTATTGCGGGTTTGTTGGCTACACGCCGTCTGCGTGCGGCCGACCCTGCGGATATTTTTTAACCATGAAAACCGAACCCCTCATTGCGATTGAAGCACTCAGCCACACCTTCGGGCGGGGTGAGACCGCTCGCACCGTGCTTAAAAATATCAGCGTGCATTTTTATGCCGGCGAAATCGTGATCGTGATGGGGCCATCCGGCGCTGGAAAGACCACGCTCCTGACGTTAGTCGGCGCCCTGCGCTCGCCGCAAAACGGAAGCGTGCAGGTGGTCGGTCGCGAATTATTCGGAGCATCAGCCCGGCAGCAACTGGACGTCCGACAGCACATCGGGTTCATCTTTCAGCATCACAACCTGCTGGAATCCCTGACTGCGCTCGAAAATGTGCAGATGGGTATGGCACATCAGCCCTCCATGTCGTTTGCCGAATCACGTCGTCGGGCCGGAGTCATGCTGAAACGCGTGGGGCTTGCGGATCACGCTCATAAACCACCGTCTCAACTTTCCGGCGGCCAGCGTCAGCGCGTGGCCATAGCCCGCGCGCTGGTACGTGAACCGGCCATCATTCTGGCGGATGAACCGACCGCCGCACTGGATAGTCATTCCGGGCGCGAATTGGTGGACTTGCTTCAAAAACTGGCCCGCGAACAGCAGTGCGCCATTCTGCTGGTCACGCACGATAATCGCATTCTGGACATTGCCGACCGCATTCTCATGCTGGAAGATGGCTGCATCGAGGAAAATAATCGCGCACTGGAACGCATACGGAGCAGCCTGTCCGATGTGATGCGGGCCATCGCCCAATATCCCGCCGTGCTGATGGCTGGTGCATCGTCCGACGCCACGGAGCATCTGCAATCCACGTCCGCCGCGCTCGAAGAAGGGCGACGTGAGGCCACGACACTCTCTCTGCACAAGCTGAGTCCGGCTCTGCTTGCGCAAACGACGGCACTCGCCGAAGCCGCCGAGCACCTGCACCACATTGAAACGGCGGTTCGCCGTTTTTGTGAGCTGATCGTTCCATCCGGAGAAGTCAGCACCGCGACACCCTCCGACCAACTCGTTCAAAGTCTCGAATTTCTCCTGCTCACGGCCGCCGATGCACTCGCCTCTAAAAATGCGGACGAGTGGGAAGATCTCGCCCTTCTGACCGCTGATCGGGGCGAAATGATGCAGGCTCTGCGCAACAAGCAGTGCGAGATGCCGGGCACCGTACGTACGGAAGCGGTGGAGTTTTTTTATGACCTAACCGATCTCTTTGCGCGTGCCGTCTATTTCCTTCACGAACTGGCGTCCTCTTGGCGAATGATGAGGCCGTCATGAGCAGTGCCCTTAAACATGCTGTCATCCATCGAGTCGGCGAGGTGTACCTGAAGAAGGTTTATCGGAATCAGGTGGCCGCACTACGAAACGCGCGTGTTGTACAGGAGCGGTTGTTTGTCACCTTTCAGAAACAGTTGGCCGGGACGGCGCTGGGCCGTGACATCAACCTGGATCGTTATGCCTCCTTCAGCGATTTTATAAAACGTTTTCGACCGCAGCCCTATGCCTTTTACGATCCTTATGTTCAACGGATTCTCAACGGTGAAAACGGGGTCATGTACCGGGACGATACCGAATATTATTTTATGACATCCGGAACCTCGGGATTTAACAGCAAAGTCATTCCCTGCAATACGGGATTGAAAAACGTTATTTTCCGCTTTCAGCAAAAAGTCATGTCGGTGGTATTTCCTGAATGCCACGGGGTGAAGCTCACCTCGGATCGCTTTGCCTACGGGTCACGGAGCCGTGCGGAGTTTGTTCGCGGCATTCCAAAAGATTACATTAGCGGCGTGCTACCCTCCTTGATACCGAATGTGTTGAAGGAATATGTAGTTCCTTCGCAGGACGTGCTGGCGGAGCCTTGCTGGGAAACCAAAATACAACGCATCGTGGAGCAGACGCGCCACCGGGATGTTCGTCTGGTGTCCGGCTTGCCCGCCTATTTGCTGCAGATCCTCAAAGACATCGTCGAGCACCTGAAGATCGAAAACCTACGGGAAATCTGGCCCCGTCTGGAGGCGTGCGTCTATTCGGGCACATCCGTTCGTCAGTATGAAAAAAGTTTAAATCAATGGGCCGGTACGGAGTTGAAGTATTTCGGGGCCTATGTGTCTACCGAGTGTCCGGTTGGATTTGAAATGCCCGCGCTATCCACGGGGAAGAGGCCTATGTTCTTTGCGCCCGATCTGGTCCTTTACAGTTTTTGCGATTTGAATGGCCGGGAATCCGTTCCGTTGACCATGGACGAATTGAAGGTGGGCGGAGAGTATTCGGTGAATGTGGGCACACCGAATGGTCTGCTTCACTACGGCATGAACGATTATATTAAAATCACCGAGGTGAATCCCTTTGTGCAGTTTGAATTTCAGGGTCGCTTAGGTGCGGCCATGAATGTCGCCGCGGAAAAGGTGTCGGAAGTCGAAACCGCCAAGGCGATTCAGCTGCTGCAACAGCGTCTTCCTCTGACCATCGAACACTACTTTGTTTATCCCTCGGAAGTGTCTTCCGGCCAACCCGCCTATGAGTGGATATTTGCCACCGATACCCGTATATCCCGTGACGACCTGGCAGAGCACATCGATCAAGCCTTGATGAGTGTTTCGGCAGATTATCAGGAAGCCCGTCTGCATACCCGCGTCCTGGCCTTGCCTCGCGTGGAACTGTTTTCTTCGCAGCTCGTCAAACAATATATTGAAAACAGACAGCGGACAGGACCCTTCAAAATGAAAACCGCCTTTCGGGATAAAAAAGAGTTCATGAAATTTAAGGAGCGGGTATGGGACTGACCATCAGGAAAATCGAAGACACGGACAGCGAGGCGCTTTTTTCCTGGGTGGCGGCGTTGGGATGGAATCCCGGCATTAAAGATGGAGCGTGCCTGCTGGCGATTGATCCCGAAGGCATGTTAATGGCCGAGATGGACGGACGTCCGGTGGGCTGCGCCACGGTGATCGCCTACGATGACACCTTCGGTTTTATCGGTGCGCTGGTGGTGGACCCAACTCTGCGCGGAAAAGCAAATAGCATTCCGCTCCTGCTTTACCGTCGGGCGATGGAGCATCTGGGTGGCCGGAATTTCGGAGTAGACACCATGCCCACCTCCCAGCGTTTTTCCGCCGGACTCGGTCATCTTCGCGCCTACCGTCACCTGCGCTTTGAAGGACCGATTGCCGGGCATCGCCTTTCGCCTTCCATCGTGCCCCTGGCGGAAATTCCGTTTGATGAACTGTGCAGTTATGACGCGGCCTGTTTTCCGGCGCGCCGTGAGCGGTTTATGCGCCTCTGGCTCGATGCCTATGGCGCGGGCGGTTTCGCCTGCCTGCGGAACGGACGTCTGGCCGGCTTTGGCGTGGTGCGTCAGGCGTTGCGCGGATTCCGCGTGGGGCCCCTGTTGGCCGATGACGGCGAAGTCGCCGAAGAACTACTGCTCGCCATGGGCACTCTCTCGGGCAGCGCGTCGGTGGCCCTGGAGGTGCCGGAGGTCAACCCCGCCGCTATGTCCCTCACCGAGCGGTTCGGAATGATCCAACTCTTCGACACGGTACGCATGTATTCGCGAGTGGTGCCCCATTTTTCGACAGAACGCGTGTTCGGCATTGCCAGTTATGAGTTCGGATAATTCGAATCCTGGAACGGAGACAGAGCAGGTGATTTGCTGAGCCCGTAAATCGGCAAGAATTCTGATGTCACCAACCGTATTTGGAATTCGGATCACTCCAGGAAGAGTGCCGTTTTCCACCATGTAGTCGACAATCGTAGAGATTCTAAGGTTGATATCGTTTCGTTCCTTTAAAGAAAGAACCTCCTGAACATCAGTGCCTAATTTTCTTCCTAATCGTAAGGCGGCAAAAGAAACGAGTTCTTCCCACTTGCTTGCGACTTCTTTTGCCGCGTCATCAGAGTGGCGAAGCGTTCGGTTTTTAATTGCATCTCGAACGCTAACCCATCGTGCTCCCATATCGTAGAAATCGACAGCGCCTGCATTGGGGTGTTCAAGGTATCTGATTAGCTCACCAAGTATCCAAGCCTGATCAGGATCTGCGACTCCCCTATGTGATTTTTGGAGAACGGCTTCTGTTAGAATTTTTGACCAACACAAATGATGCAACGGAATCTTTTTTGTTTTTCTTTTGTCGACGGCAACCGGATGCTCCCCTGGAATTCGGGGGATTTGATTTGAAATCGTGATTACGCAATCGAATTCTTGTTCTTTAGCTAGGTCCAAATACGCCTCCACTTGGTCTTGCCCTAGCTCGTTATTGCCGGTTTTAACCTCAATCAAGGCCGTCCAACATTGTTTTCCTCTTTTAGCACGGATGAGACCATCTGGTCGGACTTTTCTACCATCCAATAATTCAAACGATGGCTCAATGTAGGTGGATAATTTTGACTTGGGCGCACCAAATGGTTTGGTTATTGAAGCACCAAATTCTTCAACGGCAAATAATACTGCTAAGAGCGCTGAAGTCGCCCGTTTTTCTTGTTCCTCAGAATTCCGAATTCCTGAAACCGGAATTAACCGAGCAGCTTCCCAAGATGGTGTTTCCATTTCTATCATGGCTGCTTGTCCTTTTTTTAATATTCATTTTTGCATGACAAACATCGGCGCTCTCCATGTTGGAACGCGATGCGCAAGTTTCAGATTTTATTTGTAGTGTGGTACCGAGGAGGCAGTTCCCGTTGAAACGGCATTCTCGCATTTTCTCCATTTACTTTTTCGGCTCTCGCCAACTGAGTGGCGTTATTTAAGCGATTTCCATGAGCTAGGCCAATTCTATATTTGTTTTTTATCCAAAAATTACAGGAATTCGGAGAGAGCGTGGTGTTTTCACTGTGCTCTGCGGTTAAATTCTTGAGGTAATTTCTCACACGAAGCAAAGATACTCCCTCCCAAAATCGGTGCAATCTGTGGACAAGAATGTTCTCACGCAAAGCTCGCGGAGATCGCGGAGAAGAATTGACGCGCGAAGAAGCCCAAACATAACCCTTGAAACGTGAACCATCGTTCACGTATATTTCTGCTCTTCAACACCACGAGGTTCGCCATGCCCAGAACAACCGATCTCAATGCCAAGCTGGAACTCCTGCGGTCCTTTCACAGGCAGGAGGGACGCGCCCCTGGATATGCTGAAATGCTGACACTCTTCGGCTATCGCTCCAAAAATGCCGTTCATCGCCTGCTTGGTAAACTCGAGGAACACGGCTACCTCACCCGCAACGAAAAGGGAAAAATTTCTTTCACTGGCAAGCTGACCGGTTCGGTGAAACTGCTCGGCAGTGTGCAGGCCGGGTTCCCCTCGCCTGCCGAAGAAGAACTGGTCGATACCATTAGTCTCGACGATTTTCTGATCGAAAAGCCCGCCTCCACCTTTATGCTCACCGTCAGTGGCGACTCCATGATCGATGCAGGTATCCATCCTGGAGACATCGTGCTGATTGATAAAAGCGCCAAGCCCCGTCGAAATGAAATTGTCATTGCGCAGGTGGATGGCGAATGGACGCTCAAATACTTCGGGAAAGACCGTCAGGGGGTTTATCTTGATCCCGCCAACGCGCATTACACCCGCATCCGTCCGCAGAACTCCCTGGAAATCGGCGGAGTCGTCCGAGCCGTCATACGAAAATACCTCTGACTTTACTCAATTTTCACCGGTGGTGTTTAACCTGGTAGCCTGTTCGAGTGCGCCTGTTTTAATTCCTTTGCCAGTTGATCGGCTAGGGAATCACGATTGTCCATGCTCAGCGTGTAAAATCGGCATCGTTCCTGTGGAAAGCGGGGCAACCAGAAGGAGAGTGCCCGCTCCTGAATAACCGCCAGCAGCGGGACCTTCGAATCGACCAACCTCTCGACCTCCCGCACAAACGGCTCAACCCCCTGCTCCAGGATGCCGAGTTCATCGATGACGCACCAATCCACATTCGCCGACGCACGCAGCCAGCCTGCAGCCTGATTGGAAAAAACGTCGGCATCCACCTGCGCTTCCCACAGCCCGGCGTTAGGTCTGGGAAAACGAACAAACGGCACACACGAGCCGTCCCATGAAGAGAGTTGAAATCCCGCCTGCCGCCCTTCGGGGAGCGGTTCGGTTCGGAATCCTCCCACTCGACCCGGCTTCAACTGCGCCAGCACCTGCCTCACCACGGTACTCTTGCCCGACTGCATCGAGCCGGTAAGAACAAAACGATCACATGGGAGTTTCGAGGTCATACGGTGTCAGACTTTCATATCCGGTATCGGTGACCACCAACGTCTGCTCGAACTGGGCCGAGAGCGAATCGTCGTCGGTCACCGCCGTCCAATCATCATCCAGCACATAGAGCTGGCGCCGCCCGAGGTTGATCATCGGCTCGATGGTGAACGTCATGCCGGGGACCAATTCGAGCCCACGCCTAGGTTGACCATAGTGCGGAATATCGGGGCGCTCATGAAATTTCACACCCACTCCGTGCCCCACATACTCACGTACCACCGAACATTTCTGTCCCTCAGCGTATTGCTGTATCGCCCAGCCGATGTCCCCGACCATAGCACCGGGACGCACCGCAGCCATTCCCAGACGCAGCGATTCCCGGGCCACCGAGACAATCTTGCGTGCGTCCGCATTTGGCGTGCCCACGAAAAAGGTTTTGTTCCCATCCGCGTAATAGCCGTTCAGAATCGGCGTCACATCCACATTGACAATATCGCCATCCTCAAGCGCCCAATCACCCGGTATCCCGTGACAAACCACCTCGTTCACCGAGATGCACACGCTTTTCGGGTAGCCCCGGTAATTCAGCGGCGCCGGAATCGCCCCCTGCGCCCGCGTATACTCATCCACAAAGACATTGATTTCTTCCGTGACCAGGCCCGGGCGTATCATCTGCTCCACCCGGTCCAACAAATCCACCACCAATACCCCCGCCCGCCGGATGCCCTCAATCTGCTCCGGGGTTTTCAAGATCACCTGATGCTTGCGGAGATAGTGCCCCGGCGTGCGCTGCGCCAGCGACGTCTCTTTTTTGTGCAAACAACACTGCTTGTACTTTTTCCCGCTTCCGCACGGACACGGATCATTACGACCCGCTTTGTTTTTCCTGCTAAACATTATTTTTCTCCTGCACCGCTTAGTCGCACAACTTGCCTCTTTCAGACTTCCGATCCAAGCAAATAATTATCTCGGCAAATCGGCTTGCACTGACCGTGCAATCATAGGACTATGTCCGCGATTTTTTCACGCATCAGCCTGCTTGGCTCAGCCAAACATCGGTTTACAAACGAAAATGACAGCAAAGGAGAACCTCATGACCAAAAAAATGGTTACTATCGACGGCAATACCGCCGCCGCCCATGTCGCCTACGCCTTCAGCGAAGTCGCCGCCATCTATCCCATCACCCCCTCCTCGCCCATGGGCGAGATTTCCGACACCTGGTCCAGTCAGGGACGGGTCAACCTCTTCGGCACAACCGTGGATGTCGTGGAAATGCAGTCCGAAGGCGGCGCGGCGGGTGCCCTGCACGGAGCCCTCTCTGCAGGCGCGCTGACCACCACGTTCACCGCCTCACAAGGCCTTCTGCTCATGATCCCGAACATGCACAAAATCGCCGGCGAAATGCTGCCGACGGTTTTTCACGTCTCGGCCCGCTCGCTGGCGGCGCAGTCCCTCTCCATCTTTGGTGATCATGCCGACGTTATGTCCGTGCGCAATACGGGCTTTGCGCTCATGGCGGCCAGCGGTATCCAGGAAACGATGGACCTCGCCCTTGTCGCTCACCTGGCCACCCTCAAGAGCAAGGTACCTTTCCTGAACTTTTTCGATGGCTTCCGTACTTCACACGAAGTGCAGAAGGTCGAGGAAATCAGCTTCGATGTGATGAACTCCCTCGTCGAACCCCAATACATCGAAGAATTCCGTGCACGCGGACTGCGCCCGGATCAGCCCATCTGCAAAGTCGGCGCACAGAATCCGGATGTCTATTTCCAGGGACGCGAAACGGTCAACAAGTACTATGACGCCCTCCCCGAAATCGTGCAGGACTACATGAACAAGGTCGGCGAAAAAGTCGGACGCTCCTACAAGCTCTTTGATTACGTCGGCGCGGCCGATGCCGAGAAGGTGATCGTGGCCATGGGTTCCGCCTGCGATGTGATTGAACCCACCATCGCCTACCTGAATCAACAGGGTGCCAAGCTCGGCCTGCTCAAGATACGTCTCTTCCGGCCCTTCAGCGTAAAGCATTTTCTTGATGCGATTCCCGCCTCCGTGAAAAAAATCGCTGTGCTCGACCGCACCAAAGAACCAGGTGCCATCGGCGAGCCGCTCTATCAAGATGTGGTGACCGCGCTCCAAGGCAAGCCCATCGCCATCATTGGCGGGCGCTACGGCCTCTCCTCCAAGGAATTCACGCCCGACATGGTCAAGGCGGTCTTTGATCATCTCGATGGGAAAGCCACCCACAACTTCACCGTCGGCATCAAAGACGATGTGACCCATCTCTCCCTCGAAGTGGGCAAAGGGTTGAATATTCTTCCGAAGGATGTCGTCAGTTGCATCTTCTGGGGTCTCGGGTCCGACGGCACCGTCGGTGCCAACAAAAACTCCATCAAGATCATCGGCGGAAATACCGATAAGAATGCGCAGGCCTACTTCGTTTACGACTCCAAAAAGTCCGGCGGTGTCACCGTCTCCCATCTTCGCTTTGGCGACAGCTCGGTCAACTATCCGTTCCTGATCAACCACGCCGACTTCGTGGCCTGTCACAACCCGGCCTATATCGGTCGGTACGACATGCTCAGTGTCCTCAAGCCGGGCGGCACCTTCCTCCTAAACTCGGAAATTCCCACCGCCAAGGTCTTCGAGCATCTGACGAAAGAAGAGCAGACCATTATTATGGAGCGCAAAATCCGCTTCTATAACATGGACGCTCTGAAGATCGCCACGGATGTCGGGCTCGGCGGACGCATCAATACCGTCATGCAGACCGCCTTCTTCCAGCTTTCCGGCATCCTACCTCAGGCGGAAGCCATCGAGCTGATCAAAAAAGCGGCCAAGAAGACCTTCGAAAAGAAGGGCATGGACATTGTGGAAATGAACTGGAAGGCCATCGACGCCTCCGTCGCCGCTATTGAGGAAGTCCCCATTCCAGCCCAAATCACGAAGTCGTTCGTTCCGCCCACGCTGATTGCCGATGATGCCGACGCCTTTACCAAGGACATCATCCTCCCGGTCATGTTGCAGAAAGGCGATGACGTGCCCGTCTCGAAAATGTCGTTCGATGGCACCCTCCCCACAGCCACGACTCGACTGGAAAAACGCGGCATCGCCCCGCGCGTTCCCCACTGGATCAAGGAAAACTGCATCCAGTGCAATCAGTGCGTGATGAGCTGCCCCCATGCGGTCATCCGCGCCAAGCAGATCGATCCGAAAGAGTTGGAAGGCGCGCCCGATGGGTTCGACGTACTCGATTCAAAAACCAAGAATGAGCGCGACCTTAAATACCGGATTCAGGTTTATATTGAAGACTGCACCGGGTGCGGTGTGTGCGTAGAGACCTGCCCCGCCAAAACCAAGGCCCTTGAATTCACGACACTCGAGAAATTGCGCGAGGCCGGCGAACGGAAAAAAGCGGAATTTTTTGATGACCTGCCCGACAACGTGGTGGACGGTGCCGCCGTGACCACCGTCAAGGGCCTGCAATTCAAAAAACCGCTCTTTGAATTCTCGGGTGCCTGCGCCGGCTGCGGTGAAACTCCGTACGTGAAGTTGCTCACTCAGATTTGCGGCGAACACATGGTGGTGGCCAATGCCACCGGCTGCTCCTCCATCTATGGCGGGACTTTCCCCACCATTCCCTATTGCAAATCCAAGGAAGGTCGAGGCCCCGCTTGGGGCAACTCGCTCTTCGAGGATAATGCCGAATATGGAATGGGCATGCGCCTTGCCGTGGACAGCAATCGCAAACAGCTTTGGCTCAACGTGGATCAACTGCTTGAAAAGGGCACCACGGAAGACCTCAAAGCCGCCCTGCTCAAGGCCAAGGAAGTCTGCAAAGAAAACGTCATCAGCGACGAGGCCGTCGCCGCGCAGAATGCCGTCAAGCTGCTTCTGCCCATAGCCCTCCAGGACGCGAACGAGGCCGTCAAGCCCATCCTGCGCAAGATCACTGAACTGCAGGATTACTTTGTGGACAAGGCCGTCTGGATCATCGGCGGTGATGGATGGGCCTACGACATTGGCTATGGCGGACTCGACCATGTGGTAGCCTCCGGCAAGAACGTCAACATTCTGGTGCTGGATACGGAAGTCTATTCCAACACCGGCGGCCAGGCCTCCAAGTCGACGCCGATCGCTGCCGTGGCCCAGTTTGCCAATGGCGGCAAGCGCCTCGGAAAGAAAAAGCTCGCCTTCATGTGCATGAGCTATGGCTACGTTTATGTGGCCTCTGTCTCGATGGGCGCTAACCGGATGCAGACGCAGAAGGCCTTCATGGACGCCGTGAATTATGACGGCCCCTCGATCATCATCTGTTATTCCCCGTGTATCGCGCATGGTATCGACATGATGAAATCGCAGGATGAGGAAAAACGTGCCGTCGAATCCGGCTACTGGCCCCTCTTCCGCTACGATCCGCGCCTCGAAGACGGCAAACGCTTTATGTGGGAAACCAAGGAGCCCACCGCGTCGTTCCAGGACTTCATCCGAAGCGAACGCCGCTATACGGCCCTGCTCAAAACGGCACCGAACGAGGCGGAAGCACTCTTCCAGGCCGCCGAAGCGGATGCCAAGAAACGCATGGAATTCTACAAGCGCATGGGCGAAATCATGTAAGCAGGAGTTGTTCAAACCCGATCATTCGGACGACCGCGCATGATTTCCTGCGCGGTCGTCCTGTTTAGACCTGAAGGAGGTTCGTATGAAAGAGGAAACCATACCCCTGGGAATGTTCGAGGCCAACTGCGTCATCCTGTATGATGAATCACGCCATGCGATCGTCGCGGACCCCGGCGGCGATGCTTCTGTTCTCCTAGCCGCTCTGAAACGCCTCAATTTGAAACCCGTCGTCGGCCTCCTCACCCACGGGCACATGGACCACGTCAGCGCACTGGCCGATTTCTGCGATGCCTATCCGTGCCCTATCTATATGCATCCGTCCGATGCCGTCTGGGCCTTCACCAAAGCCAATCAGATGCTGCCGTATTACGACACCCCTCGAAAACCCGACGTACCCCTCCTGCCCGTTTCCGATAACCAGCGCATCGCCACCGAACTTGGTGAAATTCAGGTTCTCCACACCCCCGGACACAGCCCCGGCTCTGTCTGCTACTTTCTGGAAGAACAGGGTCTCCTCATTTCCGGCGATACCCTCTTCAAAGGGTCCGTCGGGCGCACCGATCTCCCCGGCGGGGATTCCGCTGAGCTTGCCCGTTCCATCAAGCGCCTCAAAACCATGCCCGATAGTACCCGCATCATCCCCGGACACGGCCCCGACACCAACATGGAGCGCGAAAAATCCGCCAACTACTTTCTTCAAGGCGGGTTGATCTGAAACGTATCCGCCCGGTGAATGCCCTCGTCCTGGCAATCCGTCGGACTCAGGTGTTTAAAATCTAATCGCGCAGATTAACTCTGATCGTTGCGACTGCTCTAGGGCACGAGCAATTCAAACCCGGTCTCGGGGTCGGGTAGGCGCCTGGCGGCATGATCCAACAGTTCGGTCAGGATCACTTCGAGGACATGCCAAGTTTTCACGCCGCGTCGAATGCAACCGGTCATCGTGCGGTCTTCGCGCCCGCAGGCCAGGTGCATGTGCAGGATCGGTTGGCCGTGCTGGTCGGGGAAGAGTGTACCAGTGCCCGTCACTTCATGAACGCCGCTCAGCTCGCTGTGCAGCGGAATGATGGGCTTGGCACGTGCTTCCCGCGGGCCGGTCACCAGTTTGCTTCCGTCGTCTGCTCCACCCAGAATAATCAGAGAAGCGGACTGAATTTTTTTATCGCGGGCGAATTGCTCGATGGTTTCGTGAACAATGTCACCATCTTCCAAGCGCAGAATAAAGGTGCGGCCCTGCCGGGCTTCTGCATAGTTCATGACGGACTTTCCTTTCGCTGTCGGTTCTGAATTTTTTTCGTGTGTGCGGCTAGATTCGTTCGGGCGTTTCGATGCCGAGCAGGTCGAGTCCCTGACGCAACGTGCGGGCGACAAGCCCGCACAGGCGCACCCGGCTTTCCCGGATGCCTTCTTCGGCTTTCAGGAAAGGCACGGTCTGATAGAAGGTGCTGTAAAGCTGGGCCAGCGCGTAACAGTAGTCCGCCAGATAATTCGGACGATAGGTGCGGGCGGCGGCAATCACCGTGTCGCCGAAGCGCAGCAGATGCACGGCCAGTCGGCGTTCAATGGGCTCCTGAAGAAGCAGCGGAAAGGCGGTCGGGTCGACCTCCGGAAAGCGCTCGCGGTATTTATCGCGTACGCTGGAAATGCGTGCATAGGCATATTGCAGGTAAGGTGCTGAATTGCCATCGAGCGCCATGGCCTTCTCCCACGTAAAGGTCACGAGCGACTGCGGGTTCTGGCTTAGATCAGCATATTTCACCGCCCCAATGCCCACCGCACGGGCCACCTCCTGCTGCTGTTC
>Ga0075120_10002077_pt1 | contig 14847 bp, 16 predicted proteins | sample AntAceMetag02UKL_FD_69792 | JGI IMG/M metagenome (GOLD analysis project Ga0075120, IMG submission 69792) | Saline lake microbial communities from Ace Lake, Antarctica - Antarctic Ace Lake Metagenome 02UKL | ecosystem: Environmental > Aquatic > Non-marine Saline and Alkaline > Saline | place... | reverse complement strand
TACGTGGGAGCCTAAAATAGACTCGCTACCAATTTTTAAACCTGATTTATTGATGATAGAATAGTTGTGAAAACAGCTTTGACAAACTTTAACACCACTTTACAATGTCAAGAGTAAAAGAAAAATATTTAGAATTTGGGAAAGACCTTTATACTCAGTATGATACGGAGGGGAACAAATTATACTCCTTACAAGAGATTGCGGACAGGCTCTGTGAAAAGTTTAACAAAAGGTTTACGCGTCAAACTATTTTCAACTGGTCAAAATCGAATGACTGGGACGGTCTGAATCAAAAGATTAAACAACATGCAATTTCTAAAGCGAATGAAGCTGACAAATTCAGCCCTGATGAAAAGGTAATTGATGCCCGTTCTGATGACTTAGCAGATGTTTATAAATACGGGAAGTTAATGGCATCGATTGGGACGGATGTTTTGCAGAAAGCCTACAAAGCGGGCAAAGGGGATAAATCGGTAAAAAAGAATTTGGAGATTACGGTTAAGGAGGCCATTGCCGCAATGCGTACGGGCTCTAACATAGTGTTCAGGTTGAACGACGTTCCCGACCCTGAGGCCGGTGGAGCCGGAATTGTAATGATGCCTGATAATGGAAGATGAAACTGCTTTTTGCCATATTAACCGCATTTCTATTTTGTTCAATGAGTAAAAGAATAACGCCACAACCCGGTTTTCAGATGGAGTTTCTCTCAACCCCGGCAGATATTGCCATTGGGGGAGGAGCCGCTGGGGCGGGTAAAACCTTTACCTTACTTATAGAATCAACTCGCAATATTGGTGTTAAAGATTATGCCGGCGTTATTTTCCGTAAAACATATCCACAGGTTAAAGCCCCCGGCGGACTTTGGGATACTTCGAAACAGGTGTATGGTGTAGTCAGGGGTAAACAAAGAGAATCAGCACATGAGTGGTTATTTCCATACGGCTCTAAAATCAAATTTTCTCATTTGGAGTATGAAAAGAACGCTGAGGACTGGCAGGGCTCGCAAATACCATTTATTGGTTTCGACGAACTTACCCACTTTTCAGAGTACCAATTCACCTACCTTCTTTCGCGTAACCGCTCAACATGCGGAGTTAAGCCATATATCCGCGCAACGTGTAACCCCGACCCCGATAGCTGGGTGGCCAACTGGGTTGATTGGTGGATTAACCAGGATACAGGTTTTCCAATTGACGAACGCGCCGGGAAACTCCGGTATTTTATGAAAGAGGGCGACGAAATGATTTGGGGCGATACCAAACAGGAGGTAATCACAAAATGCTATCACACCATTAATGAGTTGAAAGCCGCCGACTCTGAAATACGCGAGGAGGATTTAATTAAATCGGTAACATTTGTCCCGGGAGATATTTATGGGAATAAGGCTCTCCTTCGAAAAGACCCTGCTTACCTCGCAAACTTACTGGCGCAATCGGAGGATGATCAGCAGCGACTATTGCGCGGGAACTGGAAAATTAAAATAGGTGGTGACGACCTTATAAATCTAATCAAGCTAAAAGACTGCTTCGGGAATGAATACTTAAAAGGTGGCCGCAAATACATAACTGCAGACATTGCTTTGAAGGGTTCTGACTTGCTTGTTATAGGAGTGTGGGACGGCTTCAGGCTGATTGATATTTTTATTGAACCAAAGTCGAAGGGCGATAAGGTAATTGAGGTAATTAAGTATGCTGCTAAGAAATACAGCATTCCACAAAGTCATATTCTTTACGATGATGACGGGGCAGGTTCTTTTGTTGATGGATTTATAAAAAATGCCCGAGCCTTTAAAAACGGCTCCAAAGCCCTGAAAGGTGAGAATTATAAAAACCTTAAATCTCAGTGTTATTTCAAAATGGCCGACCGCGTTAATAGTGACGGTTACTCAATTTCGCCTGAAGTATTAAGAAAGAATGTAGGCAGCAAAACCGTTGGGCAGATGCTTATTGACGAACGCCGGGCAATTAAAAGAGACAAACCCGACCACGATGGGAAACTTGCAGTACTCCCTAAAGACAAAATGAAAGATATTATCAAACACTCTCCCGATTTCTTTGATATGTGGATGATGCGCGAGTGGTTTGAGCTGGTTCAAATAGAATACGAATCCCAAAATTACAACAAAGAAAAACTAGGATTATTTTAAAATTATATATCATGGCAGAAGAGAAGAGTTCAATACTAGACGGCACCTTTGAGGAGGTAATTAAAGCAATAGAAGCGCTAGGCCCCGGGGAAAATAAGGCCGAGGAATACCAGAAAATCTATGATGGTGAGCACGCGATTTTGGCACGTCCGGATAAAGTTGTAAAAACAGCTAACGGAGAGTCAAAGGTTACAACGGCTAAGATAGTTCTGAATTACCAGGAGGACATTGTAGAGAGTTCAGTTGCATTTTTGTTCGGCTCGCCGTTAACGATAAGCAAAACAACTGACGGGGGCGATACCCAGTTTCAGGAGCTGGAGGCCGCGCTTGAGGATATCTATTTCAATAGTAGAAATAAAGAGCTGGCCAGAAAACTTTTTATACAGTGCCGGGCGGCAAAGCTGTATTACGTAAAAAACCCGACTGACAAAGAAAACCGGAGCTTAGCCTCTATTATACTCTCGCAAGATAACGGCGATTTTATACCCGTATTTGAAAAAGGCTCGATGATTGCCTTTTTGCGAAAGTTTACGGAAACTAAATCTGTTGATGGGAAAGCAAAAAAGGTTGAAATGTGCGAGCTATATACGGCTGAGCAAATTATATACGCTGAAAAAACAGATGCCGGATGGGAAGAGGAGGCAATAAAAAATGAATTCGGGAAGATCCCCGTTGTGTATTACGAGCAGAAAATCCCAGAGTGGCATAAGGTGCTAAGTATAATAGAAAAGCAGGAGGATAGCTATTCTAAGTTGATTGATACAAACGATTATTTCGCTAAACCTAAGTTGACTGTATCGGGTAAAATTTCCAATCTACCTGAGAAAGGGACAGTCGGGGAGGTTTTGGAAATGGAAATAATTGAAAGCGGTGATGGGAGTAAAGTAAAGTCAGAGGCAAAATACTTAACGTGGGACCAACGCCCTGAAAGTTTAAAGCTTCAATTCGACATGGCCGAAAACTACATTTATAAGTTTACTCAAACGGCGGACGCTAATTTTCTGAATATGTCGAAAGCTTCAATTGGAAACCTCTCGGGCGTGGCACTTCAAATGTTAATGCTGGCTCCAATTATTAAAAGTTTGAACAAACAGGAGCAATTTAATGAAATGCTCAAGCGCGAGCTTAATGTGGTAATGTCAATCCTTTCAAAAATGAATGCAGGGAGCGAAAAGGCCTACAAGGACATGAAGCTGAAACTAACCTTTAACTCCATAATGCCCGATAATATTTCGGAGGTTATTGAGGATTTGGTAACCGCCACATCAGGGGGTATTATGAGCAAGGAAACGGCAATTGAAAAGAACCCTTTGGTTGACAACTCCAAGGCCGAAAAAGTGAAGGTGAAAGCCGAGTCAACCGTTTTGAGCGCAATAGCCGAGCCGGATGTTTAAAAGGGCAAAATACAGAGGTATCCCGTGTTGGTATAACGAGCAAACGGATGAGCTTAGAACAAATAACTGGCTTTACGGCGTACTAGTTGATATTAACCTGTGGGTTGATTTTCAGTTGCTAGGGTTGGAAGAATTACCAATTTGGATTATAGAAGATGAGTAATATTGATTGTTTTGGAATATATGATTTTAACGTAGCCGAGAACACCTATATCCTTAGTGGAGATAAGTACCTCGTGAAGGATTTAATTGAAATGGCTTCCAAGGAGGAGCCGTTTGAGCTGCCTTTAGCAGGGGTTGATATTGGCACAAAACCTTGGGGGGATATGGATATTAAGCATTTTTGTTATCATGTTCGAAGGATGACCGCAGCGGAAATGAAGTACCCCGTTATTTTAGATGTTACTGGTTATATATGCGACGGGTGGCACCGGGTTGCCAAGTCAATTATAAACGGCCAAAAAACAATAATGGCGGTAAGGTTAAAAACAATGCCAAAGCCATTGCCAAAAGATGACTAAAAAAGAGCGTGAATTTATACGGCTGCTATTACAACAGGATGCCCAAATAAAAAGGCTCTATTCTGAAACCATTACGGGGTTGGCGGGCGATTTAAAGAAGTTCAAGCCCCCCGGCAAAGTTATTGTTGATGCCAACTCGTATTGGGTACGCAATAAAGCGATTGAGGCACGTATCGAAAAAAAACTATCTACTTTCGCAGGCCAGTTCGCGAATATAATTGATGAGAATCGCGCCAAAGCTTTAGGCGTTTCAAAAAAACATTCTGACGACCTTATTAACTCCTACCTTTCCAACCTACCAATTTCACAAATTGCAAAAGAGGGCATAAATTTACGCTCGCTGGAGGGATTCAATACTTTTAAAAATAGTATTCCGGACGTTTCCCCTCAAGTATGGAAAACTGCCCAGGTACTTAAGGACCAGCTGGCGTTTTATGGAGGCTCAGGTATTGCAAGCGGCCAAAGTGCAAAAAGAATTTCCACCGATTTAAAAAGTTTACTTGAGCATCCTGATAAACGGTTCAGAAGGATTCGAGACCCTAAAACAGGTAAATTAATGTTAAGCCAACCGGCCAAAAACTTTCATCCCGGGCGTGGGGTTTACCGTTCGTCGCATAAAAATGCCCTACGGCTTGCACAAAGCGAAACAAATATGGCATTTCGCCACGCTGATCAGGCGCGTTGGAAAGAAATGACTTTTGTAAACGGGTACGAGGTAAAACTATCCCCTCAGCATCCCGAGGATGATATTTGTAACCACATGGCCGGAGCATACCCGAAAAGTTTTTTATTTGGCGGCTGGCACCCAAAATGCATCTGTTTTACGGTACCCATTTTAGCACCCCGGAAAGACTTTCTTAATTACCTTAAAACAGGGCAGTTAAATAAAAACAGGATAGTTACCTCAATCCCAGCAAAAGCGGGCAGGTATGTTAAGGCACTAACCCCGGCATTTAAAAGGTGGAAAAGCAAGCCCCATTTTATAACTGATAATTATGTGCTGAAAAATGGCGTTTACGTTCCTGAAAAATCGGTAGCTGAATTTATTAAAGTGCCTCCGAATGAGTTGATGAAAGTGACTAAAGGTGCTTAGCCTCAAAATCCAAAGTTAATAACCTCACTCATAACTCGATTTGCATGAATTTTAATTAATCACTACTTTTGGGATACAGTAAAGCCTTGCTGCCGTGTCGGTAGTTGAGGCTTTTTTTATGCAAATTTTTAACTAAAAGTTATTTAATAACATGTACGAAGAAATTTTAAACGCTCTGAAAACCAAGTTTAAAGGGGTTCCGAGTAAGGTGTTAGAGCAACGGGCAAGAAACATTTCTAAAACCGTTACCGAGGAGGACGGCGTTCAAACCGCAGTTGACGGGATTACGCTGGACGACTTATTTAAGGCACACGGGGACAGTCGGGCAACCGAAGCCTCCAAAACCGCAGGCGAAAAAGCCGTTAAGAAATTCCGCGAGGAGAAAAAACTTGACGACGACGGGAAACCAATTTCAAGCGGGGGTGGAGATGACGATGACGACGATGATGACCCACCAGCTGACGGGGACAAAGCTCCAAAATGGGCTAAAGGTCTCGTTAAGAAAGTGGATGACCTTTCGACAGAACTGGCAGGCTACAAACAAAAAGAAGCCGCTACAGAGAGGGCAACTACAATTGCCGGGAAACTTAAAACTGCCGGAATTCCTGAGAAGTTACATAAACGCTTTTCTGTTGCTGATGACGCGGACGATGATGCTGTTGACACAGCTATTACCGAGTATAAGCAGGAGCTTAACGATTTAGGGATTGCCGGGATGAAGGAACCTGGAGGGGGCGGAAGCTCCGAAAAGTCTGAGGAGGACTATAAAAAAATTATGAACGGTGAGGCTGACGAGGAGGATGCCGGAACCGTGAAATTGGATGTTTAAATTTTATTAAAAATCATGTACGTAACAAAAGAGACTGAATATCAAAACAACCCTGTTATCAAATCTCAAATTGAGGTTTTATCAGGAGGAGCCATTGTCGCCGCCGCTGATTTCAAAACAGCGTCAACCGAGTGTAAAGCCGGGGCGATAGTAGGCGAGGATTCAAATGGTCTTTTTCATCTTGTTAAAACTGCTAAGATAGTAGCAGGTGGTAGTGCAAGTGCGCCGAGGATTGGTTTAGTTCACGAATTTAAAGTTGGTGACATAATCAGCGACGGCCATGTTGCATTAGAAATAGATACAATTACTGTAGGAGAAACTTACGATACGTTAGCTTTTACCACAGGGCAATTGACTATTTATGCCACCGATACTGTTTTATACCAAGCCGAAACAGCCGATACCGCAGGGAGCGGCACAGACGCTGAGGCTACGGTTCAAGATACTGTTGGAGACTTTTTGAAGTGTACAATACCGGTAACTTCTTACCCGGTGAACTTTAATGGCGTTACTCTACAAATCGGTCAAGCGGCCGACGATGTACTAGCCGTTGCCTATACCAATGGAGTTTTATTGATTTCGCTGGCAGATACCACCGCAGCAAATAACAATGTAGCTGTCATACAGGCCGCAGTTCGTGCCCTAGGCACGGTTGAGGGGCTTGACTGGTCAGAGGCTACATTTGCCGGAACAGATTGGGACGCAAAGCAAACGGGAGCAACACTAACAACCGCGACGGATAATTTCCAAGGCGGTGTAAATAAAGCCAATATGGGCGTTAAATATGCTCCTGCTGGATTATCTATTAACCCTGTTGATTTGTCAAAATCAAATCAGTCCATAGGTGTACTTTTAAGAGGCTCCGTAAGCGAAGCAAATATGCCACAATATGTGGACGCTACAATTAAGGCTTTACTACCGTTAATTCGTTTTGAATAACCCTATAAATTAGATAAAAATGGAAAGAAGTTTAATTAAAGAGGTTAACAAAAAGAATATGACGGCTCGGTTTACAAGTAAAACCATTAACCCGGTTTACTTCCCGAATTTCTTTGGCGTAAAGCCTGTTTCCTCATTAAAGTGGGAAACTCTCCAAGCTGAGAGAGGAGTACCAGTAATGGCAGATGTAATTGCGTATGACGCAACTGCCCCTATTAAAACCCGTGAGATTGTAAATAAAATGAGTGGCGACATTCCTAAAATTGCAATTAAACGAGGTATGAATGAAAGCGATTGGAACGAATATACCAGGCTGCGTGATTATGTTAGCGGTAGCGCCGATTTAAAGGCAGTACTCGACCACGTGTTTGAGGATTTCGATTTTTGTTATAATGGTGTTCGTGCCCGTGTTGAATGGCTGTCGATGCAAGCCGCCTCAAAAGCGGAAGTTTCATTGTCTAAAACCAATAACGCAGGTGTTGTTACCGAAAGCAAAATTGACTATCAAGTTCCTAGTGATAATAAAACGGGTGTAACAACAAACTGGTCAGATTCGGCAACCGCGACTCCCTTGGCTAACATTGAGGCCAAGGTAGCAGCCGCAAGAGCAAATGGCCGTATCATCCGATACGTAACCATGACACTCAGCGATTTTAATAACCTGAAGAAAACTACGGAGGTGATTAACGCTATTAAAGCCTGGGTAAATACCCGAGGCGCTTTAGTTGTAACTCACGCAGTAATTAACGATTATTTGTCGGCTAATTTGCTTCCAAAAATTGTAATTGTTGACCCAGCCGTAAGGTTCGAGAATAAGGACAATGTCCGAAGTATTGTTTCCCCATGGGAAAGCAACCGGATATTATTCAGCCAGGATATTATTGTTGGAACCATCCAGCATGGTCCTATTGCAGCTGAAGGCTCTGCCGAGGTGAAAAAGATTGCCACCATGGCCAAAAGGGACTTTACCCTTATGACCAAGTGGGGAACTCACGAACCGTTTACGGAGTGGACTAAAGGTGAAGCCAATGTCTTCCCGGCGTTGAACGACCCTGAAAGTTTATACTATTTGGATGTTGCTCACACAGGTTGGGGAGCCGACTTATAATATTTAACTGTCATCATGTCAACAGTTAATGAAATCATAAGAGAATATCCCGCGCTTGGCGACATTGGTGACGGTATGCTGTCAAAAGCTGTGGCAGACCGCGATTTAAGTGGGGATGCCTCTTATGTTTCAACTCTAAAACAAAAAACCGAGTTGGTAGCCGCAGATTTAATGATGCACGTTGCTACATCGCCGGAGTTTAAGGAAGGAGACTTATCGATAAAGCATAAACCTGCAGAGCTAAAAGCTTTTGCAAAGCTGATTTACGATGAGTACGACGACCCGAAAGCCGATACGGTATTTGCACAACCAACGGTTAAAAACGCTTCAAGCCAATGGTAAAACGCTACCCACATACTTTTAATTATTACCCCGCTTCGGGGAGTACTGAGGGTGGTGAGTATTTACCTGGCGTAGAAGCTGACCCCGTTCCTTTTAAAGGTCGGGCAGTTTTTAAACCACAAGTTGTGAAAAATGCTGATGGAAGTATGAGCGAGATACAGGGAAAAATCCATTGTAAACCGCTTGATGCTGAAATAAAAAAAGGTGATACCGTAAAACTCGGTGAACGTTCTTTAAAAGTTTTTCAAATCAGAAAAGACCAATTAGCATGGGTTCTTTGGGTGGAGTAAAAATAGTCAATTTGGCTCAGGCACTTAGCTCAATCGATAATTTTGTTGACAACGTTGACAATGCCGTGCTAGAGGGCTTTAAATATGTGGGCGAAACTTTTATTAGGCAAGCTCGCTTAAAGCGTGAATTTGAGGATGACACGGGAAACCTGCTGTCATCCATCGGCTATATTATTGGAAAAGACGGTAAAGAAATGTTTGAAGCTGTTAATGGCGCCGGTGAATACATTCAAGAGCTCGAAGGAAGAGCGGAGGGTTTAAGGCTTGCAAGGGCTGTTCTGAAGGAAAACTCAAATGGATGGGTGTTGATAGGCGTTGCGGGAATGGAGTACGGGATTTATGTTGAGGCCAGGGGCATTAATGTAATTTCATTTAGTGTCCCAGGCGCGCAAAAGCTAATACAGGAAATATTAAACTCTTTAAAATAGTGGGGGGCGAGAGTCCTTGAAAAGAATGAACAAATCAGGAATAGATATAATTGACCGTGCTTACTTCTTTTTAGTAGCTGCCGGTATTGCCGATTTAATAACTGGCAACATCCACAAGGGGAATTATAATCCTGACCCGAAAGGTTCAATTGAGGAAGAGTTTATTGCTATTAATACCTTGCCATTTAGAGCGTACGATGTTGTACATGAGGGATGGGTAAATATTAACCTATTTATAAGTGACAAAGACGGGAATACCGATTTGTCACGATTTAGAAAATTAAACCCTGCAATTCAAATTGCAATAGCCGGGTATCAGTCGAAAAAGGGCACGTTATCACAAAAATCAAGAGACAAAGCCGGGGCTTACACAACCAACGAGGTTGATTTAACCGGAGAGTATTTATTTCTTAAAATACGTGATGTACACGGACCTTATCACGATAGCGGGCAAGAGGTATTTCGCAACCATTCAATAATGAATTTCAGGGTAAAATGTTTAATCGAAAAAATTGAATCATGATTATATTCAAAGAAATTGACAAGTTAGAAATTGGCGCTATGGGAGATAACGGCGCTATGGGAGCTATCCTAACCGATTATAAATCGAAGTTAGGCAGGGGTGGGCTTACGTTCGAGGGAACTCTCCCCGGTCTTATCGAGGAGAAGCTTGACGGGAATGATGTTCCTGTTGTGGCTATACCCGCGCCCGGAGAATCCTCCTATTGCACCGGAATTTTAAAAAAGTATTCGCTTGACGATATCGTGACCTTTGAAGGAGGCGCAGTGGCAACGGGTACGTACTCTGCCCCTACAAGCAGGGTAGCACTTTTTTATTCAGTAAAAATCACGGGTAAAGCCGTTGACGGTACATACGGAGTAATGAACATGCCTAAATGCCTGGTTGTTGGGAAACGTTTTGGTAACCCCAACTCAGATGCAGAGGGAATGCTCGGGCTGGCTTTTGGTATCAAAGAAATGATGCCGGTTAACGCGTCAGGCGTTCCCCTGCCATCCCACACATTTGTTGAAACAGACGTAGATTAATTAACGGGGCTTAACCCGCCCCTTTTTTTTATTTTCATGGTAGATAATCAAGAGATTGATGCTATTTTGCAAAAAGTTAAGCCCATTGAGCTTACCGAAGAAAAACCTAATTTACTTCAAAAAATTGGGCTGCAAAAAGGCAAATATATAATTGCGAATAAACCGTTTCCGTACGGTATATTTTTAAAAATTCAGCTCGAGTACTCGAAGCTGAAAAATTGTAATGCGAATACTATTAAAGGGCTGGCCGATTCTGTTTTAGAAAATGCCGAAATTGTAAACCGGATATTATGTTTTGGCTTCGGCGAGGACCCGGATACTATTAAAGGGAAAGTACTGCTAAAGCATGTTGAAAGGAATTTACCTCACACCGAGGTTTATAATACGCTTACATTTATTTTTAAGCAGGCTCACCCCGGAAATTTTACGATCGCTACCAACTTAGCCCATCTGAGTCTGGTAGCGGAGAAATCAGAAGCCACGCAAAAATAATAGGGCTCGCACTTCGCAACACCAATCTTACCTATCACGAAATAATGTGGGAAATCAGCTATTTGGCGCTGATGGCCATACTATTATCCAGCCGATATATATCGGAGAGCGAAAAAGAGACCGAGGAGCAAAAAGCCCTCAAAGAAATTGGAAACATGTTAGGAGGTAAATAATGGGATTTTCAGGAGGAATACAAGGGTTGCATTTTGTAAATTCAATGAGTAACGCCGGGCTTCGCACCGGAGCAACTCAGGCGAAAGGTATTGTTGGAGGTTTGGGAAAATCGATTAGCAGCATGGCGGTTTTTGCCCCACTTGCCATTGGGGGTGCCATTTTCGCGAAACTTTCAGCCGATGCATATTCCTTTTCAAACGATTTCTCCATGGCCATGAAGGAAGTTCAAACCATTTCCACAGCGGCGCAGGAAAATTTCAAAGGTATTTCAAAAGACATTATAGAGCTTTCTAAAGGTGGTCCTGATGGAGCTGTAGAATTAGCAAAAGCATTTTATCAAATTGTATCAGCCGGGCACGATGGGGCCAAGGGCTTGAAGTTACTTGATGTGGCCAGCCGTGCCGCCACCGCCGGAATATCCAGTACTGAAACTGCTGCAGATGGATTAACAACAGTTTTAAATGCGTGGGGTCTTGGTGCGGAACATGCCGCCGATGTTGCAGACACCATGTTTAAAACCGTTGAACGTGGTAAAACAACCTTTTCAGAACTTGCCGCAAACATTGCTCAAGTTGCACCGCTGGCAGCTGCAAATAATATTGCATTCGATGAAATATTTGGTTCAATCCAAACCATTACGAAGCAAGGTACATCAACCAGCGAGGCAATTACTCAAATCAGGAGTGCCATTATTGGTATGAATGAGGCTCTTGGCGATGGTTGGAGCAATACTATGACATTCCAAGAGGGTTTGCAGGCAGTTAGAGATATGTCAGACGGCTCTCAAAATAAGCTCAAGGAATTAATTGGACGCGTGGAAGGAGTGAACGCTGTTCTTGCAATGACCGGCAAAAATGCAAAAATGGCCGCTGAAGATTTAGTCTCCCTTGGAGAAAATGCAAAAGGGGCATCCGATAAAGCCTTTAATATAATGGTTGATTCTGCAACCAACCAGTGGAAAATGGCCAAGAATAATCTTAATGCCGTTATGTCGGGTTGGGGAGATGACTTAGTTGAGAAAAGCAAAGGGATTGCGAAGGCAATAAACGCGATGTTTGATGCTGGGGAGGCTGGTAAGATAAGGGAGAAGGCTATTGCCGTTGGAACGTTGGTCGCTCAGATAAATGATGCTAATACCTCAGAATCTGAAAGAGAAATACTTCTGGGTAGGTTAAAAGAATTAAATCCAGATATCGTAAAAGGCTTGGATGATGAAGCTGATATGTTTAAAACATTAACGGATCGGCTCAGGGAATATAACCAGGAGCAGATCAACCGGATGATTATTGCAAAACAGCAATCAAAAATTGATGATATTGTTGAGAATAAAAATGAGGCGTTAATCAAAAAAACAGAAGCGGAGATAGACCTACAAAGAACAGTTTCCAAAAATATTTTAGGGTTGCAGGAAAATACAAAATTGAACCCTAAAATAAAAGATGATTTTCTTAATATTTTAAATAGTCAAGACTCGCCCTATGATAAAATGAAAAATCTGATTGCAGAGTACGATAAAAGTGTATCAAGCTACACTCGAACAATGACAATGAGCGAGGCCGGTGAATACACTAAAGGGCTATCTTTTGGAGGAGCATCACTAACAGAGTATAAGGAACAGGCAGAAAAAATAGCCTCATACAATAAGGAAATACTCGGGCTTACTTCGGATAGAAGCGAGCTGGAAAAACAGCTATATGGATATTCTCCTGACGGGAAAAAAAGAAGAGAATCTGACATTGATAGGCTAAATAGTGAACTGAAAAGTGGAGGGGGCAAAGGAGGAGGTAAAAAAGCTACAAGTGGAACTGTTACCGATGCAAAGAATAAAATTGCTGAGTTAGAAAAGAAACTCGGAACCGGTGATATTGCTTTTGAGGTAGATATTCTTCTGAAAATTTCAGAGGAGCAAGCTTTTATTGAAGATATTGCAAAACAGGTACGCGAAAAATTTAAAGAAGCTTTAGGCGATGATATAAAAATCTCACCCGTAAAATCAAAAGGCACAAAAGGTATAATCGATATTAAAGAAATTAAGGGGCAGCTACAACCCATGAAGCTGCTAACTGCGGAGGAAGAAAAAAGGCTAAAAGCACAAAGCAAACAGCTTGATAACTTACACATGCAGCAGGAGAAGTACGAGGATATTTCAGACGGTTTAAGCGATGCCTCAAAAATACTCGGAGCTTTAAGCTTTGCCGCCGGAGAGCTTGACTCTGACCTCGGAGAGTCGTTGGGTAAAATGGCTGATTTAGCTTATAACGCAAGTAACTTGTTTACAAATATGGCCTCCGGTAATATTGTAGGCTCTATTACCTCTGGTATAAGCATCATTGGTAATATATTTAGTTTATTCAAAAATGACGAATCTGATAATGCAAATGAAGCTCTGGATAGAATAAATAAATCGATATCACGGACAAATAAGCTTTTAGATTACCAGTCAAATACAATGTCAGATTTAGAAGGTGCAAGTTGGTTTACAGCCGCTACCCAACAAGTAAGTACTTTAAACTCTAAGCTAAATACAACAATTAGGGATTTAAATGAAATCGATGTTCATGTAAAAGGTAGAGTTCGTTTAGGAGCGGTGAATACTTCAGGATGGACGCCAGAAGAATGGTTAAAAGCGGTTGAAAATGGTAGGTATTCTTTTGATGGGATGGATGAAAGTGTTAGCTCGTTACTAGACAACTGGATAAGTATAGCTGAACAAATAGATACAATTGAAAGTGAACGGCAATATAGGCTGCTTGGATTTACAGGTGATGATATTGCCAGTAATATATCAAGCGGAATATTAGACGGCTTAAAGCTTTCTGAAAATGGGCTGGGAGATTATGCTAACGGTTTTCGCGATATGATGAACAAAGCCATTATGGAATCGCTAATGGGCGGGAACACCGACCAGCAAGTTCAGGCTTTCATGGAAAAATTCAAAGAGTATAGCGCGTTGGAGGCAGACGGGAGTATGTTCTCCGCCGCTGAAAGGCAGGAGCTCGAATCCGATTATCGGGCTATGATTGACGCCAAAAACAGGCAGGCCGAGGAGTTAGGGTTTATGAACGATGAGTCACAAGCTGGGGAGGAAGCAATAAAAGGAGTTTTCTCAGGCGCAAGCGAAGAAAGCGTTAGCCTGTTAAACGGGCAGTTTATGGCAATTCGAATGAATATTGTTGAGATAAAGAATAACGCCATGAGCTACAATGAAATTGCTTTGGACAGCCTTGGCGTTCTGGACGATATTCGAGACAATACCGCTCATAATGTTCACCTGGTTAAAATGCAGCAGGATATGGCCGCGATGAACACTAAAATACAGTCAAGCTTATGACAATTGGCGGCATAAATATCAAAACTTTTGGAATGTTTGTTTCAAGCGTTCAAGGCCTTTACAACCAACCGGCCAGAAAAAAGACATTAAATGAGGCAGGTGTTGAAGCGAAGGATATTGTACACGCTGAAAATATTATTACCGTTAATCTTGGCGCAAATTACGCTGATATTGCTGCGCTAAAAACAGGAGTTGAAGCTTTTAAAACAGCTATTGGGGGTGAGAAAGCGTTCTCCTTTCTCAATTATTCAAAAACTGTAACTGGGCATGTTATCGGAGGCGCAAAAATAGAGGTTAAAGCAATAGAGCTTGTTAGAATAGAATTTCAAATTAACGTAGCCGGATGAATTGGAAACTTGATAATATTGATTTTAAAGATTACGGAGTTTATGTCTCAAAAGCGTCCGGTGTAATTGATTTGCCTAAAGTTGCAATTCCAAGCCACGATTGGTTAGATGAAGATGGGAAGGAATACTGGACGGTAGAGGCCGATTATCTAAAAAAAGATAGAGAAATACGGTTATCGTGTATCATTGTTGCCGGGAATCTTGCTGACTTTGAAACAAAAGTAGCAGCTTTTTGGGCTGTTTTAAGTGCAGAAAATAATAGGCAACTATCCTGCGATTATTTAACCACAAGCTTGGAGGTTTACCTTCATAAAAAAATAGTAACAACAAGGCGCACATCTTGGAACCAAGACAAGCAAGCGGGGG
>Ga0075120_10002076_pt1 | contig 14847 bp, 6 predicted proteins | sample AntAceMetag02UKL_FD_69792 | JGI IMG/M metagenome (GOLD analysis project Ga0075120, IMG submission 69792) | Saline lake microbial communities from Ace Lake, Antarctica - Antarctic Ace Lake Metagenome 02UKL | ecosystem: Environmental > Aquatic > Non-marine Saline and Alkaline > Saline | place... | reverse complement strand
TCAAGCAAGTGCTTCCGGGAGATTCAGATCCAAACATCAGCTATCTCGAATATTTCTTTGACGTAGATCCCGGATTTGGACAGGCAACTCCCATTGCGGTGGATGCGCTTTCACCAATGGAAGTAGCGATAAATCTGCCACTGGAAAGTTTGCCCTTTGGCCTGCATAATTTGTATGTACGTTCTCAGGATCAAAATGGGAAATGGGGTATTGTGATGCAACGTGCCTTTATCATGGGCAACTATCCTGCTGATCCTCTGCCTCAACTGGTAAAGGCCGAATATTTTATTGATGAAGATCCCGGACAGGGTTTAGCAGAACCCGTATTGTTCGATCCCAACAATGGCATCCATGAGCAGGAATTTGATGCCAATCTTGAGGGTTACGAATGGGGAGAACACATGCTCTACATCCGTACCATGGATGAAAGTGGAAGCTGGAGTATTACGGTGGCTGAACCTTTCAATGTGGCAGAACCGCCGATAATTGCTGAATTTTCAGCTGATATAACGGCAGGGTCTGTTCCGCTTTTGGTCCAGTTTACTGATGAAACCTACGTAAGTTCACCTACGGAATGGCTTTGGGATTTTGGTGATGGAAATACAAGTATTGAACAAAATCCGGAGCATGTTTTTGCTAATCCAGGTGAGTTCACCGTATCATTAACAGCCACCGGACCCGAGGGTAGCGATACTGAGATCAAGGAGGATTATATCACGGTATATCCGCCAATCTATTCACTCGAATATTTCTTTGATGAAGATCCGGGCTATGGCAATGGAAATGGAGTTTATACCTATTCCAGCAACGTGGGTGGATTTGATTTTCTAATTCCACTTGATGACTTGGATGAAGGATATCACCTGCTGTTTGTAAGGATCCAGGATACAAGTGATGTGTGGACACAAACCATGTCGCGTTCATTCTTAAAAACCAGGCTGCTGAGCGACCCGGATCCAAACATTGTTCAGGTTGAGTATTTCATGGATGAAGATCCCGGATACGGCCTTGGCGAACAGTTAGTTGTAAACAATGTGGCAACACCGGTTGTTGATGCCCTCATTCCGCTGGACGAATATGACGACGGACTTCATAATATATATGTTCGTTCAAAGGATGCCAACGGAAGATGGAGTGAAACCATGGCCAGGCCATTCCTGAAGGGTTATGTACCCAACGATGTGGTAAATGTAGCTGGCCTCGAATATTTTATCGATGCTGATCCGGGAGTGGGCAATGGTACACCAGTATCAATTCCTAACCCATCAGTTGCAGTTGAGCGGAATTTCGTGGTGAATTTAGGATCTCAGACACCAGGTGAACATCGTTTGTTTGTCCGGGCTATAGATGATCGTGGTAGCTGGAGTATTGTTTACAACCAGCTTATCGATGTTACTGCCACGGGTGCTGTGCATGTGCTTCAACTTCCTGAAGGTTGGAGTGGAATCTCAAGTTATGTTATTCCGGATGATCCCGCTGTTGAAACGATTTTCGAACCTGTGGTTGATGAACTGGTGATCCTCCAGAACTTTGATGGAATGTACTGGCCTTTTGCTGGTGTAAATACCATCGGCAACTGGAGCGATATGGATGGCTACCAGGTGAAAATGGAAACGGCCCAGCAAGTAACTTTCACCGGGGATATGCAGCAAAATCTAACTGTAAATCTTGAAGATGGATGGAATTATTTGCCCGTGTTGAATGCCTGTGATAATATGTCAGAAGACTTGTTTGCTGAAATCCAGGGCAGCCTACAAATCGTAAAAGAAATAGCCGGGCCAAATGTTTACTGGCCACAGTTTGGCATCAATACGCTGAATTTGATTAAACCCGGAAAAGCATATTTTGCGTTGGTGGATGAAGATGTTGAGGTGGAGTTTCCGGAGTGTACCCCCATCCCGGCCTTCCCCCTCGAGGGGGAAGGAGATGGCCAGCGCGGCGGCTCTCCCTCTCCTGAAGGAGAGGGCTGGGGTGAGGTCAGCCTGTGCGCCGGCACTCCCCTTCTCCTGCAGGAGAAGGGGGCGGGGGATGAGGTCAGCCCGCGCGCCGGCACTCCCTCTCCTCAAGGAGAGGGCTGGGGTGAGGTCTTTTTGGCTGAGGTCAAAACCCCAATAACCCACACCATCGCCATCCCATCCGAAGCAATTTCAGGATTAAGCGAGGACGATATCATCGTTGTGTATGGAGCAAATGGCCAATGCTACGGTGCTGTCCCTTACCAAAATCACAACCTGGCTTTAACTGCCTATGGCGATGATCCAACTACAACACAAATAGATGGCTTCTCTGAAGGTGAAACTATGCAGTTCCGTGTTTACAATCCCGAAACTGCCAAGGAATATCCACTGGAAGTTGAGTTTGATGTACAAATGCCACAGGTTGGATATTTTGTGAATCATGGCTTGTCAGCAATAAAGAGCATCCAGGTTACTGGAATTGGTGGAGCTTCAAAAATAGAAACTTCTGTGAATATTTACCCAAATCCATCAACAGGGATATTTAATGTTCGCCATGCAGACCTAACAGGTTTTCAAAACCTGTCAGGTCTTGATGCTGACTGGGAAGTTACTAACACCCACGGCTCGATCATTGCCACAGGCGACGAGAGGGACAAAGATTTTTCCATTAATCTGACTTCATATCCGAAAGGAATATACTACCTGAAGATTTCACAAGGAGGAACACAGGTAGTTCGGAAACTTGTGCTGCAATAAAGCATAACAGGTCACCCGGCGAATGGTTCTTGTGAGGAGTAATAAACCCACAAGTTTTGCGACAAATCAAAAGCAGAATTCACCGGGTGACTATCATCAATTAAAGCCTCTTCAGTTTATTCTGAAGAGGCTTTTACTTTAAGAATCAGAATAAATTGCATGACTCCGTAGAATAAAAAAAGGAATGTTTTAATTTTGAACCCTTGTAAGTAATTGAACGTATTCAATTCGATATTCTTTAACTCTTAATTTTCTTGAATTATGAAAACTTTCTTTCTTTTTTCCATCATCTCAATTGCCTTAATACTTAATGTAGAGGCTACTGTGTGGCGTGTAAACAGCACTGCCGGAACTGATGCTGATTTTGCATCAGTACAAACTGCCCACAACAATGCTAACCCTGGCGATACACTCTACCTTGAACCATCTGCGGCAAACTATGGTGATTTTACACTTTCAAAAAAACTCATCATTATAGGTAATGGATATTTTATTGATGAAAACCCGGAAACCCAGGCCGACATCAATTACTCCCAGTTAAATGCAGTAAGCTTTAATCCGGGCAGTGAAGAATCGGTAATTCAGGGATGTAAAATATTTTATGTCAGACTAAAAACTTCCGAAATCATCATCCAACGAAATTACATCGCCTATAACAGCGATCAATATGCCACGATTTTATTTGACAGCGACAATATCGCAAATATCATCATTCGGGATAATTACCTGTACAATAGCTTTTCTACTACAGGATATCCTTATCCAACATCCGAAGTAATTAAAAGTGAAAAAAATGGTGTAAGCAATATTATCATCAGCAACAACCTTATCGATGCCAACGATCTCTACTCCTACCACCATGCCCTCGATCTCACATCAGGCTTTGGGGGATCCATTAAAAATAATGTGATTTACGGCAATAGCACCCTCAATAATTCGATGGTAAATAACAATATTTATCGGGATGGATCCCTGGAATTAATTAACTGCTCATACGCAAATAACATTAGCAACAGCGACCAATTTGGCTTTGCAAATAATAACCAGGGCAATGTTACCATGGAAAGTGTTTTTGTTGGAACCGGGAGTACCGATGGCCAATGGCAACTTAAAGAAGCATCACCCGCTGTTGGTGGTGGTGTTGGTGGCATCGACTGCGGCATGTTTGGTGGTGACTTCCCGTATGTTTTGTCGGGCATCCCGGCCATTCCGGCAATTTATGAATTAAACCACAATATCGACTATCAAAATCAGCAAATAGAATTGGATATTAGTGTGAAGTCGCACAATTAGATTCCTGATCAATAAATTGATAAACCATCAAAAACATCAGGAAATATGATGCGAAAACTAATTAAAATCTTTGTCTTATGCTTTGTGCTTATCCTTCCGGGCTTGCATGTATCAGGCTTACCTGAAATCCCTTCCAACAATGACTATTGCGATAGTTGTATAGTTGAGATGGAATATTTCTTCAATGTCGATCCGGGTTTTGGAAATGGCATTTCCATCCCCATTGCTCCTGCAAACGAAATTATAAACCAACATCTGGACCTGGACATTTCATCACTGAATTATGGCTTCAACCATTTTTATCTGCGTGCCAAAGACGGCCAAAATAAATGGAGTCTTTGCAGCGCAAAATCGTTTTACAAGGAAACTGTTTATGCTGAAATTCCAGATATTATTTCTGTGGAATACTTTCTGGATGACGATCCCGGCGAAGGCAAGGGGATTGAAATTCCAATGAGTGCTGCACCGCAAATTAGTGAGATACTTTTTGTAGCAGACATTTCGGAATTAAAAAACGGGTTTCATCACCTGAATATCCGCGCCATGGATAGCCATGGAAATTGGAGCCTGACCGCTGTAAAGTCTTTTTATAATGAAACCATTTATCCCGAAATTCCTGACATCACCTACATTGAATATTTTTTGGATGAAGACCCGGGTGAAGGAAATGGAACTGAAATTCCGATTACTGCTGCCACTAATATCAGCTCAATAAACTTGAATATTGATATTTCGGATTATACCAAAGGTTTTCACCGATTGTATGTTCGGTCAAAAGATGCCAATGGAAGCTGGAGCTTTGCCAACACAATTTCATTTTTCAAGGAAAGCATAATTACTGAAACGCAAAATATCGTCAGGGCTGAGTACTTTTTCAATTCAGATCCTGGTGAAGGCAATGGCATTGCCCTGCCCATAAGTGCTGCACCAAATATCCAGGGCTACACTTTTGTTGCTAATCTTACTGATGTGCCTTCCGGCGAAAACACCATATTTGTCCGGGCTATGGATCAAAACGGACATTGGAGCCTCACAAATACCCAAACCGTAAACATCGATCCACACCCGGTAATTTTACTAGAATCTGACTTTTGGTTAGATTGTGCTCATTTTGATTTTGAGCAGGATCAATGGCTGCCATTTGAGTTGAGTGTAACGGTGCAGGCTGCAAATTCTATAAGCTGGTCAACGGTAGGGGACGGAACCTTTGATGACCCAACCAGCCTGAACCCAAAATACTATTTGGGAGAAAATGATATTATCAGCGGTGAGGTGATTTTAACGCTTTCTGCAGAGGGATTGGATCCATATAACATCACTGTTTCCAAAAACACTTTACTCCATATCCCAACCCAGCTTATTCCAATTTCACAAAGTGGATGGCGGGGGATTTCCTCTTACATCGATAATGGGGATTTATCCATGGCTGAAGTCCTGGCTCCGGTTGAAGCTTACCTGACGATAATTAAAGATGTGGAAGGCAAGGTCTATAATCCCGCAACAGGCATCAATGAAATTGGAAACTGGAATGCTGTGGGCTACCAGGCCAACTTTAACAACCCACCCGCATGTTTATCGGTTTATGGAGCGTACATTTCAAGCAAGGTTTTCGAAATGAACGGCCAGCTTATCTACCTGCCGGTACTTACTGATATTCCTATTGCAATCGAAGATTTGTTTAATGGCCATTTAGACAAAATTCAAATGATTTACGATTGGGGCACATTCCAATTCTGGACGCCCGAAAACGCTGGTTTTACAATGCTGCAACCAGGCTTTGCCTACTCAGTGGCAATGGTTGGTACAACAGACCAATTTACAATTGAATACCCGCCCTTTAGCTGGGAAGAACCCTTGTCTTCAATTCTGGTGAGCGGAACTGTAAGCGATGAATTTGGAAATCCTGTAGAAAACGTTGAAGTGCAACTGAGCGATCAAACTTCAGTTTACACCAATATCAATGGTGAATATACAGCCTCTATTCCTGTAAACTGGAATGGGGCTATCACCGCTTTTAAGGAAGATTGGAGTTTTCTCCCTGAATCCAGAAACCTTGGGAATGTTGTTGTAAATATATTTGATATGGATTTTGAAGGAATCAACAATGCTTGCGATCCGGCATGGTCATACTCTCAAACACCTTTATTTCATACGATTTTAATACCGCTGGATGCTAATCCTCAGATTTTTGGAAAGGCACTTGAAGACAAGGATTGGATAGGTGTTTTTTATAAAGATGATGATGGCGATGACCGATGTGGTGGATGGGTGCAATGGACAGGAGTTTCAAATGTTGAACTCACGGCTTATGGCGATGATCCTTCAACACCCGAAAAAGATGGCTTTGATGACGGTGAACAAATCCAGTGGAAGATTTACAAATGTGATAAAGCAATAAGCTACGCTGCTTTCGCTACTTATAATCCCTTTATGCCACAATCATCAGGTGAATTTGAGAGCTATGGCTTTTCCAGTTTACTAAATCTAGAAGGCCAGGTTTGCCAGGAAATAACACTTTCAGAAAACTGGAATGATATTTCGCTATGGCTTACCCCTCAAAATCCGGTTGTAGAAGAATTGTTTGCTCCCATGGTAAACGATTTGATAATTGTGCGAAACCTGAATGCTATGTACTGGCCCGTCAACAACATTAACAGTATAGGGGCATGGGATAATAATTCGGGTTATGTTATAAAAACGTATGCAGGGCAAAACTTCGAAATTTGTGGAACACCTTTGGAGAACACCGAATTAAGCCTGTCAATCGAAGCGCAATCCTGGTACTATCTCCCGGTATTATCAACATGTTCGGTGGATGCCAACGCTCTTTTTAGCGGTCAGGTTTCAAATATCGAAATCGTAAAAGATCTGATTGGAAATAATGTTTGGTGGCCGGAAATGGGGATTTATACATTGACAAATTTATTTCCCGGACAAGCCTACGAAATAAAGATTTCGGATGATATTAGCCTGAGTTACCAGGACTGTGCCAGCCAAAAACCTGACTTCAAAAATATTGAAACCAATTTCTGTGATTCCTACTGGGGTAAACTTTCGGCCTCACCATTTTCGCACACGATTGCTTTTCCCGAAAATGCAATAGCTGATCTATCAGCCGGAACACAAATTGGTGTATTTGGCGATGATGGTGTTTTGTATGGATGTTCCCGTGAAAATACTCAGGCTTCATTTGCGATTGTGGTAAATGGCGATGACCCAACTACACCTTTTGTTGATGGAATGACTGAGGGTGAACAATTTCACTTTCGGATTTTTAATCTGTTCACTGCCAGGGAATATCCCTTGGAAGTAGAATTTGATGAACAAATGCCTCAAAATGGATATTTTGTGAATCACGGCTTATCGGCAATAAAGAGCATCCAGGCAACCGGAATTAGTGGAGCTTCAGAAGTAAATACATCAGTGACTATTTATCCAAATCCATCCAATGCCCAATTCAATATTCAATTGAAAAACACAAACGAAGTTAACGATTGGGAAGTACTGGACATCCATGGAAACATACTGCTGAAAGGCAACGATCAATTTAACGGTTTCAGTGTTGATCTTGCTTCACATCCGAAAGGAATATATTACCTGAAAATAACACAAGAAGGAATGCAGATAGTTAGAAAACTTGTGCTACAATAGCCTGTGCGCTGGCACTCCCTCTCCTTCAGGAGAGGGTTGGGGAGAGGTCGGTCCGTGCGTTGGCACTCCCCTTCTCCTTCAGGAGAAGGGGCTGGGGGATGAGGTCTTGATGCTAGTAGCACGAAACAAGTCACCCGGTGAATCCCCTCAAGATAGGAGGGTACTAAACTCCTGAGTGCAACAATTGTTTCAGGACATATTCACCGGGTGACTTAACATGTCACACCCGGTGAATTTTGCATAAGCATTAGAAACTGAACTCCTGAAAGCAGAAATGATCTCAGGGCTTATTCACCGGGTGACTAAAACCGGCAAAAAAAAAGCCTCTCCAAATTTTTTTGGAGAGGCTTTTTTTATGTTGTCTCAATATGAAATGCACCAAAACGCTAATATTCTTCCTCTTCAATAGGCTTTATATCTTTGATGTTGAGTTGCAAGGAAACATGGCCGTTCCACTCGTTTTCTTCGATATGGTAGCAAATTGAAAATGGTTTTCCGCTTTGAACAATGGGTAATTTATCCCCTTGCTGAAAGGCAATACCCGCAACCGGGAATCCGGAAATATCCGGATGGGTGACGCTCAGCTTTAGGTGGTTTTTGCCAACAATACATGCGTACCCTGTGTCAACCACGCCTTCGGTCATAAATATTGGAGCCATGTTTTCGGGGCCAAAGGGAGCGAATTGCTTGAGGATGCGGTAAAACTTTGTGCTGATATTGTTCAGTTTGATTTTGGCATCTATGGCAATTTCCGGGATCAACATCTTATCTTCGATGGTATCAGAAACGTAATCTTCAAATCGCTTCTTGAATGCTTCAAAATTTTCGGGCCTGATCGACATGCCGGCTGCATATTTATGTCCGCCAAAATGTTCGAGCAAATCGCAACACTGATCGATGGCATTGTAAACATCAAAATCCTTAACCGACCTTGCCGAACCGGTAATAAATCCATTCGATTGGGTTAAAACTATGGTTGGACGGTAATAGTTTTCCGTCATCCTGGAAGCAACAATTCCCAGTACGCCTTTATGCCATTCGGGATGATAAACAATGGTAGATTTTTGATTGGGATGATCCGGGTCGTTGGCAATAAGTTCGAGCGCATGCTGTGTAATCTGCATGTCGAGGTTACGGCGCTCAGTATTGAATTGATTGATCTGCACGGCTTTTTCAAGTGCATCTTCTATATTTTTGCTGATCAACAATTCTACCGAATTATTCCCACTTTCCATTCTGCCGGCAGCATTAATCCTCGGGCCGATCAGGAAAACCAGGTCACTGATACCCAATTTGCGGTTAAAAACAAAATCATCTTCAAGATATTGAAAATCCGCCTTTTTCTTAATATTGCTGTAATTAAGGATGGCAATGAAACCAGGCCTGGGGTTTGAGTTAAGTACTTTTAACCCGTAATAGGCCAGGATGCGGTTCTCGCCGCTTATGGGTACTATATCAGATGCAATGCTAACAACCACAAGGTCCAACAGCTTTTCAAGCCGTTTAAAGGGTAGGTTGTTTTTTTGTGAAAATGCCTGCACCAATTTGAAACCCAATCCACAACCCGACAATTCTTTGTAGGGATAATCGCAATCCAATCTTTTTGGGTCAAGGATTGCATAGGCAGGTGGAAGTTCATCACCTGGCCGGTGATGATCAACAATAATAAATTCTATGTTCTTTTCGGCTGCATAGGCAATGTTATCTACAGCTTTTATTCCACAATCCAGCGCAATAACAAGGCTAAAGTCATTTTCTTCGGCATAATCCACCCCGGCTTTCGAAATGCCATAGCCTTCGGAATAGCGATCGGGAATATAAAAACCAACTTCTTTATAAATTGACTTCAAAAAAGTATATACCAAAGCAACAGCCGTTGTGCCATCAACATCATAATCGCCATAAACAAGGATTTTTTCACGATCTCTTATCGCCATCTCAATCCTTTCCACCGCTATATCCATATCCTTCATCAAAAAAGGATCGTGTAACTGAAGAAGTTTAGGCCGAAAAAAATCTTTGGCCTCCCCGAAACTTGATACCTCACGATGTACAAGAAGTGATGCAAGTAGCGAGCTAATATTCAGGGCACGGGATAACTCGGCAACGATTTCCGTATCCCCTTTATTCTTAACAACCCAGCGCCTTTCCATAAATGTTTTTTTTGCGTAAAGATAAAAATTATTAAGCTTTCAAATGCCTGAATTTTATTAATATGAAATTGCAATTTGCTAAGCCTTTAAGTGTTAGTATGATGATAAAAAATAAAAAATAGAATTCTAAATTATTAGACAAGCTCGCATATATGCTCACCATCAAATGTGCTTCCTGCCGGTCAAAAATCTTTAAATACCATAAAGTTGGTAAGGGCAAAATAATTACCTGCTGGGATGCACGCATTAGCAAAGATTATAGTCAACGCGAAAACGGCCAGGTTAAATGCAGTTGTGGAAAAGTTGTTGGTACAGAAGTGATTAAGGGTGTGCGGATGAAGCAAGGAAGTTTTACTTTTACAGGAAGCAGAGTGAGTAGGTAGGTGATCGGTGATCGGTAGTCGGTAGTCGGTAAATGGTGATCGGTATTTGGTATTTGGTGATTGGTAATCCATACGGATGCCCTTTGGTCGTCCTTGGGCTCTGTGAGGTAATTTCATCACTTTATCTTGCCAAATTACCAAATCATCGCATTTTCAAATCATCAAATTGCATTTTGAACATTGCCACATTCACCCATTCTCATATTCAATCATTCCCGCATTTTATCATTTTCGCATTTCATCATTTTCGCATTCTCACATTCAATCATTCTCGCATTTTATCATTGATCCCTTAAGCCCCATGTCGAATAGCTTCCACCGGGTCGAGGCGTGAGGCTGACCAGGCAGGAACAAAACCTGACACTAAACCAATAATGGTAGAAATGGCCAATCCAACGATGATGTTTCCTTGTGATAAGAAAAGGTCGAAATCGAGCATGCCCTGGAAAGCATAAGTTCCCATAAAAATCAGTAGTAATCCAACGACCCCTCCAATGAGTGAAAGAAATACTGCTTCAAAAAGGAATTCTAAAAGGATAAAGAAATTTTTGGCCCCAATGGCTTTTTGGATTCCAATAATATTGGTCCGTTCACGTACCGAAACAAACATAATATTGGCAATGCCAAATCCGCCAACCAGCAACGAAAATCCGCCAATGATCCAGCCAATTAAAGCTATCCCGCTAAAAAATGCCTGTAAACCCTGGTTGATTACACTGATCTCATTCAGGGCAAAATTGTTTTCCTCGCCAGGTTTAATTTTTCGCACCGATCGCATAATACCCGTCATCTCGTCCATCAGCTGTACATTACTTACTTTGGGTTTGCCCCGCACAAGAATAGTAGTACCGATATATCTCAGGTTAATGTAGTTCCTCGCAAAATTCATGGGCACAAAAACCTGCTCATCCGTCGAATTACCAAAAGAGCCATCACCCTGTTTTGCCAAGATGCCAATGACTGTAAGTTTATTACCAAAAATTTTAATGCTTTTGCCAATAGGGTCTTCATTTAAAAAGAGGTTGTCGGCAATACCTGCACCGATAATGGCTACATTTCTCCCTCCGATCGATTCCACTGTGGTAAAATACCGGCCGTCCATTATGTCCATTGGCATCACATTATCATATTGATGCGAAACCCCCATAACACCAATACTCTCGTAGCTATTGTTGCCACGCTTCACTGTCCTGTTTGTCTGAAACATCATTGCTACCGACTCTACTGTCTGGCTTCGCCTCTGAATTTCTTCCATGTCGTTTACGCTGGGTTCGGGCCTGTTCAGGTATTTCCACCAGGGATAATCCCCGCCCATTGCCCAGGGCCATTTTTGGACAAAAATAACATTGTCGCCCAACTCGCTTAAACTACTCCTGATGCTGCTCTCCATCGAATCAAATACAGTAAGCACGGCTATCACCGAAAAAATACCAATGGTAATCCCCAGCAACGACAGTATCGTCCTTACCTTATTGACAATGATTGCCTGAAATGCAAAAAGATAACTTTCACGTATGAGTTTTAGCAGTAAGATCATGTGCGCTATTTAATGGTCATTAATTTGTAAAAGTAGTACATTAAGTGCAATAATATTTATCATTAATTCAAATTCATGTAAAAAATTGTCATTAAAAAATAAATTACACCCAACACATGCATAATCAAAGTAGTGTTAACTTTTTTCTATATTTTTGCACCCTTGTAAAACTTGTTAAAATAAACGAAACCAGATACTTTTACATTTTAATGGAAGACTTCAGGCAAATAAAATCAGTTTTAATCTCGGTTTACGAAAAAACCGGCCTTGATGCCATTGTCAATGAATTGGTTAAATTAGGTGTAACAATCTATTCGACAGGTGGTACTTATAATTATCTGCAATCATTGGGTGCTGAACCCATCCGTGTTGAAGATATTACTTCCTATCCATCAATTTTGGGCGGACGGGTTAAAACATTGCATCCAAAAGTTTTTGGCGGAATTCTGAACCGTCGCGACAACGAGAAGGATCAGGCTGATCTTTCGAAATATGAAATACCCGAAGTTGACCTGGTCATCGTTGACCTTTATCCTTTTGAAGATACTGTGGCTGCAACTGATAATGAAAGCGAAATCATCGAAAAGATTGACATTGGCGGTATCAGTCTGATTAGAGCGGCAGCCAAAAATTTTAAGGATGTATTCATCGTTCCTTCAAGCAAGCAATATAAGCCCTTACTCGAGCTCCTGATTAATGGAGGTGGTAAAACCAACCTTCGGGAACGTAAGCATTTTGCCAGCCTTGCCTTTGCTGAATCTTCAAATTACGATACTGCCATTTTTAATTACTTCAATAAAGAGATTGGATTACGCGAATTCAGGAATAGTTTTTCGGATGCCGAGGTGCTCCGATATGGAGAAAATCCACACCAGGAAGGGATTTATTATGGAGATGTCAGTGCCATTTTTGAGCAAGTTCATGGCAAGGCTATTTCGTACAATAATATTGCCGATCTGGATGCTGCCGTTAATTTGATTGAAGATTTTGAAGACACAACTTTTGCCATTCTCAAGCACAACAATGCCTGCGGGATTGCGTCAAGAGATCGATTAGTCGATGCATGGAAAGATGCCCTGGCCGGTGACCCGATTTCGGCTTTTGGAGGGGTGCTGATCACCAATAAACCCATCGACAAAGCAACAGCAGAAGAAATGAATAAGCTGTTTTTTGAAATAGTTCTTGCTCCCGATTACGAGGATGCTGCGCTTGAAATTCTCAAATCAAAAAAGAACAGGATTATTCTCAAGAAGAAAGCATATACCCTGCCCGAAAAACAATTCCGCTCGGTATTGAATGGAGTAATTGAACAGGACAGGGACATTAAAGTAGAAACCTCTGAAGATTTAAAAGTAGTTACTGACAAAGCCCCCACATCAAATGAGGTAGATGATTTATTATTTGCCAACATTGTGGTGAAACACACCAAATCGAATACCATCGTTTTGGTTAAAAATAACCAATTGCTTGCCAGTGGCGTTGGACAAACTTCGCGGGTGGATGCACTGAAACAAGCCATCGAAAAAGCCAAATCCTTCAACTTTGATTTGAATGGTGCTGTGATGGCTTCGGATGCATTTTTCCCCTTTGCCGACTCGGTGGAAATTGCACACGAGGCAGCCATAAGCGCGGTAGTTCAACCGGGTGGCTCAGTCAGGGACAAGGAATCCATCGACTACTGCAATAAAAACGGCATGGCAATGGTTTTTACAGGAATCAGGCACTTTAAGCATTAATGAGAGATATTTGAAACTATTGAATAAGTTTTATAGATAAAATAAGATTGAAAGGCTTTAATGAATCCGTTGCAAGTTACAGGTTGCAGGTTGCAAGGAAAAGCCCTGTAACTTGAAACTTGAAACATGCAACAAAAACTCTACTACCCGATAATTTCGGAATAGTTAATTTCTATTAAATAACAGTTAGATTCTTAATACAAGCAATACGCAATAACAAACATGAGTATATTTTCATTTTTCACCAGGGAAATTGCCATTGACCTTGGTACAGCAAATACCATCATCATATATAACGATAAAGTTGTTGTGGACGAACCTTCAATTGTTGCCATCGAGCGCAGTTCGGGACGCATCATTGCAGTAGGCAAGCGCGCACAAATGATGCATGGCAAGACCCATGAAAACATTAAAACCATCAGGCCTCTGCGCGATGGTGTAATCGCCGACTTTCAGGCTGCCGAATACATGATCCGTGAGATGATTAAAATGATCGGCATCCGACAAACATTGTTCCCGCCGGCACTAAAAATGGTTATTTGTATCCCATCAGGAATTACCGAAGTAGAAGAACGCGCTGTGAAGGATTCGGCCGAACAGGCAGGCGCCAGGGAGGTGAAACTCATTCACGAGCCAATGGCTGCTGCAATTGGTATCGGCATTGACGTGTTGGAACCAACCGGGAATATGATCATCGATATAGGTGGTGGAACCAGCGAAATTGCGGTAATCGCCCTGGGCGGAATCGTCAACAACAAATCCATCCGAATTGCCGGTGACGATTTTAACGCTGACATCGAAGAGTACATGCGCAAGCAACACAACATCAATATTGGTGAACGGACTTCAGAACGAATTAAAATTGAAGTGGGCGCTGCCCTGCCCGAACTCGACAACCCACCCGACGACTATGCCGTGCATGGGCGTGATATGCTTACCGGTATCCCAAAAGAGATCACTGTAAATTATACCGAGATCGCCCACTGCCTTGATAAGTCCATTTCGAAAATTGAAACTGCCGTATTGCAAGCCCTCGAGATGACACCACCAGAATTGTCGGCTGATATTTTCAGAACTGGTATTTACCTCGCCGGGGGCGGTTCGATGTTGCGTGGCCTCGACCAACGATTGCACCTGAAGACAAAATTGCCCATCCATGTTGCCGAAGATCCATTGCGGGCTGTGGCAAGGGGAACAGGAATTGCCTTGAAGAATTTTGATAAATTTACCTTCCTTATTAAATAGGAATGAATCAATAAAAATCTATCCATTGGATTATTCTTGTAATGGATTCCCAAAATTGTATTATGCAACCCCATACGGGGTTGAACAATGTGCTTGGTACAACATTATTACAATTATGAATGTCCTACGGACATT
>Ga0075120_10002071_pt1 | contig 14864 bp, 11 predicted proteins | sample AntAceMetag02UKL_FD_69792 | JGI IMG/M metagenome (GOLD analysis project Ga0075120, IMG submission 69792) | Saline lake microbial communities from Ace Lake, Antarctica - Antarctic Ace Lake Metagenome 02UKL | ecosystem: Environmental > Aquatic > Non-marine Saline and Alkaline > Saline | place... | reverse complement strand
GAGGAGAAGGCAAAGATGGTGAGACACACATTGATCGCCCTCATGGAAGACAAACCCGGTGTGCTCAGCAGGGTCTCCAGCCTGTTCCGCCGTCGCAACTACAACATTGAGAGCCTGACGGTGGGCCACAGTGAGACACCGGGCATCTCGCGCATGACCGTCGTCGTCAGCGGCGACGACCGCGTCGTCGAGCAGGTGGTGAAGCAACTGTCCAAGCTGGTCAACGTCACGCAAGTGGTGGACGTGAGCGGTGAGCCCACCGTGATCCGCGAATTGGTGTTGGTCAAAGTCAGTGCCCCCCACGGCACTCGCTCTGAGATTATGGAATTGGCCAACGTCTTTCGCGCCAGGGTGGTGGATGTGGGAGCGACCTCGCTAACCGTTGAGATCACAGGGCAGGAGGACAAGGTCAACTCGCTGCTTGGACTGTTGCAGCCATTCGGCATAGAGGAACTGGCCCGCACCGGGCGCGTGGTCATGGTGCGCAGCGGCAATGGCGGTAGCAGCAGAGCAGCCTATGTCTCGTAACAGACTCGCAGCCTGTCAGCCTGAACCGTGCATCAGGCTTTATGAAGAACAGAGTACCAAGCACTATCAATCTTCCAAGGAGAACATTCCATGACCAACATCTACTACGACGCCGATGCCGACCTGGAGCTTCTGGCGAACAAGAACATTGCTATCATCGGCTACGGCAGCCAGGGGCACGCCCACGCGCTCAACCTGCACGACAGCGGTTGCCGGGTGACAGTCGGTCTGCGGCCGGGAAGCAGTTCCTGGGCGGAAGCCCAGGAGGCTGGGCTGACGGTCATGTCGGTCGCCGAGGCTGCTGACTGGGCTGACGTGGTCGCGATTCTTGTGCCTGACCACGCCCAGCCGGCGCTCTATGGCGAGGCCATTGCTCCCGGCCTCAAGATCGGCGATACGCTGTTGTTCGCTCACGGCTTCAACATTCGCTTTCATCAGATCATCCCGTCATCAGATGTGGATGTCAGCATGATCGCTCCCAAATCACCGGGGCACCGCCTGCGCGAGCTTTACCAGGAGGGTGTCGGAACACCAGCTCTGCTCGCTGTCCACCAAGATACCAGCGGGCAAGCTCGCGACGTCGCGCTGGCTTACGCCAAAGGAATCGGTTGCACGCGGGCCGGCGTTATTGAGACTACCTTTGCCGAGGAGACCGAAACCGACCTGTTCGGCGAGCAAGCAGTGCTCTGCGGCGGCGTCTCGGCGCTCGTCAAAGCCGGTTTTGAGACGTTGGTGGAAGCGGGCTACCAGCCAGAGATTGCCTACTTTGAATGCTTGCACGAGTTGAAGCTCATTGTGGACCTGATCCAGCAGGGTGGCCTGAGCTACATGCGGTACTCGGTGAGCGACACCGCCGAGCACGGCGACTACACTGGTGGCCGACGGATCATCACCGACGAGACGCGTGCCGAAATGCGCCGGATGCTGGCCGAAGTTCAAGATGGCACCTATGCCCGCTCCTGGATCCTGGAGAACCAGGCCGGCCGTCCTTTCTTCAACACCGCGCGCCAGCGGGAGAAGGAGCATCTCATCGAAAAGGTGGGACGGGAGTTGCGAGCGATGATGCCCTGGTTGAATCCCAAGTGACCTGTGAAGCGTGAAACGTGACTCGAGGGCTTCACGCATCACGTGTTGCGATGTTGCTGTGCTGAGGAGAAGTGTTCTGCTATGTCACCATCCATGACGGACAGGGTTATCGTTTTCGACACCACGCTGCGTGACGGAGAACAGTCGCCTGGGGCGGCGCTCAACGTCAACGAGAAGGTCGAGCTTGCCCATGCGCTGCAAGAGCTGGGGGTAGACGTTATAGAGGCGGGTTTCCCCATCTCCTCACCAGGCGACTTCCGGGCGGTGCAGCGCATCTCGCGCGAAGTCCGAGGCTGCACGATCTGCGGTCTGACACGAGCCAACAGAAAGGACATCGACGCTGCTGCAGAGGCGCTGCGGGATGCCGCTCTTCCGCGTATCCATACCGGGCTGGGGGTCTCAGACGTTCACATTCGCCACAAGCTGCGCACCACTCGAGAAGAGGCGCTGGAACGAGGCGTGGATGCGGTCAAGTATGCCAGGAAGTTCGTGGACGATGTGCAATACTATGCTGAGGACGCCGGGCGGGCTGAGCCAGAGTACTTGCATCAAGTGCTGGAGGCGGTCATCGCCGCTGGCGCCACCGTGGTCAACATCCCCGATACCACCGGCTACGCGACGCCCGACGAGTTCGGAGCACTCATCCGGGGCATCGTGGAGAATGTGCCCAATATCCATCGGGCTATCATCTCCGTCCATTGTCACAACGACCTGGGCATGGCCACGGCCAATACGCTGGCCAGCGTTCGCAACGGGGCGCGGCAGATCGAGGTCACCGTCAATGGCATCGGCGAGCGCGCTGGCAACTGCTCGCTGGAAGAAGCAGTCATGGCTCTCAAGACCCGCAGCGATCTCTTTCGGCTGGAGACCGGTGTCGACTCTCGGCGCATCTACCCGGTCAGCCGTCTGGTCAGCCAATTGACTGGCATCCCGGTGCAGCCCAACAAAGCCATTGTGGGATCCAACGCCTTCGCTCATTCCTCAGGCATCCACCAGGATGGCGTGCTGAAGGAGCGGACCACCTACGAGATCATCAATCCCCGCGATGTTGGCGTGCCCGATTCGGAGATTGTTCTGTCGGCACGATCGGGGCGGGCCGGCTTGCGCTACCGGTTGGTGGAGTTGGGCTACACGCTGGATGAAGAGCAGTTCGACAAGGTCTATCACCGTTTCCTGGAAGTGGCTGACAGGAAGAAGACCGTGGATACTCGGGATCTGGAGGCTATTGTCGCCGACGAAGTGCAGATGTTCTTCGACGAAACATATCAGCTAGAGCACGTCCAAATCTCTTGTGGTGATCACAGCATTCCCACGGCCACCGTTCGCATCCGGGGGCCGGATGGCCAGGTCTATTGTGACGCCGACCATGGCGCCGGTCCGGTGGATGCTGTGTGCCGGGCCATCAACCGTGTCATCGGCGAGCCGAACGAGCTTATTGAGTTCTCCATCCAGGCAGTGACTGAGGGCATTGATGCTGTGGGACGAGTGACCATCCGCATCCAGGCTGACGATCCCGTTCAGGAGAACGGCGTCGAGCTCCGCGTCTTCAGCGGCCGCGGCTCCGATACAGACATCGTGGTCGCCAGCGCCAAGGCTTACATGTTCTCCCTGAACCGACTCATCGCTGCCCGACGCGAGGCCAGAGGATAAGCACATGGGAATGACCCTCGCCGAAAAGATCCTGGGCGCGCACGCTGATCGAGAAGAAGTGCGGGCTGGGCAGTTCATTGAGGCAGCAGTGGATATTGTCCTCAGCAACGACATCACCGCGCCCATCGCCATACGCGAATTCGAAAGACTGGGCGTGGAGCGGGTGTTCGATCCCCAGCGAGTGGTCATGGTGGCGGATCATTTCGTGCCCAACAAGGACATCAAATCTGCCGAGCAGAGCCTCGCCATGCGCCGGTTCGCACAGGCGCAGGGATTGCCCCATCACTTCGATGTGGGTCGCATGGGCATCGAGCACGTGCTGCTACCAGAACAGGGGCTGGTTGTGCCCGGAGATGTCATCGTGGGAGCCGACTCGCACACCTGCACCTATGGTGCGCTGGGAGCCTTCGCCACCGGCATGGGCAGCACGGACATCGCCGTGGCCATGGCTACAGGCCACATCTGGATGCGTGTGCCGGAGACGATCCGCATCGTCTATCACGGGGAGTTGCAGCCCTGGGTTGGCGGCAAGGATCTGATCCTCTACACCATCGGACTGATCGGCGTGGGCGGCGCACACTACAAGGCCATAGAGTTTGCCGGTCCGACGGTGGAGGCTCTTCCCATGTCTGGTCGCTTCACCATGGCCAACATGGCCATAGAGGCCGGTGGCAAGGCGGGGCTCTTTGCTGTGGATGACGCCACGCGCGCCTATTTGGAGGGTCGCTCGACGCGCCCTTACACAGTCTATGGGGCAGACAGCGGCGCAGCCTATGCTCGGACCATAAGGATCGACGCCAGCCAGATAGAACCACAGGTGGCCTTCCCTCACCTGCCGGAGAACGCCCGGGCTGTGAGTCAGGCTGGCGAGGTGCGCATTGACCAGGTCGTCATCGGGTCCTGCACCAACGGTCGTCTGGCAGATCTGCGCGTCGCCGCCCAACTGCTGCACGGACGCCAGGTGCATCCCGACGTGCGCTGCATCGTCATTCCCGGTACTCAGCAGGTCTACCTGGACGCGATGCAGGAGGGATTGCTAAGGACATTTGTCCAGGCTGGCGCAGCCGTAAGCACACCCACCTGCGGTCCCTGCCTGGGCGGCCACATGGGTGTGCTGGCCGGCGGTGAGCGGGCGGTGAGCACCACTAACCGCAACTTTCGCGGGCGTATGGGCCATTCAGAGAGTGAAGTCTACTTGGCCGGGCCGGCGGTGGCCGCGGCGAGCGCGATAGCCGGAAGAATCGCACATCCTGCCGACATAACGTAGCGTGCAACATGCAGTACGCATGTCGAGCCAAGGATTGCATTCTTGTATCGCTGGCCGTGTGGAATACCCGGGTCGCGGGGTTCGCAGTCAGACCTGGGGCTTATTCCACACGGCTGGCGGAGCAGGGGAATGGAAATGAAAGGTACTGTGTGGAAGTACGGCGATAACGTAGACACCGATGTGATCATCCCGGCGCGCTACCTGAACATGTCTGAGCCGGAGGAGTTGGCACGCCACTGCATGGAGAACATTGATCCGGCCTTTGCCAGCGCGGTGCAACTCGGAGACCTGATCGTCGCAGGAGAGAACTTCGGATGTGGGTCATCGCGGGAGCACGCGCCATTGGCCATCAAGGGGTCTGGTGTAGGCTGCGTGGTGGCGAGCAGTTTCGCTCGCATCTTCTATCGCAATGCCATCAACGTCGGCCTGCCCATACTGGAGTGCCCGGCTGCCGTGAGAGGTGCGGAGAGCGGCCAGCAGTTGGGCATAGACTTGGAGACGGGCCAGGTGCGCAACATGACCACCGGTCAGGTCTACCAGGCTGAAGCATATCCTCCGTTCATGATGGCGATCATCAACGCTGGAGGCCTGGTGCCCTACACTCGGCGTCGGATTGAGGCCCAGTCTGCTAACTCGGAACGTGATGCGTGACCTGTGATGCGTGACCCGTGGTTTGCGCAGTGGGTTTCACGCTCAACGCCTGGTTGAGGAGTAATCTCTATGACTGAACGAAGCAACTTCCGCATCGCCGTCTTGGCGGGCGACGGGATTGGCACAGAGGTAATCGCCGAGGCGGAGAAGGTACTGGAGATAGTTGGGCAGCGTCTTGGACAAGAGTTCGCCATGGAGCGGGGGTTGGTAGGCGGGGCAGCCATGGATGCCACCGGCCATCCGCTGCCGGAGTCCACGTTTGAGCTGGCGAAATCCGCTGACGCCGTCCTCTTCGGCGCCGTCGGTGATCCCAAGTACGACGAGCCGCAGGCCAGAGTGCGTCCGGAACAGGCGTTGATGGGGTTACGGGAGGGATTGGGATTGTTCGCCAACCTGCGTCCGGTGCAGGTGCATCCATCGCTGGTGGCGGCCTCACCACTGCGGCCCGAACTGATCCTCGGTACAGACCTCATCGTCGTCCGCGAACTCACCGGGGGCATCTACTTCGGCCAGCCACGAGTGGAAGGGAACGAGCAAGCTGTGGATACCATGGTCTACACCCGTGCTGAGGTCGAACGCATCGCCCACGTGGCTTTTCGGATTGCGCGGCAGCGGCGGCGCAAGGTGACATCGGTGGACAAAGCTAATGTGCTGGCCTGCTCACGCCTTTGGCGATCGGTCGTGGAAACGGTAGCGGAGGGGTACCCTGATGTGGAGCTGGAACACCTGCTGGTGGATGCGGCGACCATGCACGTTCTCACCCGTCCCCTGGACTTCGACGTGATCCTCACCGCCAACCAGTTCGGCGACATCCTGAGCGACGAGACATCGGTGCTAGCTGGTTCCATGGGAATGCTACCCTCGGCGTCTTTGGGCCAGACCCTCCTCGGCATGTACGAGCCCATCCACGGCTCCGCGCCAGACATTGCCGGGCAAGGCATCGCCAATCCGCTGGCAGCTATCCTCAGTGCAGCCATGTTGCTGCGCCACTCATTGGAGATGGAAGGCGAGGCACAGGCGGTAGAGGCTGCGGTTGCTGCTGTGCTTGACGCGGGGTACCGCACGCCGGATATCGCCGCTACGGGCCAACCGACGGTGACGACCCGCCAGATGGGTGATCTGGTCGTCGCCTCGTTGCTAAAGGGAGGAGCAGTTCTCTGATCGGTTTCGGAGACATCATCTGAGCCACTCAAGGAGGCAGAATCTATGGCACTGCGCAAGTCGGACTGGATTTGGCTGGACGGAGAACTGGTACCGTGGGATGAGGCGACGGTGCATGTAAGTGACCACGTCATCCACTATGGTTCCAGCGTGTTTGAGGGCATCCGTGCCTATGAACTGCCTGACGGCCCGGCCGTTTTCTGTCTGGAAGAGCACCTGCACCGGCTGTGGGCCTCCTGCAAGGTCTACCGCATGGAGATTCCCTATACCCGCGAGGTGATCCGCCAGGCGATTCTGGACACCATCCGGGCCAATGGCCACAGGTCTTGCTACATCCGGCCGGTACTCTATCGGGGAGGTTTCACCTTCAGTCTGGACGGGCGGTCATGTCCTACCCATGCGAGCATCATCACGGTTGGAATGGGCAAGTACCTGGGACCTGACGCTCTGGAAAACGGCGTGGATGTGGGGGTGTCTTCGTGGCAACGGATGGCTCCCAACACCTATCCGGCAACGGCCAAGATCGGTGGCCAGTACGTCAACTCACAGTTGATCACTATGGAGGCGGTGGATCACGGCTATACGGAAGGCATAGCGCTTGACGTTAGCGGCCATGTGAGCGAAGGAAGTGGCGAGAACATCTTTCTGGTGCACCGCGGTCGACTGTTGACCCCACCGCTGTCCGCCTCGATTCTCGATGGCATTACCCGGCGCTGCGTCGTTACGCTGGCTGAGGAGTTGGGCCTGGAGGTTGGCGAAGAGCCCATCCCTCGCGAGCTGCTCTATGCGGCCGACGAGGTCTTCTTCTCCGGAACCGCCGCTGAGATCACCCCCATCCGTTCGGTGGATGGCATTGTGGTAGGCGATGGCAAGCGAGGGCCAGTCACCACCAGGCTCATGGTGGCGTTCTTTGATATCGTGGAAGGGCGCGTGCCCGACCGCCACGGTTGGCTCACACCAGTTGGTCTATAGTCAGGGAATCATGCCAGTACAGATCTACGACACTACTCTGCGAGACGGCGTTCAGCGCGAGGGCCTGTCGTTATCTCTGGAAGACAAGCTCAAGATCGCCCGGCGGTTGGATCGGTTGGGCATCGCCTATGTCGAAGGCGGCTGGCCCGGGTCCAATCCCAAAGACATGGCATTCTTCGAGCGAGTGCCAGATATCGGTTTGGAGCAGGCCACCGTGTCAGCGTTTGGCAGCACTCGGCGTGTCGGCGTGGCTGTCGAGGACGACGGCAACATTCGAGCGTTGATCGCTGCCAACACATTGGCTGTGGCCATCGTGGGCAAAAGCTGGGACTTACATGTGCACCACGTGCTACGCACCACACTGGAAGAGAACCTGCGTATGATCGCCGACAGCGTGCGCTACCTCAAGGCCCAGGGACGAGAGGTGATCTACGACGCGGAACACTTCTTCGATGGCTATCAGGCTGACCCTGCCTATGCGCTGGAAACCCTGGCCGCCGCCGCTGAGGCTGGGGCAGATGTGCTGGTACTGTGCGACACTAATGGTGGCGCTCTTCCCTCCCTGGTGGACACCGTCGTCACAGAGGTGCGGCAGGCCACCAGCACGCCGCTAGGTATCCACGCCCACAACGATGGCGAGATGGCCGTGGCCAATTCGCTGATTGCAGTGGAGAGGGGCGTCGAGCATGTGCAAGGCACTGTCAATGGGTATGGCGAGCGGTGTGGCAACGCCAACCTGTGCTCCATCATCCCAGCCCTCAAGCTCAAGATGGGCCATGACTGTGTCACTGACCAACAACTGCGCATGGTGACCGAAACCTCTCGCTACGTCAGTGAACTGGCCAATCTGAAACCGAATGCGCACCTGGCCTACGTGGGCCATAGTGCTTTTGCTCACAAGGGAGGGACACACGTCAACGCTCTGCTCAAGTGCCAGGAGAGCTATCAGCACATAGATCCCAGCTTGGTAGGCAATCGTAAGCGGGTTGTCGTATCCGAGCTCTCTGGGAAGAGCAATATCGCTTACAAAGCGCAGGAGTTCGGTCTGGACTTGCTGGCGGGTGAAGTGCAAACCCAGCAGGTCCTGCAACACATCAAGGAGTTGGAGAACCGCGGCTTCCAGTTCGAGAGCGCCGAGGGGTCGGTGGAGCTGCTCATGCGCCGCGCCCGTCCGGACTATACTCCACCCTTCGAACTGCTTGACTTCCACGTGCTGGTGCGCGGTTGTCACGACGGACACATGGCAGCCGAGGCCACTGTCAAGGTTCAGGTGGGCGATCAGGTCATGCACACCGCCGCTGATGGCAACGGGCCAGTCAACGCGCTGGACGCCGCCGTCCGCAAGGCGTTGCTTCCCTTCTATCCCCATCTGGCCGATGTTCACCTCACCGACTACAAAGTGCGCATCTTGGACGGGGAGGCGGGGACGGCGGCGCAGACCCGTGTGCTTATCGATTCGGCCAATGACCATCGCACCTGGAGCACGGTAGGAAGCTCGACCAACATCATTGAGGCCAGTTGGCAGGCGCTGGCCGACAGTCTGGAGTATGCCTTGCTGAATGGCGGCAGCGACTGACAGCGACACAGAGCAAGCTCGTCAGCGCCTTAGCGAAGGTTCTCTTGGACATATCTGGTCGGCGGCCCCAGAATCTACCCGACCAAGGGTAACAAACAGAGGAGGATGACTCATGGAACAGGTCAAGGTATTTGACGCGACGCTTTATGGAGGCGGACAGTCACCTGGAGCGAGTCTCAACATCGAAGAGAAGCTGGAAATTGCTCGTCTGCTAGAGCAGATGCGAGTAGATGTCATCCAGGCTGGGTTCCCCATTTCCTCGCCGGACGAATTCAAGGCGGTACAAAGCCTTGCCGAGGAGATCCGGGGATGTGGGATCTGCGCGCTGGCCCGCGCTCGCCAAGAAGATGTTGATGTAGCCGCTGCGGCCCTCAAGGCTGCGGCCCATCCGCGCATCCAGGTCGGACTGGGCGTGTCCGATTCGTACGTCGTTGGCAAGCTGAAAACGACGAGGGAGGCCGCGCTGGAGATGGGGGTAGCAGCAGTTCGCTACGCGCGCCGCTACGTGGATGACGTGCAGTACTATGCCGCCGACGCGTGCCGCGCCGACGTGGAGTACCTCTACCGCGTGCTGGAGGCAGTGATCGAAGCTGGCGCTACCACCGTCAACATCCCCGATGCCATTGGCTTCTTCGTGCCATCGGAATGGGGCGCGCTGATCAGGGGCATCCGAGAGAACGTGCCCAACATTGACAAAGCGGTCATCTCCGTGCACTGCCACAATGATCTGGGTATGGCCAGCGCCAACACGATGGAGGCGTTGGCCAACGGCGCGCGCCAGGCCGAGTGCGCGCTCAACGGGCTCGGCGAGCGAACCGGCAACGCCTGCCTGCAAGAGATAGTCATGACCCTCCACGCCCGTGGAGAGACCCTGGGTTTGTCCACCGGCATCGACACCCGACTGATCTACTCTGCCAGCCAATTGGTGAGCCATCTGACAGGTCTTTCGATACAACCCAATGCGGCCATCATCGGTACCAAGGCCTTCGCCTATACCTCCGGTATGTACCAGAACGGCGTGCTGCGGGGGCGTACAGACGATGAGGTCATTGATCCGGCAGACATTGGCATCCTGGTGTCGGACCATGGAGGGCCCCTGCTGACAGGGCGTGAAGGCGTGCGCCGCAGCCTGAGCGAGCTGGGTTATAGCCTGGACGATGACGAGTTTGCCCGCGTCTACGAACGATTCCGGGACGTGATCAAGAAGAAGCAGTCACCGGGACTTCGCGAACTGGAAGCCATAGTCAGCGGCGAGACATCGGTGTTCATGGAAGAAACCTACAAGCTGCAGGAAGTACAAGTCACGTGCGGCACCAGTGGGCTACCCCTCGCTGCCGTGTGCGTGAGCGGACCAGAGGGAGAAGCGGTGTGGGCCACCAGCCCAGGCAACGGTCCGGTGGATGCCGCTTTCAAGGCCGTTGATAGCATCGTCGACGTGCCCAGCGAGTTGCTGGAGTTCTCCGTGCAGGCGATGACCGAGGGTGTGGATGCTCTGGGCAAGGTGACGGTTCGTGTCCAGGGAGACGTGCCGATTGGCGACACGGGCCAGGTGGAGAGGCGCCTGTTTTTGGGACGCGGTGCGGACACCGACATCATCGTTGCCAGCGTCAAGGCCTACCTCTTCGCCCTGAACCGGCAACTCGCTGCGCAACGGGCTGGCGGGCAACGGCAGGCCATCACCGAGGAGGTCCGCCAGACGTTGGAGGAAATGCGCTCCCGCTACGGCACAGCCCATACTAAGGATTTCATGGGTTGGAGTGTCCTACGAGAGGAGAAGCTGGTCTGAAGCTGCAATTGGGACAAGAGAACTCCGAGGCCACTGGGACCTCGGAGTTCTGATCTTCGATACACGCGTCGGGTGGCTCAGGTTGACCTTGGTTGTCGCGCCCCGATGGCGTTGGCTCAGTCGGCCTCCGTCCCTTGGACCAACAGGCGATGGGTTTGAGTGTTGACAGGGCACCAGGCGGTCGCTGCCTCAGCGAGCGAAGCTGGCCAGCAAGTCCAGCAGCGCCGCGATGTCGTCGAGGAGCGAGCTGATCGAGGGACGATTGCGATCTCCCTGATCGCTACGAACCTGGCTGATTGCTGGCACGTTCTGTGGAGACTGCGTGCTGCCCTGCTGATTCCCCTGATGTGCTGGGTCCTGGACCGAGACGACCTTTCCACGGTACGCAAAGATCACGTTGACGCCGCTTTGCAGGTGGGCGCGAGCGTCCGGGTCCGCTGCCAGGGCGAAGTACTCATCGGAGCCGAAATCCACAGTGCGGTCGACGGTGATGTTAAGCTCAATCCACTCCATGCTGATCGGGCCTTTGGGGACTTTCTGTCCCCGTAGCAGCGAAAGGTCCAGGTTCTGACTGCCCACCTGGGCCAGGCTGCGCTGGCCTCTGTTGACCACGTTGGCCCCTGTGGCCAGGTCGGCCTGCGCCGCTTGCTGGTAGGCCTGGTTCTGGACTCGGGCCTGGATGGTGGTCTGGCCCGTGGCCCAGTTCACATCCGCCTCGCCATACAGGGCCATGTTTTCTGCCGAGGCTGCCCCTTCCGCCTGGCTCTTGATAATGAAGGTAGTATACGGGGTGATCAGGCCATAGCCCATGCCCAGCTCCCGGATTTCAGTGACCAAGGGTTCGCTCTCACCTTCAACTCGCACCCGATCGAGCAGCTCACCCACCCTCCGGGTGGCCCACAGCCGGGGCACGAAGTCGCGGTCGTCCGCCTCGTCCAGTTCAAAGCTGTAGACATACTCCCGCCGTTCGTCGCCGGCCCGGCCGCGCACCCGAACGGTGATGGTGTCGCCTGTGGCCTCGTAGCGGCCGGTTAGCATCAGGGTAGAACCCTCGAACAGATCCGTGACACTTTGGGGGTAGAGGTCGCTGGTCTCCAGTCCTTCGAACTCGACCTCCACGTCGGTGAGCAGCGGGTGGGCGATCCGGCGGTAGAAGCTGGTCAGGGCCTCTTCCAGGTTCTCGCCGGGCTGGACGTAGGTCACCGTGCCGCCGTTATCGGCGGCCAACCGGTCGAGCAGGTGGGTGTTCACATCGTAGCCCACGCCAAAGACGTGCAGCCGGGCCTCCAGCCGTTTGTTGGCCTTAGCAACCAGACGGGCGATGAGCGATTCGTCGGTGACGCCGGCTGTGGGCAGGCCATCGGTCAGAAAGACGACCATCCGGGAAGCCCCCCTCCGCTCGCTGCGGGCCAGAATTCCCAGCCCCGCCCGCAGAGCACCTTCCAGGTCGGTCCAGCCATCGGCGGTCATGTGGTCCACAAAGTGGCGGGCATCTCGCAGAGTGCGCTTTTCCACTGGCAGTAGATCGCGGTCCAGAGTGGACAGATGCTCGTTGAAGCAGACGATGGAGAACCGGTCGTCCTCGCCGAGGTGTCCCAGGATGTGGTGCAAGCCCTTGCGCGCCTGCTCGATCTTCTCGCCGCTCATACTGCCGGAGCGATCCATGACGAAGACGATATCCTTGGGCAGGTAGCTGGTCTGCTGCGGTTCGACCTGCGGCGAGAAGAGGAATAGGAAATGGTCATCGCCGTTGCGCCTGCCCGTGAGCAAGCCACCGCCGAAGCCGCCCTCGGCAGGGGCGAAGAACATCTCGAAGTCCTCGCTGGGAATCGTGTCTTCGGCCTGCCAACTGAGGCGCGCCCGGCCAGGCCCCAACAGGTCGGTCGTCACCGCGTGCGTCGAGGAGTAGAGGGTAGCCAGCCCGCCCGACGAGTGCAGATCCACCGTCAGCGATACCTCCTCCAGGGGCTGGGACGTATAGCGCTCGGTGCTCAGGACGTATCGATAGCGGTACAACCCGCCGGTGGGCGCCAACACCTCTTCGTACTCTAGGGTCATCTGCCGCGAGCCGCCCGGCGGCAAGCTGAGGTCGAAGGCCAGGCTCTCCCAATCGGCGTATTGCAGCAGCGAGGGGTCGCGTCGCCGGGCAAGGACAGCATACAGGGCTGCGTTGGTCGCCGCGCCGTCCTGACGAATCACCTGCGGTCGCCAGCCGTCCAGCACCGCCTCGAAACGGGACAGGATGGCCTCCGGAGGCACGGGAAACAGGTAGCGCCCCTCGACTGGGATGTCGTGGGGATTGAAGAACTCCTGCTTCACCACCGTCACCGCATGGCCGTCCTCGATGCGGACCGTTACGTGGTGGTAGCGCACCACCAGATAATCGGGGCTGAGGGCTTCCGGCAGGAGCATGCCGTCGGCAAGGGCAATGGGGCTGCCTATGCCCAGCCACAACACGCTCACCAACAGGGCCAGTGTCATTTTTCGCATAATCATTTCTCCTCTCGGTTCCAGGTTGGGCTGAGTGCTCTGTCAGCCCTGAGATGATGGGTAGCCTAGGGCCTTGCGCCCGTTCTGGGACGCCCATATGCTACGGACCCGTCACAAGACAGGGTGTCAGCACCTGCCCGCAGTGGAGACAGTAGGCCGGCGCGAGATCTGCCTCGACGAACTGGGCGTGACCACAGGCTGCGCAGCGGCGGACGGAGCTGGTGTCGTGACCGCAGCCGGGGCAGAAGCGGTAGTCGTCCGCCAGCTCGCGGGCGCAGTACGGACAGTAGAGGCCGGCCGGTTCGGGGTTGGCCTGGGCTTCGGGCGGTTCGGCGTTGACCATGATAGGCTCGGGTGCAGGCCCGATCTCGGCGGGCGTCGGGGTTGGCTGCGGTTCCGGCTCAGTGGAAGCCCGGCGAGCCCAGCCCGCCCAGTGCACCATGAACGTGGCGACGAGCATCAGGCCGCCGCTGGTCAGGAGGAGGCCCCGCCAAGGGGTGAGCACCCCCAGCGAGAACGCTCCCAGGAAGATAACCAACAGCACGCCCACGCTCCACCGGATTCGTCGCCAGCCGTGTGGAATAGGCCCCAGGTCTGACTGCGAACCCCGCGACCCGGGTATTCCACACGGCCAGCCTACCGCCAGGCTCAGAAAGACCAGCAGCAGCCCGGAGACCAGTAGCAATGCCAGCACTGCCGCCATGGCCACGTTCACCAACGCGCTCAAGAAGGTGAGCAGGGGGTAGAAGAGGGCCAGACCGAATCCCATGAGCAGGTAGCTCTCCAACCGCAGGTGGACTCCGCTCAGATGGAGCACCCCGGCCAGCGAGGCCAGAAAGAGACCAATCAGCAGGGGAGCCAGATTGGCGAGCGTGCGGAAGTCGCCCTGCAAGCGCGCCACCCGTTGGGCAAAGCTCAACCGGGCCGGCAAGGTCAGCCGGATATCGCGGTTGGCAATCAGGTCCTTGTAGTCCCAGGTGAAGGTCTCGCCCTCGTCCGTGAGATCGCTCGCCGTGAGGGGCAGGGAGGTCTTGGGGACCTCGCTGCCCACGAGGCCGGACACCGTAACGTCCACGTCCACGTCGGAGCGCTGATTGTGGTGCAGTCCGTAGGCAAAGCTGTTGGCGCCGTCGGCCTGGTAGCTGATCGTGATCCGATGCTCCTCGCCGGCCCGCAGCACAGTGCACCAACTGATGCTCTGGGTGGTGTACTGAGCATCGGGAGGTTCTTCGCCGTCGACCGTAAAACGCACCTCGTGCAGGGTATCGAGATTGGCCGGAAAGGGGAAAACCAGTTCGACGACGGTGGTTGCAAAGTCCGAGGGGCTCAGGAGGTATTCGCCGTGGAAGTCGAGGTCGTAGACCGTGACGCTGACACCGCTCTGCTCTTCGTAGCGGGCAGCCAGGACGGCCCGAACGTGGCTCTCCTGACCGGGGAAGATGGTGGGGGTAGCATAGCCTTCGCTTGCGGTCTGCACGATGTTCCAGGTGGGTGCAGCCTGAGATATGCTCCGGCCGATGTTGGCTCTGAGGACCTCCCGCTGCGCCGAGGTGTAGACCCGCGAAGGAAGGTCGGTGACAGCAACGGCGTAGGCGAACAGCAGCCCTACGAGCCCCACCAGCAGCAGGCCATTGAGCAACACCCGCCCGATCTGTCTGGATGATCTGCGCATAACCTTACCCTCCCTGTCCTCTGAT
>Ga0075120_10002066_pt1 | contig 14888 bp, 11 predicted proteins | sample AntAceMetag02UKL_FD_69792 | JGI IMG/M metagenome (GOLD analysis project Ga0075120, IMG submission 69792) | Saline lake microbial communities from Ace Lake, Antarctica - Antarctic Ace Lake Metagenome 02UKL | ecosystem: Environmental > Aquatic > Non-marine Saline and Alkaline > Saline | place... | reverse complement strand
TTGAGTTTAAGAACTAATATCCAGAAGAGAAAGGATTGAAACTCACGCTATAGACCACACCAATTGGCAGGATTCCTTTGTTTAAGAACTAATATCCAGAAGAGAAAGGATTGAAACTCAATATAGATCCATTCCTTTGCAGGGGTGAAAAGAAGTTTAAGAACTAATATCCAGAAGAGAAAGGATTGAAACATGAAATCGCTCAATTCCTTAACTTCAACACCTGTGTTTAAGAACTAATATCCAGAAGAGAAAGGATTGAAACATTTAAAGCTCACCAGGTCAACTATTCACCATATACGTTTAAGAACTAATATCCAGAAGAGAAAGGATTGAAACACAGTGCCAGATGATGCTGCGGTGATCACCGGCACCGGTTTAAGAACTAATATCCAGAAGAGAAAGGATTGAAACGATGCGGTTAGATCAAAATGCATAGGTTTCCAGGATGTTTAAGAACTAATATCCAGAAGAGAAAGGATTGAAACCTTGAACCATACAGCCGATCAACCTGTTTGAATATAGGTTTAAGAACTAATATCCAGAAGAGAAAGGATTGAAACCTACCGGAAGTTTGAGGAGTATCACCCCTCAGTTATCGTTTAAGAACTAATATCCAGAAGAGAAAGGATTGAAACACCTAATTGATAACCAATAACTAAGGAGTGGATCATGTTTAAGAACTAATATCCAGAAGAGAAAGGATTGAAACCAATATGGACAATTACAGTTAATCTGGAAGTTAGAGGGTTTAAGAACTAATATCCAGAAGAGAAAGGATTGAAACATATAATAGGTAGGAGATAAGATATTGCTTGACAGGTGTTTAAGAACTAATATCCAGAAGAGAAAGGATTGAAACCTGTATTATCAAAAGGGTTATGTATTACAGAGCTACAGTTTAAGAACTAATATCCAGAAGAGAAAGGATTGAAACAAACTCTTATTCTTCAATTACTGGCTCTTGTCTCACTGTTTAAGAACTAATATCCAGAAGAGAAAGGATTGAAACCTCCAATCAGGCAGGTCATACATCTCAGGCGTTGAAGTTTAAGAACTAATATCCAGAAGAGAAAGGATTGAAACACAAACCATTTTACCGTATCACATATAGGGCATTTCTGTTTAAGAACTAATATCCAGAAGAGAAAGGATTGAAACCCTTTGGTTCAAACCAGATACAATCACCACCGAGGTTTAAGAACTAATATCCAGAAGAGAAAGGATTGAAACCAATATGAACAATTACAATTAATCTGGAAGTTAGAGGTTTAAGAACTAATATCCAGAAGAGAAAGGATTGAAACCTACTAACCCACACGATAAGGGGGCAAGGATATTTGTTGTTTAAGAACTAATATCCAGAAGAGAAAGGATTGAAACACAACTAACCAGCCATAATCCAACAATCGGGGTGAGGTTTAAGAACTAATATCCAGAAGAGAAAGGATTGAAACATTAATACTTAAAAACGCAAATAAGATACCAAATACAGGTTTAAGAACTAATATCCAGAAGAGAAAGGATTGAAACAATCAGCTCCCGAAGTAGTGGTTTTCAATATATCATGTTTAAGAACTAATATCCAGAAGAGAAAGGATTGAAACTTCTGGAGTAAATCGAGAGAGTATAGAAGGAAATATGTTTAAGAACTAATATCCAGAAGAGAAAGGATTGAAACTCGTAATCTTCAGGGGTTTCGATACCAAGAGAAAGCCGTTTAAGAACTAATATCCAGAAGAGAAAGGATTGAAACACCCATTAGGCAACATGTCAATATTGCAAGCTGACAGTTTAAGAACTAATATCCAGAAGAGAAAGGATTGAAACCTTTTTTCTCAAGCCCGGATATCTTGTCATTCAGCGGTTTAAGAACTAATATCCAGAAGAGAAAGGATTGAAACTTTCCAAGCGTCACCCTTCGTACGCAAAGGCACATATGTTTAAGAACTAATATCCAGAAGAGAAAGGATTGAAACTCCAACTATCGACATTTATCATGCAAAATTTTGACGTTTAAGAACTAATATCCAGAAGAGAAAGGATTGAAACAGAGTGAATCGTGAATAGTGAATTGGGAATGTAAAGTGTTTAAGAACTAATATCCAGAAGAGAAAGGATTGAAACTTAGTTCAGGTCTTTCAATCCAATCTCCTGACTGTTGTTTAAGAACTAATATCCAGAAGAGAAAGGATTGAAACCAAAACTCTGTCCACTCACAATTCCTCCTTAGTTAAGGTTTAAGAACTAATATCCAGAAGAGAAAGGATTGAAACAAGATATATCGGCACAGGTAATAAAGTTATCCCAGGTTTAAGAACTAATATCCAGAAGAGAAAGGATTGAAACAAATCACCAACAATACGCTTAGCAGCAGATTGGAGATGTTTAAGAACTAATATCCAGAAGAGAAAGGATTGAAACCCGCTTGCTTACATTATTAACAAAACCAATCATCCTGGTTTAAGAACTAATATCCAGAAGAGAAAGGATTGAAACAGCGATCGCTCCTACCGGATTAGATGTATCTGAGGGGTTTAAGAACTAATATCCAGAAGAGAAAGGATTGAAACAGTCAGCTCCCGATACAGTAGTTTTCAATATATCATTGTTTAAGAACTAATATCCAGAAGAGAAAGGATTGAAACAGAATTCAGCATTTCTTGATGACACCGAGGTAGTAAGTTTAAGAACTAATATCCAGAAGAGAAAGGATTGAAACAAAAACGCTACATCTTCTCCATCTTCAAGCCCTTCCAGTTTAAGAACTAATATCCAGAAGAGAAAGGATTGAAACTCTTCTACCTGCGTGGATACGATGTTGTCAAGATAGGGTTTAAGAACTAATATCCAGAAGAGAAAGGATTGAAACAATGCTCCCTATTACTTCTCACGTGATACGATGAAGTTTAAGAACTAATATCCAGAAGAGAAAGGATTGAAACATTGAGCAGTTTATGACGTGCTCAGGTCTGTTTTTGAGTTTAAGAACTAATATCCAGAAGAGAAAGGATTGAAACTTCGCATCACTCCGCTACCTGAGTAATATTGATTAAAGTTTAAGAACTAATATCCAGAAGAGAAAGGATTGAAACATCTTGAAAAGGGAGATAAACGACCTAAGACATTTAAGGTTTAAGAACTAATATCCAGAAGAGAAAGGATTGAAACTATAAGGAGGCTTAGATGGCAGTATTAAAAGTGGTAGTTTAAGAACTAATATCCAGAAGAGAAAGGATTGAAACTATTACTAATTTCATCAAGATCTGCCAGGTAACCAGGTTTAAGAACTAATATCCAGAAGAGAAAGGATTGAAACATCTCCTGTAGTGATTCTATAATACTCGGTTGTTCAGTTTAAGAACTAATATCCAGAAGAGAAAGGATTGAAACCCGGGGGATTGGATACATGATTAGTGATAAGGCTGAGTTTAAGAACTAATATCCAGAAGAGAAAGGATTGAAACTCAATATCAACTGGATCTAAAGGATTTTCATGCTCTAGTTTAAGAACTAATATCCAGAAGAGAAAGGATTGAAACAAGATAATATCCAAAACGTGAATATTTGCCCCTCTCGTTTAAGAACTAATATCCAGAAGAGAAAGGATTGAAACCCTCACCAGCAGGAAGTCTATCTGCTTCGTAGGTCTGTTTAAGAACTAATATCCAGAAGAGAAAGGATTGAAACGAAGAAGAGCGGGAATATGCAGTCATTAGCAGAAGGTGGTTTTCAGATCGGTGCTCTTGCCAGATGTTATTATCCGGAAGGAATAAATGTAGATGAAAAGAATAATGAAGCAGCTTTGAGAAAGGCAAAAGATTTACTGAAGAGAGATGAAGTTACAATCTTTGAAGCTGCAGTGAAGTTTGAGAATTTGCTGGTTCGGGTTGATATATTGGTTAAAATGGGAAACCTGATCCAACTTATTGAGGGTTAGAAAGCTTGAAGGGGTGAGAGTAAGAGGGAGCGATTGATAATGGTTAGAAGAAAACTTGGCTGGTTTTTCATATAAATTTGTTCGCGTTTGTTCGGTTTGTTCGCGGCTTAATAATCTTATATTACATTTCTCTGCGACCTCTGTGGTGTAAATTGATTGAGGGTGTGATCCGCCTTCATCAGATTACGGCGCGACAAGAGGTGCGAAGGGGTGAATAAATGTAATATAATGTAATCCAGAGCTGGAAGCTATGGTTACGCATATTATAAAAATCAAACTCGCCAGGCTGGTAATTCGGTCTGGCGAGTTGTTTTGGATATAACGGCTTTGTACAGCTAACTTAATGGCAGTAAATATATTAATTCCGGTGGGGATGCGTGATTTTCTTTTCGCTTGACATAATTGCTACAGGCGGTTTAACTAAAAAAGAGGAAATGAAATGAAAATACAGATAGCATCAGATATTCACCTGGAATTTCCACAAAACCGTAAGTGGCTGAGTGAAAATCCCTTGATACCACAGGCAAATTTATTGATTCTTGCTGGTGATACGGTGCCTTATGTGTATGCTAACTGGGCAAAAGACTTTTATGCCGATATCAGCAGTAAATTTGATCAGGTTTTCTCCATCTTTGGCAATCATGAATTTTACCGTGGAGAGATCAATTCAGCTTACCCCGATTATCAGGAAAATATCGCAGAAAATATTATTCAATTAAATAATAAGAGCATCTTATATCAGGATATCCGCTTCATATTTTCTACTCTCTGGACAGATGTGCCTCTCGAGTTCCGTCCAAAAGTGCAGGAACTCATGAATGATTACCGGCTGATCAAGAAGCGAACCCTCTTTAAAGAACTTGTAAATATTCAAGTGGAAGACATGGTAAATTATTATCAGCAGTCACTTGATTTTCTCATAAATGAAATAGAAAAATATCAGAATCAGAAAACTGTAGTTGTTACACATCATGTTCCCGTTTATGAATCACTTCCGGCAAGATTTATGGAATCTGCATTGAAGTATAGTTATGGCAATGATCTATCAGAATTGATAATTAATAATCCCCAGATCTGCCTTTGGATTTACGGGCACTGTCATTCCTTTGACCAAAGAAAAATTGGTGAAACCACTCTTATCAGAAATCCTCTGGGTTATGTAAGCAAGAAACAGCAGCAGGATTTTGACCGAGAAAAAATTCTAGAAATTTAAGAAATTTAAATCAGGAAGTAATATGATATTTGGAGAAAAAGCTATACCTTGTGATATTAAGCAAACAGATTTGCAAATCACGGTTTTAGAAGATCATAACAGTTTTTCTTATTTCCGGAATTGCCAGGATGATATAGCTGAAAAGCTGATTTTAATGAATCTTACTGAGATCCTGATCGCTCCGGTGGAACCACTCAATCTGCCCAGTCAGGTTGCTGCATATCTGATGACAGCTCAGTCAATATTTTCGTTAAGATATGGAGTCCAGTAAGCCAATGGTATTCGCTTTATATGCGTTTGCTCTGGGAGATCAAAGATATTCTGGAACAGAGTAATATCTGTATCGCATTCCCTCAGCAGGTAATTCATTTTGCAGATAAAGAAAATGCCCCGACAGAAAAGCCGGGGCAATAGGTATTTCTTTTAAGAAAAACTTTTTATTCCTTCATTTCCTTTTCCAGTTCCTGGAAAGCTTGTGAAGCTTTGAATTCATTATATAAAGCTTCCTCATGGCTGATCTGATCATAGAGATTTTTGTTTATTGTCTTAGTGGGAACTGAAAGGCGAATAAAAGCGTTGAATCTTTGTCCGTTTTCCGTTTTAACTATAAAAACGTCACGTTTAGAGATACTAACTCCCGAAAATTCCGCTTCAGCTATCAGCTTCACAGCTTTATTGATAAATGAATTAACTTCAGGGTTCTGATATCCACTCTCGGAAGCAAATTTCTTGATCATTCCTTCTACCTTGGTATTCACATATAAGGCAGCATCTAAATAAGCATTTGTCTTAGCTCCATCAACAGCTAATTCTCTACTCACCTTAGTATCTTCACCAAAGGTGTGAACGTAGTTTGGATCATCCTGGATATCATACCAGGGTGGGTAATTAACCTTGTTATTAAGTTTCTCTTTGGCACCACCGCAGGCAGTGAAAAGCATTGCTACCAATATGGCAAGCAACAGGATTTGAATTTTCTTCATTTTTTCCTCCAGATATTTTAATTCGTGTGGATCAGCTTGTCATCCCGAACATAATCAATTGTATTGATCGGAATGATATTATGACTCTCATCAATTTTAAATACATGCCAGCAATCCCCCTTTCCGGCAGGTACATTAAAGCTTTTAATTAACCGCTTTTCTCCATATACTTCCACTCGGGCACCACTGCGTTCCAGACCTTTCGATCTTTTACCACCACGATGTGAATAATCAAAAACGGAATACTGATATGTGCCTTTTGCGGGTTTATAGATAGTTATGGTTTCAGGACCATAAGAAGAGCGATCATCACGATCCAGAAAATCCTTACCACCCATAAGATAATGATCCTGCCACCAGATATGGAAATTTCCACCATCTGGATTAGGACCACTCAAATGGGCATCAAGATCGCGAGGACGACTTCCCCAGGTCAATACTATTCGATAATTTTTTATTTCTTCACTCATTGCTATCACCACTTCTCGCGGTGCTTCATCTATACCCATTTCCACGGGTACTTCCAGTCCAATATAGCCTGGCAGGGAAAAGGAAAGTTTATATTTACCTATCTCACAGGGATACGTGAACACACCGCCAATTCCAGCTTTGATCATTACGCTTTTCCCCATATCGTCTGTAATACTCACATTCACATCTGATAGCCCTTCTCCATTCACACAATCCACTATCATCCCTATGATCATACGTGATTTAGGATAATAGCGCAATTCCTGGTCTATTTCACCTGATTCCAGATCAAGATTAAATACCTTGCAAACCAGACCCTCTCCTTCTGGTACTGCTATCTGATCAATAAGGTTACTCCCCCTCCAGATCTTTACTACAGGTTTTGCTTCAGCGAGTCGCTTCATATCAGGATTGAGATCATCATCCGAAAATTTATCCCTGATCCAGAATGAAAAATATCCGCTCTCAGACTCAATCTCAAAAGTTTGACCTGCATCGAAATTCACTTCATTCTCTCCCAATGATCTTATCATACCAGACAATGCCTTCTCAGCAGTAACTCCCTGAACCATACCAATCTGATTATCTATCGAACCTGACAATATCCCATTGCACTCCGCTGCAAATTGATCCCAGGTCAATTCTATCTTGTAAACATCTCCACTAACTTGCATAAAAAGAAATACAAACACAATTAAAATCAGATTTTTCATATTAATTTCCTTAAATATCTTTCCAGATGATTTTATTCTTATGCTCAATTAATTGTCAAGCAACAAAATAATCTGCAACTTCTTCCCCTTAATTACTATCTTCCTCGAACATCGAGAATTCTTGTGTGTTTGTTCAATATTCTCAATACGATCCAGATCATAAAACTAATTGACATTAATATTATCCATCCAAGATCAAATTCCGGTTTTCCTTTAACATATAAGTCACTGGCTATTTTCAGACAGAACATTACCACTATCAAAGCAAAAAAACCATGATATTCTCTCTTTAATACATTTCGAATGCTAAAGGATAAGTCAGATTTTATATATCCCTTAAAATTGGGGAAAAATGCAGGAGTACTATCTGCCCAGTTTAAATATTCATCACCAAATTTCTTTATCAGAAATTCCTCTTCTGCACAAATAATCCGTTCATAATATAACCAGAAAACCAGGATATAGATCAAAACTACCCACCAGATATGAGCAAATAAAGATATTCCCAATCCCATAAAGAAATTGCCCAGATAAAGCGGATTTCTTACTATAGAATATATTCCTGTTGTATTAAGACTATCAGCAACCTGCTTTCGCCGGTTTCTTCCCGATGTACCCCTAGGCACATGACCTATCGTAATTATTCTGATCCCTAAACCTATAAAACTTACCAGAAAGCAAAATACTACCCAGATCGTCTCTAAAAGTTTGCTGTTACCCAGATATTCATAATGCCGCATTGCTACGAGTATTAAAACGATAATAAATATCGGGAGATAACTTCTCCATCTAAACAGCCATTTCCCTGATTTCTCAAATTGCTCTTTTAATAGCATTTATTCTCCTATATTGGTTTTAAACCTCAATATCTTCTTCAGTCACTCCCAACAGGCTATCCAACTTAATAGTTTGAATATACCCTACACCTTTCTTGTTAATATTTATCCCATTAGATTTCAAAATCTCTGCCAGTTTTTGCGGAGTCTGCCGGCTCTTGATGTGGCAGAATATCATAGTTGAGCTTTTTGAATTACCTTGCCCGATATAGCTAAGACCAGCAAATACTGGTATCTCATAAGCCAGTTTCCTTGCCATGGAAATAGAATCCACAATTGAGGCATTATTAATTCCCAGCTCCACCATTGCTGATAAAACATCTGATGTCAGATCAGGTTTATTCAATACAAATATCATCAGATAATTATCCTCGTCCAGCTCTTCAGTTTCCGTATCATATTCAAGTAGTATATCAACTACCTGTTCAGGAGTTTTGGCATTTTGCAATTGATTGCGGAACTTCTGATTCCTAACCAGCCTGGTAGTTTGAGCAAGTAAGCGCAGATATAATTGATTACTTCCCTCTGGACAGCCAAAAAAGAATACCAGCTTCACTTTACCCATCTCTGAATTTCCGTAGTCAATACCCTCTTTCAGGACAATTATTGATACGAAAACCTTGCTGGCAGCATTAGTTCGAGCATGTGGAAATGCCACTCCTTTATATAGCTCTGTATTAGATAATTCTTCCCGCGCAATCAGGGCCTGTAAAAATTTCTTCCGGTTAATTATATAATCCTCAGCATATACATGATTCACCATTTTTTCAAATAATTCCTCTTTACTGGAAATCGATGGATTAATTGCTATCAGATCTTTATCGATTATTTCTTTCCACATTTTGCGCCTCCATCAGCTAATCATTAAGCGTTTTACCCTGCATTTTCACAAATCCATGTTTTAGTAATATAGGTGTTAATATTGCCGTCACTATCACCATCATAATAGTAGCTGATAATATATCAGAAGATATCAAATGCTTTTTCATTGCCATATGTGCTACTATCAGTGCCACTTCACCACGAGGTATCATACCAGAACCAATGCGAAAAGCACGGATATTATCCAAACCTGTTAAACGTGCTCCAATTCCTGCTCCCAGCATTTTACTGATCACTGCCAGAAAAATAAAACCGATCAGGAACATATAATGCAGTTTTAGATCAAATAAATCATATTGCAGCGCTATTCCAACAAAAAATACATCTACAAATATCCCTTTACCGATTATCTCAATATTTTCTCCAATCTTCCTGTGTTGCTGGGTCTGTCCCAGAAATAAACCCGCAAAATATGCCCCCGTTATTGCTGCCAGCTCAGCATATTCCGCCAGCCAGGCAAATGTAAAAATGATGGCGATTGAGAGTTTTGTCACTGATTGTTCCAATCGCAGCTTCTTAAGATTATTATATAATCCAGGGATCATATATTTACCTGCAACGATGATCACTACAAAGAAAATTGCGATCTTCAAAAATGGCAGAAATTGATTAGCTGATTCTGTCTCACTTTTACTGAATATTGCAAATACCGCTGTTAGCAGCAATATCCCGATCACATCATCTATGATCGCAGAATTTACAATACAGCGACCTTCTATTCCCTTCATTTTACCCAGATCATAAAGTGTCATCACACTCACACTCACGCTGGTTGCCGTCATTATCACACCTACTACAAGTGATTCTGCCACATCACCCGTGATAAAATATATCAGAAAGAATCCCGTTATCAGAGGAAGGATCACTCCACCCATTGCAGGTAGAAATGCCTGTTTAGATTCATGACGTATCCTCTTAGTGTCTGTTTCCAGACCTGCCTGAAATAATAAAAATAGTACTCCAATTTCACCCATCCAGTGGATAAGCTCACTATATCTCAATAAATTAAGAATGGTTGGTCCCAGCACAACTCCCAGAAGCAATAATCCGATTACAGGAGGTGTATGGTATTTGGAAGAAATTGCCCGGATCAATGCCGCTATTAATAGTATCAGGGCTAATGATAATAAATTATTTTCAACTTGCATTCTTTTTTAACTCATTCTGCTTTCGCAAATGCTCACGGTAGGTTCTGGAAAATTCATGACGCCCTCCTGATGAGGCAAAAAAGAAATAATAATCTGTTTGCTGTGGCATAACAGCGCTTTTTATCGCTACTTTGCCCGGACTGCATATTGGAGTAGGTGGCAATCCTGTGTATTTATATGTATTATAAGGTGAGTCTATCTTTAAATCCTTATAATATATCTTCTTGCGCCGTTTACCCTGCTCATCAAGGATATAAGCCACAGTTGGATCTGCCTGCAGCCGATGCTTATCCTCAAGACGGTTCAAATATACTCCTGCCACAAGTGGCATCTCATTGTAATAATGAGATTCACGCTCTACTATTGATGCCAAAATCAAGCTCGAATACCTGTCCAGTGGTCCCTTGCTGAAATCGATATCTTCTGTCTGCTTAAAATATTCATTTACCAGCGTCTTGATGATATATTCCACGGATGCCTCATCTGATATCAGATAAGTTTCAGGAAATAAAAAACCTTCCAGCGAGCGTACAGGAAAACCAACTAATTTTGCAGCAAATACTGAATCCTCACAAATGCTCATAAAATCACTATATGAACCAAATCCGGACCTTGATAATATCTGACAGGTCTTGCGCAGACTAAGTCCTTCAGGAATCGTAACTGGTCGCAGCATGATTTTTGCTGAGGTTAATATCTTGCTGACTTTTTTCAGATTCAATTTTCCCCGGAAAAGGTATTTACCATAACTTAAGTGCTTATCTATCCTGTGTAACCGCACATAAAGATTAAATAATAAACGGCTCTGGATTATATTCTGTGAATGCAGTATATTGGCTATTTGTAAGGCTGAGTTTCCTTCTGGAATATTGATGATCGTCTCTTCGACTTCATAGGATTGAAAATAGTATATCACAAAGATCAAAATAGTGATCAGCAAAAGTAATATTAATAATATACCAAATCTTCGCATTATTTATTTTCCAGATAATTACGTAAGATCAGGGCTGCTGCCACCATATCAATCACTTTCCGGCTCTCTTTCACGCTATAGCCCATTGTTTTCAGTGACTGGTTAGCATCCTGAGAGGTAAAGCTCTCATCATAAAATTCCCAGGGAATATCCACTCGTCTGGTCAATTCTTCACCAAATGCCCTTACTTCCCTGGTCTTTTGCGTATCTTCTCCCTCAAAATTCAAAGGCAGACCCAAAATGATCCTGCCCACTTTTTCACTTATTATAATGGAGTTCAGTTCATCCCATAATCCTGGGGCATTGGCAAGCACCCGATAAGGTTTACTAATTGTCCGCATTGGGTCACTTAGCGCTATTCCCACACGCTTTTCACCATAATCTATAGCTAATAACCTGTATATATCCATTTTCATACCTGCGGAAACATTTCATCCCTCCCTTCAAAATGTCAATTCATTTAAAAAAAACTGTGTATTCCTCAGAAACTAAAACCTTTGCTGCTGATAAGTTAGATGTGCACCGCCGGGTATTTCCAGGTGGGGCGCAAATAACGACCGCTAACAACCAATCCCTGATAATAAAATTGCTGGAATATAAAACATGGATTGCTGCTGATAACTGCACGTAGTTCTCGCCCCACTTCCGGAGTACCGTTAGCGGTGCAAGTCCCACTTATCTTGCCATTTATCTGTTTAAGATAGACAGACCGGTAGGGGCCTGGCGCGAAAAAACAGCAAACTCTTCTTTTAAGAGATAATTCCAGTATCTTTCCTCAGTTTTCTTTAGCTACCCAAAAAACGATTATGGTATCATTGCCAGAATAATTGATCTATCCGAGTATATATCTATTCGTCTCTTCTATTTTAATATCATCAGTTTACTGGCTGCAACGCACTCACCATCCACCTTCAATGACCACAAATAAACTCCTGCTGCCACCTGTTTTTCATGCTTATTACGACAGTTCCACACCTTACTGTAATACTGACTGCCATTATCATTTCCTTCTCTCAAACCAGCTTTGCGAGCAAGTCCCGTTAAACTGGTATTCAGGATCAATTTTTTCACCAGTTGACCTTTCAAATTGTAAATATTGATCTCAGGTTCGCTGGTAGGAACTTCTGGGAGAGAGAATTCCAGAAAAACGCAACTACGACTTTTACTCAATTGAACAGGATTAGGATAGCTGCTAAGTGTGACAGATGATGAATGAGGTAGTTCGTCGGGAGTATTTCCCACAATGAGTCCATTATATTCATAACATCCCATATCAATTATATCATTCCAGATTCGCGGATTACCAGCCAGATCTATAGCCGGTAGATTCATCCCCAACGTGTCTGGAGAGCCAGCATCAATGCAGGGTGATATTTCACTAAGCTGGTAGTAACCTGGATTTGTTTCGTACCAGCCAGGTCCCTGATCACCAATAAAAGAGGGATCATCACCTGTAATCACATCCTGCATAATAATCATATCTGGATCTGTGGCAATTATATCCAGTGCAAAAAGAGAATTGTTTATTGTTGATAAATACTGAGAACTATCAGAATTGGCATTAGTGAAAACGATATCAGCATAGTTTCCAGGATTATAAAAAATACTATTTTTGATTTCCATTTTACCATAAGAGCGGATAATTGTGGAATATCCATTGATATTATTAGCAATTGTGCAGTTATTTAGCTTAACTGGCGTATAGCGATTATCCAGTAACATTTGATCATAACCCCATGAATAAGCACAATTATTATTAAACATCAGAAAATTGCAAAGTTCCAGAGTATCCGTACTATCGGCAGGATCCCAGTTACGATAGGTGAAAAATGTGCCAGTACGTGCTGAACAATTGCTCAGTATGGAGTTCCTCATAACAGCATCCGTTCCTGAAAAGTTAATTCCTGTCTTGTACACCTGATTATTAAGCAGGTTAAAATCGTTTACAATTATATTATTCAATACTGTGTTATGCCCTGTGGGTCCCATTCCAAGGGCAAAATTATACTCAGAATTCGTGGAAGATTCCTCTATAAGAAGATTTTCCAGCAAATTGTCTCCATCTCCTGAAGCACTTATATTACTATATCGAGCCTCATTGTTATGCAGCCAGAGATCGGTAATTTCCAAATCCCTGATCGGAGATAGACAAATCACATAATCACTGTTATCCGAGCAATTGGTGATATTAAAACCACTCATTTTGATATCATCCTTATCTCGAGCAATCAGAAAACCGCCAATTCCTTCCCCATCGATATAAGTTTGTTCTATACCGGCACCTTCCAGACGAACATAGCTTTTCATTTCAAAAGGAAATTTCTGCTGGTTCTCGCTAAAAGAGTATAATCCACCCGTCACATGAATAGTATATCGTCCCTGAGGATCAGAAGCAATTAATTGATTTGCCCAGGATAAAGTCTTAAGCGCATCATTGACACTGTTGCCAGAATTTTCGTCACTCCCATATACACCAACCCAAAGATCATGTTCCACTGGCTGATATTCATAGTCTGATATTCGCAGATCTAAGGTGCTTCCCTCATCTGACGAAGCTCGACAGTAATATTCATCTGCATTTATCTCCGGTACACTGAAACGATCCAGATGTATTGTTATATTACCAGGATAATTACTTATACTCAAATCCTGTACCCAGGAAGAGGTGTTGCGATATATGCTGCATCGATTAAAACAGTCAAACGCTATTTCCGAATATGCCCATGCTCCTTGCAGATAAACACCGCCAGCATAATGAATAGCCCTATTATCATAAACACTTACATTTGATAATATTATATTCTCTGTCTCGGCAAAAATCCCTCCTCCTACATAGGCAAGGCAGTTCTTTATCACACAATTTCTTATCTCCACATCTTCACAATTATTGCGAAAAGCTATACCTCCTCCTCGCACATAATTGAACTCCTCACTATAGATAATACTGTTATCAGGATAATTGTTCATGATCACAAATCCATTTATGACGAAATCATCACTATTTTCCACAAATACCGCACTTGCAGACTGGTCTCCGTGGATTATCACATCCTCTGCCTGAAAAATGTCTCCGGATTCAATTTGATTTCCAAGCAAACTCAAACTTTTATTACTTATCACAAGATTCTCGAAGTATTCTCCCGGATAAACTATAATTGTATCATTATTCACCGCTTCATCAATAGCTGGCTGAATACTGCTAAAATCTGCCCCACCATCCCAGTTTACAGTCCAAACATTTGCCATCAAAATCACAGGTAACGTCATCAGAATAATCATTAATATTTTCATTGCTAGCTCCTATTGATCATTAGATATCATATATTATCAATTACTAACGAATTTTCTATGATTAGGATATTCTTGTCAATTTATTTTTAGATTCATACGCATCCCCCCGAAATTAATTGCAATTGTATCAGTGCTGAACTATTATATTGAGCCATTCTCATTAACCACCAACTTTAGTTGGTGGGCAATGAATACGAACGATGTGTAGTCATTTTAGTGACTTTAACATGTTTTATAAATAATTATGAAATTATAAAACAGATAAATTAAGCATAGAATTAGTAAAGTGGCTGAAGCCACTCTATGTATTTGTTTTTTCAGCCCCCGATTAAAATCGGGGGTTAATGAGATTGAGAAAATTAGCAACTGGGATGGTATATAACTCATATAATATCATATTGTTAGGCAGTTATCATTTCCAAATTACAGGGGGATGCC
>Ga0075120_10002064_pt1 | contig 14890 bp, 13 predicted proteins | sample AntAceMetag02UKL_FD_69792 | JGI IMG/M metagenome (GOLD analysis project Ga0075120, IMG submission 69792) | Saline lake microbial communities from Ace Lake, Antarctica - Antarctic Ace Lake Metagenome 02UKL | ecosystem: Environmental > Aquatic > Non-marine Saline and Alkaline > Saline | place... | reverse complement strand
GTCGACAACACGATGTATGCTACACGCTATGGCAAGTCGGAGTACTACGAGACTGCCGAGGACTTCGAGGCGTTGGCCCGAGAGCTTGGCATTTCACCAGCCACGTTGGCTGTTGCCTGGGTCGCCTCACACCCTGCGATCACCACACCGATTATTGGGGCACGTAATCTTGATCAGCTGGAGGATTCACTGGCTGCTTCCGACTACCCGATGACATCCGAGCTGTACAACAGGATTCAGGCTTTGTCACCGACGCCTGCGCCAGCAACCGATCGTACAGAAGAACAGCAGGGCGTCGCCTACAGGGGGAGCAAAGAGAACTATCGCTAGACTGGCAGGCAAGTGCCAGTAACAATGCAGAACGAGAGACAGGTAGGGGGGGATGGGTGGAGAGAGTACGGGAATGGATTTGTCGTGAAGCTCACGTGCTGGGGCCTGAGTTTCTCCGGGTGGATGGCATTCTCAATCATCAGATTGATCCAGCGTTCATCTCACTGGTAGGAGAGCAACTGGCAGCACAGTTCAGCGCAGAAGGAGCGAATTGTATATTGACCGCTGAAGCAGCTGGCAATATCGTCGCCTACGAGCTGGCCGGCGATTGGGAATACGCGCGTTGTATGCCAAGAAGGGCAAGGCAGCTACAATGATTCGTCCTATCGTTCGCACTGTGGTTTCTCCCACCAAGGGAACTGTGACCGAGTTGGCCATTTCCGGAGATTATCTTGGGCCTGAGGATCGAGTAATCATCGTCGACGATTTTCTCTATCAAGGTGTCACCAGTGCCGCTCTGGGGGACATGGTACTCGAAGCCGGAGGGACGCTGATTGGGTTCGGATTTGCGATAGAGAAGACGTTCGCCCGTGGGCGTGAAGGCTTGCGGCGGTTTCATGTTCCCGTGATGTCACTGGCACCGATTCAATCCATGAATCCCGAACACAGTGCTATCGTGTTCGCAGACGATGGATCTACTGCCTTTTCCGTGAACGATGAGGTGTTAGCATGAGCGTGCTGATTCTCGATTTCGGGTCTCAATACTCCAGGCTCATCGCCCGCCGTATTCGTGAATTGAATGTCTATTCCATCCTTCTTCCTGGAACGGTCCCCATGGAGCGAATCAGGCAGGAGAATCCCGAAGCCATCGTGCTCTCTGGGAGCCCAAAATCTGTATTCGAATCTGACGCCCCCCTACCAGACCCCTCTATCTATGAACTGGGAATACCCATCCTCGGCATCTGCTATGGGATGCAATTGCTGACCCAACGATTCGGAGGAGACGTGGCTGATGCGGGAACACGGTCCTATGGTGCCGATGAGTTGATTCGCCATGAAGGCGGTCTATTTGAGGGGTTGGATGGGCCGTTGCCTGTGTGGATGAGTCACGCGTCATCTGTGCAGCAGTTGCCTGAGGGCTGGGCGTCCATTGCCGCGACAGAACAGAATCCTCATGCGGCTATCGGCTCGTCTGACGGGCGCTGTGTTGGCGTGCAGTTTCATCCAGAAGTCGTTCATACACCCGACGGCATGCGCATGCTATCTAACTTCCTCGATATGGCCAGTGTCCCTCGGGATTGGACGGCAGAGGAAAACGTCGAACGGTTGATTCGAGATGTTAAAGAACAGGTGGGAGACGACAGTGTCTTGGTAGGCGTGTCCGGCGGTGTGGACTCCTCAGCGCTAGCTCTACTGCTGGTTCAGGCTGGCGTGACTCATCAGGCTGTATTTGTTGATCACGGGCTGCTGAGGGCAGGAGAGCGTGCAGAGGTCGAGGCAGCACTTCTTCCGTTGGGCGTCAATCTGAGAACCGTAGACGCCGCGGACCGATTCTTTGACGCGCTGGCCGGAATCGCGGATCCGGAAACGAAACGAAAGATCATCGGCCGAGAATTCATCAACGTGTTCCGAGACGAGGCCGGGCGTGAAGGCGCGTTCCGATTCCTGGCTCAAGGCACGTTGTATCCTGACGTGATCGAGTCGGCGGGTGGTGAAGGCGCTGCCAACATCAAGTCACATCATAACGTTGGCGGTTTGCCGGCTGAGCTTGGTTTCGAGCTTCTCGAACCGTTTCGCACGCTGTTTAAGGACGAAGTGCGGGATGTTGCTCGGCTGCTAGGTTTGCCAGATGCTGTTCGATTGAGACATCCGTTTCCTGGACCCGGCTTGGCGATCCGTATTCTTGGGGAGGTCACTCGTGAGCGTGCTGATCTCGTTCGTCGAGCGGATGATATCTTTATTTCGACACTCAAGGACATGGGTGCCTATCTTGACGCATGGCAAGCCTTGGCCGTATTAACGCCCATTCGATCTGTTGGGGTTGCTGGCGATGAGCGTCGCTACGGTCATGTGATTGCACTGCGCGCAGTCACCAGTGTTGACGCGATGACGGCAGACTGGGCACGCCTGCCCTATGATCTGCTTGATCGCGTTGCGCAGCGGATCACTCGCGAAATACCTGAGATTGGACGCGTCGTCTATGACATCACCAGCAAGCCTCCGGCAACCATCGAGTGGGAGTAAGACCTCGCACTATCTCGCTTGCTCGCGAAGAGTGCGTGCTCTGTTTCTAGGGCGCCAGTAGGGCCGCGGCGTATGTGAGCGTAGCCTTCGTGATCAGCCCAACCGCGATTGCGGCCGTGAAGCTGAACAGAGTTCCGACGAGAACGTACTCAGCTTCTTGCCTGTTTTTATTGGTCTGGATATCTGCGAAACGGAGGATTGACTTTGCGGCTACAAGGAAACCAATCAAGGCAAACTGATCAACCAGGATGGCAGTTATTATGAGAATTCGTTCTAGCCGACCAATCCATAGACCTGCATTCCGAAGTCCTTGGGCATCGTTCGTCTGAATGGATCCTCGCCAGGGGGCTGTAAATACGCCTGTCAAGTAACCTGCGGGCCAGATGACGAAGGCATAGCCCAGAGCACCTATCCAGAGAGTAGGATTCGACCATATCGCTGAAAGCGTTCCCGTAACTGATTCTGCGGACGGATTGGCTGACAAGAGCCATATTGCACACAATGCAATGACGTGCAGAAACTGTCTCTGTGCGCACTGTGGGTAGATTCTTGCATGTCTTGGTCTAGGAAGCTCTGCGAGGATGGTAGCACAGAGCGCAATGACGAGTATCCAGTAGTTGGACCAATCTGACGCTGCCGTGTAGATGAGTACTGATCTGATAATGGCAAGGGTTAGGATTCGGAGAAGCTTATGAGCTTTCTCATGTCGCAGGATACGGGACCGCAGAACGAAGTCAGCTATTACATGAACAAGGATAAGGCGAATGGCGAGAAATGGAACGAGCGAGAGTGTGTTGTCCAGCATAATCACCAGTCCTTATATGGCAGCGTTATAATCCTAAAGGCTTATACTACTGATCGCCAGTGTCTCATAGCGTTCAAGAAGAGCTTCAACCGCTGATGCTCCCGCACGCTTCAATCTCTGAGCAACTGCAGATTGAGAGATTCCTACTTTTCCCGCAATCTTCTCTTGGGTCATTCCTAGCACACGGTAGAGGATGGCTTCATCCTGTTCGGTGGACCATCTGGTCATCAGAGCATCTAGCAGCTTGCATTCAGTATTTAGTTCCGTAGTAATCTCATTCCATGGCGTTCTGAAGCGAAGCCGAGTTTCATTCCGCTTCATCTCATCAAGTAATGGCCCCGATCTGCGCAGAGCGCTTCCATCATGCTCAGACACGCGCGCACCGGAAACGATTATCTCCCCAATTCCGATGGCAACTCGCGCATCGAGATTCTGCATGTCTGGGGATATCTTTGCTGACCTAAGGCGAAGGTGTAGGCGGATGATAAGAGCTACATAGAGAGCCTTTGGAATCTCCACAATCCCCTGGAAGCCGTCGCCGCGGAAGATATCGAACTCCGGAACCGGATTCTGCGGGACATCAGTCTCAACGAACTGTAGAGCTGCTTTCAAGAATGAGAGAGCGCTGTGGACATGCTTCTTGCTGTCCGCTGGCATATGCTGGGTTGACCCAACAAGATCGCCTGTCAATGCAGCCACAAGCATCGACTGTTGCGGAGAATCTTGGATGGTCATGATTACCTCGCTTTATGAGCCTTAGCACTTATATCGACTCATTATAATTCTTGAGACTAATAATTCAAATCATGCGAGCGCAATCAACATCACGAATGCACGGCCGAGCCGTCCGCAATAGTACAAGGGGCCAACAATTAACTAGATGCTTACGGTACAATCCCTCGGGAAGAACTGGCAATCCTTCGAGAACAGGGAGGCAAGGAGGTTCATGTGCGTCACTTCATCATTGATACGGACACGGCTTCAGACGATGCCGTCGCGTTGGTCATGGCGCTTCAGCATCCCGATGTACAGGTGGAGGCCATTACTGTGGTGGCAGGCAATGTGCCGCTGAGCCATGGGCTTCAAAATGCGCTCTATTGTGTGGAGCAATGTGGAAAGTCAACGCCTGTGTATGCAGGTATTGATAAGCCAATGTTGAGGCCTCTGGAAACGGCCCAGTTTTGTCACGGCGAAGATGGCATGGGTGATATTGGACTGCCGCTAACGGGCAGGAAGCCGGCAGAGGGTCATGCCGTGGACGTCCTCATTGAAACGATTCATCAGTTCACGGGCCAGATTACGCTGGTTACCCTGGGCCCGCTGACCAATGTGGCTGCAGCGCTCTTGCGAGATCCGTCTATAGCTCAAGCTGTCGAACGATGTGTCGTGATGGGAGGGATTGGATTCGGCTATGGTAATATCGTTCCGGCAGCCGAATACAATATCTGGGTCGATCCCAGTGCAGCCAAAATCGTCTTCGAGTCGGGATTGCCTATTCAGATGGTGGGTTGGGATATCTCACACAGGTACGCGACGTTCACATCAGAGCAAGCTGATGAATTGCATGCGATGTCTGACCTTGCTGCCTTCTGTGTAGACATCCAGAAAGCACTGCGAGAGTTCGGCATCAGCTATCTCAAGCAAGATGGATTTGACCTTCCAGATCCAATTGCGATGGCCGTTGCCTTGGAGCCCGATGTGGCGACAGTGATCAAACATCTTCGCGTAGATATTGAGGCACAGTCTGAGCTGACACGCGGAGCAACCGTTGTCGATCATCTGCGCGTCTCGGGACGAGAGCCGAACGTCGATGTGGTTCTGGAAGCCTCGCGGGAACGGTTCCTGGAAACCCTTCATGCTGCCGTGCGCGGCTAACTGTGTCCGGAGGCAAGAGTGAGGATGCGATGATTGCTGTCTTGGGAAGCATCAACCTGGATCTAGTGATACGCGTTCCACGATTTCCAATGCCTGGTGAGACACTCATGGGTCATCAAGCCACAACCTATGCGGGGGGGAAAGGAGCGAACCAAGCTGTCGCCGCCGCACGATTGGGCGCTGATGTTCATTTCTTCGGCAAGGTAGGCGATGATGTCTTTGGCGATCGTCTTCTGACTGAATTGGCAGGGAACGATGTTGATGTGGAGGCAGTAGAGCGTGCAATAGACTGCTCGTCTGGCCTCGCGTCGATATGGGTGAATGATGCTGGTGAGAATGCGATTGCTCTTGCGGCTGGTGCAAACAGCCTCGTCGATGTGGGTTATTTCGAACGTTACTTTGAGGCCATCTGCAGTGCCGATATTCTGTTGCTCCAACTGGAAGTGCCCATGGAGACGATTGCCGAATTGCTGCGTCGACTTCCCAAGGGCAGGCCGACTGTGATTCTCGACCCCGCTCCTGCCCAAGATCTCTCTCAGCTCCCGCTTGCCCGAATTGATATCTTGACGCCAAACGAGCATGAACTGCGGCAGATATCTGGCAAGGAATCTGTTGAGGAAGGCGCGTTTCAATTGCTGGATCGTGGGGCAAATAACGTCATCTGCACACTCGGAGAGGACGGTGCAATCTGGTTCTCATCGGATGGGACGATGGCCCATTACTCGGCCCCCGAAGTTCAGGTCGTCGACACGACGGCTGCAGGAGACGCCTTCAATGGTGCGTTGGCCTGGGCATTGCAAACAAACTCTCTCGAAGACGCCATCAGTCGCGCCGTGATTGCCGGGGCATTAGCTGCGACGAAGCCAGGAGCCCAGATGTCACTGCCAGATCGAGAGGCTATGAGAAACTTCTTCTCATCCCAGGGAGCGTAGAACCATGTCCCACCTATTTGAGGAACTCGACTATCAGAAGACTCCGCTGGGAGACATTAGTCTCAGGCGCCGATCAGATCCCAAGCTTGGCGGTAAGGTTCTCTACGAGGTGAAGCTCGGTGAGGAGTTCCTGATGTCTAGCCTGTTCACCGAAGCGGAGATTCAGCTTGCGCGACTTGGGCTTGCCTCTCTCGAAGGAGACGGGTTAGATATCGTTGTCGGCGGATTGGGCTTGGGCTACACGGCAGCGGCCGTCCTGGAAGACCCGTCCGTTCGATCTCTCATGGTGATTGAAGTCATGGAGCCCGTCATCAGATGGCATCGACAGGGACTTGTCCCAATGGGAAGGCAGCTGAGTTCAGATCCCCGATGTACGTTTGTCCATGCTGACTTCTTTGAAGCCGCATCGGAAGATGGTTGTTTCGATTGTGAGATTCCGGAGCGGATGTTCCACGCCGTGCTGTTGGACATTGACCATTCACCCAGCCAGTGGCTTCATCCGGGGAATAAAATGTTCTATACAGCACAAGGATTACGAGATCTATCGAACAAGCTTCGTCCAGGAGGTGTCTTTGGGCTTTGGTCCAACGATCCCCCGGATGAGAGATTTACACATCTGCTTGACACCGTATTCGAGGCATCCGAATCGCATGTGGTGAGCTTCAACAACCCCTACACAGGTGGCAAGTCGTCGAACACCGTCTACCTATCGCACAAGAATCGGTAGTGCGAAGCAACTGATACGTTGACTGTCGCGACTGGTCAGCAAAGACGCTCCCCCCGGAAGGGTTGCCATATCTTGACGGCGGCCGCAGGAACTTGGCACTTGTGAAACTAGGCTGCCCCATCAGGTCTTTCTCGCATGGTGTGTGGGAGAATATGATTATGTCGACAAGTGATTCAGCGAGCCTTCCCAACTTCAGGGACTTCTTCTGAACTATGAATGCCTGGGTAGAGGGCTGCTGTTTTCTATTTGTCTTGCTCTAGACGGACAGGGCCTTCAATTGCTCAAAGAATTGTGCCAGATCCAAATTACCACCACTTACGATGACGCCAACTCGTTTGCCGTTTGCTTTGATGGTTCCGTTCAGCAATGGGGCAATGGCGACGGCGGACGAGGGTTCGATGATGATCTTCATGCGTTCCCAGATGAAGCGCATGGTGGAGATGATATCGGCTTCGGACACGAGGACGATGTCGTTAACTCTGTCACGGATGATGGGGAACGTGTATTCGCCAAGCGGTGTTCGCAATCCGTCCGCGATGGTGTGGGGCGAAAAGTCAAGGATACGGTGTCCGGCTTGTAATGAACGGGCTGCGTCATCCGCAGCTGCAGGTTCACATCCAACGACCTGCACACTTGGTAGCAGGTGCTGGGCTGCTAGCAGCGTGCCCGAGAGCAATCCGCCGCCACCTACTGGAGCGAGAATGAGATCGAGGCCATTGACTTCATCGATGAGTTCAAGGCAAGCAGTGCCCTGTCCCGCGAAGACTCGCGGATCGTCAAATGGATGCAGAAACGTGGCTCCAGTTTCTGTGCGTATCCGCTCTGCTGTCTCGTGGCGCGCGGCATGCGTAGGCTCGCAGAATGTGATGGACGCACCATAACCAGCCGTCGCCTGTTTCTTGATCTCAGATGAATTGTTGGGCATGACCACATAAGCGGGAGTCCCGTGTAATCGAGCTGCTAGTGCTAGCGCTTGGGCATAGTTCCCGCTGGAGTGGGTGACCACGCCGCGTGCCCTGCTGGCATCATCGAGACTGGCAACTGCGTTACATGCCCCACGAAACTTGAATGATCCAGTCCTTTGGAAGTTTTCACACTTGAGGAACACGGATGCATGAGCCTTCGAATCGAGTGTGGAAGACGTCAGGACGGGTGTCTTGTGAACGAACTTGGAGATCCGATCGCGTGCCTCCAAGACAAGGGTCCCAGAGAATGGGGTGCGATCAGGCTCGGGATTCACAACGCCTTAACTCGGAACACGTGCTGTCGATAGAAGCGCATTTCGTCAATGGATTCTCGGATGTCATCGAGCGCGCGATGCGTTGACTTCTTGACGACTTGCTCAACAATCCCTGGATACCAACGGTAGACCAGTTCCTTGAAGGAACTGACGTCGACGTTGCGAAAATCGAGGTAGGTATTGAGCTTGGGCATGTGATGCATGATGAATCGACGATCGAAACCGATGGAATTCCCACAAAGGGGCGCCTTGTTTCTCAGACAGTGCTTGCGAACGAACGCAAGCGTCTCTGCTTCTGCATCAGCGGGTGAAACCGTTGACTTACGACAGGCTTCTGTGAGTCCTGATCCGCCATGTTGTTCGACGCACCACGGTTCCATATTCCGTAGAACGGGTTCTGGCTGATGGATTACGAGAACGGGACCTTCTTCTACTGTGTGCAGGTCCTTGTCCGTGATGATCGTGGCGATTTCGATAATTGAGCAGCTTCGGTCGTTAATACCTGTTGTTTCCAGATCCATCCAGACCAGATGGGAGGGTGATTTTGACATGAGCTTCCTTTCTGTTGACAAAGCATACCTACAATTGCGATTCGCGGCCAGTCGAATCAAAAGAACGCGGGCAAGTCGAAACTTGCCCGCGATATGAAATCTAAGAAATGGCTATGCCTTGACTGGCTTCAACCATAGAACGCTGATGACGATACCGGCAGCTGCCAGCGCCATGACTGGCAGGAAGACAGGCAAGTATGCGCCGGTGCTATCACGAATCATGCCTGATAGCAGCATTCCCAGAATTGCGCCAACACCATACGAAGTGAAGACCAATCCGTAGTTCTTCCCGTAGTGCTTTGTTCCGAAAAACGTCGCAGTTGCCGTAGGTGCGATGGCCAGCCAACCACCGAGATTCAGATACAAAACGGAAAAGGCGATGAAGTAGAGAACGGGACTGCTGGCACCCCACAGATAGAGAAGAGCCGATGCGGCGAGGATGAGAATGAAGGACAACGCCGCCGTATTGCGAGGGCTCAATTTGTCGGTTAGCCAGCCGAAGATGGGACGGCCGATGCCGTTAAAGATGGCAAAAAGCGACACCATTGTAGTGAGCAGAGTTGCCATTCTTGCTGCGTCATATCCAGCTGTTGCCAGGATCTCATTGCCGAATGGTTTTGCAATACCGATCGCCATTAGCCCAGCAAGACATCCAATAGTGTAGGTTGCCCACAAGGCGTAGAACGTCTTTGTCTTGACCATTTGCCCGCGATCGAGCTCGACATTGGTCCCTGCCTTGCCCTTCTTCGGTGTCCATCCAGCAGGCGTCCAGCCCTCTTTGGGGCTACGCAATGGCAGCGACAGCAGCAGAAGAAGGCCGAGGAACGCGATTCCCAAGTACTTGAAGGCGCCAAGGGCGCCGATGGCGGGGTTGTTGATCATGGCTGTCATGATAGGAACCATAATCAATGCGGACAGACCGAAGCCCATCACAGTCAGTCCGACGGCCAATCCCTTTTTGTCAGGGAACCATTTGGCAGAGACGGCAATGGGGCAACCGTAGATAATGCCAACACCACCACCCGCAATGACACCGTAGAAGACGGTTAGCCAAGTGATGCTTGGCGAGAATCCTGACAGAATCCATCCAACGCCAACCAGGCTTCCGCCAAGCAGTGCAGCTTTCCTCGGGCCCCACTTGCCGACCAATCCACCAGCCAGTGCCATGAATAGCGCGAATGTGGCAAGAAAAACCATAAACGGCAATCCGCTCTGAGTAGCGCTGATTGCCCATCCACCCTCTTCAATAGATTTTTCCAATGGGCCGCGGAAAACGCTAAACGCGTAGACTGCGCCCAGGCAGATGTTCATTAACAAACCAAGCAGGACGAACATCCATCGTCCCTGCTCGGCCTTCATTCCGAATACCTTCTGTTCTGACATACCAACCCTCCAATAAGAACGGGGACGGACGAGCCGCCCCCGCAATGTTCGATCAAATGGACAACTGCTGCATGTCCATCCGACTTATCCCTTGTAATCCACGAGCCCTTTAAGCTCTTCAACGGACTCTGGATTCTGAAGCGTCATCAGATCGCCAACGGGCTCGTGGCGAACGAGCGCCTTGAGCACACGGCGCATGATCTTGCCAGAGCGCGTCTTCGGAACGTCCGTTGCAAACACAATCTGGTCTGGTCGGCCTGTGGGGCCAATAACCTGATTAACGGTGGCCATCAGTTCCTTGACAATCTCGTCACTGCCTTCGACGCCCTTGCGCAAAAGGACGAAAGCGACTGGAACTTCGCCCTTGAGGTCGTGCGGGCGAGAAACGACGGCGACTTCGCTGACCTTGTTATTCTGGGCCAATGCGGATTCGACTTCTGCCGTAGCCAGTCGATGTCCGGCGACGTTCATGACGTCGTCGACACGGCCAGTAATACGAATATTGCCGTTTTCGTCCTTGCGTGCGCCGTCAGAGGTAAAGTAACGCTCCGGGCCATACTCAGCGAAGTACTGAGCCTGGAAGCGTTCCATATCTCCATAGATGCCGCGCGTAAGTGCAGGTGGGAAGGGGTTGAAGATGGCCAAGTAGCCGCCTTCATTCGGTCCAAGCGGGGTTCCGCCAGAATCGAGAATGTCGCCCAGAATCCCTGGGAATGTCTTTCCTGCAACAGTCGGCACGAATGGTCCGATGCCAGGCAGGTTGTTAACCATATTGGCACCTGTTTCCGTCTGCCACCAGGTGTCGATGATTGGGCAGCGTCCGCCGCCGATGACGTTGAAATACCACATCCAAGCGTCGACGTTGATCGGTTCACCAACAGTTCCCAACAGGCGCAGCGAAGAAAGGTCGTACTTCTTCGGCCACTCGTCGCCCCATTTGACGAACATGCGAATGGCTGTCGGAGCGGTATAGAGTTGGGTTACTTTGTGCTTTTCGATAATCGCCCAGAAGCGGCCGTTGTCTGGCGCATCGGGAGAGCCTTCATACAGCAACGTGGTTATGCCATTCATGAGCGGACCATAGTTAATGTACGTGTGGCCAGTGATCCATCCTACGTCAGCTGTGCACCAGAATACATCGCCTTCGTGCATGTCGAAATTCCACTTGGCTGTCGTGTTGGCCTGAACAGCATAGCCGCCTGTGGTATGCATGATTCCCTTGGGTTTGCCTGTCGTTCCCGATGTATAGAGTAGGAACGAGAGATCTTCGGAATCGAGCTGTTCGGCGGGACAATCGGCCGAAGCCTTTGCTACGATGTCGTGGTACCAGACGTCGCGACCTTCGGTCATGCCAACATCTGCGCCTGTGCGTTTGACGACGACGAGATGCTGAACAGGCGAATTTTCTACGCCAGCATCTGCGTTCTTCTTCAAGTTGATAGCCTTGCCGCGGCGATAGTATCCGTCGGCGGTGATAACGACTTTGGCATCACAGTCGACCATGCGATCGCGGAGCGATTCCGGGCTGAATGCTGAGAACACGACAGAGTGAGGCGCGCCAATTCGGGCGCAGGCCTGCATAGCGATAACAGCTTCAGGAATCATTGGGAGATAGATGCCGACGGCGTCGCCCTTCTTCACGCCGAGATCTTTCAGCGCATTGGCGAACTTGCTGACGCTTTCGTGGAGCTGCTTGTACGTCAGTTTGACAGCCTCTTCTTCGATCGGCTCGGGTTCCCAAATAAGGGCGATATTGTCGCCCTTGCCCGCTTCAATCTGGCGGTCTAGGGAGTTGTAGGACAGGTTTGTCTTTCCGCCAACGAACCACTTGTACGCATTCGGTGAAAAGTCATAGGTTTTGTCCCATTTTTTGAACCAATGAAGATTCTCGGCCTGTTCGGCCCAGAATGCTTCAGGATCAGAATTGGCTTTTCCGTAGATAGCCTCATCTGAAACCCACGCTTTCTTCTTCAGTTCCTCGTTTGGCCAAAAAACGTTCTCTTTGTTGGGGTCTTTCTGGACCCACTGCATTGCATCCGGCACTGTAAACCTCCTGGAGAAGCTTGTTGTTCATAAGTCGCGCCGATACTATCGCATGAGAAGGTTCTCGGCAATGAATCGGCGAAACGAAGCGCCTCTCCGATGAATCTGAGACCTGACTAACCTCTCATTTTTAGGCGTTGTTTGAGGGTTTGATCTGACGTTCACTTAGCGCGTACGATTCGTTGGTGTTGGGATGATGGGTCATCCACAGATTAGCTACTCAGAGACCCCGGTCCAGATAGTGAGGAAGGAAACAGACGTGACAAAACGCCAATTGCCCTATCTGCCCAAAGCTCAGAAAACGCGTGAGGCACTGCTTCGAGCTGCTGAAAGCATATTTAGCGAGCGAGGCTATTACGTCGCATCAGTCTCGGAGATTTGTCAGCGTGCAGGCCTAGCCAACGGGACTTTCTATCGATACTTCGAAAGCAAGGAAGAAGTGTTTGTCCTATTGGTGGAGCGGCTTGAGGCGGCCCTGTGCGAGCAGATAGAGGCAGTAGGCAACGAAGGGAAGACAGGGCCAGAGGCTCTGATCTGTGCCTATCGCCGCGTGCTGGCCTTTGTGGAGAGGGAGACTACGCTTTACCGAGTTGGCCGGGGATCAGAATCGATGCAGATGAAGATCCATCGGCATTTCCGAGCAAAAATAGCCGATGCATTGCAGCGGATTGTCCGACTTGGCATCCAGTCAGGTGAGTTGAGACCGATTGATGCGAGAATGGCAGCATACGTCTTGCTCGGGATCGTTGAGTTCACTGTTATGCGCTACATCCTTTGGGAACCCGGTTCACTGAACGAGGGCGTTCTACAGACTCTCGATTCGATCATCTTGAGAGGTTTTGATTCGGGATCTGAGCGAGCAACCAAGATGACTCAGTCAGCAGTTCCTATTCCATCCCTTGAAGAGGTTGAAGAGCTTCAGGGCGGCGAGGCAACGAAGCAGTCCCTACTCATGGCGGCGGAGCAGCTGTTTGGACAGGCAGGTTTCTATCAAACGCCCATCAGCGGAATAACTTATCTCTCTGGAGTGGCACAGGGCACTTTCTATCTCTATTTCCCGAGCAAAGTAGCTGTGTTTGTTGAGGTGCTTCGCGAGATCAACCGCAGATTTCGATCTGATGAGCAGCAGGCGCTAGCAGGTCTTGAGGATCGCCGCGATATTGAACGGGAAGGATTCCGAACTTTCTTTCGATTCATTGCTATGCATCAGGGAGCCTACAGGATTCTTCGCGAGGCGGAATTGGTTGATCATGACACAGGACGTTGGTATTACGAACGGTTGGCCAAGGGCTATATGAGAGGAATGCATCGTGGTATGGAGCGTGGAGAAATTCGTGCTCTGGCACTTGAACCTCTCGCCTACGCACTTCTTGGGATTGGACACTCCGTTGCATTGTGGGCTTTCTTCAGCGGGGCGGAAGGCACGATTTCCGATGACATGCTTGCTGATTTGCTCGACATCCTTGAGCGCGGCATGTCTCTACAGTTGGTCTAATCGCATCTACTCTGTTCATGAACTATTTCTAGCCGATGGCAGAAAATGAGAGATGAATCAGCTCTCAGAGAAAAAACGGAGCTGCGAGCACAAGAATAGATTTGGCGTAAACCCAAGCGCCGAGCTACAGGCGCTATAGCTTGCTATTCAAGCCTAATCGAGGCAATTACTGTGAAGTAGGTATTGACGAGTCGCTACGATTCATGCTATGGTGAGACCTGAGTCAGGTGTCATAAAATGAGACGCCGCCAATTGGCTGTGTCGACGAAGCACGGAGATTCAAGGAGTTGAAATGGGGAAAGTCGGAATCATTGGCGTTGGGCAAGGCCGCTTCGGGATTCGATCCGATGCGTCGCTGCGTGAACTGGCATTCGAGGCGGTGAAGGCTTGCCTTGAGGATGCTGACATTCCATTGGCGGATGTGGAGTCGATGATTGTCAGTGTAGCTTCGGATGAGCTTAGTTTTGCTCTCCAACCGACGGCTCAGGTTGTCGACTATCTTGGATTTCACCCCAAACCGAGCTTTCGCGTAGAGGCTGCATGTGCGTCTGGTAGCATGGCGGTTCGCGCCGGATGGATGAATATCGCATCTGGCCTAGCCGACCTCGTTTTGGTTGTTGGCGCTGAAAAGATGACAGAGGTCCCGACGTCCATGGCGACCGAAGTGCTTGGCCGCGCCGGCGATTTCCTGTGGGAATATCCCTTCGGCATGACATTCCCCGGCTACTACGCAATGATTGCCCGCGCGCATATGGCGAAGTATGGAACGACGCAAGAACAACTTGCGGCTGTCGCGGTGAAGAACCATCACTATGGCGCGATGAATCCGTACGCCCACATGCAGAAAGAGATTACCCTTGAAAAGGCAATGAACTCTTTCATGGTCGCCGACCCCCTCAAGCTATACGACTGCTGCCTGATCTCCGACGGAGCGGCTGCCATTTTGCTCGCGTCTGAGAAGATGGCCAAACGTCTGAGCAAGGATCCAATCTGGATGAGTGGCCTCGGCCTAGGGACTGGCTCGCTAGCGCTGGCTCATCGCGATGATCTGACCACGCTTGGTGCGACAGTCGAAGCGGCTGATCAGGCCTATGAAATGGCCGGAATTGACGCCAAACAGGTTGATGTGGCCGTCGTCCATGATTGCTTCACGATCGCTGAAATTGTGGCTTACGAGGATCTGGGCTTCTGCCCGAGAGGTGAAGGTGGCCCTTGGGTTGAGGATCGTCAGACCTACATCGGTGGAGAGACCCCAGTCAATGTCGATGGCGGGCTTAAGTCGAAAGGTCATCCGATTGGCACCACAGGTGTTTCGATGGCAGTGG
>Ga0075120_10002062_pt1 | contig 14897 bp, 14 predicted proteins | sample AntAceMetag02UKL_FD_69792 | JGI IMG/M metagenome (GOLD analysis project Ga0075120, IMG submission 69792) | Saline lake microbial communities from Ace Lake, Antarctica - Antarctic Ace Lake Metagenome 02UKL | ecosystem: Environmental > Aquatic > Non-marine Saline and Alkaline > Saline | place... | reverse complement strand
TATTGGCAACTGTTTGAGTCTCATTTCTTGTTCGACAAAAAAGAATGCCATAAACACCAGGTAAATTATCCAAAATTCTTTTCAGAGCTTCAAAACGATCTTTGACTTGTACTACATAGTATTCGTGTGTGACATTTTCTGCTCCAATATTTTTTTCACCAATACTTATTTCTTCGGCTTCGGTCATGTATTGCTTAGCAATAGAATGCACACTTTTTGACATCGTAGCTGAAAACAATAATGTTCGTCTGGTTTTTGAAGTTTGTTCTAAGATGGCATCTAAATCATCTTTAAAACCCATGTCTAGCATCTCATCAGCCTCATCTAATACTAACCATTTGATAGATTGTAATTTTAAAATTTTTCTTCTGATTAAATCGTGCACACGACCGGGGGTGCCAACTATTATATCAGTACCTTGTTTTATTGATCTGATTTGCAAATCAATTCGTTCTCCACCATAAACAGCAGTAATTGCCAGACCTTTTGAATGTTTAGCAAATTTTTTTATGTCTGTTGAAAGCTGGATACATAATTCTCTGGTTGGGCAAAGGATTATTGCCTGCAAGAATCTATCAGTTGATTTTATTTGATTCAAAATTGGCAAACCATAGGCGGCTGTTTTACCTGTACCCGTTTGTGCCAAAGCAATTAAATCCTTTTTTGAATTTAATATAAATGGAATCACTTTTTCTTGGACAGGTGAAGGTTTAGTAAATCCCATTTCACTAATACTTTCAACTATTTCAGGTTTTAATCCAAGTTCTTTAAATACTGTCATAAATTGTTTTATTTTCTTTAGTTTAAAAAATTTCCCAATATAATTTCGGGAATATTAAAAAGCAATAATAAATTTTTCGAGATTATTTTTGTTTCTCAATGTTCGAGGACAGGGATTCGAACCCCGATTAACTGGATCAGAACCAGTCGTCCTACCATTAGACGATCCTCGAATAATTATCAACTATATTATATTTAATTTCGTTAACAAATCTTTTATTTGTTGTCTTAAAAAATACTTTCCTTCTGTTGTTTTCAAAAATCTTTCTCTTCTTTCTGCGTCTGATTTTAATAAATATGTTTCAAAATGAACTAACTTTACAGGCGATCTTTTAGCGGTAGATTTAACTTTACCCAATTTGTGCTCCCTGATTCTTTGTTTTAAATCTGAAGTAAAGCCAGTGTATAGCTGATTATTGTTTAATTTTAATATATAAACATAGTACATTGTTTTTTGGATTCGCCATGTCATCCGACATGGCGCCCCACCGAATGGTTGGGGCGAACCCCGATCGGCTGGACCAGAACCAGCTGTCCTACCATTAGACGACCTCGGAATAATTAACCTTTAAATTCTGCTATTCTTTTTTTAATTTCTGGAATTCTTTCCTCAGCTGCTTTAACACCTAATTCACAGAAAGCTTCCATATTAGAAAAATTAAAACTGCCAGACACTGCTCCTGTTTCTGGTTTTATCATAATAGCTGAGCCATTAACTTTACCAACATTATAATTAACCGCCTGAGTTCTAATTATTTCATAAGATTGCAATAGAGTGTCAACGACTGTTGGCGCTTTTGTTATTGTTATATTTCTTTTTGACATTAAATCTACACCAATAATAATATCAGCGCCAAACTCTTTTACCTTATCAACCGGTGTTGGGTTAACTACTCCTCCATCTATTAGGTAAGTATTATTCCATTCTACAGGCGGAAAAATACCTGGCACACTAATACTTGCTCGTACTGCTTCGGCAATTTGTCCTTCTTTCATGACCACCTCTGAGCCATCGGCTAGATTAGTCGCAATTATATAAAAAGGAATTTTTGTATCAGAGAATTGTTTACCGGCAAATAATTCTTCTAAATATTTTTTTGCTTTCTTACCTTTTATAAGAGACTTTCTGGGATTAGAAATGTCAAATAGTTTTCTAAACAATTTGGTTCTATTATAACCAATAAATAATTTTTCTATATCAGAGAAGCTCATATCTAAGGCATAGCAAGCACCGACCATTGCACCCATGCTAGTACCAACAATTAAATCGATATTAATTCCAGCATTATCCAAGGCTTTCAATACGCCAGCGTGAGCAACACCGCGCGCGCCACCTCCACCCAAAGCTATACCAATTTTTGGTTTTTTATCATTCATATTTACTGGACAACCTTTCCACCAAACGTCTTTAATAAATTATCTATAGTACCCTTGCCTGCTGAATTATCTTGAGCTACCTCTTTGCCTAGACTACCCTGTTGAGCTGTTTCTGTTTTAGGTTTTAAGTCTACTGGTTCATCGCTGACTAATTTATTAGAAGCAACTTCAATTGTTTCATCAACTATTGGATTAATCATAATGGGTGCGCCATAAACTTGAGCAATCACCTGTTCAACTATGTTTTTTATATTTAATTCACTAACCCTCTCTTTGTGAAATTTATATTTAAAAGCGATGTTCAATTGGTTACCAGTAATATCCCTTGGTTGACAAACGCGCAATATAAAAGACAGGGAATGATTGTGCTGTTTTATTTTAGCTAAAACTTCATTCCACTTAGCCATGATTTGTTCAATTGTAAAATTCACATCATTATTATCAATATTAGCAAAATTATTTACTGGTTTATCGTTAATTGGAGAACTAGGTGCTGATGTATTATTTTGCGTCTTAATCCCAACAACTTTTGGTGTAAAAGCTGTAGTTGGTTGAGATAAACATATTTCAGCAATAACTAACTCTACTGGTAATTGTTCAATAAAATATTCTTTTAGACTATTTTTAGCTGCAATAAACTTTTCTGTGTAATTAATAATTTGCTCTAACGAAAAAGACTTGGCTGATTCATTAATTTTTAACTCAAGCGTTTCGCCGTATTCATTGGCAAATTGTGTTGCCAAACTAGGGCTAATTTTTATCAAAAGCAATTTTCGGAAAAACTCAATACAATCATCAAGAAATGTTTTTAAATTTACACCTTCGCCAACTAGTTTGTTAATCAAACGGATAGCATTACCAGCATCCTTTTTTGCTAAATGAGACAAAAGATTTAAAACTTCATTTAAATCATTTCTAGGTATAACCAAATCAGCTTCTTCTTGAGTGATTTTCTTACCGCCAATAGCTATAATTTGTCCCAACATACTTTCAGCATCACGCATATGCCCTTCAGCTTGTCTGGCGATTGATTCCAGTATTTCCTTGCCAATATCTATCTTTTCATTATTTGCCACATAAGATAATTTTTTTACCATATCAGCTGTATTAATCTTTTTGAAATCAAATCTCTGGCATCTCGATATAATTGTTGTTGGCACTTTATGTATTTCAGTTGTACATAATATAAAAACAACATATTTTGGTGGCTCTTCTATTATTTTTAACAAAGCATTGAAAGCAGAAGCTGACAGCATGTGTACCTCGTCGATAATAAAAACTTTATATTTATAACTGGATGGAGTGACTAGAGCATTAGCAATAATATTCTCACGAACATTTTCTACACCAGTATGACTAGCGGCATCAATTTCAATAATATCGAGAGCTTTGCCGGCAGTTATGTCGATGCAAGTCTTACATTTATTACAAGGATCAGCTGAATTTTCTTTTTTCTTATCACAATTGATTGCTTTAGCGAACACTCTGGCTAAAGTCGTTTTACCAACTGCCCTTGGTCCGCAAAAAAGATAGGCATGAGCAGTTTTGTCTGAAATAATTTCCTGCTGTAATGTCAGTTTAATATGACTTTGACCAACCACTTCTGCGAAATTTTGTGGTCGATATTTTCTATACAATGTTGCCATTTGATAAATTTATATTACTAATACATCTTAACATCGGACTAAAATAAATCAAGCTTAACAAGCCTGATTTATTTCTATTTTTATTGTTTTATTTTAACCCTTTTTTACAATATTCTCCACTGCTGCCCATTTTGATTCTCCGTTTTTCGGTACAAGAATTACTGCTTCGTCAGTAGCTTCACCTCGGAAATAAGTCACACTAGCAGTGAGTAAACGCCATTTTTTTCCATCAGCAATAGCAATAAATTCATTATCAGCGGTTTTTTCTAGTTTAGCTACTACTCTAGCACGCTCAATTGGGCCAATCTGTTTATAAACAAAAGTTCCTTTACCAGTAATGGTTAGTTTTAAAATATCACCTTCAACTAATTTTGACTTAGAGGCATAGTTAGCTGGTACACTATACTGCTTACCATCAGGTCCAATCATGTTTTCACCATCAAACACGCCTTCAATTACTTTAGTTTCTCCAGCCAATTCACTGTCTTCACTAAAATTATCATCGCTTAGCTGACTTATGTTAATACTTAACTCATCTTCATCGGTAATAAAACCAGACAAAACCTGCATTAATCGGTCGTTATTTTCTTTAATATTAGCTAATAATTTTTTAACTAATATCATTTTTGATTTTGGTACGACAATTGTCTCGTTATTTTTCTTTTCATCATCCAGTTCTTCTTCTTTGTCTTCCACTAAATCACGTTCATCGGGAAAATCATCATCGTTTTTTTTGTTTTTGTTAAACATATTTTTTATTTTAAAGCTTATTTTTGTTGTTCTATTCTACCCTATTATCGTCTTTTTGTAAACCCTGTTCCTGCTTTACCCGTTTCATGATTTCTGCTTCAATAATATTTCTGTCTTGCCCATATTTTAATCTACTCAAATTTTTAATTTTTTCTGCTGTTTTTGGACTACTTATTCCAGGCAACGGCCAAGCGGTTGTCATAGAAAAAGGTCGTGTAGCAGAATTATCGACCAATAATTTAACATAAGCAGTATATTTTTCTATATTAATTAAATCGTATTCATTAAATACTGGTGCGAATTCTTTAGCCATTACTTCAGCATCCTCAGAACCGATTTTAAAATTAATCCAAGTTCCGACATTGCCAAAAACTGCGTCACGAATTGAAGTATCTTGATTTTTTACTAATTGTCCGAGATATTGATGTGCAATAATTAAATTCAAATTATATTTTCTAGCCTCAGACAAAATAGAACATATAGAGTCGGTTGTAAAATTTTGAAATTCATCAATATATAAATAAAAATCTTTTCTTTGCTCTTGTGGCGCATCAGCTCGAGAAAGTGCGGCCATTAAAATTTTACCGACCATAATCATACCTAAAAGATGTGAATTCGTTTCGCCAATTAAACCCTTAGACAAATCAACTAGTAATATTTTCTTATTGTCCATAATATCACGCATATTAAAAGAACTCTTTTGCTGAGCGATAATCGGTCTCATTGTATCATTGGAAATAAACTGGGTTAATTTTGAAGTCACATATGGAACGACGTTAGCCAGGGCTACATCTCCGCCAGCCTTTTCTGCCTCCTTACGCCAAAAATCAACTACTGTTGGATCAGGGCACTTTTCTAATTTCATTTTTCTAAACTCAGGATCAGCTAAAACTTTCGGTATTTCCATTAAGGTTGAACCTGATTCTGGATGTACCATAATTAAAAGCATAGCGTTTCTCATGTATTGTTCAAAAATTGGTCCACCAGTTTGTTTTAAATCATACAATTTGTCGAAAATATTAATCATTTCATTAATAACAAAAGTTTTTTGTTCTGGATATCTAGAGTCATATTCAAGTAAATTTAAAGCTAATGGTCTGGCAGTGTCTGATGGTGCAAAAATAATTACATCTTCAACACGCTCTGGTGGTACTTTATCAATAATATCACTGATGAGGTCGCCATGAGGATCCACCACACAGACACCCTCGCCATTCATTATATCTTGAATAGCCATAGAAGCTAACAGAACAGATTTACCAACACCAGATTTACCAATAATATATGTATGTCTTCTACGATCGTCTCTTTTAATTCTAATTTTTTTTGTTACTCCACGATAATCATTATCGCCGATTGAAATCCCCTCTTCTGGCAAATTAGCTGGTGCAGCGGCATATTTAGCAAATAACCATAAAATATTTGGTGTTTCGGTACCACTTAATGGTAAGTGAAATAAACTAACTAATTCTTCGGTATTCAACAAAATACTTATACTTGGCTTGAATCTGCGGTAAATAAAATCTTTTATTATCAATTTTTCTCGAAGCTTATTATGAAAAGTGTTTTTGCCTTTTAAAACGTTGCCATATTCATAATAATTATATTGACTAAAAGCGCTTATTATATCATTTAAATGTGCCCTGGCTTGTGTTTTGTTTTTAGAACTAACGATTATTCGAATATTTGTATCTAAACCAGCCTTACTATTTTTTTCTTCAACTAATTTCATTACTTCTTGCTCCATATCAGTCATTTTATATGATTTTTTTTGAACATCTTCTGGCAAGGGTTGTTTAGCTGATTTTGCAACATCCAGAAGACCCTGAAAGATCTTGCTAAATATACTAGTTTTTAATGCTTCGGATATTTTTTTTCCTTGATGAACTTCTCTGGCCACAGCAGCGGATTTTTTATGCCAACCGACCTTCGCACTTCTAATAACATATTGTATTGAAATACCTTCGTTTTGATCTAATTTAGACATAACATTAACTAGGGTATTGAGTGGATCAGTATCAAGTTTATTATATGTTTTTAATGGAAAAATTAAACTTCGCGTAGTTTTTAAATAACCTGCAGCAATCTCGCCTTGAGGACTAAAAATATTATAATCTTCAACTTCTTCCATGACTGCTTCAGGATAATGAGCTTGTATTTGTTGTTCAAGGTATCTACCTAGATGCTTAGGTGCCGTAGCGTAAAAAGAAATTAATTTGTCGTTAGCTACCATTTCAAAAGAAAAATGGTCATTTCTGCCAAATAGCCAAGACATTTGATTGTACCATTTTTGTGGTTTCATACCGCCAATGGCTTGAAAAATCGTTTCCCCTCTAGAAATTTCTTCACGCAAATTTTGTAAATGATTTTGAGATTCACCTTCTTTTTGATTCGGCTTCTCTTTTGGTATCCGAATTAAATAAATCACATGCCGATGATAGCTTGAATTATACGCAAAAATTTGAATAACCTTTTTGATTATAAGAAATAAAATTATCAATCCAAAAAGTAACACAAGATAAATAAACCAGCTGTCTATAAAGACGGCTAGGTCAAAATTATAATTTGTTGACTGTTCTTCTAAAAATCCATAATCGTCCATATCGTTTTATTTTTCAATTTTTATTTTAAATATTTCATCAGCTTTAATTTTTGCTTCTTGCTCCAGAAAAAAACTATTAATACCAGTGATTATCGAAAGCCATTTTTTTATTAAATTTATTATTTTTTTTACATTGATTTTTGTTTTGCTCATTAGTTGGTTTATCTTGGCCGCCGTTTTTTCACCCTCTCTCTTAAACTCTCGTTGTTTGCTTTTTGGCATATCCAAATATATTTCTTCAAGGCCATCTTGTAGAACATATTCAATTTTTTTGGTTTTTTGTTCTTGCCCAGCAGTAATCCCACCAACAGGTTGAACGAGTGGTATTTGAACAATATCATTTGCTTTTTCTTTTTTTTCAGCAATTATTTCCAGAACTTTTTCTCGACCTCGTTCTATTTGCGCCTCCACACTGTCTTCAGATTCAATGCTTTTTTTTATTTTAACTTGTGGCTTGATTTTTTCCAAAGTATTTTGTTGCTCATCCATAATTTATTTATAAAAAATAATAACTTATCATTATTATAACATAAAATTAAAAACTATGTTATAATAAATCTATAAATTTTAATCATACGTTATATGCCGAGTTATAAAAAAATAACTAAAAACATTCAAGAAGTCACGATTGATAATCCCAAAACTCCAAATGATAAATTGATCTGGCTAAATATAAATAACGCTGGAAAAAGGGAGGTGGAATTTTTGCGCAAACAATACAAATTTGATATTCGATATCTACACGCGTCACTATCAAAAGCCCGAGCCCAAAGACCAATTATTAGAAAAGAAAATGACTACTTATTTATGATTCTTCATTTCCCGATTTTTAAAGATAGCACTATTCTACCAGCAGAAATAGAATTTTTTATCGGTCATGGATATCTAATAACCATTCATGACAATAATCTTACTTCTTTAAATGACTTTTTTAATATTTGTAAAAAAGACAGCGGTTCAATCTTGGCCTATGAATTTGAATCATCGGCAATCCTGCTTTATGAAATTTTGGAAAAATTAATGGATAATTGCTTTAATTTGCTTGACAAAAACAGCATTGTCATAAATAACGTAGAAGATATTATTTTTGCCCAAGAACAGAAAAGCGCGGTATCAAAAATTCTATCTCTTCGACACAACATTATAAATTTTCGTAAAATCATACAGAATCACAAAAATATAATGAAAAAATTGACCGGAATGGAAAGTGGACTAGTTCCTTCGCAAGAAATAAAAGATTACTATAATCGACTATTGGAAAAATCAAAAAGAATATGGGAAAATCTGGAAAACCAAAGAGAAATGATTGAAGTCTTAAACAGCACTAATGAGTCGCTTTTGAATTATCGTTTAAGCGATATTATGAAAACCTTAACAATTTTTTCTGTCATTGTTTTTCCCTTGACCTTATTGGCTGCTATTTTCGGCATGAATACCATGAAAGGCATGCCTCTAGTTAATCATCCTCTTGGTTTTTGGATAATAATTATCGTCATGCTTATTGGCTGCCTGGGGATGCTTCTGTTTTTTGAAAGGAAAAGATGGTTATAGAATATTTTTGTATTACAAGTTAAAAATTTTTTCTATATCCTGGATTGATTTTACCTTCACTGCTTCGGCTCTAATTTTTCTCGCACCAGATAATCCCTGAACATACCAACATAAATGTTTTCGCATTTCAATAATCCCCTGCTCGCCTTTTATTTTTTTTACCAATTTAGCGTGTTCTAATGCAATTTTTAAAATATCTTCTCTGCTTTTAATTTTTAACTTGCCTTTTTTTATTTCTTCAAATATCCACGGTCGACCCAAAGCACCTTGTCCGATGCCGATTCCATCGGCTTTTGTTTTATTTAATAGCTCTTGAGCACTCTCATAATCTTTTATTCCACCGTTAGCTAAAATTACCCCGTCAAAATAATCACGGGCTTTTTTTATAATTTTACAATCAACTGGTCCAGAATGACCCTGATTTAAAATTCGTCCGTGTATTATTATTGCTTTAATATCCAAATCTTTTATATTATCCAAAAATTTTATAGCATCTATCTTGCCAACTTTACTTCTTAGTTTTATTGACACGGGTAAATCTGTTGAATCTATGACAGATTTAATTATTTCTTTTGATAGTTTTAAATCGTTCATTAAGACAGCACCTGCACCCTGTTTAGCAACTTTTTTTACTGGACAACCAAAATTAATGTCAATTCCATCAGGCTTGATTATTTTTTGAATTAATTTTGTAGCTTGAATAAAATGTTTCGAATCACTGCCAAATAATTGAACGATATATGGCCGTTCAAATCTTGAAAATTTGAGCATTTCTAAAGTTTTTTGAGGATTAAAAACCAAAGCGTTTACACTAGCCATTTCACTATAAACAATATCTGCGCCAAACTTTTTACATATTTGTCGAAAAGCCGAATCAGTAACACCGGCCATAGGTGCTAAAGCTAAAATGGCCTGTCCGCCTCTAGAGGAGTTTTTTAATTTTTGATAAAAGTCTTGACTTTTTTTCATAAATATATTATACTATAATATTCTTAAAAACAAAAATAAAATAGAAAAACAACAAATGGAGGTAGCCTGTCATGACGATAGAAAACATTTTTTTTCTATATGTAATGATAACAATCATAATCATTGCCTATCTGATATACAGGTTGGCACGTTATCAAAATGAATCAATTGTTGATTCCTTAACCGGCCTCTATAACAGAAGATTTCTGCGTAAACGAATAGCAGAAGAGGTCAAGCGAATAAAACAGAAAGGTTCTTTACAAATATTATTTATTGATATTAATGATTTTAAAGATGTCAATGACACGCGTGGTCATAGTGCCGGCGATGAAATGTTAATCTCTTTGGCCGATATTTTAAAACGGAAATTAAGATTAACAGATGTAATTTGTCGACCTAGCGGCGATGAATTTATTATCCTTTTCCCAAGAACAACGGAGAAGGAAATGAACAAAATATTAGAAAGAGTTTTTGTGGAAGTTGACCAACTCAATATCATGTTAAGTGTTGGTCATTACGACTATAATCCTGAAAATAAAAAAGGTCCCGTGGCTATAGCTGATTTAGCGATGTATAAAGCGAAAGAAAGACATCGCGCAGGAGAAATCGGCTCGATAGTCGATACTATAGCATAAACTAAAGGCACGGATTCTCGGTTTATAAAAATAAACCTTGAATCTCGTGCCTTTTTCCTTTTAAGCAAAACCTTTTTGTGAATTCTTTCTTTCTCTTTCGAGTTTTTCCATACTCTTTCGCCGAAGAAATTTATTTAATCTTTCTACCGGCTGGAAAATAGAAAGAAAACAAAAGACAAGTAAAAATCCGATTACCAACCAAAATTGCCAATCAATGTCTTTTAAAGAATCCATGATGATCCCCTCCTTTGTTATTTTATTTACAAAAAACTATTTTTTATAGATTCTTTGTCTCTTAGTTGTATCTTTAACAACATAACCTTGACTCTCAATTTCTTGTCTAATTTTATCTGATTCTTGCCAATCTTTTTTAGCACGCGCATTGTCTCTTTTTTCGGCTAATTCAATAACATTTTTAGGTATATCACCTTCTATGTATAATTCGGCGTTCAAAGGTGCGGGCGATGGCGACGGTGATAATATTTTTTCTTCTAAATTCAATCCCAAAACCTTGTCAAAATCCAAAACAGTCGCTAACTTATCCTCTTTTAAAATATCTGATTTAAAAACTTCCTGCACAACAGCCAATGCTTGCGGAGTATTAAAATCATCGCCGATGGCACTTAAAAATTTATTTTTAAATTCATTATTTACTTCACCTAATTTTTCAACCAATTCTCTAACTTGATTTTGCAAATGTTCCAACCCGTTTTTTGCGCCTTCAAGTGCTTCCCAAGTAAAATTCATTACCTTGCCATAACCAGTTTGCAAACATAAAAATCTAAAAGCCAAAGAGTTTATGTTTCTTTTTTCTAAATCTTTTAAAGTATAGAAATTATTAAATCGTTTACCCATCTTTTTGCCATCAACTAAAAGATATTCGTTATGAAGCCAATAATTTACTGGCTGTTTAACTTTATAACCAATCACACTTTGGTGAATTTCATTTTCATGATGAGGAAACTTTAAGTCCACTCCTCCTGTGTGAATATCAAAAGGCATACCAAGTTCGGCTTGACCCATAGCTGAACATTCTATATGCCAACCAGGACGACCAGGCAATTTTTGCCCATCAAGTTCAAATTCCCATGACGGTTCGTCTTCTTTTTGCCCTTTCCAAAGCACAAAGTCTTGAACATTTTCTTTCTCATATTCATCGTCATCAACTCTTTCGCCTGATTTTAATTTTGAAACATCAATGTCAACCAGTACGCCATACTTATGTTTTTGACTATATTTAACTACATCGAAATAAACTGAACCGTCTCTTACGTAAGCATAACCGGAACTAAAAATATTTTTTACTAATTCTCGCATTTTCTTGACGTAGACTATATCTGTGGCATGAGTAATAGAATTAGGTTTTAGAATATTTAATTTTAATAAATCTTGCCAAAAATATTCTTCAAATTCAGCTGTAGATTTTCTTAGAGCTTCCATGCTCGGTAAATCGGGATATTTATTCTTTGCATCTCTGATAGTCTTGTCATCAACATCAGTTATATTCATTACCCACTTAACATTTTTTTCGCCGTAATTATATTTTAAAACTCGCACCAATAAATCAGCAAAAACATAAGATCTTAAGTTGCCGATATGCGCATAATTATAAACTGTTGGTCCGCAAGTATATAAACCAACTTCATCTTTTTTAATCGGTTTAAATTCTTCTTTTTTTCTCGTTAATGTGTTGTATAGAAAAAGTTTATTCATGTTTTAATTTTAACATATTATCTAAAATTTATCTTTTAATAATTCCCTGCTTTTTAATAAGATGTCTTTTAGCTCTTTTTCTGACATTCCTTTTCTCTTTTTATATTTATAAATATAATCATAGTATTCTTCATGTCTGCCATAACTCATTCTCTTCGTATAAGGTCTACTTTTTATGTTTATTGGTATCGCCAATTTTTTTCTTAATTCGTTAGAAGACATATCGTCGTTCAATATGAATTTATTCATAGTAGAAATACTATGGTATAGGTTTTTATTATCAACTAAAAACTTTAATGTTTCTTCCGCTTCTTCTTTTGTTTCAGTAGGAAATCCAAACATTACCGATAAATGTGTTTTTATCCTATATTTTTTGTATACTTTTAGCACTTTAATAGCTCTACTTGGATTATGCATTTTACCCATTAATTTCAAAATTCTTGGCGACATAGATTCCAAACCCAAAGAAACGCCGTGACAGCCCGATTGTTTCATTAATTTCAAAATTGAACCGTCTAAAAATTTATCGTCTATACAGTTAAATATACAGACCCATTTTAATTTTATTTTTTTTTAATTAAAATCTCAGAAAATTCTTTTAAAAAATAGGGGGGGACTGCGTCGTCAACAAACTGAAAGCTATTAATGCTATATTTAGACACCAATAATTCAATATTTTTTACAATAATTTTTGGTTCTATTGTTTGATGCTTGAGATGTCTTGTTCGATAATTGCAAAATGTACATTTATTCCAATAACAACCCTTACTCATTCGAATAGGTAAACAGCTTAATTCCAATCCATCAAAATTAGGCATAATAGCGAGATGTTTTTTTGTAATCTCAAATTTATTATTAGTTTTTTTAAATGATCCGCCATCTTTATGTAAAAAATTTGGTACATTTTTTAAACTTAAATTATTTTCTAAGTTATAAATTAATTTTGCCAAAGGCTCTTCGCCGTCACCGACAACAATTCCATCAATCATCTTACTTAACCTAATATTCTCCTGCAAGTATTTTATATGTTTACCTACCATCGGACCGCCGAATATAATAAACGAATTCTTATTAATATTTTTGAAATATTTAGCTAAAAATAAACTTTGAATAAATTGACGCGGATACAACACTGAAAAACATATTAAATTTGTATCTTTATGTATTTTAAATATTTTTTCAATTTCTTTATATCTTTCTTTAATGTCTTTTGTTTTGCACTTGCAAATATAAGATATAACTTCTGTTAAAGATAAATTGTTTATTTCTTCGTGAGTAAAGCCGAAATCTAATTTACAGTTCAAATCAATCATTTTATAATTTTTATAACCCAAATAATTTAAATATCCTGCCAAGATAGCAATGCCTAATGGCGAAAACACTTGATTAATTATTAATTGATTTTTCGAAAAAGCTGTTGGGAAAATCAATAAAGTTTTTAATTTTATATTATGTAATTTTTTCATTATATTCTATATTTTTAGCGCCAAATAAACACTGTATTTACAATTTAATCTTAATATATTATCTAGTTTTGGGCAAGAAAAAACCTTGGTATATCGCCAAGGTTTTTTCTATGTAAATATAAAATAATTTATTCTAAATAATCTTCTGGATCAACCGTAACATTATTCAACAACACTTCAAAATGTAAATGCGGACCATTAGAATATGAGCCAGCGCCAGAAGTACCAGGAGTACCACCAGTAAGCCCAATTGCTTGCCCTTCAGAGACTTGCTCGCCAACATTAACATAAATAGCTGACACATGACCATAGGAAGTTAGATGCCCAACATCAATATAATTTTTTACGTGCGTCACTTGATAACCAAAATATTCCAATGTTCGTACGACAATATTAAGAAAAAACATACCTCGGAAATTATCAATATGTTGAATTCAATACACTACTAACCCGCGATAATAAAAAGAAATTTTGTCTTTTTTGATCGGTTTAAATTCTTCTTTTTTTCGTTCTATTGTCTGACGACAATATAACTTCTTTATAATGTAATTCTGATAATAAGAATGGTCTAGCTATTTTTTCTTTTAATAACTTTTTGCTTTTTCGAAATACATCTTTCAACTCTTCTTTTGACATTCCTTTCCCTCTATTATAGTACCTAACAGTAGCTAAACAATCTCTTTTCATTATAGCCTTTTGATTTGCGTCAATTGATATTAATAATTTTTTTTTGAGTTTATTCGGAAATACGTTGTCAACTAATACGAAACTAGATAACATAATTTTGTCATATAGTACTTTATTGCTAGCTAGGAAATTAAATGTTTTTTCTGCTCCTTCTTTTGTTTCCGTGGGGAATCCAAACATTGTATACAAAAGAATGAATATCCCAAATTTCCTGAATGCTTTAATGATTTTAACTGCTTCGGAAGGATTATGCATTTTACCCATTAGTTTTAAAACTCTGGCAGACATAGACTCGAGTCCGAAAGAAATTCGTTTACAACCAGATTCTGACATTTTTTGTATTATATTATTCTCCAAATATTTTTTGTCTAAACAACTAAAAAAACAACTCCATTCTATATCCATTTTTTTTTCTAACAATATCTCAGAAAATCTTTTTAAAAACATGGGAGGGATAGCATCGTCAACAAATATAAATTTATTAATACTATATTTGTTCACTAATAATTTGATATTTTTTACAATGAGTTCTGGTTTCACTATAATGTAATTCTGACTATTTTTTTTTGTAAAATCACAAAATGTACATTTATTCCAATAGCAACCCTTACTCACTCGAATAGGTAAACAGCTTAATTCCAATCCATCAAAATTAGGCATAATAGCGAGATGTTTTTTTGTAATCTCAAATTTATTATTAGTTTTTTTAAATGATCCGCCA
>Ga0075120_10002059_pt1 | contig 14908 bp, 9 predicted proteins | sample AntAceMetag02UKL_FD_69792 | JGI IMG/M metagenome (GOLD analysis project Ga0075120, IMG submission 69792) | Saline lake microbial communities from Ace Lake, Antarctica - Antarctic Ace Lake Metagenome 02UKL | ecosystem: Environmental > Aquatic > Non-marine Saline and Alkaline > Saline | place... | reverse complement strand
AATGGCACTGCCGCATGACATGATCGGCATCTATATGGCCGTCGGCAGCGCCAACCACCTGCCGCCCTGGGGCGGCGTCGACATGTTGCTCAGCACCAACCCGATTGCCGTTGCCGTGCCATCGGGCCAGAACCCCCCGATCATTCTCGACATGGCGACCACCGTTGCCGCCTATGGCAAGATCAAGACGGCGGCGCAGCGTGGCGAGACCATGCCGGAAGGCTGGATGATTGACCGGCAGGGCGCACCGCTGACCGATCCGCGCCGTGCTGCGGAGGGGTTTTTATTGCCCATCGGCGGGCCGAAAGGCTACGGGCTGGCGCTGATTTTCGGCTTGCTCGCCGGCACGCTCAATGGCGCTGCCTTCGGCAGGGATGTCATTGATTTCAACGCCGATGAAAAGACCACCACCAATACCGGCCACCTGATCATCGCCCTCGACATTGCCGCCTTTACCGATGTGGCCGCTTTCAAGGCGGAAATCGATGACGTCTGGGCAACCATGAAGGCCTCCGACCGCCTGCCGGGCGTCAAGGAAATCCGCCTGCCCGGCGAAAGGCTGGCTGCAACAATAGCCGACCGGCAAAAAAACGGCATACCGCTCGCCCCGGAACTGCTCGCCGTGCTCGAAACACTTGCCGACGAGCTGGGGATTGAAAGGTTGTAACAGGCTGGAAAAAGGCTTTTCAAGCTCTGGCATGCGCGCTTGATTGTGCTCGGCGGACCATCCGCTGATTTGACAGCCGTTTTTTGCTTTGGCCTGCATTCCGATCGTTCATGACGGGCTTCGCGCAATGGAACCTGTACAAATGTGAATGCAATTGTGCTAAAATGAGACAATGAAAAAGACACGAACAACCCAGCGTTCCGCAGTGACCGGGCGCTTCGTCCTAAAGTCCCTTGGGAAGGGAAAGGCGAGCAAGTTCCTGAAAGTTGAGGGCATGACACTGACTGCCAGATCGGCAAGTACACTCTCAAGCCTTGAAAGCAGGGGTTTGAAAGGTGATGTGCTTCGCGCGGCTATCAGCCAATCCTTTGTTGCGAGGCGAGGCTGTTGAATTGCTAAAGCGCGGTAGACCCTGTTTGTAACGAGCAACCTGCGACGTGAAGCCAGCCTTAGAGAAGGAAAACCATTTTGACTGAAACATCGGAGGCTGGATTGCACATACGGCCCATTGAGCATGTTGTAATACAGGTGCAAGAAAAACTGAAAAAATATATCCGGGGCGATGTCTCGCTGGCTGAAGAATTGATCTCTGACCGGCGCTCTGAGGCACGGTGCGAACACGGAGACGGCGCACCAGAGAAGACCTGATGTCGCTGAAAGTGCTCCATCAATGCTTCAGTTTTATATGAAGAAGTAGGAGCTGGCATCGTCCCATCGACTTGGTTGATCGATTCATGCCCAAGCATCGCAACAATTGCCCGGGCTTGAAATATCTCAGCTTTGCCGCGCCAGACTCTTGTCGAACAGGGCGACGAGTTTCGGGTCGAATCTGTCGCGCAGTCTTGCGATCTGTGGTGCAACCGCTTCGATGAAAACATTGCGCTCCTGCAGCGTCAGGTCGCGCACCTCGACGCCTTCGGCGCGCAGTTTCGCTGTGCAGATGGCATCGTCTTCTTCGGCAAATTGCCGCTGCGCCAATGTCGCCTTGCGCATCGCCCGTGCGACACCTTCACGGACAGAATCCGGCCAGGCCTCGACGTGCTGCCTGTTGAACAGGGCCAGGGCAACACCCAGCAGATGGCCTGTCAGACTGATATGCCTGTGGGTGTCATGCAGCCTGAAATTATAGATATTGGTCAGCGGGTTTTCCTGTGCATCAACCGTGCCGTCGGCGACAGCGGCGGGCAGATCCCGCACGTCGATGGCATGCGGCTCGAAGCCGAGCGTGCGAAAGAGCGCCTTGTGATCCTCATTGGCCAGGGTGCGGATTGTTAAACCTTTGCAATCCTGCGGGCTGGTGATGACCCGGTTGGCGGTGGAAATATGCCGAAACCCATTGTCCCAGAAATCCATCACGCAATAGCCGGTCCCAGCCGCCACGCAGCGGGCCAGTTCGCGGCCCAGTTCCCCGTCCAGGATGGCATAGGCGCTGGCCCGGTCCGGCACCATAAAATGCTGGTCGAAGACACCCAGTTCCGGTACCCGTCCCGCCAGATAGCTTGACGAAAAATAACAGCCGTCGAGTTCTCCCGATTCCACCATGGTCAAAAGGTCGGCTGCCTTCTGGCCGCGCTCGACAATGTTCTCATCAAAGATGAAGTTGACGGCATCGCCAAGTTCTTCGTGGAGATATTGCCCCAGAGCCCTGCCGCCGCGCGTATGCACCGATTGCGGTCCCTGATAGCCGCCAAAGCGAATGGTAATCGGTTCTGTCACATTGGTCTCCCGTTCAAGATCATATGCACCCTAGCGCAATTCGGCCATCAGTTCTTCCGGGCTGACCGGCAGGGCGACCGGCGCATTGCGCCGGGCAGACAGATCCATCGCCATGGTCAGCATCAGGTTGGCGTGGCCATCGGCGGCCGTGGCATGGGGTGTGGATTGACCCGCATAGATACGCTGGAACCAGGAATTGGTTTCCTCGCGCATCGGCCCCCAGAGCTGGCCGCCCTGCATGTCGCCCGGCGGATAGCTGGTGAGGAAATCGACATGTCTGGGTGCGCCCGGATCAAAACCGTCCGGACTGTAACCGGCGCCCTGGGCAATGTCGGATGCCAGAACCAGGTCGCGGTGGGTGTCTTCCACATCGATGACGCCGGCCGTGCCGACGATGCCGATTTCGAGGCCATAGACGGCGCCCGGCCAGACAACCGGCAGGGCCCAGCTGATGCTCATGCTCCAGATCGTGCCGTCATCCATGGTGACAATGGCAAAGGTTGCGTCCTTGGTGCCGTGTTCTCCCAGAACCTTGTCGCAGGACTGGGCAAAGACCGAGACCGGCTTTTTGCCTTCCATCAGCCACATGGACATGTCGAGTGAATGGGTGCCGGAAACCACCATCGGCGTCAGGTTGGCGCGGTCCTGGGTGCGGCTGACGGTGGCGATCGGCACCATCCGGTTCATGAAGGCGCGGGTGACCACCGAGGTCACATCGCCGATCTGGTTGGTGGTGAGACGTTCCTTGATGGCCAGAAAGCGGCGCCGGAACCTCTGGGTATATCCCACGACGGCATCGACACCGGCCGCTTCAATGGCGGCAAGAATCTGTGCTGACTGGCGCGCGTCTGTGGCCAGCGGTTTTTCGATAAACAGGTCATGGCCGTGTTCCACCGCGAAAAGGGTGGGATCGGTATGAAAATTTTCATCCGTGGCAATGATGACGGCGGTGACCTCCGGTCGTGCAATCAGTTCGCGGTAGTCATTGGTGAAGAAATCGGCGCCCGTATCTTCCTTCAACGCGGCGCCAAGATCGGATTTCAGGTCGCATAGCCCGATCCAGCCGACACCCGGATAGTCACGGGCCAGTTCGCCGCGAATCCGGCCGATTGTTCCGCAGCCGATGATGGCCAGTCCGATTTCACGCTTTTGTTTTGCCAATTTGGTTCTCCTGGTATGGCCCCTCGCCCGCAGCCTCACAAGGCCGCTTTTGACGGATCAGACGGTTTGCTGAAGAGACGGCGTATGCCGTCGATAATGACGAGGGCGATAAAGATGATCAGCACCGTTCCGATCCATTGGGACGCCACATAGGCCCAGGATTTGTCCTCGAAAATGAACAGTGAACGGCGCAGGTTCTCGTCGGCGAGCGGCGCCAGGATAACGCCCAGGACCATGGGTGCGACGGGAAATTTGAACCGTGACATCAGCCAGCCGAAGATGCCTGCTGCAAACATGATCCAGACATCGAAGATTGACAGTTTTACCGAATAGGCCCCGATGATGCAGACCGGCAATATCAATGGCATCAATATGCCGCGCGGCAGGCTGAACAGGCGCACACAGGGGCGGATCAGCATCAATGCTGCCACATACATGATCATGTTTGCCACCACCAGGGCGGCATAGATGAAATAGATCAGGCCGGGATGGTCGGTCTCGATGGTCGGGCCGACAACGACATTTTTCAAAGTGAGGGCCGCCAGCAGGGCGGCCGCTGCCGCATTGCCGGGGATGCCGAGCGCCAGGGTCGGCAGCATCGAGCCGCCAATATTGGCATTGTTCGCCGTTTCTGCGCAGACGATCGCCTCATAGCTTCCCTTGCCCCATTTGGCGCGCTCCTCGGGACTGGCGCGCCGCCGTCCGATATCATAGGACAGGAAGGACGCCACATTGGCGCCCGCGCCGGGGATTGCCCCGATGACGGTGCCCAGAACACCGGATCGAACGGCTGATTTGAAATATTTCATGATCATCCGCAGGGGTGGAACCACCCGGTCCACCCCGCTGGGGATGGTCGGTGCGGAGGGGGAGGGCAGGGTGCGCAGGATTTCCGCCAGACCGAACAGGCCGATCAGCACCGGCACATAGGAAATGCCGTCGAAAAGCGCGAATGTGCCGAAGGTGAAGCGCGGCGTCGCATGAATGGCGTCCAGGCCGACAAAGGCCACCAGCATGCCGAGCCAGCCGGAAATCCATCCCTTGAGCGGCATTTCTCCCGTCGACATGGTGCCAGCCACCAGAATGCCGGTCAGCGCCAGCAGAAACATTTCCCAGGAACGGAAATTGAGCGCAAAGGTCAGCAGCAGCGGGATAAAGGCGACCAGCAGGATAATGCCCACCCAGCCGCCAATGAAGGATGAAGCAATGGCCATGCCGAGGGCCTGTCCACCTTCGCCGCGCTGGGCCAATTGGTGCCCCTCGATCATTGTCGGCACGGCATCCGGCGTTCCCGGGATATTGATCAGCACGGCCGATATGGCCCCGCCAAAAACACTTCCCGTATAAACACCGAGCATGAAGCAGATGGCGGAATTCTGGCCCATGCCGGCGGAAAGACCAATCAGAAGCCCCATGGCCATGGTGGTCGAAAGTCCCGGCAATGCACCCCAGATGATGCCGAGGCAAACACCGGCGGTGGTGACCAGCAGGAGGTAGGGCGATAGAGCCAGAAGAATTGAGTCAAGCATTGCGGTGGTTCACGATCCGGGCAGTGGAACATGAAACATGTTCCGGAAAACAAGCGACAGGAAGACGGTCCAGACAATGGAGATCGTCAGGCTGATCCATAGGGGCCCGCGCCAGAAGAGGCTCATGATGACCACCAGCACGACAATGGTGACCGGTTCGAAGGCGCTGAGCACTAGGGGAAATCCACCCAGCACGAAATCGGTGCGGAAGGTCAGGATCTGCAGGGCGCTGATATAGATCAGCACGCATAATGCCAGTGCCAAAGTGCGCAATTCGGTTGGCAAATCCCAGTCGAAAGGCGCCATGCGCGTGGCCAGGAGCCGGGATGCGCGCCAGCGTTGCCAGGCGGTCCAGGCCAGTGCCAGGGCCATCAGGCCAAGGCTGGCCGCAGTTAGGAAAGGCAGCAGTCCCGGCGCGGTTGCAAGCGAGCCTGGAACGGGAAGGGCCAGTGATCCGGCCATGAAGGCAGCGGCGATGAGCAGGAGGAACGCCGATGCAATGAAATCCATCAGGGGGCTGGCAAAGCCGGCGCCTGCCTCTTCGCCCTCGAAGATTACCTGTTTTGGCGGTGTGTCTGGTTTGGCCATGTTCGATTGCTGCGCCTTGGCTGTGCATTGCAGGAATTGCCGGGCGGGTGAACAGGATGAAGCCCGCCCGGCATGCCGTCTTGGTCGGCTGGAAGGCTGACTACTTGATCGGTGGTTTCTTGTAACCCTGCGGTGGCCACCAGGCGTCAAAGTCTTCAGGTGCGGGCAGGCCGAGTTCTTCGGCCGTCTTGAGTGTTGCGCCGATCGCTTCCTGGTTCTTGTTGAAAATGTCGACGGTGATGGTCTCCATCAGTGCAGCTTCGCGATCGGCCTCTTCGCCCATCTTGATTTCCGGCTGCAGGTATTTCGATTCCAGCAGGTCCTTGAACCCTTGCGAACTGGCGGCGGCCAAAAACGCGTCGGCAACCTCCTGCAGGATTTCCGCCGGAACGTCGCGCTTCATGATGAAATTATAGGTGGCGCCCACCGGCAGGAATTTGCGCGATTCCGGCAGGATCGAACCTATGCTTGGCAAAATGGTGCCGTCTTTCAGCGCGATATCCTCCGTGCTGGTTTGGCAAAGGTTGCGCAACTCACCGGCCCGGATCAGGTCGATATGTTCATGCAGGCCGCCTCCGGCAATATCGGTCTCGCCTTGAAGGCCTGCCAGGGTTGCGGGTTTTCCGCCCTTGTAGGGAACATATTTCAGGGAAACGCCGGCCAGATTGGCAACGATCAGCGCAAGTTCATGCCACACGCCACCGGTGCCTGACGTGGAAATGGATATTTTCCCCGGGTCGGCTTTTGCCGCCTCGATGACATCCTGGAAGGTCTGGAAGGGCGAATCCTTGCGCACCGACCAGCTGGCAACGGCATTGCCGGCCTTGAACTGGACCCATTCTTCCCACGGCACCAGGTCCACATGACCCAGAACCCGAACAAAACGGTTGTAATTGGCGCCGCCCAGAACGGTGTATCCATCGGAGGGGGCTGCGGCGACATATTGGGTGGCAACGCCGCCAACGGCGCCTGGCTTGTTGATCACGTCGACCGTCCAGCCCTTGGCCTTGGCCATTTCCTCGGCCAGTTTGCGCATCACCGTATCGGTGCCGCCACCGGCGGAATACATGACGACGACGGTAATGGGGCGTTCGGGAAAGCCTGCCGCGCGGGCCGGGCCTGTCAGCGTGATGTGCAATGCGCCAAGGCCTGCCACGGAGCCGGCCAGAAAACCTCTTCGATTGATCTTGCCTGTTGTCTTTGTCATTTGATTCCTCCCATTCATTGATTGTGCTGTTTTTCAGCTTCCTATCTATTCCGGCCCCCAGTGAGGCCTGTCGGAAACGAATGCCGTGACACTCGGCTCCACATCGGTGGCATTGAAGGCGTTCCAGCGATTGTTGAATCCGAACAGGGCAATCACCGCGCCGATCTCGACAATCTGCTCATCTGTGAAATGGCGCTTGAGTTCGGCCATGTCCTCAGGGATTGCATAGGAAGGGCACTGGCCCCCGGTGACCGCAACGCGCAGGGCGGCCTTCTCCGCATCGGAGAAAAGCGGACTGTCTTCAAAGGCCCAGATCGCATCCAGTTTTTCGTCGCTGACCCCGTTATCCGCACCATTTTTGAACGTATGCGCAGAGCAATAGACACATCCATTGGCCCGGCTTGTCACATGGGCGACCATCCAGCGCAGGGCCGGATCGACCGTACCATCTGGATTGCGGACAATGGCACGGATGAGACCCAGTGCAGCGCGGGCGATTTCCGGTCGCCGCGCCAGCGTCAGCATTGAATTTGCCGTGAAACCGGTTGAAGAAGCCAACCATTCGATGTCAGCCCTGGCCGCATCGGATTCTTCCAGCGTCAGGGGCGCAATGTGAGGCATTTTATCTGTTTCTCCGAATGAAGCTTCGTGTCTGCCGAATTTTTTTGCCTCTGCTCGTTGATCAGGCGACAAAAGTTATCGATGATCGATAACATTGTGACCGCTGAGCCGCCGTCGGCAAATCATTTGTCGATATGACCTGCATCAGGAATGGTGATTGGCCGCCATTCGGATGGCTGCTGGCTGCTTCTTGACAAAGCATCCTGGCACACTGATCATTAAAACTGATAGAAAGCAGAATATTGCATCAGGAAAACACATGCGGCTTCGTCAATTGCGATTTCTGGTGGCGGTCTATGAAGAGGGATCCTTCACCACCGCTGCCCATCGGGTGCACGCCACTCAATCGGGCATGAGCATGCAGATCAAGGCCCTGGAGGAAAGCCTGCAGGTCAGGCTTTTTGACCGTTCTCCGTCCGGTGTGACGCCGACGCGGGCAGGCGAACTGGCCTATCAGCGTGCTACCCGCGTATTGCGCGAACTGGGTGGCATCAAATCGGATCTGGCGATGATGGAGGATCACATCACCGGATCGGTCAGCGTCGGACTGATGCCGACAACGACCCGCACGGTCATTGCGCCCGTGCTGGCCAAATTCGCTTCCCTCTATCCGGATGTCGATATCAAGATGGAAGAGGCCTATAGCGCCCAGCTGAGCGCCGGGGTCATGGCCGGACGGCTTGATTTTGCGCTTGTTCCACCGACCCAATCCTATCGCGGGTTGAAGGCAACCCACATGGACAGCGATGTGGAGGTCTTTGTGACCGCGCCCGATCAGGGCCGCGACAATCTCAGTGCGATTGACCTGACAGGTGTGGAGCCGCTCAAGCTGGTCCTGCCGGGCCCGGACAATGCCCGCCGGGCGAAAATCGATTCCAGCCTCAAAACCTTCAACATACCCGTGAAAGCGATCATGGAGCTGGACGCCATGATGGCGACGCTCGACCTGGTGGCGCGCAGCGACTGGACAACCATCGCGCCGGGTTGCCTGGTCATTGCGGACATGGAATCCCGGCAAAGGTTTCTCCACCCGATCACCCGGCCGGCCATGGCAGTGGACTATGTGCTGATCGAGCCGGCATCAACACCCCTGTCACCGGCAGCCCAATTGCTCTGCGAAGAACTGCAGGCAGAGCTCAGCCGGGTCTGCCAGCGTTGCCGTAAAGAACTGGGCGCAGAAAAATAGGTTATTCTTCAATAGCCACCGGAATACCGCCAGTTATCATTCGTCAGGCATGATAGTCTTTCAGGGCCAAACGAATGTTCGCTTGACGATTGCTCAAGATCGAATTGCCTGCATAGACATAGCGGGTTGTGCGCAGGATTTCATCGACGGGAAGGTCTGCGGCAAATCCGTCCAGTATTTGCCGAAACGGAACAATCCTGTCGCCATAATTGCTGGAGACGAAATACCCATGCACGATTCCCGCCAGCAATTTTGCCTGGCGTTCTGTGTTCTGCGCAATCCCGGGAAATTGAAACAGGTCCCTGTATAAAACGCCGATACCAACTGTGCGAACACTCTTGTTTTTGAGTTGACCGAGATAGAGCGCGTATTGGTAAAGATTGGTTGCCAATGACATTGGCTTGTCCCAAGCCGGTGCATTCTTGCCATTCCAGTACCGAATATTGCTGGGCAGCGGAAACAGGCCCTGCTCACCCAGAGAATGGACAAAATGAGGGTCCATTAAACCGTTCCGGAAGCCCGCTTCTACATAGGTAATGACCCATTGATCAAGTGCGTTCAGCCGCAGGACCGGACCATCATACTGCGCCGCCAAAGCTCGATTAACCCGGGCAATGAGTTTGTTGAACTCGGTCGCATTTCGCCGCATGAATTCCGGTTTAGACAAACCTTTGCTTTCCCAGCGTGAAGATGCAGATCCGTCATCGAGATGTTCGGCAATAGCCAGACTGTCCGGTAGGCTGGAATCAAAATTGTCCACCACGCGATTACGAGAACCGCCATTAGCACTGTTGAGAGAAAGCCTCATGACAATCGGGCGATGATCGGACAGTTGCTTGACGAATTTGTCAACGCTACGGTCTTTGGCGACGATGAAAAAGTCATCACTATTGACCGTGAGGCTCATGTTTTGGGAAACGAAGATATTGTCGATCAGGGTACGTGGTGATTTCAGGTAGCTGAAACCACCGGCCGCCTCATCTTCTGCCGCCAACGGAATAAATCCGCTACGGCTCAGGTCGACAAAGTCCTTGCTGGCGAGGGGGGCAATCCAGTCACCGCCGATTATCCAGTCTTTCTGATAGCCATGTTCATTGATCATCGTATTGACGGCATGCGCGAGAAGTTTCGAAGCCAGACGACGGCGAAGCTGCCCTTCACCCATGGCTTTCAGGTGCACGGGGACGAGATAGAATTGACAGGCCTGACCGCTGGAAGTCGATTCAAAACAAAACAGACCGGGATAGCGATTGAATATCTTGCCGTGCAACGCTTCCAGACCCAGATCATCGCGGCTTTTCAGATGCCACATTTTTTCAATATCCGCAGGCCATTCCTCGCGCCGCCCCTGCACTGTGCTGATGCGCCAGATAACTGCGGTGGATTGTTTGGAATCCGCCGCGTCTGGCTCGGAAAATGCTGCCTCGTATTTTTCACCGAACTTTGTCTCGATGATCTCAATAAGTGCTTTCACGGCGTCGGGCGAAATCTCGACCAATCCCCAGATGTCGGCATTGAGATCAGCAATCACGGTCGCAACCCTGGCCAGTTTACCCGGCTGTTTCCATGTTCTTGAAAGCCACTCGACATTCCAGAACGCCACATCGATATCCCGTTCGGTGCCTTTGTAAATATTGACAACACTTTCCTCCCGCTCATCGCTGCCGGAGAAACGGCCAAGTCCACCAAAAACGCCTGTCAGCGTGTCGGAACCCTTGATATGCTGCAATATCCGGGCGGCAGGGGCTGCCGGCAAACCGCCTTTGGCAGCCATTTGTTCCAGCTGGATGGCAATTGCCGAGATTTTGATCCCCTCATTGGCAATATTTGTCTCCTTGCCGTTCTGCAGCGTTAGAAAATCGTCATGAAATTTTTGTGGGTGGCTCCTGATGTCGTGCCAAGCATGATGCAAGGCGACCAGTTTTCCGTGTTTGTCGAAGACAGGCGCACCTGATGAACCTCCTTGTGTATCCGCTGCATACAGCACTGCCGTTGCATTGTTGCTCAGCAGTTCTGTGTCATCTAGTGATGCCTCTTTGAGGCGCCCGTCAGGATGGTGGATGATAAATGTGGGCTCGTGCCGATTGATCGTGAAGGAGCCGCGAGACATCTCGATGAAACCAAACTGCGTTGCCGCTTCATCGGAGATCCAGACAAATGAATAATCCAGCCCGGTGCCCTCAAGCGGACTGGTCAGGAAGAGCCGGGCGGGATCTGGTTTGAATTGGGTCACCGCGGGTCTGGGGGTTTCAACATTTGCAAACAGTTCCTGCGGTGGGAGCTCGAATCCGAACTCGACAATGGCTTTTTGCGCTGTTTTGGCGTCATGCAGGACATGATGATTGGTCAGAAGCAAATTGGGGGAAACAAGGAAGCCCGTTCCTTTCCAGCCATTTGGCCGATTGATCCCGCGGAAGTCACGTCCGCTGGGTACGGTGATCCTGGCGACTGCATTGCGCTTTTCGGCCAGCAGATGGAGCAGGCCTGCAGGAACGGTATTCCATTCTCCGATGGTTGCCTCCACTGTGGACCCAACGTTTTCGGAGAGTTCTGCTGCAGGCGGGTTCCCTTGCCAGCCGTCAAGCATGCGTCCGAAATTGTCGACGCATCGGGCATCATCCAGGTCGGAGAACAGGCGCGATTCCTGCCAGTTGGAAACCAATGGTATGTTGTCGTCGTAACGATCATTCATAATCAATCCTTTCCTCATGAAACGCCAGCGATGCCCAGCACGCCCAACTGACAGGCGAGGCTTCGTCTGTGCTACCAGTTTGCGTTGTAGCCGCGTGTGTCGGCATGAATGAACCGTTGGGAATCGTAGCGTCCGATACCACCGGTGAACCGGGAATCCGCTGCGCGGACGCTCCTGGCGACGCTGTGCCAATCGGCGACTGAGCCCTGGTCACAGCGCCAGTCTACGGCATTGAATTGCTTGTGCAGGCTTCCAGATTTGCCCTTTATGCATTTGTTGTATTCCGGGCTTCTGTAGCAAGACAGAATTCTAATGGGCGCTCCAAGGCGCTCTCTGATCTCATCAAGCATCCTTGCGGTGTTGTTGATCTCTCTCCACAGGCTTTTCGGAGGAAGGGTGTTTTTTCCCGAACAGGAACCGCCTGGCGCATTGCTTGCACCCATGACAAGAAACTCGACAGCCTTGAAATGTCGTAAACCGAGCGACTGGATATGAGCTTCAAATTCCGGGAAGCTGAATCCGGAACTTTCGACGCCTGCAAAGCTTGATATGAGCGCCTGTCTGTCCGATGGCCCATCAAATCCCATCTGGTTGAAGTCAATGACATTGCCTATCGGAACGACCGAGAATTCATCGATATCATCCTGGTCCGTCCAGGCGGTCTCATGGGCCGGTGATCCGCGCTCTATGGCGAAGCTGGCAAGAATTGATTCAACGACATCGCCGGAGGTCTGCGGCACACTTGCGGGATGAGCATGCGGATTCATGTCCCCATCACGGCCAGCGATCATATGGCCGCCTTGATGTTCCATTTGAAATTCGCCATCCACTGGTCTTGCCTCTGCCGGCATAACGTCTTCGGCGGCTCCAAGATAAGCCAGAACCGTCTGTCCGTTTTCCAGAGCGGCAAGTTCAATGGCATCGCCGATCCCATCGGGATCAATGGACGCAAATGCGCCCTCAATTCCACCGCCCATATAGTCTTCGATTCCAAGGACAAGTGCCTGCGCAATCGATTGCCGATATTCGGAGGAGGCAAGCCTGGCTTCTTCTGCCGAGCGATCAAGAAAACTCACCTCGTGCAGTACACAGGCGGTTTCCGGCGCATGCCTGCTGCGCATGAGTACGCCGTATCTCGCCTTCTTGATGCCGCCGGGATGCGAGGCGTTGCGATCCGCCATCCCCAGTGAAGCAACCATTTTTGACTGGACCGCGCGGCACAGACGCCTTGAAGCTTGTGAGTGGTTGTTATGTACGAATGTCTCTGTTCCCTGCGCATTGTGTCCGGTGGATGCGTTAAAATGGATCGATACAAAAACGGCCGCTTTCGCCTGCTTCGCAACGCCTGCCCGTTCCGCCAATCCCAGATTCACGTCACCCGTTCTTGTCATCAGCACCTTGTAGCCGTGAGCCTGCAAGATTTCCCGGGTTCGTTTCGCAACATCCAGCGTCAGGATTTTTTCCAGAGTACCATTTGGTCCCATTGCATTGTTCCAGCTTGATCCACCCAGCACAGCTGGGGGATTGAATCCACCATGACCCGCATCAAGGACGACAAGACCGGATGTGCTCTCAACGCCGTGTGAAATAGTTTCTTTGCCAGGCCCTGGAGCAAAAGTTTCCGCGCTTTCCATCCCATCTACACGTGGCAGCACAGCGATCTTTTCAAGGGCCTTCAAAAACGGTTTCGAAACCCGCGCGAAGCCTGGATTTTTTGGGTGAAGTTCATCGTGCCAACTGCTCGTGCTTTCGCCGACAAGTCCGCGCACATCCAGAGGAATGAAATTTTTTCCGAGAACATTTGGCAACGCAGCCAGTTCGTCGTTGAAACGATCAACAATATGTCGGACCACTTCCTCACCAAGATCAAGAGGAATACCGGCTTCGGCCAATGGTCGCCCCAGCCATTTGCCGCCTTCCACGGGCTTTGCATACCCATAGCCGTGACCGAAAACCGTAAGCCCGTCTCGCGCGCGCAAAGCGGTTTCAACAATGGCGGCATAGTCTGACAATAGTACTGAAAATTTGCCATCAAGTGCGTTGTGATCGATAATTTCGGCCGCGGACATGCCGGGTGTATAAGGTTTGAGTACCGCCGTAAGGCGGCCTTCTCCCAACAGGTCATTGCCACAGGCAGAAAGCAAAAATGCATCGGGCATCTCCTGCCTGATAGCACCGATATATTCGGAATCCTGAACCATTCCTGCAACCGTGTCGCCGGCGGCACCCAGTGAAAAAACCGCGTAATCATTCTCCCGTGCGACATTATCGACAATGTCGTGCAGCAACACAGGATATTGAAACCAGCTGTCTCCTTCAGAAACGATGCGAATGCCGGAGAAGCCGGGCGAATTGACCTTCTGGCGATAACGGCTGTTGCGCAGACGGCGCGCCAGAGTGTTGAGCAAGGGCACGCCGATTGCAGCCTCCGTGCGTTCACTACCCGTAGCGGTGTCAACGGATTCATTGAAATGCAATTCGACCGAGTAGGGAGCTTTCCGCTCTTCAACAGGCGTTTCCTGCGTGTGCTCTTCGAGAAATTTCTGCGCTTCGTCGAATTCGCCAAGATTGAGCAATGCGTCGAAATTTTGATAAAAATCTGCTTCCTTCATTGTACTTCCCTCTTGTCTATTCATGGGACGCACTTGAGAACCCGGCTTTTCAGCCTGGGTATCAAGGGTCGATTCAGTTATGGCTTTGTCGTTGAGGCAATGATGGTGTCCGTAACAATTGCCTGCGCAATCCAAGGTTCACATCTTCGGCGTGATGCAAGCGTGAATCGAGCGTCATGCAATCGCAACGCCTGTAAACCTGGCAATAAATTGGGGAGTTCTGGCCGGGCCTGCCAGGAGCGGAGTCCGGGTAAAGCCAGCGTTTTCATCATGATCTCGTCGATCATTTGCGAGATAGGCGGCGTTCAGTCATTCGCCAAAGGAGGGAATGGAAATGTATTGGGCTGCATGTCCGCGGAAGATTGTCTTTAATATAGGATTGGGAACGACCGTGAGCGGCAGTCAGAAATCATGCAGCATTGTCCCGTTTCAAACTCAGCAGTTCCCAGCACTGGCGTTGCATGTGACCATGGGATACAGCGCCATACCCCTCGCGAGGGATATTCGGCAGCAGTGTCGAGGCCAGCGTGGGGTTGCCAAAATAGTGCCCCCAACTGTTTTTGAATATAAACCAACCCCCACCGCTGGCCTTAGGATCGGGTTGATATCCGGTCACACAAACGACGTGGCCAGAAACGGCTTCTCGCGCCAGCCCGATATTGGGTTCCTCCTCCGGCCCGTAGACAATGCCTGAACTCAATGTATCCTTGCCCCGCCAGTTGTCTTTTTTCCGGTCAGCAATCCTGAACATGACAAAAGCCGCGGCACAGGGACGCCCAAGCGTCAATTCGTTGTAAACCAGTCTGGCTGGATCCGGGTCCGCTGCGGCGTCGGCTTCGAGGTCCCAATATTGAGCAGCAGAAAAGGCAAATTTCTTCGCCTCGTCGAGGGCCGGAGTAGACGGAGCATGTGTTGTTGAAAGATCATTG
>Ga0075120_10002057_pt1 | contig 14911 bp, 8 predicted proteins | sample AntAceMetag02UKL_FD_69792 | JGI IMG/M metagenome (GOLD analysis project Ga0075120, IMG submission 69792) | Saline lake microbial communities from Ace Lake, Antarctica - Antarctic Ace Lake Metagenome 02UKL | ecosystem: Environmental > Aquatic > Non-marine Saline and Alkaline > Saline | place... | reverse complement strand
AGGAGAATGACCGGGATGATCGATGGATGGGGTTCCAACTCTCGGAACGTGAGTACAACTGGTCAGGCTATGCAGGTGATGCTTTGGTCGTTACGTTCGGTGATGAGTTCCCGTACAGCGATCAGGACCGGAAATTCGTATTCTGGTCGCGTTTCAACTACGTCCCGTCATGGCATTTGAGTGATCAGCTCCATTACTCCTATGAGTTCTGTGAGACGTGGGGAGGCGATAATCGAGGTTGTCACGAACCCATGTCGGATCGTATGCATCGCTGGACACAGGTGGAAGTCCTTGAAGACAACCCGGTTCGGAAGGTCATCCACTGGGAATACGTGCTATGTAATCCGGACTACAAGGTGCCGGACGACGATCAGGGGACGCAATTGCCCGAGGGCGATGAATACTGGACGCTGTACCCGGACGGGTCGGCTGTTCGTCACATTCTTTATACACCTAAGCTCGATACCGATTTCCGGCAGTGGAACGAGGTGGCCGAGTTGATGGTGATCGCGGACTCAACGAGCGATCCCGACAATCACACGGCTAGCCCCGCTTTAACGATCATGAACCTGGAAGGGACTACAGATAAATTCTTCCCCCCCGTGACCCAATCGTACAAAGACAAAGTCAACGAGTGGAATCAGTTTATCATCATGACGCATTTCACGGACGGCATGGATGCTTTTGCCGCCTTTTCGCATGGCGGAGATATCACGAATACCTATTCCGGATACAAACTGACCACCGACATTGCATGGCATAACCCGTCGTTCGCGATGTCGCATTGGCCCGTAGGACTGGAGCCGTACGAAGAAGATAATTACACGGTAGGGACCTGGCCGGCAGAGGTGTCGCACGCCAGCCTCATGGGCATCAGCGCCTATTTCGGGCATGCCGAATGGACAAACAATTACAAGCTGGATGAGCGGGGCAGAAAATACAGGGACTGGACTTCGCTCGTCGGACTTCATGATGCCAATGACCTTCCGGGCATTCGCGCTAAAGTGAAGTCATGGCTTTATCCCGGCGCAATCACAATCCTGGGTTCGAATTCCGTATTCCGCGGCATCGATTATCAGCAACGATCGTTGATGTTCGAGCGTACGGGTGCTGTCAACCGTTGTCATTTCGAGATTGATCCATCCGCCTTCACGAGCACCGTCATTAACCCGGTTTTCGAGATCGAGAACTGGGATGCGGAAAGCATGAGGCTCTCCATGGATGGCACAAATCTCATCCAGCATACGGACTACCGCAGCTACGCAGACGGAACAAACGCTCTCGTGTGGCTCAATCGCACCTTTGGCAATGCTCGAACATTCGTGTTGTCGGAATAGCTTACACATTATACGGATGGATTGAACAGGTCCGTGTTATCCAAGCAATCCGTGGTTTAGGAATATACGGAGGGCACGCGGCTCATGCGCCACTCCAAACCACCCATCAAAAAACGTTCCAATCATTACACTGTCGGCGGGGACTTCTTGTCGGCTCGATTCGCCTTTACATCCCCGCCCTTCCCCCGCATTCTCTGCATAGTTTCCACGAATGAAAACACGTTACCGGAGGGGTGTATCATGAATGAAGCCATTACCGATCGCGACCGCAAGCTGGCCGAGGGCTGTCTGACATGTCCCGCCTGCAATCACGCCCGCAAGAAACAGCGCGGTTTCTTTTTCTGGTTCGTGAAAAAAATCGAGGGCGCCATCTGTCCTCAGTGCAAGGCCTACGAAAAGGTCTACGGACGCAAGGCTCACGAAAAAATTCCGCAGGAATTCACCAACACGCCCGCACACTGATTGATCTTTACATCAGGGCGTTGCGTCTTCATCCTTATCCCCGTTGCTGATTGAGTTTTTCCACCGGGCGGATACGCGCGGGTGAATTAAAACGTATTTGGAGGAGAACGTCGCCATGAAAGATGCTTCCATCCGGCTGGACTATTCACCCCATTCTCTCGTCCTCTTTCTGTTGGTGGCGATAAGCGCGTGGTACGCGGCAACGGCGCGTTCCGCCGATCCCGAACCCACGTCCGTGCCGATCGTGCTTGAATTTCAGGCCATTCAGTCAAACATCGACAGCAACAACTATCCCGCTGCCATCGCGTCACTCGAGGCCATCATCCAGCGCGACCCCTCGCAGCACAAGGCTTGGGAAATGCTCGGCTGGGCTTACTGGCGGACCGGCCAGCAGCAGAAAGCCATCGCCCTCTGGGAAAAACTGCGTTTCATCAATCCCAACCTCCCCCTGGCCTGCAATCTGCTGGCACGGGCCTCCGCTGAAACCAATGGTTTGCGCCAGACCATCGGCTATCTGCGCGAGAGTCTGCGCATCGACCCCGATCAGCCCGATACCCTCTATTATCTCGCACGCGTCCTCCGCTGGAATAGCGAGTTCCCCGAGTCCATCGGCCTCTTTGAAAAGACCCTTGAGCTGCGTCCGGATGATCCCACCGTACAACTCGAACTCGCCCGTGCCTGCACCGCCGACTGGCAGTATGCCAAGGCCCTGCCCATCTGGCAGAGCCTTCTCGAAGCCGAGCCGGACAACCAGGAATACGCCGGTCAACTGGCCCTCTGCGAATTGCACACCGGAAACCGCGAAGGCGCCCTTGAGCAGGCCTCCGAAATAATCGAACAACATCCGGAAGACCTGCGCACGCTCGAAGTGGCCATTGCCGCTGCCGAACTTTCCGACGATCCGGCACAAGCCCTCGACCCCCTGCGCCGCCTCATGGAAATGCAGAAAACCCCCGCTGAGCGGGAGCGGGTGCGCGTACGCCTGATTCGCTTGCTCATTAAGCTCTTTCAATTGGACCCCGCACGCTATGGACTCGAAGAGGCCATAAGCCACACCCAGGAACGTGTCGATGAATTTCCCACCTCGGCGGATGCCCGCCTGCTCATGGGCGAACTGTGTACCCTCGACGGCCAACTCGACAGGGCCATCGACTATTTCAACTACGTGATCGAGCGCCTGAACCCTTACAACCGCCGCGCGTACCGCGGCCTCTTCGAGGTTTATGTGGCCAAAAAAGATTTTGCCAAGGCACGCATTCAATTGGCCGGCCTGGCCACATTCAATCCAATGGACCCATACCTCTATTACCATGAAGCCCGTCTCCAGGCCGCTCGCACCGATTATTATGCCGCACGGGCCGCGCTTGACCAACTGGAAGCCGCCGGGGCACGCGGTGCCGTGGCCTGCCTGCTCTACCACGGTCTCACCCCCAGCCCCTACTTTGCCGACGCGCTCTATGTGGATCGTTTCCGCGACCACATGCAGGCCCTGATGGGCGCCGGCGTGGAATTCGTGCGTGCCGAAACCCTGCGGAACGAACTCGGCCCAGCCCAGATCATGCCACCCGAAAGCAACGTGCCCGACCACCATCCAAAAATTCGCGTGCAGGTCAACTTCGACGACGCCCGCCGCGACTCCATGCGCTACGGCACCCAGATCGCACAAGAACTCGGCCTTGTATTCACCATGCACATTCCCGTGGGCTATATCCTGCAACACCATTCCTTCATCTGCACCTGGGAGCAGCTTCGCGAGTACAAACAGACCGGACGCTGGGAATACGGAAGTCATCTCCTCAATGCCGCCATTCTCTCGCCCGTCAATGAAGACGGAACCCTCTGGCACAACCTGCCCAACCGCATCTGGCTGCCCGAATTCCAACGCCTCGAAACCCCCGATGAATATCACGAGCGAGTCAAACGCGACTTCGAGGAAAGCCAACGCATCCTCCGGCAGGAACTCGGCGGACCATTTAATTTCGTATCCTATCCCTTCGGCGACATCGGCCAGGAAGACACCATCAACGTCAAAAACCCCATCCAAACGGTGCTTGCAAACGCCGCCGAGACCTATGACGTCGGCTTTATTCAGAGTAGCTTCGGCTATGCCGTCGCGGGCGACAACCCCCTCCTTTATCAACGCACCGAACCCGACAACTGGATGGCTGGCTCCAATCTCGTGGAAATGCTCTATGAGAATCATCCCGTCTTTCTCGCACGGCGTATGCGTGCCGAATTCGCCGCCCTCGAAGGCAAGCCGCATCTCGCCCTGGAAATGCTGAAAAAACTGAAGGAAGACGGCTACCCCGATACCTCGTACGACAAGGTCTCCAAATACGTCCGCTCACGCCTCGCCGGGCAAGCCGGGTCCACCGCTCCTATGGCTATTCAGGAAAACACCCGTTTCTGGGATATGGACCTGCGCAAACCCTACCTCGACGTTTCTGCAAGTTACTTCCGCGATAACCAGACCCGCAAAAATTGGGGCTTTTCCGTTGAAGGCGGCGCGAACCTGACGCCAGCGCTCAAACTCGGCGTACACGCAGGCATTGGACAGCTCAAGCAAGATGCCACCAGCAACGACGTCGCCGAGGCCGAGGGCCGGACCCTCAAAGTCGATGAGAAAAACGCGGGCGCCAAAGCCTTCTACAAATTTTCCAACGGCATCAGTCTCGCCGGGGACCTCACTCTGCGCGATTTTTCCGGCGACGCCTCCCACAACGAAGCCGCCTACTCACTTGAAACCCAGTTTCGTCCTATCCTTTTCGTGGATGTCATGCTCCGTTTCGAGCACGACATGGTCCCCTCCGCCCTCGCCGTCTATCAGAACGTCCGCTACAACGCGCCACTCGGCTACTCCGTGATCCACCTGCAGGACTGGTGGAACGCCACCCTCGCCGCCGCGCACTATGATTTCAGCGACAGCAATGATCGCGACCACCTTCGCGCTGGGACTTCCTGGACCATCTGGGAGCGCACCGGCATGAACATCGGCCTGAATTATGCCTACGTCACGTCCGATGAAGACCGCGAAGCCTACTGGACCCCCTACGAACTCAACCGCTACTTCGCTGAAGTCGGTTTTAAAGGCACCTACCTCAACAACTACTACGACCTCAGTCTACGTTACGGGCGCGGACGAGAATCCGTGCGACCCGAGGACAAAGAAGCCTACAGCCGCAACATCGAAATTGCCAAACGCGATAACTGGACCGCTCTCCCCGAAGAGCCTGAGCAAAACTGGGAACCCGTCATCGGCGCGTCGATTTCCCTGCGCATCCCCATCCGCGAACTCCTCAAGGCCCGCCTCAACTCCTCTTACAACAAGTTGCCCAATTACAACGAATTCAACCTGGAAGCCGGCCTCGAACTCACCTTCTAAGTTCTCCGCAAAAACCCGGAATTAACACGGTGATTGGCCGCGAAAGAGCGCAAGGGGCGTAAAGGTCCGGGGAAACCCACTAATCGACACTCGTTTTCACTAATCCAGAGGGGGGCATTCTCTCGTAAAGTATGGGAAGCGCAAAGAAAGAGAGGTAAAGATTCTTCACCACCCGCTTCGCTGGAGAACACGGGATTTGCAGGAGGAATAGTTTATCAAATAAAAGGACGCTGAGGACAGCATCCCTCTAAAAGCTCTCCTTATTTCTATGCGTTCTGTGCGCTCTTTGCGGTGAATTCTCCCCTCCCGCCCGACTTCTGTCTTCTGGCTTCTGACATCCGGATTGCAGCCAGCCGATCAATAGACTACGGCGAGCGGACTCTGCAATGCGGGGTCGCCCGGGGCGTCTTCAAGTTGGTCCGGGGTGCCGATGGGCAGGAGTACATCGCCGCTGCGAGTATTGACCAGATCGCGCCCGAGGGCCAGCCCGCGAACGCGTATGGAGACCCCCTCCATGGCAGCCACAAGGATTCGCACCGGGCTGAACGCCAGCCCCGATTCCAGACGGGTCAACGCTTCCTCTTCGGGCGGCTGATCCAACAGGAGAATGAAGCCATCACTGCCGAGGGCCTTGACCTGGCGTTCGAGTATCTCGGCGGTAACCCCATCCAGCGAAGTCAGCCGGACCAGAGGCAGGAACCAGACGCGGTAGTAGGAGGTGAAAAGCCGCAGCAGCGGCATATCCGCATCGCTGCGCAAACGGAAGAGATTTTCACCAGCCGCCTCGAAGCACTGCGGGGCGAAGACGGTGAATTGATCCACGGAGGTGCGCAACGCTTCAAGCGCCTTTTCAAAGGAAGCCACATCGGGCACCGGATTCATCCAGGCCACCCGCAGCGGCAGCGGACCAGCCGCCAGGGTGAGAAAGTCAGCCGAGGCCGTTCCGCGTTCTTCATCGTTCACGGCGGCACCGCACCAGCCATATTGAATCTCCGGCGGCACGAAAAGACGGCTGTCGGAGACGGGCCGACCATCCACATAACCCATCGCTCCCTGCGCGTTCACGACGAGACGAAGGCGGACCACGTCGTCGCCACCCATCCAGGGTTGCGTCCGCTGATCGAGCATGATGCCATCGCGCCAGACCTGCAAATGCAGCACCCCTTTCTGGCTCAGTCCAAAACGCACCGCATGGCGCGAATTGCGCCGCGCATAGAGCCAGCAATCGCCCCGGACGGGGCGCACATCTGCTTCCGTAAATACGTTCTGCAGGTGTATGCTTCCTCGTAACTGCAACGAAAGTTCGCCGTTTCCCGGGGCGGCCTGCACCCGTATTTTTCCGGGGACGCCCGTGTAGCCTCCGCCGGAAATCATCCAGCGATCACGCAGGAGCCCGCCCGCGAAGTCGGTACGTTCCACGCCGGGCGTCGGAAGCAGGCGATCGAACGGCGCGGGCACAGCACCCTCGTCATCCTCCGGAAACAGGCTGAGTACGCGCCGCTGCAAGATACCCGACCAGGGCAGGCTCAACAGCTCGTTGCGCCAGAGAATGTTTCCATAATCCGAGGGAAACATGGCTTTGTCGCCGGCGAGGGCCAATTGTCGCATGGCCTCGCGGTAGGCGGGGGTATCCGACTGCATGAAGCGCAAGCGGATGGCCTGGGCCTCCAGATTATCGGGCTGGCGTTCGAGGAGTTGGCTGATCAGTTCCATGGCGTCGTCATCGCGCTGATTGCGCAGGAGCCACTGAATTTGCGCCATCAGTATCTGCGAATTTCCGGGAAAGAGCCGCGCATAGAGATTGAGCGAATCCCGGGCTTCATCGAGCCTTCCCATTTTTTCGAGTACTTCGGCGCGGCGGATGACGAGAGAAAACTGACCCGGATCAAGCTTCAGGCTTCGGTTGTAAAAATCCAAAGCCTGCGGCCAGTGCCCCATGGCTAACTGGACATCGCCGAGCAGCATGAGCGCCCGGGGATTTTCAGGGTCTTCCTTCAACCATTCCTGCCAGGCTTGGAGGGCCTTTGGAAAGTCATTTTCATCGTAAGAGGCCCAGCCGGACTGCTCCAGGCGCCGGATGCGGTCGGCCTGTGTCTCCCGGCTTTCGGGGGCGTTCACTTGGCTGATCATGTAGAAGAGCGGCAACTCTTCATCCTCTTCCTCCGGCACCTCAACGGCATCAATTTTCTGATCGCTATTCACGCCTTTCTCATTCTTCAGTTGAGAATCCTCTCCCACCACGAGTTGGACGCCGGGAACCACCGCTAGAATGGAATTAACGGCCGCGACGGTTTCCAGCGCCTTCGGCAGGCTCAGCAGCATGTGCAGTCCACGAGTCTTCAACTCCGACCTGCACTGCTGCAACCAGAGCGCCATGGAGGAAATATTGGGCTCTTCCATGCCGCTCATATTGATGTAGAGCCCATCGGCCTTCATCTCTTCAGCTTTGCCGGCGAGATGGACAGGCGAAAGACGAGGCAGGCCCTGCGAGCCATCCACAAACACGCAGGGGTATAGATGGAGATGGTTGATGTCGGCCAGCAGTCGATAGAGGCTGAAATCCTGCTCGCTGCGGACCTGCCCACCGGCTTCGGTCAGGCGGAGCCACTCGGGGCTGATATCGGTCAATCGATAGGCGTTGTCGTTGATCCAGCGGAAGACATGCGGTTCACGTCGGCTACGTTCCTGCCAGAAAACCAGCGAGGCGGGCTGATTCAGCAGATGTACATCCTGAATATTCACGCGGGCGCGACCTTTCTGCGGGCTCCAGACGCTCAAGCCCAGCAACCCCGGATTCTGACTGCCCCGCAACACGACGCGCTGCGAAAACAGCGGGAGTCCGTCCAGCAGCGCATAGAGCAGATTGTTGCGGATGTATACATCGAGCGTATGCGAGGTGTTTTTCTCGGTGCGCAGGGAGGACGAAGCCAGCGTGAAGCGATCCGAAGAAACATGTTTCTGCCGCAGCCAGACACCGCTCTCCACCAGCGGCTCATTCACATCCGGCTCGGTGCCGTCCACGCCCGCCATCTGACGCAACCACGCCCCCTGCTGAATATCGATGCCGAGATATACGAAGCGTTCCTCATCCGGCGTGGAACGAAAGTAGAGGCCCAACTGTCCTTCTTCGAGGCGGAAGGTGATGGAGGCGTTGAAGTCGCGGCTGAGGTCGCTACCGGCGAGCCACATTTTTGCGCCGGTGGTGTTGGTGGGGGCATAGAGAGTCAGCCCGCCCTGATGATCCGGCTCCATGGAGCCCCAATCCACAATCCAGGCACCCTCAGCGAGCCCATTACCATCGACCACGATGGGACTCTCCATCGGCCAGGATTTTTCGAGGTAGCTCACGAGTTCCTCGCCGGTCCAGGCTGAATCAACCAGCAGCCGGTTCAGACGGCGCGGATCGCTGAACCGCGTATTGACAGCCAGCTTGCCCGTGATGAAGCCAAGCTGATAATAACGTTCCACGAGGGACATGTTGAGGTAGCGCGGCAAGGCGGCACGCGATTGAAACTGCCCGAAATCGCCATAAGGATAGGCATAGGCCATCGGTGTCTTTCCGGTTTCCTGCTGAATCAGACTCAGACATTCCTCGTGGTCTGCACTCAGGCGGGTCGTGAATTCATCCAGCGATTCAAAGCGCTTCTCTTCCGGCATCCAGCGCGGTGTGGTCATGAAATTACCCATGCGACCCCGGGAACTGGTTTGCACTTTGCTGAAGCCGTTATGACTCTGTGCGCCGATTTCCCACCGGCGTGAACGAACCATATCGCGCACGTAGGGCCACCAGATCGACGCCTGATCCTCCTCCTGAATGGATTGGGTCCAGAGAAACATTACGGCATTCCATCCCGCACGCCGCAGGATCGAGCGCACCCCGAAGTAGGCGTTTTTTTTGCTGTGATCAAACGTAAGCAGCACCGCCTTGCGGGGAAGCGGCGCATTGCTTTGATAAAGCCCCGCCACATCCTGCAGCGTAATGGGGTGATAGCCGTTCTCCCGCAGCGCGTTCAACTGCCGCTTGAACTGCCACGGTTTCAACCCACCCGGCTTGTCCGAAATATTATCGTAGACCAGCGCGGCGAATTCATAGGAATCGCGCACGCCCACCTCCGCAGGAGGCCACAACAGACGAGCCGACAAAAGGACGATCGGAATCATCCAGGCCACCACCAAACACAGTGCCATCAGGTAATAAAACCAAGTGGTGGAATAGCGCACTTTCTGCGGAGGCACAAACCCACTGGGCTTCGGCCAGTTTTTTTTATGCTGCCGGTGCTCTCCGGTTTCCTGCACGGGAAATTCAATGGAACCGTTCGATTGCTCTTTTTTCATCAGCGTGTTCCCCAACTTGTTTTTCTAAGTGTAAAGAGGGCATAATAGCCCTGCCAACTAAAGAAAACGACATAACTGAGCGTGAAGAGAAAGCCGGTCCACCAGTGCGGGCGGCCCGTCTTTTCGAGATAATACAACGCCCACAGCATCGACACCACCAACACGCCCGTCACATAAAACCCCGCCGGATTCCCATACATCAACGGGCCGAGAATCAGGGCGTTGAACATCACCAGCGGGGCCAGCATCGGCAAAACAGCCATGGCATACCAGGACACTGCCGCCGCCGGATGCTTGCGCCAGAAAAAGCGGCCCGCAAAAAACATCTCGCGAATCCATGAGCGTTTCCAACGCGCCTGCTGCCGCACGTATTTGTGCCACTTCTCGGGCACGATGGTGGTGGCGAGGGCCTGGTCATCGTAAAGCACGCGATAATCGCGCAGCAGGCAATTGGTCAGACTGCGGTCATCACCATAGGTGCAAGTCTTTCCCAAAAACTGCTGATGCAGCCACTCGTCCAGCACCTGCAACACGCACACGCGGCGGTACGCCGAAAAACAGCCAGGACAACAACTCACCGCGCCGAACACATCCTCCGCCGCCTTCATTACCCGATACGAAACGAAGTAGCGCACGTCCTGCATCTTGGTAAGCGTGTTGACGCCGACGTTCTCCACATCCGTGTGGCCCGCCACCGCCGCCACAGTGGGGTCCGCCATCCCCTGCACAATTTTATGCACCGCGCCCGGCATCAAAAAACTGTCCGAATCCACATACACCAGTGCTTCGCCGTGCGCCAGCAGCGCGCCCACCGCCATGCCCGGGCGCTTCCCCTTGTTCTGCTCAAAATCCACGATCACCAACGCGGGATGCCGCCCCTGCGCCTGCAACATTTCCTCCAGCGTGTTGTCCGTGGAGCCGTCGTTCACGCAAACCACTTCCAGCTTGCTGCGCGGGTAGCCTTCCGCATAAATGCGTCCGATGGTTTTCTCGATGGACCCGGCCTCGTTTCGGCACGCCACGATCACCGTCACCGTCGGCTCATACCCCACATCCGCAGGTGCCCTGTAGAAGGCCGCAATCAGAAAACGCGACAGAATAAACACGCCCACCGTCAGGCTGTAGGCATTAACCCAAGGCTGATACCAGAAATATTCCACATTGTGCAGCTTCAGAATCGTCGCCACCGTCAAAATCACAATGCTGAAAACGGAGAGCAGCACGATCACTACGCGATGGGGACGCCGATACTTGTTGCGATCGCCAGGATTGAGCACTTCGTCCGGCTCGGGTGTACGGGGGTGCTTGGCATAGCGCGTCCGGTTCAGTCCTCCCTGGCAAAATGGACAGACTGGCGGTGCCGGTGTGCTCACCACATCAATGCTCATCCGGCAACTTGCGCAGTGACATCGCGTGCCCTCCGCCGCCCCCTCATCTTCCTCACGAAAAAAAGTTCTGCGCTGGGCGGTCTCACGCGACGCGGAGTGGCCCGAGCGATCCAGTATGGAACGGGCGCATCTGCGATTCATTGACTTCTGCCTCCGCGTCGGCACGGAGGGAACGGCGGGGGTAGTTACCCGCGCTTGTGGCGTAGTCGGGACGTCTCCAGCGACAGATCGATGATATTCTCGACGAGACGGCGGAACTTCTTGTACTGCGCGACTTCCCTCCTGATGGCGGAAAGGCTTTCGGGGCGGACGTATTCCGAGCGGCTTTTGCCCTTGTGTGTGTAACTGATCTGGTTAAACGGCGTCTTGCGTTCGCCGGGGTTCCGGTACTGTACCGACAGCGTTCCCGGGCGCATCGCACCGATTTTGGCCAGCCCGGCAACCAGCGATGCGATCTTCTTTTCCTTTTTTTCGAGTGTATTCGTTGACATGGAATCTCCTTTTGCGCAAAGTAGTAGCATTGTAGTGCTACTATATCAACAACAAAAAGATGGAGACACGGTGAAAAAGACGGAGGCGGTGCAGGTCAGTCCCTTGATGGGCATGGAGCGGACATTCTTCGAAGAACGCAGGGAAAGCCTTTGCGCGGATTACGAGGTGCGTGTGCAGGGGCTGGTGGACGAGTGGGAGGCCTCCTCGAAGGCCGTGGGAGTGCTTGGAAGGAAACGGTTCCTACGTGTCCGGATCATAACGTTCTTTGGGAGCATCACGGTTTGGGTCCGCCAAGGAGTTGACGACAAGGGCCGGTGGGGCTGCCCGGCGCTTGCGTACCTCGGGATCAAACCCCACCAGCGGTATTCGCCCGACATGGAGAAGCGAATGGCGGTACTCGCGTCCGAGACCGGAAGCTATGAAAAAGCGGCCACGGTCGCGGAGGCCACCTGGTTGACGGTCAGCGACGATGCCGTGCGTTCTTTGGTGTTACGGCTCGGTAAGGTCGCGAAGAACAACCCGCCGCCGGGCACGCACCCCGAAGCCGCGAGCACCGAGGACACGCTCATCATCATGGCCGATGGATGGAACGCTCGCCACCGCGGAAAGAACTGGGGCCGGAATAAGAAAAACCGGCAATTACCCGACCGCGTCCACTGGCACGAGATTCGCGCGGGGGTGATCTTCAAGCTCTCCGCCCTGCTGGCCGTCAGCGGGAAGCGCAAGGCCATCATGCACAAGCATATCGTGGCGGTTCCGGCGGAAACTTCGCCGCACGACTTCGGCGTCCTCCTGCACCAGGAGGCGGTGCGGATGGGTCTCGGGCGGGCGAAGTCCGTCTTCTTCGTCATGGACGGCGGTGTGTGGTTATGGAACATCTACAAGGATCGCTTCGAGAAATGCTCGAAGGCCATGCTGGACTTCTACCACCTCAGCCAGCACCTCCACACCCTCGGAGCCGCACTCCATGGCCCAGGTTCATCCAAGGCGGCGGCGTGGTGCGGAAGAATCCTGCACGACCTCAAGCACAAGTCCCCGAAACGCTTATTCAAAACGTTGGATCAACTGCTGGAAGACCCGCCGTCCGACGATCCGACCGTGCGGGAGGCCATCCGCGAGCAAAACGCCTACTTCAGGAAACACATCGGCCACATGGACTACGCCGAAAACGCCGCCCTAGGAGTACCGATCGGGAGCGGCCCGGTGGAATCCCTATGCTCCCAGTTCCAAAACCGGCTCAAAAGAACCGGTCAGTTCTGGACGAAACCCGGCTTCGCCGCGCTCCTGCAGGTCATCGTCAAACATTGGAACCGGGAACTGGACTCCCTGTGGCAGGTCGCCGCCTGATTCTGGTCAATGAATCGCAGATGCGCCCGTATGGAACTCCACGCTATATTCTCGCTTGTCATACATCCCGTCCCGATGATACTGTTCAATTGCTTAACAAATGAAGTTGTAAAGCGTATTACCGTTGTTTCGTTCAGCACATTACAGCAAAGGGGTCCCTGATGGCAAAGATATTGATCATTGAAGATGATCCCAAGTCCATGAGTTTTCTGCAAAAGGTTATCACGCGCATGGGCCATGAGGCCGTCTGTGCTGATAACGGCATCGACGGCTGTGAGCAGTCTGCCGCCTGTAACCCGGACATCATCCTGACCGATTTGCGTATGCCGGGACAGATGTCCGACGTACAATTACTCAATGCGCTGCGCTCGGCCAGCCCACAGGTCGGCATTGTCGTCATTTCAGGCTATCCATCCGACGAAGCACTTCAGGAATGCAAGCGACTCAATATCGCCGAATTCCTGACCAAGCCCTTCGAGGTCGGTTTTGTTCGACAAGTCGTGGACAAACTACTCGCCGCAAAAGAAGCCGATAAGACAACCGTTAACTGATACGACCTTATGATAACAAAAATACCAACGGGCATCACCTGTCTGGATGAACATATGGGCGGAACCTTTCAGGGGCGTCCGCTGCTCGTGACCGGGCGTCGCAACTCCGGAAAGACCATTTTCGGGCTTCAATTTGTCCGACAAGGACTCGAACTCGGCGAGCGCGGCCTCATGCTCTCCATGCGCCCCACGCAAGACCTAGCCATCTACGCGCGCGGCGTCGGACTCAACGTGGATGCCGTCGTGGATTCCGGCGACCTCATGCTCCTAGAATACAACGATGTCATCCCCGGGCGGGATCGCGAGGAAAACATCGTCCTGCCGCCCGAGGGTTTTGCCCAGCTCATCGACATTATTGGCACCGAATTCATCCGGCGCGTGGTGATTGATACCGTCATCCCCTGGATCGTCATGGTCTCTCGTGAACACCTCGCCGAACATATCTATTCCTTTGTCCGCGCCTTCGAGCGCCTGGGTGTAACCACTTTGTTCACCTGTTCCCACCCCGCTTCGCCTGCGGCCCAGCACGCCCACCGCGTCCTGGAAACCAACGTTCCCGTGGCCCTGACCCTCGCCTACAACGCCGCCGACGAAACCCGGAAGATGGTCCTCAACAAATACATTGGAACGGCCCAAACCGGAAGCATGCCTTATCACATTGAGCAGAATCGCGGCATAATCTGTACTCCACCTGCCGCGCCTGCGACCACGCCTGCGCTGAACATACCGACCTCGTCCACCGCCGCTCCTGCCGCGCCCTCCGTCGTTCCGACCCCGGCTGCGGCGCCTCCTCTTCCAGCCGCTCCGGCGCAACCCCCGGAATTCACCAAGACCGCCTCCTTCGCCGCCTCCCTGCTCGAAGAAGCCATCGCACAGCCCAAGCAAACTCCGGAAACCGGTGAACATTCCGAGGAACGGGAACAGACCAAACCCAACTTTGCTGATGCCGTGTTCCGGCAGGCAAAGAAGGACAATTAAACCATGTACGCCGCCTACTGGAATCTCAATCACCGCCCCTTTCAGAACCATCCGGACGTACGCTTTGCCTATCTTTCCTCTCAACATAAGGAAGCCCTTGCCCGCCTGCTCTACTTGGCCGAAGGCCGCAAACTCGGCGGCATACTCATCGGCCCTTACGGCGTCGGCAAATCCATGGTTCTCTCCCTGCTCGTCGAAAAAATACATGCGATGGGCACCTCTCAGGTGGTCCAGCTCGACACCCCCATCGGAGGCGTACTCGCCTTGGCCAAGCAACTCTTCTTCAAGCTCAACCTGAATGTGTCCCTCACCGATGTCGCCGGTGCCTTGGCCGCAATCGAATCCATTTGCAGCGAAAAAAGCGCTGCCTTCCCGCACCTCACCGTCGTCATTGATGAAGCCCAGCTCATCCACGACCGCGACACCGTCGAATTTCTTCATCTCCTCACCAACATGCGCATCCTCAAAAAAGACGGCTCCTATGGCGAAAACGCCATCACCGTCATCCTCTCCGGGCATGGCGATGTCCTCAAAGCCGTCATCCAGGATGTCTCCTTTTGCCAGCGCCTCCAACTCGTCTATAAACTCGCCCCTCTTACCTCGCAGCAGGTCATGGAATACGTCCATCACCGCCTACGT
>Ga0075120_10002056_pt1 | contig 14912 bp, 10 predicted proteins | sample AntAceMetag02UKL_FD_69792 | JGI IMG/M metagenome (GOLD analysis project Ga0075120, IMG submission 69792) | Saline lake microbial communities from Ace Lake, Antarctica - Antarctic Ace Lake Metagenome 02UKL | ecosystem: Environmental > Aquatic > Non-marine Saline and Alkaline > Saline | place... | reverse complement strand
CGCGATCTTTGCGACCTCCTGTAAAAATCCTTTCTCATGCCTCTTTTTTTGTGGTTGAACCGCGAATGGACCAGCCGTCGCTGAAGCTATGGCCTGGCACGCGCCAATGAACGCGAATGAGAGGGATATTTATTGCCACAAAAAAACACAAAAACACACAAAAGTGGTGCGAATTAGTGGCTTGCTCTTCCTGCTGTTATTTTTGCGCTCCTTGCGTTCTTTCGCGGCAGTTCTTCTTTCCTTTGTGGCTTGGTGCCTTTGTGTGAGAACCTCTTCTTCCCCATTAGTGTCGATTAGTGGTTTGTTTTTATTGGTTGAACCGCGAATGGACGCCAATGCACGCGAATAAGAAGGGATTTTTACGCAGAGTCTGCGGAGGAGGGATTTTTTTGCCACAAGAAACTTTCTGGCTTCTTTTTTTGTGCCTTCTGGTGTTTTTTGTGGCTAACCATCGCATTTCCTCTTTTTTCGCGGCCTTTCGCGCATTTCGTAGTTTAAAATCCCGTTCATCCAGTACATCCTGTCAACATTCTTCTCCATGGTTTGGTGCTCGGCGAATGCCATACATATTTGTATTTACGCCAGCAACATGAACATTATTGTATCTTACTATTCAAGCGCCCTGCGCACAGCCGATTCTGTTTAGCATTTATATCTTATTGCGCCCCTTGCTGTTACAGCATTTTTGCGCCACCATATTAGAAGTTGGCATGGCATTTGCATATATCCGCTCCGTCATCGAAAAGCTTGCGTGAGATCACGTAAAGCAAATCATCATGAAAGGAGTTGGGTATGCGTATTGGAAAAAGAGGATTGGGGGCCCTGTGGGTTCTGGGTATGCTGGCGCTTCCGGCGCTGGCGATGGCGGATGAAGGCACGGTGGAAGAAGTGGTCGCCGTGGTGCAATCAGACACCGCTCAGGATAATCTGAACATGGTCTGGACGCTCGTGGCGGCCACGCTGGTCTTCTTTATGCAGGCCGGATTCGCCATGGTGGAGACGGGATTCACGCGGGCCAAGAACGCGGTGAATATTCTGATGAAAAACATGATGGACTTTTCCATCGGTTCGCTCGCGTTCTTTCTGGTCGGTTTCGGCCTGATGTTCGGAGCAAGTTCCACGGGGTGGTTCGGAACCGGATTCTTCGGTATGAATGGCCTGATGAATACGGCGGGCGGAGCGGAATGGTCGTATACCTTTTTGATCTTCCAGACCGTCTTCGCGGCCACGGCCGCCACCATCGTGTCGGGCGCGATGGCGGAACGAACCAAATTCAAGGGCTACCTGGCCTATGCCGCCGTGATCTGTCTGGTCATTTACCCGCTGTACGGTAAATGGGCCTGGGGCTCGCTCTTCAGCGACGAGGGCACAGGCTGGCTGGAAAAACTACCGACCGGTGCCTTCTGCGATTTCGCGGGTTCTTCGGTGGTGCATTCGCTGGGCGGATGGCTGGCGCTGGCCGGCGCCATTATCCTGGGCCCCCGCATCGGGAAATACGGCCCGGATGGCAAGCCGCGTGCGATTATGGGACACAACATCCCGCTGGCCGCCCTGGGCGTTTTCATTCTGTGGTTCGGCTGGTTCGGATTCAATTCGGGCAGCACCACCACCGGCAACGGTGAAATCGGACGAGTCGCGGTGACGACCAATCTGGCGGCTTGCGCCGGCGTGGTGGGTGCGTTGATCACTTCGTGGATCATTTCGAAGAAGCCGGATGCGTCGATGTCTCTGAACGGCGCGTTGGCCGGGCTCGTGGGCATCACGGCGTCCTGCTATACCGTCACCCCGTTCGGAGCGATCGTCATTGGCCTGATTGCGGGCATTCTGGTGGTCTTGAGCGTGATCTTTCTGGACCGGGTATTGCGGGTGGATGATCCGGTGGGCGCAGTAAGCGTACACGGTGTCTGCGGGCTTTGGGGCACGCTGGCCTGCGGGCTCTTCAATGCCGAAGCGGTACTCGGCACGGGTGAAGTCAGCGGCGGCCTCTTCTATGGCGGCGGCTTCAGCCAGATGATCAGCCAGTTGATCGGCGCCGGGACCTGCTTTGTCTGGGCGTTCGGAAGCGGAATGATCCTCTTCCTCCTGATCAAGAAGACCATCGGCCTGCGCGTGAGCGCGGAAGAAGAGCTTCGCGGCTTGGATATTGATGAACACGGGATGGAAGCCTACAGTGGATTCCAAATCTTCAGCAATCACTGATCTGCTGGTCCATCAATCGGAAACGAAAAATATCAACGTATAAACAGAATACTTATAAAGGAGAAATCATGAAATTGATCATAGCTTACATCCAACCGGAAAAACTGCCTTCTGTAAAGCGGGCGCTCTATGACCGGGAGATCCGCAAAATGTCCGTTACGAACTGCCTGGGATGCGGCCAGCAGGGCGGCTACCACGAAACCTACCGTGGCGTGGAAATGGAAGTCAACCTGCTGAAAAAAATCCGCCTCGAAATCGGCGTGAACGATGATTTCGTCAAGCCGACGATTGACGCCATCATCGAAGGTGCCCGTTCGGGGAAAATCGGAGATGGAAAAATCTTCGTCCTGGATCTTCCCGAGTGCATTCGCATTCGAACCGGGGAGACGGGGCACGACGCCATCGGCTGAACCTGTGGAGGGCGGGCGCACCGCCCGCCCTCCCCCTCTTAAATATATTCAGATAACCATCAACCAAGGAAACATGCTCAAATTATGAAGACGAAACGATTCTGCAAACTCATTCTGGCCGGACTTCTTCTGGCCACCCTAGCCGCACCGGGCATGGCGGATACCCCGCCCGCCGTGGAAGCCGCCGACGGCAGCTCACTTGAAGCCGTCGCGGCGGTGGCCGATCAGGCGCTCTTCACCGTCAACAACACCTGGATGCTCGTCGCGATCTTCCTCGTGTTTATCATGAACTTGGGGTTTGCCGCCGTGGAAACCGGGCTGACGCGGGCGAAAAACACCGTCAACATCCTGTTCAAGAATGTCACGATTGTACCGATCGGCATTCTGACCTATGCGCTGATGGGCTTCAACCTGATGTATCCGGGCGATTCCTGGCTGGTAGGCCATATCCTCGGGTTTAGCGGGTTCGGCCTCTCCATGGATCCGTCCGGCTTCACCAGTGCCTACAACCCCTCCTACACCTACTGGGCCGATTTCCTGTTTCAGGCCATGTTTGCGGCCACAGCGGCCACGATCGTGTCGGGGGCGGTGGCGGAACGCATCAAACTGAGCAGCTTCATCGTGTTTTCCATCGTCTACGTCATGCTGGTCTATCCCTTCGTCGGCTCGTGGGGCTGGGGTGGCGGCTGGCTGGCTGACCTGGGCTTCCATGATTTCGCAGGCTCCACCTTTGTGCATTCGGTCGGTGGATGGGGCGCTCTGGCGGGCGTCATCCTGCTTGGCCCCCGGCGCGGCAAATACCTGAATGGAAAATCAAAACCCATCATGGGGCACAGCATGCCGCTGGCCACCATCGGCGTATTCATGCTTTGGCTGGGCTGGTTCGGGTTCAACGGCGGGTCTGTTCTTTCCGCCGATCCCGGCGCGGTCTCCTACGTTTTTGCAACGACCACGCTGGGTGCCGCCGCAGGAATCATGACCTCCATGCTCGTGTCGTGGAGCATCCAGAAGAAGCCGGATCTTTCCATGGTACTGAATGGATGCCTGGCCGGCTTAGTGGGCATCACGGCAGGCGCCGATGCCGTCAGCATAACCGGCGCCCTGGTGATCGGGGCGGTGGCTGGCGCCATTGTCGTACTCGCGGTGTTTGGATTCGACCGTCTGAAGCTGGATGATCCGGTGGGTGCCCTTTCCGTGCATCTGGTTTGCGGCGTATGGGGGACGCTGGCCGTCGGCCTATTCGGGAAATATGCCTGGGAAAACGGAGTCCCCGTGGCCGCAAGCTATTCCATCGGCGCTCAACTGGTGGGCATTCTGGCGGCGGGTGCGTTCTGCTTTACAGCGGCCTACGTACTCTTTGCGGTGCTGCGGGCCGTCATGGGTATCCGGGTGAGTGAACATGAAGAGCTGTGCGGTCTGGATATCGGCGAACACGGCATGGAAGCCTACAGCGGATTCCAAATCTTTTCGAATCAATGATACGCTTTGGCGTCGAAACGGAAGGGTTGGACCCCGCACCGAACACGCCGGAAAAAGACGAAACAAAATAGAAACAACATGCCGCCCGACGCGGCAAAAATGAGAGAAGGAGAACCAATGAAAATCAAAGGAATAGTATGCATGGGCCTGCTGGCGATGACTTCCGTCGCTCTGGCTGAAAGTGAAATCACCGTGGATTACGGCAGTGCCTACATCTGGCGCGGCCAGGTGCTCAACAGCGCCGCCGTAATTCAGCCCGGCATGACGGTCAGTACGCCTATCGGCCTCTACCTGAATGCCTGGGGAAACATGGATGCGACAAAGAAAAACGACCTGGCCGGAAAGTTCACGGAAGTGGATCTTACCGCAGGTTATTCTCTTCCGCTGGAAGGAATGGTTTCCATGGACATCGGTGCCATCAACTACCTGTTCCCTTACAACAATGAACAGGGAGAGGACGGCGTGGATGAGACCACGGAAGTCTTCGCGTCCATCGGCCTGGATGTCATCCTGGCACCCACGCTGGCGGTTTACTACGATGTGGACGAAGTGAAAGGCGCCTATGTCAACGCAGGCATCGGTTACTCGTATGCCGCCACGGAAGCCATTGCGCTGGATGCTGGTCTTTCCATCGGCTGGGGTTCCTCAAAATACAACGCAAGCTATTTTGATGAAGACGAGTCCAAATTCAACGACGCCCAGGTCAGCATCGGTGCCTCCTACGCGCTGACAGAAGAACTCTCCATTGGTGCCAAGGTGGCCTATTCCTATCTGCTGGATTCCACCATCCGCGCCAATGCCGAAGAAATCTACGGCCAGAAGGCCAACACCTATGCCGGCCTGAATCTGGCATACGCCTTCTAACAGCCCGCCACGCGGCATAGCCTCACGCGGCCCCATTCAGGGCGGCACGGCCATCCGTACAACCCAGAGCGGACCACAGGGAAACAGCCCGGGGATCATCCCCGGGTTTCCCTTTTCAGCCGCATTTCCGGTATACATTTCACCTCGGTTCAGCTATCTTCCGCACCGTGTGAATACTATCGAAAACTACCGCTGAGGATGCGCCATGCCTGAACCGTTCCCGAAAACCTCCCTCCCCATTTTGAACAAAGATCATGGGATCGAGGGCATTTCGACTGATGAAGTCGTTGAAGAAGAAGAAGGCCCCTTCAACGAACCGCTCCTCCTCGCCGGGAACCAGAAATACCGCCTCATACGTCCCTTGGCCGAGGGCGGTTCCGGCATTCTCTACGAGGCCGAGGATCTCAACACCCGCCGAACCGTGGCCATGAAGGTGCTGCTGGACGACCTACAGAAAACCCCTGAGGAATTGACCGAATTCATCGAAGAAGCACAAATCACCGCACGCCTCGAACATCCCAACATCATCCCCATTTATGATGTCGGCCTCGACGACACCAACAGAATTTATTACACCATGAAGCTGATTCGGGGAAAATCCCTAACCGACATCCTCATCGGCCTGCGCAAAAAAGACCCCGAAATGCTCCAGGAGTATCGGCTGGTCCGACTCCTCAATATTTTCCAGAAAGTGTGCGATGCCGTGGCCTTTGCGCATGCCCGGCTCGTGCTTCACTGCGACTTGAAGCCCGACAATATCATGATTGCCGAGTACGGCGAAGTCCTCGTGGTGGACTGGGGGCTCGCTCGGCGAATCGCACCGAATGCCGAACATGACTTCCAAAATAAAAAACTGGCAGCACCGCTAGATGCCACAGATGCGCTGGCACCAATCCGCCAACTGCACCGCGACGAACAGGAATCCGGCCTCAAAACCATGAGCGGGCATATTGTCGGAACGCCCGGCTTTATGGCCCCGGAGCGCATCGACTCCAAGCCAGGCCCGCTGAAGGTTGCCTCGGACATCTATTCCCTGGGTGCCATTCTCTACAGCCTGCTCTCCCTGCGCCCGCCACTCAAAATCTCCACCTACAAAACACAACTCGAAATGCTCCAAGCGATCCGAGAAAATGTGATCCAGCCCCCGATAAATCTGAATCAGCCGCCAGAAGAAACAAGTCAAAACGGAGCGCCAGCCACGGCCCTCTTTCCCCATTGCCCCGAAGGACGTATTCCGGATGCGCTCTCCCGAATTACCATGCACGCGCTGGCCAAAGAACCGGACAAACGCTATCAATCCGTGCTCGAGTTGCAACAGGATATTGAGGCCTATCAGAACGGAACCTGCTGGCAGGTTGTCGGCGATTATGACATGTCGGACCCCGCATCGATCGACTATTGGGACGTCTACGGCGGCCAGTGCGAAAGAACAAATACCGGCCTACGCGTCTTCGGCGGGCGACCCCAGATTCTTCTCCTTCGTCAGGAAGTGCCCGGCGATGTGCGCATCGAAAGCGAATGCCACATTCAAAGCGTGAATCTCGACAACCTGGGGTGTTTTATCAGTGCAATCAACGGTGGAAATAAAAACGGCATCCCATTCAGCGGGTACGAATTCTCCTACGGCGCCTTCAACAACTCCATTATTCAGCTTTCCCGGGCCGACCATAAACTTTGGAGCCGTGCCGCCTCCCCACTTCACCGCAACGTGCCCTTTCACATCGTGGCCGAACGCAGTGGAAACACGCTTTCCCTGACCGTCAACGACCAAGGCATATTCAACGAAACGGACACCGACCCACTCTCCGGCGGTGAACGTACTGCCGTCGGCCTTTACAGTTGGGAAACGGACATTTGCTACAAACGAATCACCGTCTATGCACGGGGCGTCCCCTGGCATGCGGACATTCTCGACATTGCCGAACGCCAACTCCAAAAGGGGCATTACGGCGTAGCCAAGGCCATTTATACCGACATCCTAGACTCGCAACCAAACGAAAAACGGCTCCTCCGCGCCCGAGCAGGTTTGGAAAAAACCGACCGCCGGGAACAGCGCGACGCCGATGTGCGTAAGTGGCAGCGCATGCTCGAAGAAGCCTGGCCCGGTGCCAACCCGAAGCTCTCCATGGTGAACGATGAACTTTCCGTGGAAGTGACCAATGCCGCCATCGACGACCTGGCACCCCTAATCGGACTACCCATCACCACCCTCTACTGCCAGAGCAACCGCATCCGCTCCCTCGAGCCCCTGCGCGGAATGCGACTCGAGTTGTTGAGTTGTTCGGACAACCCCATCGAGTCACTCGAACCGCTCGCCGGAATGCCTTTGCGTTCACTCTATTCCGAGAACTGTCCCGTGTCCACGTTAGAACCCCTCAGGGGCGTGCCTCTCACCCTGCTCAACGTCGGCGGTGCTAGATTCATCGAAACCCTTGAACCGCTCGTCGGCATGAAGCTCGTATTCTTCTCCTGTTGGGGCAATAAAATCAGCACTTTAGAACCGCTGCGCGGTATGCCCCTGGCCGGGCTCTTCTGCGGCAACAACGAGCTGACGGACCTCGAACCGCTGCGCGGCATGCCCATCCGCATGCTTCAAATCAGCGGCAACCGCTTCACCGACCTCGCCCCGCTCGAAGACGTAAAACTGACCTGGCTGCACTGTGCAAACAACCACATCGAAGAGCTGACGCCGCTGCGCCACAGCGATCTCGTTCTCTTCAGTTGTCAGGGCAACCGCATCCGCGACCTCGCCCCGCTCGAAGGCATGGACATCGCCACGGTCACCTGTGGAAACAACCTGCTCAAAGACATCGGACACCTACGGAATAACCCGCCGCGCGATTTCGCCTTTGATTGCGAAACAATACCGACGGCTGCTTTGCAGGATATGCTGGAACAATGGCGGACCAAGCCCGAATGGGCCCACCACGCCGAACATGCCGCCACCCTGCTTGCCCTGCGCAAAGGCCGTATCCGGGAGCTCTTTGACCGCGCCCATCCGTATGAGGAACACCGGTATCTGTTCATCCCGCGCTTCATGACGTGGCAAGCCGCCGCCGATTTCTGCCGCAGTCTCCAAGGAACTTTGCTGACCATCCTGTCGCCCGAGGAAAACAACTTCGTCACCCGACTCTTCCCCAACGGGTGTTGGATCTGGCTTGGTCTGGCTCAGACGGATGACGGACTGCAATGGATCACCGGAGAAGCACTCTCCTATCACAACTTCACCGATCCGATCCAACGCAATAAAACCGGACGAAAAACCTTCAACGGCTCTTGGTGCAGCGAGGACATCCCCGGCGTTGAAAACTGCTTCGTCATCAAATGGCGCAACAACACGCCGCCAAACGATACACATCCATCGCTTTAAATGTCTTTGACCCGCGAAAGCGTTGTAGTAGATACTCCGCAAAACCGCGACAACCAGACAGGAGTAAATCGAATTCGGCATGGGTATCGTCCTCTACATCTTTTTTTACGTCTTGCTGCTGCTCCTGCTGCTGGCCTGTTCCGCATTTTTTTCCAGCGCGGAAGTGGCGTTTTTTTCCCTGACACCCCAGCAGTTGCGCCGCCTGAATGAAGAAAAACCCGCTGTCGCCCTCCGCATTCGGCAGGCGCTGAGCAAACCGCAAAGCCTGCTTTCCTCCATCCTTATCGGCAATACCCTCGTCAATATCTCCACCTCCGTGGTCGCCTATTCCCTGATCCGCTCACTCGGTTTTGCACACGCCGAAAGCATTACCGTTCCGATCATCACCATCCTTCTGCTCATCTTCGGAGAAATCGGCCCCAAGCGTATCGCCATTCACCGCAACGAAGCTCTTGCCTCCCATTATGCAGGCGTCCTGCCGGTGGTGATACGCGTCACCACCCCCGTGCGCCTCCTGCTCGAGCAGATTACCCACACGTTCAGGCACCGATTCCACGCCAGGTCCAAAGAACTCTCCGAAGAGGAATATGAAACCCTCGTGGACATGAGCCAGGAGGCCGGTGTGCTGGATGAAAACGAGGCCGACCTCGTCAAATCCATCATGCGCCTCGAAGACCTCGAAGCCGGCGACATCATGACCTCTCGCATGGACATTATCGGCATTGACCTCGATACGGAAACCGCCAACCTGGATCAACTCATACGCAAGACGCGCGTACCACGCATGGTCCTTTATCGGAATAACCTCGACCACATCGAAAGCATTCTCAACGTGCGGGCCTATCTGCTCGACCCCCGTCATCGCATTGAACAGGCCATCGCCCCGCCCTTCTACATCCCCAAATGCGCACGCCTCAACCGCCTGCTCGAAGATTTCCAATCGCGACGCAACCGCATCGCCATTGTCGTGGATGAATACGGCGGAACCGAAGGCATCGTTACGCGCGGCGACATCCTGGAGGAAATCGCCGGCGATGTCGGCAATGAACACGCCTACCAAGCCTTGCAGATCGAACCTCTCGCTCCCGGACACTGGCTGGTAGACGGCCAGATAAGCCTCGAAGAGCTCAACGAAGAGCTGGAGTTCAACCTAGAAGCCGATGCCAGCGACCGACTCGCCGGATGGATTTCCGAACAAGCCGAGCGACTGCCCCGCCCCGGCGATACCGTCACCGCTCAAGGGTGCCGCGCCCTCGTCCGCCAGATGCGGCGCCACCGCATCACCCTGGTTGAATTGAGCCGGATGGAGGGTGACTCATGAACCGATACCTGCTGGATATCCTCCTCCTCTTATTCTGCCTTCTTTTCAGCGCCCTGTTCTCCGGCATGGAAACCGGCATTATTTCCATCAACCGCGTACGCCTGCATCATCTCCTGCTGAAAAAGGTGCGCGGCACAAAGGAACTCGACTTCTTTCTTCGAAATCCGGACCAGCTCTTCGGCACCACGTTGATCGGCACCAATCTCTGCATGGTCATTGTATCTGTGACAGCCGCTGGCTTGGCCGTTCGCCTGCTCGGTGCGACCGGCTCCTGGATTTCCAGCATCGTAACAACCTTGGTCGTGTTGATCTTCGCTGAATATCTACCCAAGGCCTGGTTTCAGAGCAATCCCACCATGCGGACGCGGCATTTCAGCCGCCTACTGCGCCTCATCAGCCGCCTGGTTCAGCCTGCTGTGCGCGTGCTCGTTTGGATTACGAAAATAATATTCCCGATGAGAGAAACACGCAGCGCCTCGCATCATGCGATTACCCGCGATGAATTGAGGCATCTGACCCTGGAAACCGAACGCACCGGCGCCCTTTCCGAAAGGGAACGCCAAATGATCCGGGGTGTATTCGATCTGGAACGCAAGACCTGCCGCGACATCATGACCCCCCACGAAGAAATGATTCTCGTCTCCTCCGGCATGACCCATGAGAAACTCATCGAATTGGCACGTCGAAAAAATCACAACCGCTATCCGGTTTTTCACGAGGGCGATGGCCGCATCATCGGTATCGTCAACATGCTGGATGCCGCCACCGATTCCCGCCCCGCCAGCAAGACCGCCGCCGACTACATGCGGGCTCCACAATTCATTCCCGCTTCGACTTCGCCCGGCGAGGTGCTCACGCGCATGCGCCACACCCACCAACCCATAGCCATCGTAGTCGGACCGCACGATGAAGTCATGGGCCTGGTCACCCTCGATGACGTTCTGGAGGAAATCATCGGCCAGATCGCCTAGCAATCCGTCGGACTTCAGGTGTTTAAAACCCGATTGTGCAGATCAACTCTGATATCGAAATCGCTATCGGATCAGTCTGCATCCAAGGTCCGGCGAGTGGCCCGCCAGCGAACGATACAGCTCTTCCATCCGCTCAAAATGTGCATTCATCGGGTGGCTCGCCGCAATCGTTGGGTTCAGCTCAGCCGCGAGCCGACGGAAGGAAGGCTCCGCCACCCGGCACAGCGCCTGCGTTAATACAGGCGATGGAGAAGGCATATCGAAAAGCACCCCGCTCCGCCCGTCTTCCACCAAATCCGCGACGCCGCAGTTTCGCGACACCGCCACCGGCAACCCACACGCCATAGCTTCGAGCACCACGCCACCGAACGTGTCGTAATAGCTCGGATGCGCCAGCACGTCTGCCGCCCGGTAAACCCGGCGCATATCCTCCGCCGACCCGATAAAGCGCACCTGCCCTTCCACCCCGAGTCTGCGTGTCAGCCGCCGATATGCCCCTGCATGCCCGCGCCCCGCCACCCACAACTCAACCGCCGAACCCAGGCGCTCCCGAACACCCGGAAAGGCGCGAATCAAATCGTGCAGCCCCTTCAGCCGGAAATTATGCGCCGCAAAAAGAAATACAATCGTTTCATCCGATACAGCATACTCGGCACGCAGGTCCCGTCCGATCCCGGACAGCGCCGACGCCCCAAAGACCTCCCCCGAAATCCCCGGATGAATCACATGAATCCGACTACGCACCTGCGGATAATACCGCACCATGTCGTCCGCCACCCGTTGCGACACCGCCACAAACTGCGTGGTCTCGCCCGCAAACTGCATCCGTTCATTCCGCCTCAGCGCACGATATTTCGGAAGCAGCCGTTGGCTCAACCTCTTCAGCATACGCCCGGGTTGCGTTGGCGTGCTAAGCGCATTGTACTGCTCAAAAGCCGGATGCACGCCGCCGTGCAGCATCAGCACGTCGCCCGGCCAGACATGATTGAATCCCTGCACCACATCAAAAGAACGAATCTTCAGCGCCTGCGCGAAAGACGCCGCGAAGCATTCCTGAGGCGATCTGGCTCCGCTGGCGCAGTCCAGCCGAACGGATTCGACGCCCTCCATGGTACCGGGCGTTCCGGCGGCATACACCGTCAGCGCGTGTCCCCGCCCCACGAGCCACTGCGTAAAATCCCACACATACCGTTCCGCCCCGCCCCGCGCCGAATCGAAATGTTCCACTCCGAAGGCAATCTTCATGGTCTTATGAATATCCAAAACCGCTGTTGCCGATAAACTCCCGTAGCAGAGAATTCAGCGGAACGCCCACCGAGGAGCAGGCGATAAAATTCTGCAGCAGCGACTGCAATCGGCGTGCATCGCCATACTGCGGATGAAACGGTTTGACCTCCGCCAGCAGAGGCTCGGCGAAGGGCTTAAGTACCGCCAACTCGTAGGCCAGCGCCGAACTGAACACCGTTTCGGCCTGATCCTGATACGGAAATATCCAGCGCTTTTCTCCCTGACGAACGCTCGACCACATCTCCAACGTCCGCAATGCCGAGTGCCCGCGAAACTGATGATCACGAACCATCCGTCGAAGAAGCCGATTGTCCGTCGTAGAAATGCGGTTGTTCAAATCCAGATTCATCTGGGTCAGCGCACTGATGTAGATTTTAAACTTGCGCGACTCATCCAGCGAGGCCGTCAGCATCGGATTCAAGGAGTGAATGCCCTCGATGATGACCAAGCGGTCCGGTGCCAAACGCAGTCTTGCTCCCTTGGAAATCCGCCGCCCGCTGTGAAAATCAAAATGAGGCAATTCAATTTCCCCGCCGCCATCCAACTCACGCAGGTGTTTATGAAAGAGCTTCAGGTCCAGTGCCTCGATGTGCTCGAAATCATAATTACCCTGCTCGTCTTTCGGCGTCTGCTCGCGCTCCACGAAATAATTATCCGCCGAGATGGTTTCCGTATGAATGCCGTTCACCTCCAATTGAATGCAAAGCCGTTTCGCAAACGTCGTCTTCCCCGAAGAAGAGGGCCCGGCAATTAACACGCAGCGAAGGCGGCCCGACTGCTCCGCAATCCGGTCCGCACATCGGGAAACCTGCTTCTCCTGATAGGCCTCCTCCGTCTTGATGAACGCCCCCATTTCTCCGCGCACGATCAGCTCGTTCAAATCTCCCGCCGTACGAACGCCCACCAGCTTACCCCACTTCTTCAACGACTGAAATACCGTGAAAAGCTGTGGCTGCGGCTCAAAGGGTAGCACGCTGCCCGGACGATCCCGGTCCGCAAACTGAAGGACAAATCCCGGCGGATACGGCGACAAGGTAAAAATACCCAGGGCCGACGTATTGTCCGCCAACGGTCCGTGCGCCAGATCAATGAAGTCTCCGCACTGATACACCACCACTTTCGGCGGATTGCGAAATCGAAGCAGGTTGACCTTGTCGCGCTGCGAGCGCCCCTCAAAATACTCCAGCGCATCCTGGTAAAAGATTTTCTTTCGTACGATCGGCAGGCGTGCCCGCACCAGCTCCTTCATCCGCTGCTCAATTTGGTTCTGCTGTTCCGGGGTGATTTCCTGCTGTCCATCGAGTTCAAAGCTGCAATAGAACCCGGTATCGAGGGAGTGCTGGATGCTGAGTTCGGCCTTCGGGAACACCTCGTGCGCTGCTTTCGCCAGCAGAAAAGAAATCGAACTGCGATAGATGCGCCACCCGGCGGAATCGGCCAGCGTCAGCAGTTTGATCCGGCTGTCCACTTCCAATGGATATGAGAGCGAAACGACCTCATTATTCACCTCGGCACCCAGGCACGGGAAAGGGGCTTTCTCGCAATCCGCATACTCAACCAGACACTGCACCGGCGCGCCCGTTTCGCAGCGAATCGTGCGCTCTCCCCCGTTTTCAAGCACCACTTCAATGGAGTCCTGTTTAACCTTTATCATACCGGAAGCTTCCTTTTATCTGAATAGACCCGTTAGTCGCTGTGTCGTCGATAATGGAATCCACGCCCTCCTGAAGCAAAATAATACTTCCGCTTTTTTCCATGCTTGACGTTTTCCATGAACCTGCCTCAAGGTACGCATCCCTTAACCAACAACCGGTGCACTTATGGAATACACAGCGGAAACCTGGCAAAATCGTATCTTTAACAAATCCATTTCGGAGCAGCTTCGCTTCCGACAAATTGAACGCCTCTTCGGCAACGCCACGGGCGACATGCGCTGTCTCGTGATTGGCGGCTCCCCAGCCATGCACCAGGCCATACACGCCTTTCGCGGTCAATGGACCAGCGCCGCCTTCTCTCCCGAAGAGTCCAAAGCACTCGCCACCATGACCGAAGGCTGCGTGATCCTAGTTGAAAACGGAAAATTCCCAACCGAACAAGAGGGAATGGACCGCATCATCCTCCTAGATGTCCTAGAACGAATCGACGATGATTCCACCCTGATTGCCGAATGCCACCGCATCCTTAAAAGCTCCGGCATCCTGCTTCTCGTGGCCATGCACCGAAAAAAATACGGACTCCTTCGCCTTTTTCGGCGTCTGCTCGATGTGCATCCGATCCATCCATCCACCCAACGCGACGGCTATACCGGCGCCGAACTCTTTGACCTGCTCAAAGATGGTTTCGACGTACAGGAAACCCACACCTTCTCCCGCTTCTTCACGGAACTCGGCACGCTCCTGACCATCCTTCTCGGCGGTTTCGTCATCCGACGCGAAAAACCCGACACGGACAGCTCATCGGCTCAGGCCGACTACTTCAAGGCCGTTTATCGTTTTCTATCCATTCTCTTCCCGCTCCTCTGGCTCCTTTCGTGTCTTGACCTGCCGCTCTTTCTTACCCGGGGTTATCTCCTCATCGCCCGAACCAAAAAACGCATGTGGCGCCCGCGTAAAACCCCGATTCTACGAGATGGGCGCTCTATTGCCGAGGCCACGCTCGGTGGAAAAATCGGCTCCGCCATTGAGTACTGATCCACCTCAAGGCGTCGGAGCCCGACGCCCTCCAAAATTATTAACTCCCTCCTGGACGGCGCGTGGCCTCACGCGCCTCGGCGCCAGATGCCAGCCACCCATCACCGCTCGACCCATCCCATCCCAAGGCGTCGGAGCCCGACGCCCTCCAGAATTATTAACTCCCTCCTGGACGGCGCGTGGCCTCACGCGCCTCGGCGTCAGATGCCAGCCAGCCATCACCGCTCGACCCATCCCACCCCAAGGCGTCGGAGCCCGACGCCCTCCAGAATTATTAACTCCCTCCTGGACGGCGCGTGGCCTCACGCGCCTCGGCGCCAG
>Ga0075120_10002046_pt1 | contig 14957 bp, 8 predicted proteins | sample AntAceMetag02UKL_FD_69792 | JGI IMG/M metagenome (GOLD analysis project Ga0075120, IMG submission 69792) | Saline lake microbial communities from Ace Lake, Antarctica - Antarctic Ace Lake Metagenome 02UKL | ecosystem: Environmental > Aquatic > Non-marine Saline and Alkaline > Saline | place... | reverse complement strand
ACCAGCTATCCCTCGGGATTGTATTTCATGCGTGTTACATCAAGCACCGGCTTCAATCAGATTCAGAAGCTGATGTATGTAAAATAATTTGATATTTGCCTGTCGGACAGGCGAATTCAGATAATTCGAGCGCCGGATCATTTTTGATTCGGCGCTTTTCTTATTACTACTCGCTTGATTTATTCTCTTCAATGTGGGTAGTTTAAAAAACAACACTAAATATATAGCTATTGGAATTCATTCCTTATGATTTCATTAATACGTACAAATTGATTGACCCTTGTGTCAGAATACATTACGATTGAATTACTTTATTTCAAAGGTTCAAAATATGTTTATCCGTAGATTTGTCGCATTAGTAATGTTGATGTCTTTGTACCCGGTATGCTCCTATCCCTCTGTTGTAAACGGTACCATATCTAATTTAATCACTGAGAATCCAATCGACAGTGTATATGTTCAATTGTACGATGATGCGATTGGGTTAATCGGAGAAGCATTATCCAACGAAGACGGATGGTATGAAATAAACGAGCTGGAAGACGGCATCTACTCTGCAACCATTTCAGTTGATATGTATCTGCAACAGCATGTTATAGACATTATTATCATTACTCCTGACACAACCCTGCAGGATGCAGCGCTGGTTCCATATATTGAGAGTGATATTGAAGGTATCCAGACCAACACTGAACCGGGAACATGGGTTCTTACTCAAGGAATAGTTACCCAACCGACAAATACAGTTTCACTTGAAAATACTGACTTCTACATCCAGGATGAAACCGGTTATGGAATAAGAGTGTTTTCAACTGATCCCTGGGTTGAAGATGACGACTTACAGCGTGGTAATGAGCTTCAAATCCTTGGGATTGTCAGTGAAGTGAATGGAATCACCCAGCTCGAGGACTATGTTGAAATTGAAATGCTATCCTATCTAAACCCGATACCCGCAACAATTACCGGTAACACTTCTGAAATAGCACAGAATAGTGCAATGGAAGGATCATGGGCGCTGGTTGCCGGATACCTGCAGGAGGACCCTGAGGAGGAAGGCAGTTATACTGTTCATCTTGATGACAGTTCCGGCGAGTGCGCTGTATGGATCGCTGAAGATACCGGGCTCGATCTAACCATGTACAACGAGGGTGACTGGATCATGGTTGAGGGTATTATCAGCCTGGATAATGATGAAGTACAGATTATTCCATCTCTCACCAGGGATGTTTATCAGGGTCAGATGTACTTTCCTTACGGTCTTGAGGCAGATATTACGAACGACATTCTTGGTGAGGTAACACTCTCATGGGAACATGATATTCTTGGTGAAGGTGATGAACTTGCGTATGATAATAATACTTATACCGGTTCATTTCACTGGGTTGGAAATACATCAGGTACGCGAATGAGTCCACCGGAGTCATGCCAGGTGTTGGCGCTGAAATATCTGGTTCATGCTGTGGATACGTCGGGAGTATTTAATGCCGAAGTATATGGGTGGGGTGAAAATTCGCCGGATACCACATTGGTATATACTTCCGAACATACAGGCATTGATCCGGGTGTAAACTGGCAAACGGTTATGGTCTCAGAGGATAGTATATTCTTCGATAATGATTTTGTAGTTGGATTCGGATCGAGTGATGAGACAGCGAGGCTCACTTACGATAGCAACCTGAACAATCACCGTAGTTGGGACTATGACGGTGAAGCGTGGACAGACTGGACTGAAGCTTACATGGTTCGAGTGGTAGTTTTGTATGGCAACGGAATTGTTGCTGAACTTGCACCTGTTGAACGTGAATTATATGATTTTGTTGCTGCTGAAAAGGTTATCACTCCTCTCGCCTTTCCGCAGATTCATAATGAATTAGATGAATTTCTTGAATTTATTATATACCGGAACGATGAAGAAGCAGGTAGAACCCTGAGCATGACTTATGTAGATACTTTGCCGGATACCGGCGCTTACACATACCGGATTTCATCACTGTATCATGAAGGAGAAACTGAGCCTTCAGAGCCTGCTGAAGTTTATTGGCAATACGATCCGGTAAAAGATATGAAAAATAGTAATTATCCGCAAGAATGGCTTCTTGTGCCGCCATACCCTAATCCTTTTAATTCATACATTCAAATAAAACTGGAAGTTCCGGTATCAGCAGTCCTTGATATTGTTGTATTTGATATATTAGGCAGACAGTTGGCAATACTGCACTCTGGTCAGACTCAAAGAGGGACTATGCATCTCGGATGGGATGCGGCGGAACATACTTCAGGGATTTATTTCTTGAGAATTAAAACGAGTGATGGGTTCGCTAAAGTAAAAAAGATGGTCCTGATCAAATAGTTGCTGTAAAAAAAATTCAATTCGACAAATTAGAATTACTCTTAAAAATACCTTGATTCTCAACTACAGAATTCAGTCAGAAAGTAGTATATTGTAATTGTATTGTGATGTAACCATCTTTTAGAGTAAAAATTCCTATCAGGAGTTTACGATGAAGTCTGTTTTCCAGGTTTTTACGATTTGTCTATTATTGTTAATTGCAATCTCCGGTTATTGCAATGAGAATTTGTATAAAAATTCCTCAATTGATCCAAAGCTATCTAATGCTCGCCAATTGGCCGGACAAATCAATGACGAAATAGACGAACAGGGGGGACCTGACGACTTCGGTTATATATTCATCGACAGCAATGAAGACGACGGTCCGGATTATGACTGGTATGACATCAGTGGAACCGGGACTGAAGTCACTGACATAGGTGACGATGATTCGGATGGACCATTTGATATCGGATTCGATTTCCCATTTTACGGTGAAGAGTATGATGAAATCTTTGTAGCATCCAATGGTTTTCTTACTTTTGGGCAAGGATCCAGCCTCTGGAGAAATATTACTTGCCCGAATGCCGCAGATCCCGACAACGCACTTTTCCTATTCGCTGAAGACCTGAATCCGACTGCTAACGGAGAGATATACTATGGTGAGGATGACGATGGTAACTTTATATGCCAATTTGAAGGCGTGTCTGATTACGGTGTAAATTATTCACGCTTAACCGCGCAAGTGATTCTTTACCCTGATGGAAGTATCCTGTTTCAATATAATACACTGAACTGGACTGATATTACCAGCGAATGTATCGGCATAGAAAATTCAAACGGATCAGACGGCTTGCAGGTCTCTCTCGATAATGACCCCCGGGATTATCCCGATGAAGATTTAGCGATTTTATTCTCTCCTCCCGCACCGGCAACGTTTATTGAAGGAGTGGTTCTGGATGAGAGGACTTCTTTCCCGGTTGAGAATGCATCTGTGGAGCTGTATGACGAAGACGATGATCTTGTGGGGAGAAGTTACACAAATGCTGAAGGGGAATACACGATTGAGGAAGTTAGCAGTGGAATCTACAGCGCCGAAGTAACCAGTGACGGATATTTTGAACTACTTGTTGAAGATATTGAGGTTGTTGCTCCCGATCCTACAACTCAAAATTTTTCTATTACTCCTTTTTATGAGGTCAGTATCAGGGACATCCAGACAGCTTTCGAAGAAGGAGTCTGGGTGATCACTGAAGGTGTTGTTACCCAGCCAACTAATTCCACAGACCTTGAAAATACGGATTTCTATATTCAGGATGAGAGTGGATATGGTGTGAAAATTTTCGATGAGGAACCCTGGGAAGACGGAAGAAATAATCTTGAGCGGGGAGATCTGGTGCGGGTTTTTGGACAAACTGACGAAAACCGTGGTAACACCCGTATTGTAAATCATATTGAGGTTGAGTATCTATCCTCCGATAATCGCCTACCGGCTCCTATCGTTGGCAGTACTGATGAGATTTCCAGTTCTGAAGATATGGAAGGTTCGTTTGCTCTTGTAAGTGGTTACCTACAGGGCGATCCTGCGAATGAAGGAGATTACGCACTGATTTTAAACGACGAATCCGGTGACTGCATGGTCCAGATATATGAAGACGCCGGTTTTGACCTTTTTGAATACAGTGAAGGCGATTGGTTGATGGTGAAAGGTGTGATCACACTTCTTCAGGACGAGGTACATGTTACTCCTTCACTTCATGCGGATATATTTCAGAGTACACAATATGTCCCTCATAATCTTAGCGGGGAAATAGTCGATTGGGAGAGTGGCGAAGTATCGCTGAGTTGGGAACATACCGTGGTTGAGCTGATATATGATAACGGGGTTCATACTGATACTTACGCCTGGCCCGGAAACAGAATGGCAGTAAGGATGAGTCCTGAAAGTTCATGCATATTGTTGACGTTGAAATATTATATCACTACAGATGGTGACGAAGGAGAATTTTTAGCTGAAATCTATAACTGGCAGGCTCTTGCACCGGGAGACCTTATTTTATCCAATCATATTGAAGCGGTGAACAACGACTCATTAGCCTGGTTTGAAATAGACGTTTCTGATCAGGAACTCCTGTTTAACCATGATTTTGTCGTTGCATTTGGCTCATTAGATGAAATTACTAATTTAGCCTATGATCGTGATTTTGATAATGAGAGGAGCTGGGACTTTGGGTTTGGCGAATGGGAATTGTGGTATGAAACCTACCTGGTAAGAGCAGTTGTACTGTATTCAGATGGCGGTGTCGCTGAGCTGGCGCCTGTCGAACACGCCATTCCCGAAAGAGTAGCAGTCGCTGAAAAGTCAAGTTCCCCCAATGCCGGTACTATTGGAAATAATGAACTGGATGCCTTGATAGAGTTTGTTATATATCGTGACGGTGAGGAACACGAGAGAACAACTGAATTAAACTTCTCTGAGCAGCTTCCTCAATATGGTGAATATTCTTATGAAGTTTCTGCTGTCTATCATGAGGGTGAGACAGAACTTTCGGATGAATTTACGATTGAATGGAGTGAAAACGACCAACCCGGTATTAGTTCAGGTACTCTGCCATCGGATTGGGCAATTAGTTCAGTCTATCCAAACCCATTTAATTCCAGGGTAAATTTCACTTTGGCATCACCAGAACAAGCAAAAGTGAAAATAGAAATAATCGATATCCTGGGTAGAAACGTTGAAGTAATTAGAAATAATCAGGTTCCACCAGGATACTCTCACTTAACCTGGAGTGCTGAAAAATACCCCGCAGGAATATATTTTCTCCGGGTGCAATCAAACACCGGATTTAATGCTGTACAGAAATTGTTGTTTATAAAATAGTGTCTAATATTGTCATTCCCGTGGAGACGGGAATCCAGAAATATCAAGAATTTTACAATCCTGGATTTCCAGGTCAAGCCTGCCACAGTCGAGCAAACCAGAGAATGGCATTTTCGGACAGCCCGCGAATGAGATAATTCACATTATACGATTTCTCGAAAATAAAAGATCATGTTTGTGTCATTACCTTACCACAGAGAACACGGAGCAGGCACGAAGATCACAAAGAATTACTCAGAGTCCTTTGCGGTTTCTCTGCGATCTTTGTGGTTTTTCTTTTTTCACAGATAGACCAAGTATTTCAATGATTCATGATTTCTTGACGATTCATAACTTTCAGAAAACCCTATATCATGTCTCTCGGGAATAATTGCATCATGTTTGTGCAAATGCATTACACAATACCATTTAAGTACATGATTTTTGAATTCTCGATGCTGCAATATTATCAAGAAAATGTATATTTCTATATAATACAATATATTCAAGAACTCCAATAAACATCTCCGAAGGAGATAAATATGAATAGCCATGGGTGAAACCCATGGGACAATGTAATCCCAATTGAAGGAACCCTGAAGGGGTTCGACAACGCTATTTACTCAACATGCAGTCCTTGGTTGTCAATATAGTTCAACTCCTTCAGAGTTGGTGTTATTTCAGACTTTGTCCCACAGGTTTCACCTGTGGCTATTCATATCATTCCCCTTCAGGGAATTTGGTCTATAGCAGTTCTTGAAAGTAATGCAGCTTAAGTATAGCAGTGTTAAAAATAAATTCGCATGACTATAAGGAATATCATTTGGTGCATGGGAATGTAGGGGCAGGATTTATCCGCACGTGATTGAGTCAATAGGACTGGGCGGATAAATCCTGCCCCTACAACATGCGAACTTACTTCCGAGCAATGCTTAAATCAGCTCACCTTTTACACCTTTTTTCTCAAGCTCAATAATTCTGACCTAATATAAAAACCCGGGCTGCTTACACAACCCGGGTTAATCAATCTAGTCTTTTACAGACCAATATTACCGGTGTAATACAGACTCAACAGTTGCGGTAACCGGATTCGGTTCAGAAATTATTACCGTTGATACACGTTTGTCTTCCGGTGTAAGCGTTGCAATGACACCGTTCGGATACATAACAACTGCCCTGATGATGAAGAAGGGTTGAAATTCAGCCCAAGCTCCTCCCGAAGTTTCATCTGTGATCCAGCATCTGTTGTTTGTAAAATCAGCATTACCAAGGACTCTTGGTGATTCTGCTTGCCCCATAGCACTGAAACTAACGATGAAGTCACCGTCAACCTGAAGATTTTCATCTCGAACATCGACCGGCGTGATCACTCCATCTAATGCTGTTGCAGTTTGAGTATGGGTTTGGTTTGTAGGATTCGTTCCATTCCAGCCATACACTTCTGCATTAAAAGTGGAACTGCCTTCCAACGAAGTTGCATACCATAACTCCAAAATCTGACATGGTTCGTCTGGCGTCAATCTTGACGCCATGTGCCCACCGGGATTTATCCAGTTGCGATTGGCTTGGCCGTTCTCAAAAAACAATGTATCATTCGTTCCATTCCCGCCAGATGCAGCAGGCAGTTGGAAGTTAACCGTGTGTGTCTGTCCTGCGACAACATCCTGTTGGACTTGCCTGGCGCCCCATCCGGAGAGCATTGCCGTAATTGTCCGTGCTCCCGGTGTACAAGTAAAACTGTAATTCCCTGATGCATCTGCGTTGTCGAAGTTATTATCGTCTGACTGAACCCTTGCATTTTCAAGCGGAGCGCCTGTGGCCGAATCAGTCACTACTCCAATAACTGTTCCTAATTGTCCACTTTGGGTTGACAGGGAAAAGTTAATATCATAATTCATTCCAGATTCAACTTGCACTTGCTGATTAGAATCTTCAAATCCGGCTGCACTTGCTGTAATGGTTCTATTACCAACAGTCACAACCATAGAATAATATCCATCGACATTAGTAGCAGTTTGTGTTCCATCATCAGCAAATACTGATGCATTCGGGATTGCGCTGTTATCACTATTGTCTATGACATATCCAGATACAGTTCCTCTTTCGCCGCCTCCACCTTCAATCACGAGGGCGAAATTATGCTCATAAAGCTGATCTTCTACAACTACAACCGCCCATGAATTTGGATCATAACCATCAACTGTTGCAGCAATAATACGGCTTCCTATTGTTACTTCAAAACTAAAGTTTCCAGATTCGTCTGTCGAAGTTAATTCTTCAGGGATCTCAGGATACAAATCAGTACTGATTGCAGCGCCGAATATTCCTATACCGGTACCCGAGTCGGTCACTCTTCCGGAAACAGTACCGGTTAAATCGCTTTGAGCAAACCAGATAAGATAATCCCGTTCATAAGTTGCGCCAGCCCGAAGTTCTTCTGTTGTATCAATCCTGGTCTCATACCGGTTAAAACTGATAGTAAGAATTCTCACCCCGGCATATACGGTAAACGCATACTCACCCACCGAATCGGTCATTGTCGAAAAACCGTCATCACTTTCTATCAAAACACTATTTACAGGCGCCTGGTATAAGCCATCGCGTATAGTACCCTGGATAAACGCCTCATTTCCTTCAGGATTCCAGATCATTGATACATCGTGTTCCACTTCCGAATCTGGTGCGACGACTACTGTATCATTTGACAGATCGTATCCGGGATAATATACCCTTACGATTCTACTTCCGGCAGCAACAGATATTGAGTAATCACCAGATTCATCAGTGGTGTCAGTCACTCCGGCATCAGTCCTTACTTCTGCTCCCTCGAGTGGATCGCCTGATTCTGAATTGGTGACAGTTCCGTTCAATGTTCCATAATCACCACCTTCAAGTGTCATGGATGCACCGCGTAAAGAGGGACTATTCAGGTTGACATTTATCTCTGCTAAAACTTGTGATTCATAGCCGTCTTTGGCAACTGTTGCACTGTAAGTTCCTGCTTCAAGCTCGGAATAGATGAAGAAACCGTTGGAAGTGGTTTCAGTGCTCCCTGTTTCGGTACCACCGGAACTGATCGTTACTGTCGCTCCTGCTAATGGAGAATTATCAAATTGAAGATTGACCAGTCCAACGATTTTGTTGTTTCCTCGTGTAAAGAACCAAGTCTCAATCTCCCCGGTACTATCGGACGTAGTATATGATAACTCTGTCATATCGTCATCATAAGAATGAACAGTCCATTCCCTGAACAGCTCCTCACCTCCAACAATAGCAGTATTCATAATCCAGTTGGTATCTGTCTCAACATCCCAGGTAGAGCTTCCATTCCTGACTCTTGATTGACCGTTATACCATTCCCAATCGCCCAGGGTGTCCACTTCGATACGAACTAAAGGGTCGATTGAAAGTACCACAGCATCCTCGCCTTCTTCCTGCATAGCGAGTTTAAACCAGGTACCTGAAAAATCCGCCGGCGGAATACCAGAATCATCCGGTCCGCTGGGACCATTACCATTATCACCATCTTCATCTTTTTTTGCACAACTAAACAATACTAATCCCATTGCCATAATCAATATCAGCATCAGGTTCAATAACCGGAATCCCCTCGTAGCCATCATCTTTTCCTCCTTATGGGATGAATCAAATCTGTTATCCTGCTCCAATCTTACAATTTCGTAATTTTTTTGTGTATCATCAAGGTCTAATGGAGCCAATTTAACAATCTTTTCCCGTAAAGTACAGTGACAAAAATTACCTTTTGGGTGTATATATTTCGATTTCGGATAGAAATTCCGCTCAAAGTCACAAAGTTACTAAAGATGATTTTTCATCAGGAATTAATTTATTAGCAACTTATTGGCTGAGGTCATTCTCGAGCTTGACCCGGGAATCCATCTCTGTGGTAAAAAAAACCGCAAAGTACTCAGAGAATTTACTAAGGACACGAAGATAGTCTTTGTGACCTTTGCGGTTTCTTTGTGTTCTTTGTGGTCAAAAGTCTATGGAGAAACGTTAACGTAAAGAGTTGATGAAGCAAGATTCGAGGCATTTAACCACATAGCGATATATTATAAAATCCATCTCCCATAGCGAGAATCTACAAAAATTATATATTATATTCTTTTATATTAATTATATCATTCATTACAAAGGATAGAACAATGCCGACATCAAAAGAAGATCTCAAACATTTGACTTTATTGGGCAGTAAAGTTAAAAGTACAGATAAGATTGAGGTTTTTCCGAATCATGCCCCGGGAAAAATGGAAGTTACTATACACTGTAATGAGTTTACTTGCCGGTGTCCGATGACAGGTCAGCCGGATTTTGCGACAATTGATATCACATATACACCAGGTAAGTGGCTTGCAGAATCTAAATCTGTCAAGTTATTCCTGGAACGATACCGGGAAGAAGGTGTTTTTCATGAGCATTTCGCAGTGGAATTGGGCGAAGCTTTTGTGAGCTTTGTGAAGCCGATACAATTGGAAGTAGTTGTACATTTTAACGTTCGTGGAGGAATTGCTGTTGATGCTGCGTATCATTATGAAAAAAATAGCAGTGCGCAGGGATAATTAAGATAAACAGACAAGGAATCCCTCCAGGTTTTGCAATGCAAAAACTTTGCTGTTATACGTAAGAAAAATCGATCTACTCAATTTTAAAATATATTCAATAATAAAAGAATTATAGACGTCATTTCCCTTTGCACAGAGTTAAAATATCCTTACATTATTACGTCTATTAATAATCAGATAACAGAGATAAGAATGAAAACGTTTACAACCATGATTATGGCTGGGGGGCGGGGTGAACGGCTTTTTCCTCTCACCCGTTCTCATGCAAAGCCGGCTATCCGTTTCGGCGGTATATATTACATCATTGATTTTACACTCTCCAACTGTGTCCGTTCCGGAGTAAAACGGATATTTATGCTTACTCAATTCGCTTCTTCTTCACTCGAACGTCATATCCGGCGTGGATGGGCTGGTCTGTTCCGCTCCGAATTCGGTGAGTACATCGAAACCAGGCCTCCACAGAACTATACCGGGCAGGAATGGTACACCGGGACTGCAGATTGTATTTTTAAAAATATTGACCTCATCGAGGAAGAACATTCCGATGGTGTCCTGATACTGTCCGGCGATCATATTTATAAGATGGATTACCGTAAATTGTTGTGGTTCCATCATGATAACAATGCCGATCTTACTGTTACTTGTATTGAAGTCCCGTTAGAAAATGTAAATAACTTCGGCGTTGTTACAGTCGATAAGAATTCGAAGATCAAATCTTTTGACGAGAAACCGGATAATCCTAAACCAATTCCAGGCAATGAAACCCATGCTTACTGCAATATGGGTGTATATTATTTCCAAAAAGATTTCCTTGTTGACATTTTAAAAAAGGACTCGGCAGATAAGAACAGCTCACATGATTTTGGGAAGGATATCATCCCGAAGCTGATCACGTCAGGCAAAAAAATCTTTGCTTATGAATTCCTGGATGAGAATAAAAAAGGTAATCCCTACTGGCGTGATATCGGGACCCTCGATGCCTATTATGAAGCGAACATGGACCTGATTGATATCGATCCGGTGTTTAACCTTTACGATAATCGCTGGCCCATTCGCTGTTTCAATCCTCAACTTCCTCCCGCAAAAACAGTATTTAACTGGCAAGGTGAGAACAGGGTGGGTTTGGCAACTGATTCATTGATCTCACCGGGGGTGATTATCTCCGGTGGAAGAGTTGAACGCTCAATACTATCGCCTGAAGTACATGTTCGTTCCTATACAACTATTTCGAATTCGATTTTATTTGACAGGGTGGAGGTTGGGCAGGATTGTTGCATCAAAAACGCTATCATCGATAGAAACGTCAAATTACCGCCAGGCACCAAAATAGGATTAAACCTCGAAGAAGACAGGCAGAAATATACTGTGACCGAGAAGGGAGTTTGCGTTGTCACCTCTTAGGGCTCGTCTCTGAATGAAAGAATTACTACATCCCGTCATATGGTGTGAAACCTCAAATTAAGTTTTTATTAGAAAGTATGATCATCCCGTTAATTTTATCGTTGACCTCCTGTTTCGAGTCATTTAGTCTGAACCTCTTGATATCATAAACTTATGAATTTACCTTCAGCGCACCATTGGCATTCTTAAACAGGAATGCCTTGTTTCATAACAGCTAAAAAGAGCGATTTTGATATACGGCAGATTTGACTAAGTACTGTGTCTCCATGAGGCATGGAACATGTCGGCATCAATTGCGTTAGAAAACTAAAAAGAATCATATAACAAATAGTGTAATACGGGAAAAGACTATGATTCAAATCAAAAATTTGAGTAAGCATTACGGTAAATTCCCTGCTGTCGATGATATCTCTTTCGATGTAGCTGACGGCGAGATCTTGGGTTTTCTTGGACCCAATGGAGCCGGTAAGACCACAACGATGAAGGTAATCACCGGATATTACCCTCCTACTGCAGGAAAAATTACTGTTGAGGGAATCGACGTTGAGGAAGACAGCCTGGCAACCCGCCAACTTATTGGCTACCTGCCTGAATCCAATCCGCTTTACCATGACCTGACGGTTTACGAGTACCTCGATCTTATCGCTGAACTCCGCCAGATACCAAAGGAAAAACGGAAAGAACGTATCGGGCAAATGACTGAGATCACTTCTATTACCGACCGCCTGGGGCAGGTAATAGGTCAGTTATCCAAAGGTTATCGTCAACGTGTAGGAATTGCACAGGCGATGCTTCACGATCCTAAAATCCTGATTCTGGACGAACCGACTATCGGGCTTGATCCAAACCAGATTGTAGAGATTCGTTCGATGATTAAGGACATCGGGCAACACAAAACAGTCATCCTTTCGACGCATATTCTGCCTGAAGTTCAGGCAACTTGTGATCGTGTCGTTGTGATCCACGAAGGTAAGCTGAAGGCAGACAGTACGATGGAGGAACTTCAGAGGCGTTTCTCCGGTCAGCCGGTTATCGATCTGGAAATCCATGGCGAAGGCGCTGAAGATTCTGAACCGTTTTCAAGGATACACGGTATCGAGAGCGTCGAACGTTTGAACGATCCTGAACCGAACGTTGTACTTCTTAAACTGGTAGTTACGGCGGACACCGATCCTCGAGCCGATATTTTCAGGCTCTGCGTAGAGAAGAATCTGACTCTACTGGGTATGACAAGAGAGATCAGAAGTCTTGAAAACATATTCCAGCAACTGACAAAATTAGATGCTGCTGAAACTGAATTAGAGGAGGCTGCGGCATGAATTGGAACGTAGTTTCTGCAATATTCAAGAAAGAGATGAAGAGCTTTTTCGGCAGTCCGATGGCTTATATCGTACTTTCGGTATTTCTCATCATTACCGGATGGTTTTTCACTCTGAACTTGTTCAAGGAAAATCTGGCACATCTTCGCAGTATATTTGATATCCTGCCGTTTTTGCTTGTCATCTATGCACCGGCAATCAGTATGCGCCTCATTGCGGAAGAACGCAAGAGCGGAACGATGGAACTGCTTGTCACTATGCCGGTACGCGATTTCGATCTGATTTTCGGCAAATTCCTGGCAGCATTTGTTCTATATGCAGTCGGGCTGGCATTTACATTGATATATGCTCTGACAGTAATAATACTTGGTAATGCTGAACTCGGACCGATGTTTGCCGGGTATGTTGGACTGCTATTATGCGGTGGAGTATATATCGCATTCGGAGTATTGGGCAGCGCACTGACCGAGAATCAAATAGTTGCTTTTATATTGAGCTTTCTACTCAGTGGAATATTTGCCATACTGATATTTTCCGCAATGATTATTCCGGCGCCGTTTGCTGATATCGTTCAGTATCTGAGCACTACTTATCATTTCCAGAATATTGCCCGTGGAGTGATTGACAGCAGGGATGTTATTTATTTCCTGAGTTTAATGTTTCTGTCCCTGTTGCTTTCGTCAAGGGCGATAGCACAGCGCAAGTTCCTGTGAGGTTGATGCTATGAAAAGAAAAGATATAAATTTAACTGCAAGCATTTTGCTGATTGTCATTGTACTGATCCTTGTCAATATGATCGCTAATACTAAGTTCTTTCGTATTGATTTGACGGCAGGAAAAGTATTCACGCTATCCAAAGCCTCGAAATCAGTAGTGAGCAATCTTGAAGATCCTGTGACGGTCAAGGTATTTGCCAGCAAAAATCTTTCACCGCAGCTTAATGATGTGAAGCGGTTCCTCAATGATTTACTTTCCGGATACGATGCGTATGGCAAAGGTAATTTCCATTACGAATTTATTGATCCGGGAACAGATGAGGAATTGGAGAAAGAAGCCCAGGATTACAAAATTCCGCCCTTCCAGGAGAATGTCTGGAACAAAGACCAGCTTGAGCTGAAAAGAGTTTACCTCGGTGCGGTTTTCCTGTATGGAGCCGATCAGGAAGTGATGCAGACAATTCAAAGTACTGCGGGTCTTGAGTACAATATCACTTCGATCATCAAACGAATTACCGCGCAACAGGATATGAAGATTGGTTATTTAACCGGTCACGGTGAATCTTCTCCATTTGAGGACATGAAACAGGCTAACAGCATCCTTGAATCCAATTATAAAATCACTACCATTGATCTGTCAATGGAGGATGAGATTCCGCCGGATGTCAATACACTTTTAATCATTACTCCTCAAACGGAAATCCCTGATGCTGATAAGCTGAAAATAGACCAGTATCTTATGAAGGGTGGAACGATAGGCTGGTTTTATAATAAGGTTCATGCTGACCTGCAAAATGGTCAGGCAAATCAGCTGCCCTTGAAAATCGATGCCTGGACCCAGGGATATGGTTTTCGCGTAAATGATGATATCGTTGCTGATATGAAGAGCGGTATGATCAATATCCAGGAACGTCGCGGTTTCTTCACTATACAGAATACGGTTAATTACTACTTTTTCCCGGTTCTGAACGCATTTAACAAAAATCACGAAATCACCCAGAATATCGAAGTGATTGCAACTTTTTTCCCTTCATCTATTGATACGACTTCACCGGGTCATGGTGTTACTATTACCCCGTTGATGTTCAGCAGCGATAAAGCGTTAGTTGAGACAGGGCAGTACAATATCAACGCAATGCGTAAATTCGTGCCGGCAGAATTCGATCGTGCCGGGATACCGCTGGCAGCAGCACTTGAGGGATCATTTACCAGTTACTTCGCCAGCAGGGAAATACCTGTTGATGAAGATGGTGAGCCGATGATGGCGAAGGATAATGTTATCCAGCAGTCACCTGACTCAACTCGTATGCTGGTTGTGGGCGAAGGTAATTTCCTCAAAGACCAGTTCCTGACAAATCCTGCAAACATTTTTCTCCTTTTAAATGCAGTGGACTGGCTGGTTGGAGATACGGAACTCATCAATTTACGTACACGTGAAGTAGTAATGCGTCCCTTGAAAGATCTTTCAACAGGACAGAAACAGGTTTGGAAGTATTTCAACTGGTTCCTCCCGCCGATACTGGTGATAGTCTTAGGGATAGTTTATTGGCAGATTCGCCGTAATACACGCAAACAGGGGTTGGGAGCATGAAAAATAAGAATCTGATATACCTGGGAGCAGCAGTCGTAGTATTATTCGGTTTATACTGTTTATTGCAGATCGGAAACGTCCCCAAAGCTGAGATCATGATGCTTGTGGAAACCGATACATCAATGGTAACTGAAGTATCAATATATAAGGACGGCGCT
>Ga0075120_10002044_pt1 | contig 14960 bp, 13 predicted proteins | sample AntAceMetag02UKL_FD_69792 | JGI IMG/M metagenome (GOLD analysis project Ga0075120, IMG submission 69792) | Saline lake microbial communities from Ace Lake, Antarctica - Antarctic Ace Lake Metagenome 02UKL | ecosystem: Environmental > Aquatic > Non-marine Saline and Alkaline > Saline | place... | reverse complement strand
TATTTGAGAATATGGGCTACCAGTTGAGCCGGAATCCGTCCGGGCCAGTCATCCCCAAATCTTTTATCACAATCATTCCATGCCCATTGGTCCCAGGTCCTGAGCCCCCAGCCAAGTTCACTGAATCTGTCACGATCACTTTTGCCTTCCAGGGCCAGTGACCAGACCATTGAATCAGTCCAGTCATGCTTTTGCGCCACCTGGGCAACTGTGAATCCTTTGGACAAATCGCTATTTAGGGAAAATGCCAATACTGGCATTTTCCCTAAATGGTAATGAATTGTCTTCTGATCCATCCCCAATCTCTTTGCAATTCTGTCCTGAGGGATGCCAAGGCGGTGCATGCAAAATATTTTGATGTTTCTGTTCATCTGGCTTACAGCTCGAAGATCGGCGATGTAAGCGTCCACCGTTTGCCTTGATCGCCCGATAGCCTTCCCGATGACCACAGAATTGAGACTTGCATTTCCCGTGTAGGCCCGCCGGGCAGTGTCCCTTGCCTCATCTTCTGTCAATTGTCTGGGACCAATGGCCTTTTTTGCCGAATACAACAGGGGATCACTACCATCCAGATCCTTTATGACGGCGTCTACGGTTTCCGCTCCAGTTGACTTATAAGCGTTCCATCGGTGTGCACCATCCAGCAGGCGGTATATACCCGCCCTGTCAGGAACCTGCTCCACTTCAATGGGATCAAAGGTAAAGCCATCCCTGATATTTTCGGAAAAGATCCCCACACGTCTGTGATCAATCCCCTTTCTCGGATAAATGGTTTCATCAAGGATAACGGAAGAAACAGCAATTTTGGTTGTCGGGTGAGTCATGACCTGCTACACCATCTGTATTCTTATATGGCCTGCACCTTCCAGCATCTTTCTTTTTTCATCCCATTCGATCAACTGCATGACGTCCCTCCTTTTTTAAAGATCGATCCTTTGATTTATTTCAAATGATGTTAAAAATGAAACCTTAAGGTCAGCATCCACTGCAGTATCCACAGAATCCTGTTGTTGAGACATTCAGTCAGAGGTAAGAGTGTGAACTGGAATAGTCAGAATTTACTATAGCAAATCAGGTTTGTAAATCCCTTATCATTATTTTCTTTCAGACGGGATATATTGCGGTAAAGTGTGTTTTCCGGGGGAGTGTTGTTCCAGATGGAAAAGCAATAACAATAAATTAGAGGTGGATAATTCACATTGATTGCTGCTGCTTTACTGAACGACCTGCATCACCAGTGGCTGTAACAATTTTGCTCCACTTCAGAAAGAAGTTGAGATTGTTATGCCGATAATACCCAACCTCCTCTGATGCCTATTGTAACCGGTTCAAAATCATTCTGATATTTCCAGTTTTTCCGGTTCACACAACAACATGGGATTAACAGCTGTTTGTCCGCATTTTCGACATTGCCATCTGTTGGTATGTTCTTTTGTATGGCAGGTTTTGGGCGGCTGCCGTTATAGGTTATTTTTCTGTCACCCCAAGATTCAATAATCCTGTGTCACTGCCAAAAAATGGATTTACAGAAAGGCCTATACATTATTATAATAGATTTTTTTTGATTCAGAAATACAAACATGGAAAAGATATGCTATACATATATTTATTTATACAAACAATTGCGGAAAGGCGTAATAGGGATTTTCAGCCAAATGTTTAATAACACCTATAATCAAAAATCATGTGGCATATTTTCCGATTGGAAATGGCATCTCCCCTGGGAAACTGTTTTTAAGTGCCCTTATACCGACCATTATAATGATACTCTGCTTTCTTATTTTATAATAGCAGCTGTTTGGGGCCATTTGAATAGGATATCATCTGTTAACGCCCCAATTTTTAATAACCTGCATGATTTCACTAATAAAAGCGCACTTGCATTCACTTGAACAAGGTGACAATATATTTTCATTCAAACAGCGTCCAGGGCATTCCCTGCCATCAGGTTTTCTATCAAAAAAAAAGGGGCCGTCATACAAATCCAGTAGTAAATCGGTATCAATCGCTATAGTGGTATTGCACGAGTGATTGAACAAAAACAGACCAAATTTCAGATCTTCAAAAAAAACCTGGTATCCAATCACCCGAATTGTTTTATCAGATAAAAAATCATCTCTTGTTTCCCACTGATGACCGCATTTGTTGCATTTTTTAAACATTTTACTCCATAATTTTATTCCCAGGCGCCGGGCTAGCTAAACAAGATTAGAATTGGCAAAGTCCCAGTTTATAAGATTCTTAATGAATACATCAAGATACGCACCACGATTGTTTTGATAGTCAAGATAATACGCATGTTCCCAGACATCCACAGTCAATAAAGGTTTTACGGAATGAGCTATTGGGGTATCGGCATTTGATGTTTTCATCATTTCAAGCTTACCATCTTTCATTACCAGCCATACCCAACCGCTACCGAATTGAGAGAGACCAGCATTCTTCAACTGTTCAATGAAGTTGTCATAGCCTCCGAAATCGACGTCGATCTTCTTTGCAATGGTGCCTGTGGGTAATCCACCACCATTAGGTTTCATGGATTTCCAGTAAAATGTATGATTCCAAACCTGAGCTGCGTTGTTATAAATTCCAGCTTTGTCAGCATTATTTACTGTCTTCTTGATGATATCCTCTATCCCATCACTGATCAGATCCGTTCCCTTGATCAGTTTGTTCAGGTTGGTAACATAAGCGTTATGGTGTTTCCCGTGATGGAAATCTAAAGTCCTAGCGCCGATATAAGGTTCGAGAGCTTCTTTTTCATATGGTAAGTCGGGTAGTGTAATCGTCATGTTTTTTCTCCTTTTATCATTTTAGTGAACCAGAATCTACGGTCATACCAGTAGGATTCTGTCGCCGATATATACATCATTTCAATGCACCGAACATGAGATACAGGGGTCATAAGACCTGACAAGCATTTCAGCCATTTTTGTGATTTCTGTATCAGATTTGCCATTTTTCACTTCCTGTTTTACAAGCTCAGACATGTCATGGTGAATATTTGCATTGTTTTGAGTCGTTGGGATAACACAATTGGCTTTTGTAATTTTACCAGAATTATTAATTTGATAGTGATGATAAAGAATACCTCTAGGTACTTCCACCGCAGAGATGCCTTCACCGGCTGTGACTTTAAATTTTGCACAGATATTATCCAACGGCTTATCAAGCAGTTCATCGATCATTTTAACGGATTCGTTAATAATATGCACACATTCTACAAGCTGGGCAATATTATTCATGTAAGGGTTGTAATTTACTGGTTTTAAATTTAATTCTTCTGCAACCTGCTTTGCACGGGGATCAAGGAAATTATAGTTGTTGTTTATTCTCGCAAGTGCGCCAACCGCTAAAGATTCACGGCTTAATTTCGCAAATTTACTGGTAGAAAAATCAACAACATATTCATTTGTCATGTCAAGATAACAGGACTCCTGCTTTATGATACCATCTGTTGAAATCAAGTCTCCACCAATCCATGGATAATTTTTTTCTCCTTTCAATGACACAAATTCTGTTTTCCTTTCAAATTCAGGTATCTTTATAGATTTAAAAAGATCAATTGTTTTTTGAGCATCAACGGCTCGATCTAACAATTCTTTTTTAATTTTTTTCAGAGCTTTCTTTTTTGGGGCTTTGCTCATACCACCCACACAAAAGCTTGTGGGATGGGTAGTTCTTCCTGCAAGAATATCACACATGTCATTGGCACATTTTTTTAATCGAAGTGCCATATCCACAATATCCCGATTCGTGTCAATCAGAGGGATTACACTTCCCACATTAAAAAAATCAGGTGCTGCAAGAAAAAACAAATGCAGAAAATGACTTTGCAGGGTTTCTCCATGTTTAGATAAAAGCCTTAAATTCCCGGCAGCTTCCGGGATTTTAATATCGAATGCATCTTCTGTTGCCCGTAAAGAAGCAAGGGCATGACCTATGGAACAAATGCCACAAATTCTTGCGGTCAAAAGGTGCGCCATTTCATAAGACATTCCCTTTAACATGACTTCGAAAAATCTTGGAGTTTCAACGACTTCCCATTGTGATTTAATTAGTTTTCCATTTTTTATTTTTATATGTATATTACCATGTCCCTCGGTTCGTGTAACGTGATGAACATTTATATCAATATTAACTTTCATTATCTGTTACCTCTGTAAGCATATTAAAAAAAGAAACTTTTTCGTGTATATCTTCCAAGGTAAATCCTTTTTCAATAAGGGTCTGTTTAAGAGCCGGCCAATTGTGTTCATCTGCCGGTCCTCTGCATCCATAACAGGCAAGTTTCCCTCCTGGGCACGGTGCGTCGCATCCGGCGCGGGTAATCGGCCCAAGACAAATTTTATTTTCATCAAGAAGGCAATGATTTAAATTTTGTTTGCATTCCACACAAACCGAATATTTTAAAAAACTGAAATCAGCACCGGTAATCAAATGTACTACGATATTTTCAAATTCATCTTTATTAATCGGGCATCCTGGAATTTCTAAATCTATTTTAACCACTTCTTTTGCACTTTTCACAGGAAGGGTTTCTTTTTTATATTCACCATAAACTTCAGCAACTGCATCTTCAGAACAGTGGCGGTTAATAAGAGAGTTCACCCCACCGCTGCACGCACAAGTGCCAAGGGAAATAAGAAGCCGGGCATTTTTTCTGATTTTCTTAATTTTATCGATCTGATCCTGCCGAGAGATCGCCCCTTCAATAAAAGCAATATCATAATTATCTTTTTGATCAGAAGATATTTCCCTGAAGTTAACCACTTCAACTAAAGAAAGAAGATCGATTAATGTATCTTCCTTATTTGAGATCTGAAGCTGACAGCCTTCACAGCAGGTAAATTCAAAAAACGCCACTTTTGGTTTTTCTATTTTTATTCCCAGGTATTCCAAATGAAATCTCCTTATATGGCTTCTTTTAGATTCATAACTGTCCAAAAATCCATGACCGGGCCATCCTCACAGGTAAACGTTGAACCCACCATGCACCTGCAGCACTTGCCCATACCGCAGTGCATGCGTCTTTCAAGATCAACAAACATGCGGTCCATGGGCACACCGATCTTATTCAGATGCGAACAGACAAACTTGAACATGACAGGCGGGCCGCAAACGATTGCATAGGTGTCATCTGGAATAATGGTAATGTCTTCAAACAGTTTGGTTATCATCCCGGTTTTATGCTTCCAGTTTTTATCAGGTTCTTCAACAATAAGATGAATGTCATAGTTGTAAATTTTTGCCCACATTTCAAATTGATAGTCAAATAAGATATCTTCAGGTCTTTTGGTTCCATAAAGAAGAGACACATTTTTATATTCAGACCGGTGTTCATTGATCCAGAAAATTGGCGCTCGCAATGGCGCCAGACCGAGGCCGCCGGCAATGAGCAGAATATTATGATCCACCATTTTTTCCATCGGAAAATGGGTTCCAAAAGGTCCGCGCAGCCCGATCTTTGTATTTATTTGCGCTTTATGAAGCATATTCGTAACCTTGCCGGCTTTTCGAATACAAAGCCCCAAATGCCCTTTGCGAGTGGTAGAGCTGGATATGGAAATCGGCACTTCTCCAAATCCTGGCAGTTCTACCATGACAAACTGGCCCGGCAGAAATGAAAAAAGTTTTGTTTCCACAGGATCTATTATCTGAACATGAAATAGTTTTTCCATTTTTGTCAGTTGTACAATATTGGTAATGACTGCTTGATAAACTTTATCTGTCCGCATGAGAGTATCTGATCTTTTATAGTCAGGCAATTTTTCCATAAACGGCTTGATATTTATATTTTCTTCTAAAATTTTATAAGACATTATGCCTTCTCCATTCTAAGATCATGAATAACATCAACCGGGTTTATATCGGTTGGACATGCATTGCCGCACCGGTTACAGCCCACGCATTTAGCTTCATCATAGCTTTCCACAAACCCGCGGTATTGGTGATAAAATCGATATTTAAGCCTGCTCATTGAACTGGGCCTGAAATTATGCCCTCCGGCAACTTGAGCAAAATCTACAAGATTGCAGGAATAAAGCATCCTTTCTTTTGAAGCCGTTTGAAGTGATACATCTATGGTCTCTTTTACTGTGTAACAATAACAGGTAGGACATACCATGGCACAGCTGCCACAGCTCAGACATTTATCTCCCCATTTTTTCCAAACATCTGATTCAAATTCTATATCCATCAGGGATGGCAAACCAGTCACATCCACTTCGGTTTTATATAGGAGTTCGATTCTTTTTTTTTCTTCAATGAATTTTTTCTGATCCTTGCCTGTAATTTCCTTTGTTTCAATATTTTTTAAGAGATTAAAAGCTTTTGAAGAATTTATTTCCATAAAATATTTATTGCCAATATCTGTTAAGAAAATATCAAAGCCATGCAAGGCAACATCAGTCCCCAAAGATTGGGCAAAACATCCTGGTGGCGGGTTATTATCCATACCGATAATAAAGGTATTTTTTCTGCGTGCCACATAATATGGAAATGGAAATTTGCCTTTCATTAATACTTTATCAAGTTTTAAAAGCCCATTAATATCATATGGTCTTAATCCAATAATCACACGCGGATGAATGGTATACTCAATTTCCTGATGCCAGGTCCCATCTTTAAAATCAAAGGTGGAAAGTTTTTCTTTATAAGGCAGGAAAAAGTTTTTTACTGAAGAATAGGTAATATTGTAATCTATAGCCATTTCATCAAAATCATTAATCTCTTCAAACTGATAAATAAACTTTCCTTTTGCATTTTTGCCTGTTTTCACAGGGCCTATCGTCTGATTTTCCTTAATGATATTATTTACAAACGTTTTAAAATTACTTTTAGTTATGGTTTTAAACAGCATCTATAGACCCCTGTATTTATATTTAATTTATTTTCGGCAACAGTTTTAAAAAATCAAAATTTTATCAATTAAAAATAGATGGAAGCAAATTCTTTCTGGTTGAAAAGGGTATCGATTTTACTGAATCACAAAATTAAATAAAACTCAACAAACAATTAGATCCCACTGTAAATTTGTTCTACCGAACAATGCAGTAAGACACTTGGCTATTCCAAGTCATTTAAATAATCAAAAACAGCACGCGTGTTTAAAAGTCGTTGACGCATTTTTTGAGCAACAATTTTGACTTTTTTGCTTTTGATAAGTCCACTCTTTTATTTTATATCAAAAAATTGTTGGAATCAATTTACCGTGTGTTTTCTGGGAATCTCTTGCTCTGAATCTGATTCGGTGGCATCCTGTAGCAATACAAACAGTGAGAAACAATGGTATTAGACTTGATAAATAAACTGCTTCCATCAATTGAACATTTCCAGGTGTGGGGCTATTGGATTGCTTTTTTTGCCGCCCTTTTTGAGACGACTGTTGGTATCGGCCTGATTTTGCCTGGGTCAACCATCATCCTTTTTCTCGGGGCGCTGTCTGCTCGCGGTTATCTCGACGTCGGTGATCTCATCTGGTTTTCCACCCTTGGTGCAATCTTTGGAGATAATATAAACTATACTCTAGGGAAAAAATACGGCGCCAAATGGTTGAAAGACGGCCTATGGTTGCTTAAGACCAGCCATGTTGAAAAGGCAAAAGATTTTATGGGTGCACATGGGGCAAAGAGTGTTTTTTTCGGCCGGTTCATACCAACCGTAAAAGAGATTGTTCCCTTTATTGCCGGCAGCCTGAAGATGGACAAAAAAACATTCATGCTGTGGAATATTCTCGGGGCTATTGGCTGGGGATTTGAATGGGTTCTTGCCGGCTATATTTTTGCGCAATCCCTTAATCTTGCACAAGTATGGCTGTCCCGGACCGGCCTGTTTTTCGCATTTCTCTTCATTTTTGTCATTTTTCTGAGTATGTTCAGATGGCTGATGATCAGGAAGGGCAAACAGTTTTTGGCTTTTTTTTCCTCTTTTGGTCAATCGATTAAAAAGGTGGTGACAAGGAATAATCACCTGATGTTATGGGCGCAGAAACATCCGCGACCCCTTTCATTTATAACGGCACGGATGGATACAACCGCATTTTCAGGACTCACCCTGTCCATATTTACACTGGCTCTGGTCTATGTTCTGGCGTTGTTTGCAGGTGTTGTGGAAGACTTTATAACATCAGATTCCATCATTGCCGTGGATATCCGCATGGCAGATCTTATCTCTGTTTTCCGTACACAGGGATTAACCGATTTTTTTACCTGGATTACCCTGCTCGGGAAAACTCAGGTCATACTGGTTTTCATCTTTGTTTCAACGCTGCTCCTCTGGCTGTGGCAGAAAAAGTACTGCATTCTGCCACTTTATATGGCTGTTGCTGGCAGTGAAGCATTTACACATTTAGGAAAACTGGCCTTTCACCGCCCCCGCCCAGACATGGCAGTATATCTTGAACACTCTTTTTCCTTTCCAAGCGGGCATGCAACCATTGCTGTTTCTTTTTACGGGTTTCTCGGGTATCTCCTTATGGGCCTTGCCCAAAACTGGAATAAAAAGGTCAATATTCTTTTTAGCACACTGGTTCTAATCCTGGCGATAGGTTTCAGTCGGATATATCTTGGGGTGCATTATATAAGTGATGTCTGGAGCGGCTATCTTGTCGGAGCAATCTGGCTGATTCTGGCTGTTGCTTTTTCCGAATGGCTCAGGCATAAAGAAAGGCCTCAATCCAAACCTTTTTTTGCCGGTGTTCGCCTCATCACTTTTATTCTCGTGTCCATGGCCGTTTTATTCTATATCGGATTTGCAGCAAAATATTATTTACCATCGGCACCCGCTTCACAAGTTCCCACCATTGTTGTATCGAAAGCCACTGATATTTTCACAAATGAACAGATAAAATATACGGAGACACTGACCGGAAGCCGGCAGGAACCCATCAATTGTATTTTTATTGCCAGGGATAACAGCCAGTTGATTTCGATATTTCACCAGGCAGGCTGGACATTAACAGACAGGGCGGATATATCCTCATTTTTCAGGGCGGTTAAAACCTTGATTTTGAAAACCCCCCACCCGAGGGCACCGATTTCTCCCTCTTTCTGGCATGCGAAAACACAGGATATCAGTTTCGCAAAAACAGCCAGGACAAACTGGCTCATTAATGCACATCATGTAAAAATCTGGCGGACACATTTTGTATTAAAGAATGGAAATTATGTCTATGTCGGGTTGGTTAACGCCAATGATGGATTTAATTGGGGTATTATCCCAAAGATTGCCCCGGATCTTGATATTGAGCGGGAGCGACTGTTCCTGGACCTTAACCGGGCAAAGAAAAGAACAGGCAGCCTGAAAGAACAATTGGTCGCCCCGCAAATCGGCAAAAATTTCATAGGCAATCCATTTTTTACAGACGGCAAGGTTTATATCATACCCCTGTAATCCCAATTAAGGGCTAACCATAATTTTCAGAATATAGCGCAGGAGATCACAGCAGCGGCGCAAAAAGTCTTGCCAGGCTGTTTCTCAGCCGCTTGAGCCTGGATAAACGGCTATAATCCTCCAGGGTGAACTCCCGGGAGGACTCAAGGTCAACAGAAAACTGAGTCGCAAGGATTCCGGCAATGGTTTCATTATATATCAGGGCATTGATTTCATAATTCAGTGTAAAGCTTCGGATATCCATGTTGGCAGTTCCAATGGAGCAAATCCTTGCATCTACAACAATGGTTTTTGCATGCATGAATCCTTTTGTATAGTAAAAAAACCGCACACCTGCTTCCAGCAGATCTTTCATGTAAGTATGGGCTGTCCAGAAGGGGAGACGTTTATCAATCCACCCGGTGAGCATGATACGGACATCAATACCGCTTAAGGCGGCTGTCTTAAGCGCCATGACAATGCTTGCGTCCGGAATGAAATACGGCGTTTGAATGAAAATGGAGTGTTCTGCAGATGATATCAGCAGGAAATAAAGCTGTTTAATGGACTCCCAGACTGAATCCGGACCTGATGCGGTGATCTGAATATGGGTATTTGAATTGTCCGGGCACAGGGTCTGGATAATGGGTTTCATATTCAGGATCTCTTTTGTGGTGTTTGTCCAGCTTACGGAAAAAATACCCTGCAGTACGGCAACGGATTCCCCCTGTATCCGGATATGGGTATCCCGCCAGGATGGAAACCGCTTACCCCCTGTGATGTATTCGCCTCCCATGTTCATCCCGCCCAGGTATCCGGTTACCCCGTCTATAACAATCATTTTCCGGTGGTTCCTGTAATTGAGCGTATGCAGTTTCAAAGGTGACATAAAATTATAATATGGATAAATCTGTATGCCGAAATTTCTGAGTTTCTTCAGATATCGGCCGGAAAGATAATTTCCCACTGAATCATACATAATCCTGATCTGCACGCCTGATGCAGCCCGCTCCTTAAGAACATCCACTACTCTGACGGTCAGCAGGTCAGATTTCCAGATAAAGTATTCCATATGAATATGGTTCTGAGCTTTTTTCAGATCCTCAATTAAAACATCAAACTTCTCCTTTCCATTAAAAAAGATCTGCACAGAATTCAACCGTGTCAGGATTGAGTCTGAATTCCTGTATAAAAGCTGCGTCAGCTTTCTGTTTTCTGAAGAGATATATTTTTGATGCAGATTTTCAATCACCTGTTCCTGCTGTTTTATGAGGTGGTCATGGGTATCAGACAATCGATTGACAAGATTCTGCTGGATAAATATTTTTTTTGTCTTTTTTTTCAGCCGCCTTCCAAAAAGAAGATAAAAGATAATACCGACAAAAGGGAGAAAAATAAAAATCAGGAGCCATGAAAAAGTGGTAGCGGTTTCTCGATTTTCTAAAAGAAGGTAGATGATCACAATAAAAAGATAAACGTACACTGCAGCAACCAGCAGGCTATTCCATAAGGGCATTTTTTTCCTCAGGTTCTTAAGGTAAAATCACAGACCAGGGGCAGGTGATCAGACAATATGATTTGCGGCACAATCATCTTGTTCACCGTGATTTCAGGACTGTGAAAAATAAAATCAAGTTCCCATCTTGGCTTTCTGCTGGGAAAGTGACGGGTCATGGTCTGTTTTTTATATTTTGTCCTAAAAGCACAATAATGTCCCAGCTGCCAGCAATCATACCTTTATTGTCCATTCCTATCAAGATTTCCCTTTTAGGGGATGATCATGTCCGGTAAGTATCTTTACTGTTTTTCCCAAAAATAACAAATATTTTTTTTATAACAAGGAAAATAGTCATAAATTTAGTGGCAGATCTTTCCGTGGAGCTTTCATTCAACATTGATATGTTCAAAGTAACCTATAGGCATCTTTTCAGAACCAAACAGTTTGATAACCAGGAACAAGGTCAGATCATCGGTTCATTAACCCTGACGGTCTCATTCTAATTTTGTATCTTTGATTGATCAAAGTATTGAATCGCTTCAGGCAGGATTTCTCTGATACCTGCAATACGCGACTCAGGAGCTGGATGCGTTGCCAGAAGTACGGGCGGTCTGGTTTAGTGCTGTTGAAAGTGCCATACCGCCCAGTTGGGTTAAAAGCTCCTGGCTCATCCTCTCGTTTCCATGGTCTGCCAAGGCATGAGCCACTTCATGCCCCATGACAACAGCAAGACCAGTCTCATTTAAAGTATAGGGGAGAATTCCGGTGTAGACCGCTACCTTGCCACCAGGCATGCACCACGCATTGGCGGTTTTTTCATCCTCTATAACGTTAAATTCCCATTTATAATCTTTTATTTTCTGCCCTTGGCCCGTATCTTCCAGAAAAGCCTCGGCTGCCTTTGCAATACGGTTTCCCACTCGTTTCACCATGTCTATCCTGCCTTTATCAGTGGAAAGTTTAGATTCTTTGAGTACCCGATCATACTCCTGAAAGCTTGTCGTGTTCAATTGAGCGTTGGACACAAGATGCATCCCCCGCCGATGTGTCACCGCTACTTCTGCACAGCTGGTGATCATCATCAGTATCAATAACAGAAAAAAACTTATGAAAACTGGTAAAAAATTTCTAACACTTTTGTAAAGGGTCATTGTTATCATCCTTTCAATATTTTTATTGTCATTTGTCTGGGGTTTTTTTAAAGGCCATGTACTATCGCCTGATCGGCGTTGTCCACAGGACTGTCAATAAAAGTGTCATGGCAATGGTTGATAACGCCAGTTGACAACCATAGGGTTGAATGATGCCCATCTGCTCCCCAATGGCGGCAATCACAAAACTGAACTCTCCAATCTGGGCAAGCAGAGCACCGGCATAAACACTGTTTCTCCAGGATTCCGGCCAGTATGGCTGGCATGACAGGATCCATATGCATTCTTTTTAATCTCCTATGGGGTTCATTAACTTTCGACTTATTCTACCTTGTAAGTTACGGTAATCATCCAGGGAGCGTATTCTGAATGGGATTTTTTGAGCAGTTGGACAACTCTCTCCTTGAATGTTTCTTCAATAATTTTTATCTGCCCCGGCCAAAGCTTGAACTTGATTCTTATATATCGCCATTGATCATCATTCGCGTCCTTGACTCCAAAAATTTCCGGGAGGGATAGAATAATGGATTTGTGTTGCTGATACATACCGTTTGCAATTGCCTGGATTGATTTAACCATATCATTCTCATTTATTTCACGGGGCAATTGAATATCCACATAGGCACGGATGCATCCGCCGTGGAACTTGCTGATAACAGCAATATTTCTATTGGGAATCAAAATCCGCTGGCCGTGCAGGTTAATCAGTGCAGTGAATCTAAGTCCGATGGTATCAATCCTGCCGATTTCATCACTCAGTTTAACTACCTCCCCAATGCTAAGTGCATTTGAGAAAATCAGGGTAAGGCCGATGACCAGATCCTGCACAAAACCTTGCAGACCAAAACCGACAGCCAGTCCAATGACTGTTGCGCTGGCAAAATAAGTTGTCAGAGAAACTTTGAATTCGTGAAAAATCATACCAACTGCCACAAAGTAAATGGTGAACGTCACCGCACTGACCAGGAGGGTTATAATGGTAGCAAACTTGGGGTATTTCCGGACCAGAATCTGTTCTGATATGTCTTTGCTGTCGAATTTCATGGTTAACAGATACTGGCTGAGCCGGCGGATGATTTTGACGATAAAATGTGCTGCAACAGTTAAAGCGATGATGAGAAGAATTCTAAAGGCCGGGTTCAACCCTGTTATAAAACTTATCAACGTCATTTCAGATTTCTCCCATAGATGGCTGTGGCAATTCCATGTGGATGGAAACAGCCCGTGAGCCGCTGATTTCCAATACTTGAGCCACAGCACCATCCAATTCGATTCGCTCTCGAACGGTTAGAACCTGGCCTGTTTTTTCCATTAAAAAGCCGGAAAGTGTTTCAGCTTCAATACTTTTAAGCTGAAGTTTCAGTTGTTGGTTTATGGTCCTAATCGAGGTTCCGCCAGGCACTGTAAATTTGCCGGGGCCTTCTGATTTGATTTCTTCTTCGCTGTAGACCGCCTCATGTTCTGAAACACTTTCAACCCCGATTCTTTTCAGCAAAAAAGATGTGGTTGTATTCAAAGCGATCATGAATGGATAGGAAAAAAAATATTCATAAAATCAGTTGTCCAGGTTGACATGGATAGGTCTCCTCAATTGTTATGGACGGTCATCATAGATCATTAGTTTGATATAATTGCATCCGACTTATTTGAATCAGGTTTATTTTTACGTTTAAGGATAGACCAAATGAGTAACATAATCAAATACATTTGCCTGTAATTCTCATTTGCTTTATGATAATCTCAATTAACTATACACTACTTTTTTTCTGTCAGGGAATTCAAAGGATTGCTTCTTTGATCCCAAATGAGTTCAGTTCAATCTGTTGTGAAAATTCAGTGATAGTTTTATAAATATCCAGGGACAGGAACATGTGAACTCTCATGGTAATGAATTTGACTTATGTAACTTTTGGGATAGTATTCCTGGCCTATAGCGCAGACGGGTTTGTGGAGTGGCAATCCACAAATTGCTCTGGGGAATGCCTTATTGGATTATTGACAATAACAATATAAAAAAGGAGAATTATGGAAAAATCAATGGAATATCCTTTAAAATGGATTACAAAATCACTGGCTGTGGGGTACGCTCCCCGCTCCGAGAATCACTTGCAGTCAATACATAGCGCCGGGATAAGAGCGATCGTTAATCTTTGTTCCGAATGCTATGATTTACATGAAACAGAAAGAAATTCAAATTTTGAAGTTTACTATCTTCCCATTGCGGATGAATACGCACCAGAAATACAAGAACTGGAGAAGTTGATTGAGTGGATGAGTCAGCAAATTAAATCAGGGAATCCGATTCTGGTTCACTGCAGGTATGGAATTGGGCGAACCGGAACTATTGTATTGGCATTTTTGATGTATTCCGGGCATGATTTTAAGACAGCTCGGAAGATGATGCGGTCTACACCATCATGGCCATCAAATCGTTTACAAAAAGAAACAGTAGATAGCTACATTATGAAATTACGGGGGATAACAATAAACGAAAAATTTTCGGACAACGCATCTAATTCTGCTAATAAATTTTTTGAGAGGTTGAAAAGCGCATTAAAGTGGAAAGATTAACCATTGCAAATGATTTCTCATTATTTATACCCGTGAATGGATCAGTTCGACGAGCTTTTTCTCATTACATTTTCGTTTGTAAAGTGGAGAAGTATCTTTTTTATAGCAGCTTAAAGAATCATTCAGTGTCGGCCCTTCTTTTTTATAATAGACTCCCAACCCGAGTTTGCCAGATTTTATAGCCATCTCCCATGCCTTTGTGCGGTTTGTTACATCATGGGACTTAATATGGTAGGTGTTCTCTTTATACAGCTTACCTTTAACTCTTTGTTTTCCGAATTCGAAAAAAAAAATTATGTCCGTACTCTACTGCAATATTATTTACTTGGTCAAGAATCTCTGGTGTGAAACGAGAGACATTATCTTTT